>ERZ791833.7-NODE-7-length-145703-cov-4.77241_pt1 | contig 145703 bp, 157 predicted proteins | sample MGYA00510294_ERZ791833 | MGnify/ENA primary metagenome ERZ791833 (study PRJEB30046, sample SAMN00715270) | human gut metagenome | study: EMG produced TPA metagenomics assembly of the A metagenome-wide association study of gut microbiota in type 2...
TTATAACACCCTTCATTGTATAGGTCTTTCCAGCTTCTAAGAAATGATAATCACTGATATCATCAACATCTACTTTTTCATTTGCCGGAATCACATTATCCTGCGTTTTAACACCTAATGCTCTTGTGCCGATCCAAGGCTCCGGTACATTAGTTACTGTACCAAGATCATATAATAAATATCCGTCTGTATAAGAAGCTTCCTCTGTCAGATCTACAGTAACAGAAGAAATCAGTCTGTATTCCTTGTTTACATCCGTTGCAAGTTCTTCGATCTCGTATATATCGTATGGTAATGCTCCGAGTGAATCATCGATCTTCTTTTCTCCATCGTCATTGCCGTAGAACCATGTGCCGGATATCGTCTTATTATCTTTATCCGCTGCATTGGTATTTTCAGAATGTTTGATTGCCGATGTGTCGATCATACCATTTTCATCGGTTACAACAACATGGCTTTCTCCGGTTGTCTTTGATGTGATTCTAAATGCAATACCGGAAAGTGGCTTATCTGTATCAAGTGCTACCTTCTTAAACTTGATATCTCCACGGAGATTAACCTCTTTCTTGATCAATGAATTTGTTCCAATGAATTTTGCTGTTGTGTAATCCCTATTGATCACTACAAAAATCAGCCCATCAGCATTCGATTTTTCTGTTCCATCTGTCGTTACAAATGCACCGGTTCTGGTATATCCAGCAGGAGCCTTTGTTTCTTCGATTGTAATTGCACCATAAGGGAAAATAGGCTTTCCAGACTTATTGTAGTAAAGCTCACTACTGCGTTCTTTTATAAGATAAGCTTCCTCTGCCATCTTAACAGCACCATTTTCATCTGTCTTGTATACCCAAGTTTTAGTTGGCTGCATCGTTTTTATCTTCTGATATACTGCATCCTTATTAATTGATCCAGATACATCAACATCATAGTATTTCACTGTAAACTCTGCTCCGGCAAGGGACGCTGCTCCTGATGCAGATCCTGATGTACTATCTTCTTTCTGGATCTGAATATTGATAGGGTCATTCTTCAAAGGTTCCGTTGATGTAACTGTCTGCTCCATGTTATCTGCTGTAAAATGCAGATAGTAAGCATTTGAATCAAGATCACAACCTGCAGAAGATTTTGTTTCTTTGATATATACCCAAGAGTTTATCGGCAAACCGACTAACTTATATGCACGTCCATTCTGTGCGTCTGTGTTTGCAAGAGCATAATACTTATTCTTGTTATAGTCTGATACATAACCATTTCCGTCCTTGTCTGTTGTAAAAGTACAAATATAGTCACTGGTTGATTCTACTCCATTACCGGATGTGATATATGCCTTATATTCTGCTCCGTCTAAGCTGTAGTTACACAGCTTATTCATTGGTGTCTTATCAAACTGCTTTTTAAGCTTTAAGCCGGAACGGATATCGGACATCTTGAAATTAAGTGTCTTATTACTTGATGTTGCTTCTAAGTATACCGGATCAGCTACAGAGAAGCCACGTTCCTGTGCTGTAGCTGCATCCTCAACCAAACAGTACCAGCCATATGGAAGATTAGTGAAGTAGGCTGCATTTGAACCTGTACCTACTGCCACACCTAATTTTTTATATTTTGATTTTATACTATCAGCATCAGGCTCTAAACTGGTTCCATTGTGTACAAAAGTACCTACTAGATTTGCATCAACATAAGTATCATTATTTCCACTCACCTTGTACAAGTTGAACTCAATACCCTTTAATTCACTAGCGTTACCGGCATAAGACTTCGTTGCCATTGCTTTTGCAGTATCAATATCATCCGAGGTTGTTTCCTCGATATTCTTTTCAACCGACGCACCAACCGATATCGTGAAATCATGATACTCGGTATCCTGTAAGAATCCAGTTACTTCAACATTCTGTCCTGAAATCTTATTAATTGCTGCTGTGAATGATCCGGATGCATCATTGTAATAGTATGCTACTGTATTATCCGTACTATCAAGCAAATGTGCGGATTCCTTATAGTAATAGGTCGTATCTTCATACAATCCGTGTTTATACCATCTGTAATAATATGGAGATCCATATGTATTTTTATAAGATGCTTTCGCTTTTGTATTTACAAATACAACATTCTTTCCATTTGTATCCATATAGGCTGCTCCATCGTAAGACAGTACAACCCGGTTTGATGGTGCAACTGTGATACCATCACTTCTTGTATGGCTGGATGCTGTTACAGTTGATGAACCATTTTTATCATCTGCGTAGATGCCATACTTAATACCAGCCATGTTATAGTAGTCCGTACCCTGCGCTGCTGTAGATGCAGATACCTTTGTCAGTTTGAAGCTTCCCCAGAACGGTGATCTCTTATCTGATGTTTTTATAACAACATTGGATACAGTGGAAGAATTTGAGAATGTAAAATCATGTGAAACTGTATCCTGCTCAAAGCCGGTGATGGAAATATTCTTACCTGCAAGTTTGGCAATCAATGCCTTGGTTGCTGCTGTTCCATCATCGTAATAATAGCTTGCTTTTCCTGTGGTATTGCCAGTCGTAGTTGCTGCTTCTTTGTATGAGAACTTTGTATCAGTCAGAATATCATCACGATACCACCGAAATGTATACAGATCATGAGACTTCTTATATACTGCTTTTGCAGATGGACTTACGAAAATAATATTTTTACCATCTTCATCCATGTACGCTTTACCATTGTAAGACAGTACAATCTGTGTTGCTGCTGCAACAGTGATTCCGTCACTTCTTTTATGTGCACTCGATGTTGCCTTATTGCCGGCTGCATCGTAAATTTCATATCTGATACCTGCCATGTTGTAAACATTGTAGTTCCAGGATGTAGATCCGTCTGCAGCAATTTTTGATAATTCAAGTTTTGCTGATCCTTCATCCATTTCCCAGTTGATATCAAAAGATACCGAATAATTATATAATTCTCCGGCATAGAAATTCTGAAATACAGAACTGGATGGCTCTATGAAATATGCAACAAAACCATCTTTACTGGCATTCGCATCGATGCTGCTTATTCCTGAATATCCAATCTTTGCAACGAACATAAAATATGTTCCACCGGATAATGTTACACCGGCACCGGCAGCATGTTTTGTCCAAGTGCAAGTATTGATGCCCTTCTCTGCTTTTCCAGTTGTTGTATAACAGATTACATTCTTTGGAACGGTGATCGTATAACTATTGGCTAGAGATTCCACCTTATAGATATTGGATCTCTTATAGCTTTCACTTGCTGTAAGTCCGGTTAATTTATGACCGGTACCCTTATAAAAGGATTCATCTAATTTATAGATGTTGGCATTACTGCCTTTTGCTGACAGATTCTTACTTACTTCATAAGAATATAAGTATCTCTTTTCACCGCTTGGTGCTATGTTCTTCTTTGTAACAGTACCGGCAGACACGTTATTGACGGTCTTATTGGCAAGGCTGACCGTACCAATTTTAATCTCTGCATTATATTTGTTTGTTGGATTGTACTCATTCGTAACATCAAATGCTGCAGAAGGATTTCCGTTTGCGGTACCATGCCGGTAATAGTCCAGATTCCGACGGATCTCATTCCAGGCTTTGCTATTCTTATATCCATAGTATAGAGATTTCACTACATTGTCATTTCCGAGACTGGATAATGGACTTCCAGAGCTTGCTCCATATGTATGTAGTGTTACTGGATCTCCCTTTGTTCCCGGTTCATGATAATTTGCTGCGGCTTTGTCGTGATCTCCGCAATAAATGCTGTACAGATCCGTATAATTCTGATCCTGTAAGTACATCTTCGGACTCATATAACTCGATGTAGTACGTCTTGCATAATAGCTTGATGATGCTGCACGAAGAATCGGAACCATCATCATTCTTGCAAATGCAACCGGTTCAATAATTGACTGCCTGCTTGGTTCTCCATCTGCCGGAGTAGCTATTTCTGTCTCAGTTGTTCCGGCAATCACTGTAAAACCGTCACTGGTTGTTGGTGCTGCATCGGTCGGAGTTGCGGTTTGCTGTTCTGTCGTAAGTTCCGGCTTTAAAACTACCGCTTTTTTCTTAGTTGCTTTAGCGGTTAAGGAAAAAGTATAAATCTGATCATCATAAGCTACGTTCTGATCAGAAGGTTCTTTCTCACTCTTGTACAGCTTCTCAGCCATCTGATAATAGTATGTACCTTCCGGAAGCTCCAGATAAGCCAGCTTCTTCTCATTGATCTTTTCCTGATCTGCATATACAACCGGCTCATCAGCCTTATTACTGTAAGCCTTACCATCACAGGATAATACAAATGCGCCTACTTCATCTTTGCAGGAAGCATCTTTGTATACCTCATATACAATACCTGTTACATCTTCTCCTTTCTTATCAGATTCCGGCAGTTTTGCTTCGATCTTGACATATCCTGTCTGATCAGCATCTCCCGGTGTTGCAATTTCAGCAGCCGATGATGAACCAAAGCTGCTTGGAATGACTGTCACTACCATAAGTGCAGCCATGATTGTGGATATGATTCTTTTCCACTGTCTTTTCATTTTGAACATCTTTCAGTCCTCCTTTGAAAATAATATTTTTATTTATAAAAAAAGGACGAGTGTCAAAGCACCATATCTGGAAGAATCTTTATCATTCCTCCGGCAGCTATGACCATCGTCCTTGTTATATTCAATTTTGTGCAATAAAAAACCTCCACATTTCTGTAGAGGTCTTATATCGTTCTATTGAACTGATTTTATCATATCACACCTGAAATCCCATTTCCAGGTTTTCTTGGTTTTCTTGGTTCTGAGAGTTACTGGATAAAGTGATGATCCTTTAGTAACTGGAGATAATCTGTATATTTACTATCTTTAGCAGCATCATAATATGCTCCATAGTAAGTATTAGCTGTAACAATAACGTCATCATCAACCAATTCACCACTCTTATCTAATATAAAAGCACACACACCTTGCTTCTTCTCGGTATCCCCACACACTACATGCTCTGTCATGGTATCTCCACATACAGTACATTTATATGTTTGATCCCACTCTGACCATTCTTTTTCTACTACTTCTTCTACATCTGCATAGACTGCATCGTGATGAATTGTATCTACAATTACATCCTCAAGACTACAATTACCGTGATTAGTTTCATCAGAATGAACACCCCAATCCTCATATGTCAGGAACTGTTTCTTGCACATTCTGCATATAACCCGCTCCCCATATACCGGCTCATCGTAAGCATCTCGGATCTTCTTGTTGACTGTCTTGGTAACTGCAGCATGTCCTTTATAATTAGTCTTAACCGGTGATAAACTACTGTTCATAACCAACTTCCACTTACATACATGAGACTGCTGATCCTGATTACCATTCGTACCAGAATTCTGTTCTCCATCATTACCGGATCCATCATTACCGGATCCATCACTGTTACCGGAACCATCACTGTTACCGGAACCATTTTCAGTTACCTTTGTACATTTTCCCGATGCGTCAACCGTATACTTTACTCCATTGACTGTAACTGTTCCATTCTTCTTGATATTGCCGTTATTTGTAACGTAATAGGTTTGCTTATTGCTACCAGATCCAACCTTATAAGCTCCTTTTGTGGTAACTGGTTCGTTTGTGTCCGATCTAACAATATTGTTACCGGATTTTTTTAATGTCACTCTCTTTCCATCTTTATCAAATACATTTATATATCCACCTACTGTAACGGTCGTTTTGATCTGCACTTTTCCATTCTTTACAAATACAGACCCATTCCAGCCATTTTTCATAAGCTTATCGGATACCTTACCTGCAGAAGTGATCTTACATGTTCCCTTTGCTGTTTCCTTATAAAGAACCGAGCCTTTTGTTCCTACATAGTATCCCCTTGGATTCGTTATACTGGACAACTTAGCACCCGAAACACGTTTCCAACCTGTTTTACGCACGATCTTATCTTCTGACACATAAAATGCTTTCTTTCCGATGGTAATAATCTTTCCATTATACTTTTCTAGGGACTGTTTCTTAAACTGACCATTACTCCACTTCTGATAATTTCCACCGGTAATTTTAAGAGATACTACACCATTACTATTTACATAGTACGCATACTTACCGGCTATCTTTTTCCATCCAGTTTTTTTCTCAATGTTCCCATTTTTATTCACATAAAAAGCTTTACCTTTGATGGTCTTTGTACTATTCTTCTTCACTGGCTGCTTCTTAAACTGACCATTACTCCATTTGTAATATTTTCCTTTAGTAATCTTTACAGTAACATTACCTTTCGGTCCAACATAGTAAGTGTATTTTCCGGCAACTTTCTTCCAACCGGTCTTTTTATCCGTTTTTCCGGATGCATTCACATAGTAATATTTTTCATCATCTTTCTTGATTGTGTTGGTTGTTGCATATATTTCTGCATCCGTTGCTGCGGATACTGTCATACCGGAAAACATAGACAGGATCATACATGCAGCTATTAATAAAACAACTAATCTTTTACCCTTATTCTTCATCATAGTAAACACCCCTTTTCCGTTCGTGTTTCCACCATTTTTTTGTTTCCTCAATACAATCTTCTACTTCGCCATCTATATCAAGTGTCCATTCATCCAAATAATCCAGATAATGTACATCTTTTCTTGTAATTTTAGGAATATACATGCCGATTACACACAAGGCATCTTCCCCATCTTTCACAAAGAAGCCCGGTTCCGGCTCTGCTATATCATACTTTTTTGCATGTTCCCGCATCTGCTGCAACAGTTCTTCTTCTGTCTTTCCTGCCTGTTTCAATTTTTCCTGATTGAACACAAATTTTAAAGTTACCATTATTTACTCTCCTTTCCGGCTTTTCTATTTGCATATATGCTCATCGTATTCGCCTATTGTGCTTTCGTATTATTTCACTGGCTATCTGATTTGCTATTTTCCTATCAACCCGATTATGCTCTCGTAATTCAGCAACTCGTTCAGGTGATAATTCTATACTTCTGATAAAATGCAGCTTCTCCAATCCGCTCTGAGATTTTATACATATCTGCTGACCAATTTTCATACAATTCAGTACCTCTACAGCTACATCTGCATTTATAAATCCGCTTTCATATTGTTCTATAGTTGCATATAATTTATCATCTGCTGTTGCTCCAATCACTAAATCGTATGCATCGATTATTACCTTTTTTCCATATTCATTTCTATTTTTTATTACATAGTCCAGCCATTCTTTATTTAAAGCAAATGAGTATTTTTGCAAATTTTCTGTTTCCAAAATATATTCATTTATAATAGCTCTCCTTTTTCTACTCGCCCATTTCTCTGCCATTTCTATGTCCGGCGTTACATAAAATCCAAGCCCAAAGTCTGCATCCAATCTTCCATTATCCAAGGACGGCTGCTTCACTTCACAATATGATCCATGGTATACTTTTATCTCACTCATTTCTATCATCCTCCCGGATCTTGTCGATCGCTGCTTTAATACTTAGTGTATGCAATGGATCAAACTCATCTAGTATCTTACAGACATCATACTTTTGCATGATTTCTTTACCAGAAATGCCATACAAAAAATGCCAGTAAGTTATTAGATATCCAAACCAATACGCATCATCTTCATATAATGGACTATCTGCATCTTTCGCCGGTAAATTATCCTGGTATTCTTTTTCAAATGTTCTTAAAATATAAGATTTCGCCTGCGAACATAATGTCTCGTCAAAATCAAATACCGCCTGGCAGGTATTTGAAAAGCACCATTTCTTTATAAACTGATAACGATTATATTTTCTATCATGCATTGCAATCGAAAATACCTGACCAATCTTTTCTATTAATTTCAATTCAAAAAATTCCATTATTCATCACCCTATGCCATTAAAGATATCTAATTGCCTACAGACTACCTGTTCAATAGTAATTCACTTTTTAACCTTATTGACATATGCCATATAACGGTTTAAGGCTTCTTCATTCGATGGATATGTTGTAAGTTCAAACGGAATCCGCTGCTCTTTCACCGTTTTAGCTGCAAACATTGTTATTGCTGCAGTTGCTGTTATCCCCATTTCGCTGCATACATGATCAAAACCTTTCTTAAGATCTTCATCCAGCCTTAAATTCACTGCTACTTTCTTTCCCATAAATACCAACTCCTTACATTCTAATATTGTCTCTGTATTTATAATAAAGCATTTTGTAGTATTTGTAAATATATTATCTTTACATTTTTGTTTTTTTGAAATATTTATTTTAATTGTATAAAAGGATATAAAAGGGCACTTGAAAAAACAAGTACCCCATATACATCCTATTTCATTATTCCTGCTCTTTGTCTTTCTGATCTTTCTTTCCCTGCAGTTCCTTCAGATATCTTTCATATCTCTCTGCTCTCTGCTGAGCATTATCCTGTTCTTTATCAATCACAATATCACTCATAGCATCAGATCCTCCTTTCTTGTTTATATTTATAGCAAAAAACTGCTATAATTAAAAAAGGACAATCCATATAGAATCATCCTTTTTATCTTTTCATTGGATAGACTGAAAAATTATGCGAATCTGCGAAAGCGTTTCATGGTACCCTTCCGATCTTTCGCTACTATAACTATAACACACTGATTTTTAATGTCATGTTTTTTTTGCTCTTTTTGCTACTCTTGTTTTTCTTACTTTCGATTATTCTTGGCAATCTGTTCTGATGTGTCAGATAGGATACGATCAATGCTGTTACACCTTATAGATAACATCTGTACGATACGTTTTACCTCTTTGTTCAGATCTCGAAGCTCTGCCAGATCACATATGTTATCATCTATGGATGATGATTCATTCAATAACGCATACATTGACAGCTTATAATGCATTGCCGACAGCCTTTGATCAATTTCAGACAGATCTATGCTATCTTTTTTTATGTACTGAACGATTTGTCTGCTCTCCATTATCTGTATCCTCCTGCTCCATAGTTTTTTTTGTTAATATAACAGCAACCATGTTGCGAAGCTGTTCTGCCGGGAGATGCTGATCTATTAACTGTACAAGCATCTGATCATCAATCTGCTTTTCGATTGCAAAACGAATCACTTCCATCTGATCTGCAGACAAATGTGCCTGAATTATATAATTACTTAAGTTAAAATCATCTGGTAATGCCTCTGCTGATAGATGCTGCGTTTTCTTTTTCCCAAATATCTTTCTTCTTTCCGGTTGATCACGCCTGCTTTCTGGTTCTTTTTTCTTCTTATTAAGATCCTCTAATTTCTGTTCAAGTAAGTGATTCTTTTCCTGTTCCTCATGAAGCCGGTTCTGCAGATCCTGTTCAACCGTTTCATGCTCCTGTCTGACCATTTGTAGTTCATCCATATATGTTGCTATTGAATTTACTGCACCGGTCAAACACTTTGTTTCTTCCGAATGCAACATTATATGTATCATATTCTTAGTTTCCAGCTTGGGATCACAGAGTTTAACCAATATGTCTGCTTCCAGATCTGCATATAACGCAAACTTGATCACTTCCATCTGTTCGTAAGAATAGAACGCTGTTGTATACATATCTATTTGTTCCTGGCTAAGTCCAAGCTGCAGCCCAGAATTTATCTGGCTGCGTAACATATCCCATGTTACATCTTCTCTCACTTCTCCAGATGCTGCAGCTTCCCCATATAATTCCTGTTTCTTTGCTATGTAATCTTTATATGATATCTGCACCGGTGTTCTCCTTTCTGATTTTTACAATAAAAAAAGGACAATCCATATAGAATCATCCTTTTTATCTTTTCATTGGGTAAACTGAAAAAGATATGCGAATCTGCGAAAGCGTTTCACGGTACCCTTCCGCTCTTTCGCTATTATAATTATAACACACTGATTTTTAATGTCATGTTTTTTTTGCTCTTTTTGCTACTCTTGCTACTCTTGTTTCTCTGATTAATTTTTATGGACAGGAAATAGACATTTTACAGACACTTTTATGGACACGCTATAGACACGTTTTTGTCTATGGACACGTTATGGACACTTTGCAGACACTTTTTTGATGGACAGATTGTGAACACGAAATAATTGCCGACCTATTATTGATTTCTTTGCTTCATATTATCTATAACATTGTCGCATTTTGTCAATCTGTGATATACTTAACACTGCTACCCCCCTAGACTGGTACAGAAAGGGGGTGTGCTTTGTGAGTATACTTTCATCATTTGTCATCTCTGTTATGGCTAGTATAGTTGCCTACTACATTTGCAAATGGTTGGACGGAGACAAGTAATCGGTAGTCAGCCTAAGGTTTAAGCCACCTTGTCCAAACGGAATAGAAAATCCCCAGTGCTGGAACACCGGGGATTTTTGCGTGCCACTTGTGAGCACTCTCATCATTTTTGCCTAAGCACAATATATCATATGCTCCGGCTAAAATCAAGTATTCCCAAAACTCTTTAATAATATCCTTTTCGCCTCCTTGCCCTTTCCCCTTCCGAAATTTTTAACCAAAACACATAATACAACAAATCGATCTATTTTTTCTTATCTGCTTTCCTTGTACTTGTCAAAGACAAAATTTCTTCCCCCCCCTGATAAACCGGGAAGAAGATGTATTTGGGCATACTTCCCCTTCCCCATTTATCAGGATACCCCTTCAGATTCCAAAGAATCAGCGACCGAGGTCTGGCATAAGACGTCGCACGTTGCATTATTCTCGTTTGGAGCATCCCCCTTCTTTACTATCAGATCAATTAAGAAAAAATAATAAAGCATCCAGGACGGACACATAGCTGCAGCATAACTGCAAACCGTTCTCTATTGTATAGAACACCCTGTCCGCTTTAACCGAGATTACTCCAGCGCTCATGGATATGCAACACCCACAAGTAAAACTGTGCTCAGCAGCTGAAAAGGTTGTTTTATAGTGATTCTCCTCTCAACACTACCACTCGCTACGGTTCCCGCCTGCGAGCAAGTCACTTAAGGCTTTTGGATTTTTTCTAGTATTCATTTGTTTTTCAATGAAGACTTATAAATATTTCTTGCAATTCTTCATTAAATAGTGTAAGTTTGTTGTATACAAATAGGGTGTACAGAATAGTTATAGTTAGTTATAGTTAGTCGTACAGTAGAATACTATCGTAGTATTGCAGTATCGTCGTATTGTAGTATCTATCAACTGTTCTATATCTCCTTTAATTATTGTTTCAGCTTTTCGCCAGTCGCCAAACTTGATTGAAAAGCTACCACAAAAAGTGGGTTGTCTTGGGACAGCTCACTTTTTTGTTTATTTATACATCGCTGCCATAAATTGATTATTATTTTGGAATATCTTAATATGCTCATAGTCTCCTACTTAAACGGCAGATCATCCTCTATACCTTCTGGAATGCTCATGAATCCATCTGCACTTGCATTGGCTGGATTTGTTCTACCCGATGGTGTAGAATCACTTTCTGTTGAATTTCCTTTGCTCTCAGCAAATTCCTGATCCTCGATAACAACATCTGTTGTATATACTTTGTTTCCATCTTTATTGGTATAGCTGCCTGTCTGAATACGTCCTGTAACCGCAAGTTTTGTACCCCGATGAAAATACTTCTCCGCTACCTCTGCCAATCTTCCGAACGCAACACAATTAATAAAGTCTGCTGTCTGATCAGCATTTCTGTTATACCGACGTTCCACTGCCAGAGTGTATCTGGCAATCGCCATCTGATCATTCCCCTGAGAATATCTGATCTCCGGCTCTCTTGTTAATCTGCCTATCATAATTACTTTGTTCATCTGTTTTTCCTCCTTAATTTAAAGTGACTGTACATATTCGAGCACATCATCTGATATATTCATAATCGACTGCTCTTTATCTGCAGATACCGGATCTTTCTGTTCGCTATGTATAGATACCGGATCAGCAGGAAAGGTATTCGTTCCTGCAGGCACTACAGTATCCGATATATGACTAATATGTTCTATTTGTTCAGATGGATGATTCACTTCTGCACCTTTCATCCTTTCGGTTGGATCTATTATTGGCGGCTGTTTCATCTGCTCTTTGATCTGTTCAATCTGTTGTGTTAAATCTTCCATTTTCTGATAAACCAATGTCATATCCATATCTGAAGATCTGAACGGATGCTCTGGCACTGGTTCTGGCACTGGTATGACTGATTTATCATCCGGTGATAAGGTTGCAACATAAAGTGCTAGTGCTGCCCTGACTTCTGCGTTACGCACTCGTCCTGCCTTAAATGCAAGAAGATATTTACAGATTTCTGCATCCACCGGATTCTGTTCATTCAAATATAGATCCAACCGAAACCGTTTATAATTACTCTGATCGCCCATTGTGCTCTCCTCTTTTATTTTTTGCTCGTGATAGCCTTTGTTAATAACTCATATCCCTTTGCATTTGCTTTGATATCATCTATATAAGTGATCATCTCCGTCTGATCAGAAGAAAAGTTTTTTAATAAACCAGCTCCACCGCCAAAGCAAAATGTCTGTGTAATCTCATAGTTTACTTTTTTTGTATGGAATAAGACAAATGTTGCTGCGCACCATTCTCTAATCTGTTCCAATACAAGTTCTCTAACCTTTGATGCAATTACAATATCCCTGCCAAGCATAATATCAATGATCTGATCTGTTGACAGTTCGCACTGATATTCCCTGCTCATTTCTTCGTTGATCATTGATATGCAATTTGCTACTCCCCACTGCATAGTGTAAGCACGTTTCAGATCGATCTTATGATCTCCGCTGATCGGAAGGATCTCTGTAGTTCCTGTTCCTATATCTGCAAGGAAGCACGTTCCCTTAACTGTATTTAACTGTGGTGCAATGGCTGCGTATCCCTGTGGATATACATAAATCTGTGGATCTATTTTGATTTCATACAGCTTGTCCTCATAACCAAAGGAAACTGTTTCATTTTTGTTTAGATAGTGGATCAAATCCTCTTTTTCAGCACCATACCGGGTCAAAGGAATTCCAACCGCAAGAACAATATGTGCCGATACAATATTACATCGTTTCAACTCCTCTGCTATTGCTGCAAGAGTTAATATGTAGTAATCTTCATTTGCTGTTTTATCCGTAGTCAAACCATCCGGCGCAACTCCAACCTGATAATACATACCACCGTAATGTACTATATTGGCGGTTACAGGCGGTTGCTCCTTAAACTTTGCAACTCCACTTGCAAATATGCTGTTACTTGTTTTTGTAAATCCATATCCGTGATCAATTCCTATTATCATTTTTTATTCTCCTTTTCTTTGTTTACCCTTTTCTATAGTAATAAGCTGCTCGTATAATTCTGCATGCATCATAAGGATCTCGTTTATCAATTCAGATGTGATCTGCTTCTTATCATAGATACCTACAACCTCACGCAGAATTACATACACAGCTTCTACTTCATTCTCTAAACATTTTCTTATGTTTGTATTTGATATCTTTTCTTCCATTGCAATCTGACGATATGTGCCGGTAACCGTAAACCAGAGCTGGTGCATCACACTATAATGCAGCGGTAAGATCTCCTGCGTCAGATTATAGATGTATTTTGTCCAAAAAGCAGTCTCCGCACGAAGATGATTTCGTTCCAATTCTAAGTAAATATGTTTAATAGCACATTCTACCTGTTGATATCTCTTATCCCGGAAGCATACTACCTTGCCAACCGGATCACCGGCTTGTCCGTTTACAACAGATACTTGATCCATATGCGCCGAAATACTGATGTCATTTTCGATATCAGCAAATAATTCCAGATCTGATAGCTGTTTCTGGCAATCTGATAACTGTTGAATCAATTCCTGCCGTTCTGCCTCTATGCCTCTGATGTAAGAGCGGTTATGTCTCAGGAATTTGTATACCATATCTTTTTTGATCGTATCTTGTATCTTTGCTTCTTCGATCATGATTTCTACCTCTAATCTTGGCTAAAATCGATCTTATTATCACGTTCGAAGTCAGCCTCTTTCTGACTTATTAATCTGTCTACAGCTACTACACTTGTCGCATTGATCAATGCTGCATTCGGCGCTGGATTGTCTGTAAATATATAAGATCCGCTAACCATTACCCTCTTACCTACATTCGCCGGTATAATATACTCTTTGATCTGGCATATAAGATCCGGATCTGAAGATATAACATTAATCAAACCCGGTTTTTTGGAGCCTTTAATTGTAAGTACAAACTGTACATACTCTGCAGATCGCATTGTTCGTACTACTGCAGGCTGCTCAATAGCTGCTATAAATATAGCCTTGTTATATTCATCTCTCATTAACTACCGCCTCCTGCCACTGCTTTGTACTTTTTTTCTTATCTGCTGATTCTCCGGCTGCTCCTGTTGCTGCTTCTTACTTTCCTGTATCTTTTCTTTCATCAGGAACTCACCTTTTGTCAGAAGATAGTCGGATATCTTTCCAGCTTCCTTGATGGCCGCAAACAGCTCATTCGGATTCTGTTCCAACGCTGCTATCCAATTCTGGATATATGCTTTATGATTCTCCATATGCTCCATATCACTCTGCGACAATCCAATTGCCTGTGATGTAAATGCAGACGATATCTCTGCACGAAGTTCTTCTTTTGCATATTCCGGACTTCCGAATGTCCCTGTCAGATCTCTGCCCAGCCGGTTTGCATGACCGGTTGCATGGGATGCCTCATGCAGAAATGTTGCCATGTAGGAATATTCATTCCGGAACCGGTCAATATCCGGCATATGGATACAGTCTTCTGATGATCTGTAGAAAGCCGCTTCTTCTCCGGGCTTGAACTTCACATCCATGTTCCTGATCAGTTTGTCCCTTTGTTCCATCAGCATAGCTTCATCTAACTGGTGATGTTCGATTGTAAGTTCTGGGATTCCATCAATCTGAGTCCCATTAAAGACTACATATACGTTTGATATTGGTTTCACCCGGTCTTTATATTCTTCCGGAGAGAGCATCTCCTGAAGCTTCTTATCCTGTTCTGCTGTCAGCTTCTTTTTTGCCTGTGTATCATACATACTCCAGAACTCGATCTTTGTTCCTTTTTCGCCTTTCTTGATCTTCCATCCTTTATCGCTTGCCTGCTTAAAGGTGCACCAGCGTGGATCCTGGTATCCACGGCCTGCCGCTGTCATATGCAGCCAGAAAGCATTTAATCCATGATAGCCGGTATTTGTTACCGCATTTACCGGTTTCCCTGGCATCGAAGACCAGTCCTTTCTCCATGGTATCTGTTCCTCTTTTAACGCTGCGATAAATTGCTCCGCAATCTCTTCCCGCATCTTATTCAGCTTCATAGATCACCCCTCCGTTCCAGTCATATATGATGATCTCATCCGGATACTCCTTTTCCGGTTCTCCCGGGCTATAAAGATCTATTTCTTCAATAAATGCTTTATCTTTCATTTTTAATTCAAATTCCTTTCTATACTGCTCTATGGCTATTAAGTCCATCTCATCCGCAGCTTTCTTCATGAACTCTATCAATCCATCGATACAGCTTCTTGCCGTTTCAAGTTGTGACATTAGACTAAAACTCGTTATTACGGATATCAGTAATGCAACTGAAAGACCTATGATGATTATTTCTGGCATACTGTATCCCCCTTTAACGCATACGCCCTTTTGATATATCTATCCTATTATTCGGTTGTTCCCCCCGGTATTTTGCTTTTGCTATCTCATCTGCAGTGATCTTATCCTCCAAAATGGTTCGCATTTCTCTCGCTCCGCCTAAGACCTTTGTATAATAGTCAAACACTTCCTGCAGCGAATAAGGCTCCATGGCTCTTGCAACATCCGAATAAAAACCATACTGAGAATATTGCCGGTTATCGATTGCTTCCTGTACCGTTTTATATTCCCGGTTATCCTCCGGATTCTTGATCCGCAGTCCGGTATCTTCATCGTACCGAACCTTTAATGGATGTAGCCTGTGCAAGGATGTCTCAACCAATTCCCTTGCGAACTCATTTCCTGAAAGGCTATTTTTCCCCTGGTCCTCCTTGATTGCAAAAAGCCGATCCACATCATTATCCGACAAATAAAACTCTACTTTAACTGCCATGTCGTTTCCCTCCTCGATTTATCTTTATATTGGTATCAATTTTCTTTTTCGAGCCAGAAGCTGCAACTTCTATGCCGACTCGATCATCTTCTCTAATTCTTCGATGCTTATTCCCTGGCGTGCCGCAAGCTTCGCGGGAACAATGTTATAGGTCCACATCGTAGACAGCTTCACCGCGTCTCCAATGTCAAGCTGATTCCGCTGCATCCCGATCCGAACGAATTGTGGCGAACACCCCATGACAGCAGCTGCCTGAGCTGGTGTTATCTTCTTCATCTATGTACCTCCTACGCTGTCTGGGGCTGTCTATCGCCTTTTTGTCTTTCCTGTTCGATTCCGATCATATAACCTAGAATGAACATCTTATTGTCATCGTTTAGATGTTTGAACTGTTCTGCGGACTTTTCAATCATTTCAAGTTTTATTTTTTTTGCTTCTATTTCTTCCATTCTCGTTTCCTCCTTTTCTTTTTGCTTTATTCAATGCAACACTTTTTTGTCATCGCCTTGATATAGTCACTATATATCTATTTTTTGCCTTTGTCAATGCATATTTTGATATTTTGTTTTTATTTTGCCTTGACTAAATCATTTTATAGCTGTATAGTTAAATCACATCACTAAGAAAGGAGGCATATAATTAATGGAAGTTTATGAACGTATAAAAGAATTGAGAAAGAATACATTAAAAATGTCTCAGACAGCTTTCGGTGAGCGTTTAGGCGTCAGCCGGTCAGTAATCAATAACATTGAACTAAATGTGCTCGCCAGACCCGAACAGAAAATGTCTCTATACAAATTAATATGTAGTGAATTTAACATTAGCGAAGAATGGCTGTTACACGGAACAGGCGAAATGTACGACAATAATGAAGCGGAATATAATGCATTAATCGACCGGGTCATGTCCGGAGAAAATGCATTTGCTAAAAATATATTTAAAACATTTGCTAAGTTCGATGAAAAAGACTGGGAAGGACTACAGCATATGATAGAAACATATCTATCTGTATCTTCAGAAAATGGAAAACTTCATGAGGATCATGAAGAGCCAAAGCACTCCGAACCTCTGAATTATGATTATATAGAAAAAAAATATCCCCCTACTGCTGCAGAACTTCTTGCAAAATATCCAGATGACTCTGAAAAAAAAGGCAAAGGAACGTACAACAACGCTGTATAGTTAATATACAGCGCCGTCACACATAATTACCTTTTTTTGTTACTTTTTTTTCGACCGGTAGAACCATATCACCTTTGATGTTCCAGTAAATGATGTGTTCAATATATAAATCTGCTCTTTAGGATAACAGATTGCATATAAATCTACATCAGGTAGTCTTCTTTTCTGGATTATCATTTGGTTTTTTTCCATATATTTATCTCCTCCTTTAAGAAATAATACAAATGAAAGGTCGAAAATTATAACCTCCATCGTACCCTTCGAGATAAATATGTATTTTTATGTAGAAACAAATAAATTTTTGTACAAAAAAAGAGCCAGAAGTTGCAGCTTCTGGCTCGGAAAGGAAAATTGATACCATAGATGGTATACAAATCACTCCAACAAAGTGTATTATACCATCTATGCATCCGATTGAAAAGTGCTTATGAAACTTCCAAATGGATTTGGCAGCGTCTACAAGCTGTCCGGTAAACGAAGAAATCCCTGGTGTGCACGAAAGACTGTCGGATGGAAAGATAACGGTCAACCAGAGTATGCCTATATCGGATATTATCCGACCCGGCAAGAAGCACTAACCGCTCTGGTTGATTATAACAAAGATCCATATGACCTCCATTTTAATACCATCACCTTTGCTGAAGTGTATGAAAAATGGTCAGATATACACTTTCCTAAAGTGTCCGAATCGAATCGAAAAGGTTATGAAGCATCTTTCCGTTCCTGTCCAAAACTTCATGATATGAAGTTTGTAGAAATAAAACTGGATCATTTACAGAAGGCTGTAGATGAATCTGGCAAGAACACACCAACCCTTAAAAAAATGAAAATCTTATTTGGCTTAATGTATGACTATGCAGTAATGCACGAAATAGTCACACAGGACAAAAGAGAGATGGTGCGATATATTGACATCAGTCAGGCAGGCAATCCAAATGCCTATAATAGAGAACCATTTAAGAAAGCCGAGATCAAACGAATTTGGGATAATAAAGATGCTAATATTTATATGACTGTAATTCTTATCCTCATATATACCGGTGTCAGAATCTCTGAACTGCTTGATCTTGAAAAAAAGGATATCCATCTAGATGAACGTTGGTTCTTTGTCCGTGAATCCAAAACGGAGTCTGGTATTCGTGAAGTACCTATTGCTGAAAAAATAGTACCGTTCTTCGAATACTGGTTATCAAGGGACTGCGATTACCTAATCTGTACTCCTGACAATCAACATTTTGCTTATCGAAACTATTACGACAGTTACTGGAAACCTTTAATGGACTATCTTCACACTGAGAAGCACAGACCACACGATACGCGACATACATGTATATCACTTCTTACTGAAGCAGGCGTTGATGAACGAATCATTAAGAAAATTGTGGGGCACAAAGGACAAGGAGTTACAGAAAATGTTTACACACATCTGGAACTTCCAATCAAGTTAGAATCCATAAATAAAATCTAAAAAGCACCCTGATTAATACCATTTAATCAGGGTATTTTCATGCCATATTTTTGTCACTAACTTGTCACTAACTTGTCACTAACCGTTAAAAATCCACACAATTTTATAGAATCTGAGAAATAAAAAAATCCCACAGATACTGGATTTTTCCAATATCCATGGGACAAAAATCGTGTTTTGAATTATCTCTTTGAGAACTGTGGAGCACGACGAGCTGCCTTTAAGCCGTACTTCTTTCTTTCCTTCATACGAGGATCTCTTGTAAGGTATCCAGCCTTCTTGAGGATTGGTCTGTATTCTTCTGAATCAGCCTCAAGTAATGCTCTTGAAATACCATGTCTGATAGCACCAGCCTGACCTGTGAAGCCGCCGCCCTTTACGTTAACCATAACGTCGAACTTACCATCTGTACCTGTAGCAACTAATGGCTGCTTAACGATAACTTTCAGTGTATCAAGTCCGAAGTACTCGTCCATATCTTTCTTGTTGATTGTGATCTTACCAGTACCTGGAGCGATATAAACTCTGGCGATACTGCTTTTTCTTCTTCCTGTTCCATAGAACTTAGTTGTTTTAGCCATTGATGATATCCTCCTTCTTAGTACTTAATCTCTAAAACTTCTGGCTTCTGAGCCTGCTGCTTATGATCAGGTCCAGCGTATACATAAAGCTTTGTAATCATATCTCTTCCAAGTGGTCCCTTTGGAAGCATTCCCTTAACTGCTAAACGGATAACATCCTCTGGCTTCTTAGCCATCTTCTCTTTTAATGTAGTCTCTTTCATTCCGCCTACATAATCTGAGTGGTTGTAGTAGATCTTCTGATCCATCTTCTTACCGGTAACCTTGATCTTGTCTGCGTTTACTACTATTACATAATCACCTGTATCGATATGTGGTGTAAATGTTGGCTTATTCTTTCCTCTTAAAATGCTTGCTATCTCTGATGATAAGCGTCCTAAAGTATGTCCTGTAGCGTCAACTACATACCACTTTCTTTCTATTGTTGATGGGCTTGCCATAAAGCTCTTCATCGTGGTACCTCCTAAATTATTTTCTAAAATATTAATATGGTATATCCTCAAATACGTTGTTTACCGGGGCATTGGTTCACACCGTATCTTTAAACTTCACACATTTGGACATTATACAATACTCATCCGTGTGTGTCAATAAACTTTCTTTATTTTTTCAGGCGTTTTTCTTTATTTTTCAGCATTCATCTGCCATTTCGCATTCAAATATGCTATCTGCGTCTGACCGCAAATCTTCCGTTCAGACCACGACGGTATTTCATCATGAGAATTCTTTTGACAGATGCATTGATCCGTTTTTTCGATATCCGTTTTGTCTTGTAAGCCCGAAGCAATGCCTGATATGTTTCTTTATAATGCTCCGTGCAGAGAAGATCGTCTCCTGCCTGAACTGCTCTGACAGCACTCTCACCCTCACTTCCGGTAAAGCTCCGTACTCCTGCCATCGACAACGAATCCGTAACGATCACACCTTTAAATCCCATTGTATTTCTAATGTATTTGTTTACCTTCGGTGATATAGATGCCGGATTTTTAGAATCAAAACAATGTACAATATTATGGCTTACCATAATCATATCACATCCCGACCGGATTCCCGCCTGAAATGGCTTCAGATCACGTTTTTTAAAACTGTTATAACTTCGGTAATCATGAATCAGATTCGTATGCGTATCTCCATTATTTCCATAGCCCGGAAAATGTTTTAATGAGCTGATCATATCCTCCTGTTTCATGTTATTCACCACAAGATTGATATATCTGGAAGTATCCGCTGCATTTGTAGAAAAACTTCTATTATAAATGAAGTTACCCGAGTCATATGCAACATCAGCAACCGGTGCAAGATTTGTATTGATTCCAAGCTTTTTCAGAAATTTTGCTTTATTCTTCGTGTCTTTTACAATGCCATTCCATCCACCTGCAGAAAAAACCGCTCTCGGTGATGCATATGACGTGGATCGGAACTGGCGGTATCTGGATGCCCTTACAACAGTTCCGCCTTCTTCATCCACTGCAATCAACATCGGAATCTTTGACGCCTTTTGAATTCCATAAATTCTGTTTCGTAATGTATCAGGAGTACTGTTTGCAAAATCTTCCCCAAACAAAACATATCCGCCAAACTGATATTGCTTCTGGATATTTGCTGCATTTTTAGCAGGAGCCTTCACAAGGATCATCTGGGCTATCTTCTCCTCCCAGCTCATTTTCTTCATCCTGTCAGCTACACGTTGTTCTATATATTTGTCATTATCTTCATAATATCTGGCATGTACATCTGTGCCTGTGTCCGTACATATAATAGTCAGACATAAAAGCACACCCATACATATACAAACGATTCTTTTATTCATATCGGATCTCCACCAGTGTCAAGCCTTTCGCAACTGCGGTCGGTCCTGCCTTGCTCCGGTCTCTCGCTTCCAGGATCCCCTTCACCTGTTCAGGCTCCATCAGTCCGGTTCCGACCTGCATCAGAGTTCCTGCAATGATCCTTACCATGTTATATAAGAAACCATTTCCCGTGATCCTGATATGAACCATGTCATCCTCTTTCGTCACATTTACTGCATATATCGTCCGAACCGTCGTCTGTACTTGTGCGCCTGCCGAACAGAAGCTCTTAAAATCATGCTCACCAACCAGATAAGCAGCCGCCTGATTCATCCGCTCTATATCCATCGGATAATAGCAAAATGACGCATATAACCGTTTTGACGGCAATTCAAACCGCCGGTTCAATATATTATATTCATAAGTTTTCACTGTATCTGCATACCTTGGATGAAAGTCCGCATCCACCTCGCAGGATTCCTGAATCCGGATATCCTCCGGAAGCCGCTGATTTAATGCAAAGGAAAACTTATCCCCCGGTATCCGGGATTCAGTGTCAAATACTGCCACATTTCCACAGGCATGTACACCAGCATCTGTCCTGCTGGCTCCGATCACCTTGATATCTTCCTGCACCAGTTCGCTGATCGTCCGGTTCAGCACTTCCTCTATCGTTATTCCATTGTCCTGTACCTGCCAGCCATGATAGTTCGTACCATCATAGGCTACTATTAATTTTACTCGTTTCATTTTCCCGGTTTCCTATTATAGATATATCTTCATCAAAATCAATCCTACCACATATACCACCAGCAGACCATATGCAAATGCATCTTTTTTACTATATCTCAACGGTTTCATGCTGGTACGGCATTCGCTTCCGTGATAACATCTGGCGTCCATCGCATATGCCAGATCGGTTGCACGTCGGATCGCAGATGCAAATAACGGAATAAATATCTGAGTATAACTTCGTATCCGTTTGAAAATATTTCCATTTTCAAAATCGGCTCCACGCGAAAGCTGTGCTTTCATAATTTTGTCCAGTTCTTCCATAAGGATCGGAATAAATCGAAGCGTGATTGAAAGCATCAATGCCATATCCGATACCGGAACACGAAAGATCTTCAGAAATCCAAACAGTTTCTCTAAACCTGCCGTGAGTGCCAATGGAAGCGTTGTATATGTCATGATCGATGAACCAATGATCAGATACACGAAACGAAATACTACAATTCCAGTCGTCTTTAAGCTGCCGGTCGTGATATGAAATCTCCAGATGCTGACCAGAACCCTTCCGTCACCATTAAACAGACTGAAAAATGCTGTAAATAATATAAATGCCAAGACAACCTTAAGTCCCCGGCAGACAAAAGGAATCGGAACACGGCTTAATGCCACATACACAATAAGAAATGCTGTTGCAGCAAGAAAAGTCCACAAATCCTTGCACCAGAAGATCGTAACCGCATATACGATCGTGAGCACCAGTTTTGTTCTGGCATCCAGCTCGTGAATCGGTGATCTGGTATTATAATATTGTCCGATCGTAATGTCTCTTACCATGCTTCTTTCCTCTATATTATCTGATAACTATCCACTTTCTCATGCTGTGTTCATGTTTTTGAAATGTCACCATCAATCTCTATAGCTTCATTAATTTTATATCTCTTCTTATATATTCTTTAGCCCACTAAGTTCCTCAATCACGCCCGCCATGCTTCTTGCTGTGAGTCTTATCTCCGGCAGTAATGCCTCCCTGAACATCGCCATTTCCGGCATCTCCAAGCCCAGTTTTTCTACCATCTCCGGCGTTCCAAATGCCTGCTCTACAGCTCCATCATAGACCAGCTTTCCCTGTCCCATAACCAGAATACGATCTGCAATCTCATACACATCCTTCATGTCGTGTGATACGAAGATCACAGTTATATTCCGTTCTTCATGCAGCCTGTGGATCAGTGCAAATAATTCCCGTTTGGATTTCGGGTCCATGCCTGCAACCGGCTCATCGAGAATAAGAATCTCCGGCTTATATGCGAGGACTCCTGCAAGCGCTACTCTCTTCTTCTGTCCGCCTGAAAGGTCAAACGGAGAATATTCAAAATATTCCTCTGATATATTCACAAGTGCCAATGCTTCCCTTGCCGCCTGTTCTGCTTCTGCTTTCGACATGCCGAAGTTCAATGCGCCATACATTACATCCGCTAACACCGTACTTTCAAATAACTGATACTCCGGATACTGAAACACAAATCCAATCTTCTTCCGTAATTCTTTCAGATTCTTCGTCTTTCCTACATCAATTCCATCAACCTTAAGTGTTCCTCCCATCGGACGATAAATACCGTTTAGCATATATAACAGCGTACTTTTCCCGGAACCGGTCTGTCCTGCCACCGCAAGGATCTCTCCTTTTCTGATTTGAAATGACACCTGCTCTACTGCAGGAACCTGTACCGCACCATCCTTATACGCATACTCCAGCTTATCCGCCTCGACCAAGATATCTTTTTTTATTCCGGCATCCAATAACATACCATTGTGTTCTTCTCTATCCATGTTATTTCTATTATCAAGGATATCCTCATGTATTCCATCCTCATTTTTACTTAATGATATATCTTTCTGTGCCGAATTAAAATGTTCTGCTGCTTCTTGTCTGTTTACAAAAGATTTTCCATCACGCAAACATGCCTTTATCCTGTCCACAGCATCCTGTACCGACAAAAGCCCCTCTTTTCTATCAACCAATGCACTTTTTGCATCTTCATCCAAATTTTCGACAAATTTCTTATCATCGGAATAATCTACTTTCAACTCATGCAACAGCTTATATGGCAATAAACTGTCAAGACCAAGCTGCTCTAACTTCTCTACCTGTGGATAAATCTCATATGGTGCGCCAATCAACTCTACATTTCCATCATCCATTACATAGATCTGATCTGCCCGAACCGTTTCCTCCATTCGATGTGTGATCATAATGACCGTAATGCCAAACTCCCGGTTCAAATGATATAAGGTATCAAGTATCTGTCTGCTTCCCACAGGATCGAGCATGGCAGTTGCTTCATCCATAACGATACATTCCGGTGACATGGCCATCACAGATGCGATTGCCAGCCTTTGCTTCTGTCCACCGCTTAGATGTGATACATTTCGTTCCAGATATGCCTCCATCCCTGTCAATCGAAGTACTTCGTTGATTCGCTCCCATATCTTCTCTGCCTGGAAGCCCAAATTTTCCAAACCAAATCCTACATCTTCCGCAACCGTATTTCCTACCATTTGGTTATCCGGATTCTGAAAGATCATCCCGACTGCACGACGGATGGCCAGCAGATCACCTTCCCGACTCGTATCTAATACATCAGAATCTCCCTGTATCCATACCGTTCCCTGATTTGGTGCATATAAGCCATTCAGGTGTCTGGCAAATGTTGACTTTCCCGAACCGTTACGTCCAAGAACGGCAATGATCTGTCCCTTATGGGCATCAAAATCCATATCCTTCACACCCCATTTCTCACCTGTAACATTTCCATCCTTGTCCTTGATATTAAATTTATGTCCAAGCTTTCTCACCTGAATAAAACTCATGTACACGCTCCTAGAAATAAAAAAGCTGCCAAATACACATACATGTACCTGACAGCCCTTATGTTTATAATTATACTAACTCAAGAATAACTTCCATTGCAGCATCGCCCTTACGCTGACCAATCTTGATGATTCTTGTGTAACCACCCTTACGTCCTGCGTATTTTGTACCGTACTCATCGAATAACTTGCTTGTTAAATCAACTTTCTTTGTACCGGCTTTCTTTCCGGCAGCATCTGTAGGAACTTCAACAACCGGATATAATACCTTAAGCATTTCTCTTCTTGCATGAAGTCTTGAAGGCTGATCCTTCTTGATGGTCTTTTCTACTTCATCATATACAGTAACTTTCTTACCATCAACGACTTCCTTCACTCTCTTACCATCTTTATCTTTCTTAGCAACCTTAGCGGTAACGGTAACTTCATCGTAGTTATCCTTTTCCTTAACTGCTAATGTGATAAGCTTCTCTGCAATCTTAACAACTTCCTTAGCTCTAGCTTCTGTTGTTCTGATTTTACCATGGTATAATAACTGTGTTACCTGGTTACGAAGTAATGCATTTCTCTGTGCGCTTGCTTTTCCAAGTTTTCTATACATTGCCATTTTTATTTATCCTCCTTACCCTTGCGGGTCTTCACTGTGCTTACTATTATTCGGCTTGAGTGGTAAAAAGTATTATTCCTCACTGTCATTCAGTGATAAGCCTAATTCTTTCAGCTTAGCCAATACTTCATCTAATGACTTACGACCGAGGTTACGAACTTTCATCATATCCTCCGGAGTCTTATTGATCAATTCTTCAACTGTATTGATACCGGCTCTCTTTAAGCAGTTGTATGAACGAACTGATAATTCAAGCTCATCAATATTCATTTCCAGAACCTTTTCCTTCTCATCTGTTACGCTCTCAACCATCACATCAACGGATTTTGCGTTCTCAGACAGATCAACGAACAGGTTCAAATGTTCTACAAGGACTCTTGCAGCGAGGCTGACAGCCTCATCCGGTGCGATAGCACCATTTGTAAATACATCAAGTGTCAGCTTATCATAATCTGTAACCTGACCAACACGAGTATTCTGAACTGTAAGATTAACTCTCTCAACCGGTGTATATATAGAATCAATAGCGATGACATCAATCGGTGCATCTGCTTCTTTATTCTTATCAGAACCAACGTAGCCTCTGCCGTTGCCGATGGTGAGTTCCATCTCAAGTCTTGCATCCGGGCCACTAAGATTTGCAATTACAAGATCAGGATTGATGATCTCGATATCGCCGTCTACATGAATATCGGATGCTCTGACAACACAGTCACCAGCTACATCGATATAAGCCTGCTTCGGCTCATTTGTTAATGAATTGTTCTTTATTACTAAAGACTTGATATTCATAACGATCTCAGTTACATCTTCCTTTACTCCGGGAATAGAACTGAACTCATGTAAAACACCTTTAATCTTAACGTGTGTTACTGCTGTACCAGGTAATGAAGAAAGCATAATTCTTCTTAATGAATTACCAAGGGTTGTACCATAGCCTCTCTCTAAAGGCTCTACTACAAACTTACCATACTTGTTATCATCTGAAATCTCAACTATCTCAATTTTTGGTTTCTCAAACTCAAACATTTAAGCCCCTCCTTTATGGGTAATTAACTGGTATACTCCAACTTTGCAAATATCATAAATATATTCTGCATCCAGACATCCACACGGGTAAATCCCGGATGGATGTACGGATGATCATATTTATTCTTATTACTTGGAATATAACTCGACAATAAGGGTCTCGTTTACAGGAACATCGATCTGCTCTCTGTTTGGCTTCTCAACTACTTCTCCACAAAGGTTTTCTCTGTCAGCGGTTAACCAACCTGGAACTAAATGTCCTTCTGTTGCAGCAATGATATCCTTATATCTCTGTAAGGATTTGCTCTTCTCTCTGATCTCGATCTTGTCTCCAGCCTTTACCTGGTATGAAGGAATGCAGCCTTGTCGCCTCTTTCCATTAACAAGTACATGCTTGTGATCTACAATCTGTCTTGCTTCTCTTCTTGTTCTTGCAAAACCTAATCTGAAGATAACATTATCAAGTCTTAACTCAAGTAATGTCATAAGGTTAGGACCTGTTAAGCCCTTCTGCTGCTCTGCCTTAGCGTAAAGGTTACGGAAAGGCTTCTCTAATACACCGTAAATGAACTTAGCCTTCTGCTTTTCACGAAGCTGTAAACCATACTCACTTACTTTTCTGTTTGCTCTTGTTGATTTTCTATTTGATTTCTTGTCAATTCCGAGATACATTGGCTCCATGCCTAAAGATCTGCATCTCTTAAGAACTGGGGTTCTATCTACTGCCATCTTACTCTGTACCTCCTAATTAGACTCTTCTTCTCTTTGGTGGACGACAACCATTATGTGGAACTGGTGTAACGTCTTTGATACTTACAACATCGATACCGCAAGCTGCGAGAGCACGGATAGCTGCTTCTCTACCTGAGCCTGGGCCTTTTACCATAACATCAACAGTCTTTAATCCGTAAGGAGCAGCAGCCTTTGCAGCTGTCTCAGCAGCCATCTGAGCAGCATATGGTGTTGACTTCTTAGAACCCTTGAATCCTAAACCGCCAGCACTTGCCCATGAAAGTGCATTACCTTCAGCGTCTGTTAATGTAACGATTGTATTATTGAAAGATGACTGAATATGAGCCTGTCCGTGCTGAACACTCTTTCTGACACGCTTCTTAGCCACTTTTTTAGTAACTTGCTTAGCCATTAACTCTTAAACCTCCTATGGTTTTCCAAATTTATACAAATGTACTTTTTCTTCTGCCCGGTGCAGAAGATCTCTTATCTTCTACTATATATAAGAACAAATGAAAACAGTATTATTTCTTCTTGTTTGCTACTGTCTTCTTAGGTCCCTTACGTGTTCTTGCGTTTGTCTTTGTCTTCTGTCCACGAACAGGAAGTCCCTGTCTATGACGCTTACCACGGTAGCATGCAATTTCCTGTAAACGCTTGATGTTAAGCGCTACTTCTCTACGTAAATCTCCTTCAACAGTCTGTGTTGCATTGATTACTTCGCTGATTCTTCTTACTTCATCATCAGTTAAATCATTACAACGTGTGTCAGGATTAACATTTGCTTCCTTAAGGATACGCTGTGAAGATGTCAAACCTATACCATATACATAAGTAAGACCAATCTCAACACGCTTGTCTCTTGGTAAATCAACACCTGAAATACGAGCCATTCTAATTAACCTCCGTAAAAATTCTTCTGTCCGGCATATCGGATCTCGACATATCTCAACATAAAAATGCTGAGGTGAAATGCATATGTTTCCATCTCGCTGCCTGTTTTTTTATTTTTACTAGCATATAATGATTATGCTACAGCCGCTTTTAAAATTTACAACACATCCGTGTGTGTTGATACTTAAAAAACAAGATATCATATGGATGGGCTATCATCCGGATACCCAGTTTCTTTTTTTGATTAACCCTGACGCTGTTTGTGCTTTGGATTCTCGCAGATAACTCTAACGATACCCTTTCTCTTGATAACTTTGCACTTATCGCATATAGGTTTTACTGATGCTCTAACCTTCATTAGAAAATCTCCTTTCAAAAAAAGTCCGCTACGAATAAGCATTCTATCATTTTTCACAATAGAATGCAAGTCCCATTTTCTATTTTTTTCATATTAATGGGATTATTATGATAAATCACATCCTATAAAGGGAATATCTTTACAGGATGTTCATTACATACCTCTTTATATAGAAGAATTTATTTATCTCTCCAAACAATTCTTCCCTTTGTCAGGTCGTATGGTGATAATTCAATTGTTACCTTATCACCCGGAAGGATCTTGATATAATTCATTCTGAGCTTACCACTAATGTGTGCTAAAACCTTATGACCATTCTCGATCTCTACCTGAAACATTGCATTTGGTAACTTCTCGATTACTGTTCCTTCTACTTCAATTACGTCTGCCTTTGACATTTTTAATCCTCCTTAAAATCCTTGAGATTTTGAATTCATTTTTTATTTTCTATAATTCCAATCCTTCTGCCTGCGACAAGATGATCGGTTTGTCCTCTGTAATAAGGATCGTGTTCTCATAGTGTGCTGCATTGGAACCATCCACGGTTACGACAGTCCAGTCATCATCCAGCCAGTCTACTTCATAATCACCTGCTGTTATCATCGGTTCGATTGCGATCGTCATTCCCGGTTTCAGCTTTGGTCCTTTTTTGATTGTTTCAAAATTCGGTATTTCCGGATCCTCATGAAGATTTGCTCCAACACCATGTCCAACCAGATCTTCTACGATTCCATATCCAAATTTCAAAACATACTGCTCTACAGCCCTTCCGATATCTCGAATATGATTTCCCGGAACAGCAACCTTCATTGCTTCGAAAAAGCTCTGCTTTGTAACTGCAATCAGATGCTCATTTTCCGGCGAAATCTTTCCTACTCCATAAGTTCTTGCTGCATCGGAGTGATATCCTTCATAGATAACGCCTGCATCAAGACTTACTATGTCGCCCTCTTTCAGAAATCTTGTCTTTGATGGTATACCATGAACAACTTCCTCATTCACGGATACACAGATAGATGCCGGATAACCGTTATAATTCAGGAAGGAAGGAATACAGCCATAGCTTCTGATCACTTCTTCACCAAGTTTATCGATCTCATAGGTTGTGATTCCCGGTTTGATCGCCTTCTTCAGCTCCTCATGTGTGAGAGCCAGAATTCTACCGGCTTCTTTCATCAATTCAATTTCTCTCTCAGATTTTATAGATATTGCCATTTTATTCACCTAAAATCTTAACGATTGCTGCAAATACATCATTCATATCCATTGTTCCATCAACTTCTTTCAGGATTCCTTTCTTAGCATAGAAATCGATCAATGGCTGTGTCTGCTCATGATATACTTTCAGTCTGTTTAATACTGTTTCCGGCTGATCGTCATCTCTTAAGATAAGATCGGATGAACATACATCACATTTGCCTTCCACTTTTGTAGGGTTATATACAATATGATATGTTGCACCACAGCCAACGCATGCACGTCTTCCGGACATTCTGCGAACGATATTCTCATCCGGTACTTCTACGTTGATCGCATAGTCTACAGAATCACCGATTGCTGATAATGCTTTGTCAAGTGCCTCTGCCTGTGGAATAGTTCTTGGAAATCCATCAAGGATATATCCCTTTGCGCAGTCGTCTGCTTTGAATCTGTCAATTACCAGATCTACAACTAATTCATCCGGAACAAGAAGTCCCTTATCCATATATTCTTTTGCCTTTGCTCCGAGTTCTGTTCCGTTCTTGATGTTTGCTCTGAAAATATCTCCTGTTGAGATATGTGGTACTCCGTACTTCTCAGCGATCATTTTAGCCTGTGTTCCTTTGCCTGCGCCTGGCGCACCTAACATAATTATCTTCATATATAACCTCCATTTTTTATTTTCCTGCGGGATACGTTCATTGCAATCCCTCCTGTTATCAGCCGTCCTCCAAATGAACAAGCCATAGATACTTATACTATAATACACGAATAGGAAGTGCACAAGTGTACACTCCCATTTTTCGTGTTTTTTATATCTGTATCTTACAATTAATCTAATAAGAATCCCTGATAATGTCTTACTAACATCTGTGATTCCAGACTCTTCATGGTTTCAATTACAACACCAACTACGATGATGATGGATGTTCCACCGAATGAAACATTTACACTGAAAAATCCGTTGAAGAACATAGGAATCATCGCAACGATCAAAAGACCAACTGCTCCGATAAATATAATATAGTTCAGTATTTTATTTAAATAGTCCTGGGTTGGCTTACCTGGTCGAATACCCGGTACAAAACCACCGCTCTTCTTCATGTTATTTGCAATCTCCATCGGATTGAAGGTAATTGCTGTATAGAAATACGCGAAGAAGAATACCAGTAAGATATATACTGCCAATCCAAGGAATCCCCAAGGATAGTTCGGATTAAACCAGTATGACTGGCTCATTCCCTGAAGGATCTTAGCACCAACACCGGATGGACTCTTTCCAAATAAACTCGTTATAATAGAAGGAATCGCCATCAGTGAAGAAGCGAAGATTACAGGAATAACGCCTGCTGTATTTACCTTAAGTGGAATGTTGGAGGACTGACCTCCCATCTGCTTTCTACCCTGAACTTTCTTTGCATACTGTACAGGAATCTTTCTTTCAGCTCCCTGAAGCATACATACAAGAATGGTTACACATACAACAATTGCAACAACCAGAAGTGCGATCAGACACATTCTGACTGCATCTTTGCCTTTGATGAACTGTGTGTAAATATTCTTGAAATCATTTGGCATGGTTGATACGATGTTGATCAACAGGATAATGGAAATACCATTTCCCACACCACGATCTGTTACACGTTCGCCAAGCCACATTACAAATGCACTACCACCTGTAAGGATAACGATCATTGAAAGCACTGTCCAGAAATTGTAGCTGTCCATGAATCCTTTTCTTCCGAAATTGATCGCAAGACCTGCACTTTCCAGAATTGCAAGACCAATCGTTAAGATACGGGTAATTGCTGTAATTTTCTTTCTTCCGTCTTCACCATCTTTCTGCATTTCTTCCAGAGCTGGAATTGCTATGGTAAGAAGCTGGATGATAATGGAAGATGTAATATATGGTGTTACGTTCAATGCAAATATTGACATCTGATCGAACGATCCTCCGGTGAATGAGCTGAACAGATTGAAGGAATCTCCAAGTGCGTTACTTAGATATTCTTTAATCGCTGCTGCTCGGATTCCCGGTACAGTAATCAGGCTTCCCAGCCTGACTACTATGAGAACAAAGAATGTGTATAATAATTTCTGTCTTAATTCCTTTACTTTGAATGCGTTGATAAAGGTTTTAAACATTATTAGATCACCTCTGCTTTTCCGCCAAGAGCTTCAATCTTCTCGGCTGCTGACTTTGAAAAAGCATTTGCCTTAACTGTAAGCTTCTTTGTTAACTCTCCATTTCCAAGAATCTTAACTCCATCACGTGGATTCTTTACGATACCGCATTCAACAAGTGTATCTACTGTAACCTCTGCTCCATCCTCGAAACGATCAAGAACTGAAACATTGATTGCAACGATATCTTTGTGATTGATACATGTAAATCCTCTCTTAGGGATTCTTCTATATAAAGGCATCTGTCCGCCTTCAAATCCTGGTCTAGGTGATCCTGAACGTGCCTTCTGACCCTTATGGCCCTTACCTGCAGTCTTACCATTTCCTGAACCATGACCACGGCCTACTCTGAAATTAGTACTATGCTTAGAACCTTCTGCTGGCTTTAATGTTGATAAATTCACGACCTGCACCTCCTTCAAATATAATTAAATCTCTTCTACCTTTACTAAATAACTAACCTGCTTAACCATACCAAGAGTTGCAGCATTGTTAGGAAGTTCAACTGACTTGTTTACCTTCTTAAGACCTAATGCTTCTACAGTTCTCTTATGCTTTGGTACGCATCCGATTGGTGATTTTACTAAAGTAACTTTTAACTTATCTGCCATCTTATAATACCTCCTTAGTTAAGTATCTCATCAACAGATTTTCCACGAAGTCTTGCGATCTCTTCCGGAGTCTTGATCTCTGAAAGACCTTTGATTGTTGCAAGAACTACGTTCTGTTTGTTGTTTGATCCTAAGGATTTTGTACGGATATTCTTGTATCCAGCAAGCTCAAGTACGTTACGAGCAGGACCACCGGCGATAATACCAGTACCTTCTGGAGCTGACTTAAGCAATACTGTTGCACTACCAAATTCTCCGTTCCAATCATATGGGATACTTCCGTTTTCATTTACAGGAACTGTAACAAGGTGCTTAGCTGCATCTTCCTTACCCTTACGGATAGCTTCAGGAATTTCTACAGCCTTACCAACGCCTACGCCTACATGACCGTTTTTGTCACCAACAACTACAAGACATGCAAATCTAGAATTACGTCCGCCCTTAACAACCTTAGTTACACGTTTGATATCTACTACTTTATCTTCTAATTCTAATTTACTAGCATCAATTATTTCACGCTTCATATGTTGTTCTTCCTCCTTCTTAGAATTCTAGACCAGCTTCTCTTGCTGCATCTGCTAATGCCTGAACCTTACCCTGGTAGATGAATCCTCCTCTGTCAAATACAACAGTCTTGATTCCCTTTTCCAGTGCTCTTTCAGCAACAACTTTACCAACGTATGCTGCTGCATCTACATTATCTGTCTGCTCAAGTGCTTCCTTGATTGACTTCTCTACTGTTGATGCTGCTACAATTGTGTTTCCAACTGAATCATCAATAATCTGAGCGTACATATGATTATTACTTCTGAAAACCGCTAAACGTGGTCTATCTGCTGTTCCAGCTAAATGATTACGAACACGCATATGCTTCTTAATACGAACTTCGCTTCTTGATTCTTTATTAACCATCTTATCTCACTCCTTTATTATTTCTTACCAGTCTTACCAACTTTACGTCTGATAGTCTCGTCAACATACTTGATACCTTTGCCCTTGTAAGGTTCCGGTGCTCTCTTTTCTCTGATCTCTGCTGCATACTGACCAACTTTTTCCTTGTCAATACCAACAACTGAAATCTTGTTACCATCAACCTTTACTTCGATACCTTCTGGGTCAACCATCTCAACTGGATGTGAATAACCAAGAGCAAGAACTAATTTATTGCCCTGCTTCTGAGCTCTATAACCTACACCGTTTACTTCCAGATCCTTAACATAACCCTCTGTAACACCAATGATCATGTTGTGGATAAGTGTTCTGGTAAGTCCGTGTAAAGACTTCATCTTCTTTAAATCATTAGGTCTTGAAACTGTGATTACATCAGCTTCTAACTTAATATCCATTTCTGCCGGGAGAACTCTCTCAAGTGTTCCCTTTGGTCCTTTAACAGTCACTTTATTATTTTCTGCGATATCTACAGTCACTCCTGCAGGTACAGCGATAGGCATTCTTCCGATACGTGACATTTCGCCTTCCTCCTTAAAATTTATATTATTTGTATTTGTGCTGCACGGAGTGTATCCATGCAGGCTTTAACCTCCGGTATTTTTCAGGAAATGATGCCGGAGGGATTGTTTTATCAGCTTTCGCACTAACTTCGCACGGTGCTTTCAGCTTGTGCTCACTAAGTGCTCTAATGACATCCACTCGAACTAAACTCATCCATCGTCTTCGACTCGTATTCGTTAAGTCTCGGGATGGGCTTTCGCACTAACTTCGCACGGTGCTTTCAGCTTGTGCTCACTAAGTGCTCAATGCCTACCAAACAAATGCTAATACTTCGCCACCAACATTCTGCTTTCTTGCTTCCTTGTCAGTAAGTACACCTTTGTTTGTTGAAATAATTGCAGTTCCGAGTCCACCAAGTACTCTTGGGAGCTCATCCTTGCTTGCATATACACGAAGACCTGGCTTAGAGATTCTCTTAAGGCCTGTGATGATCTTCTCGTTCTTATCTGCACCATACTTCAATGTAATTTTGATTGTCTCAAACTTACCATCTTCGATAATGTCTACTGCCTGAACATATCCTTCTGATAAAAGGATGTCAGCAATAGCCTTTTTCATCTTTGAAGCAGGGATTTCTACTGTATCATGTTTTGCTGTGTTAGCATTACGAATTCTTGTAAGCATATCTGCTATTGGATCGCTCATTGACATAATGTTTCTTCCTCCTTCTATCTCTTACCAGCTTGATTTCTTAACGCCAGGGATCTGTCCCTTGTATGCTAATTCACGGAAGCAGATTCTACAGATTCCGTATTTCTTTAATACTGAGTGTGGACGTCCACAAATCTTGCAACGTGTATATTCTCTTGATGAGAACTTCTGTTTACGCTGCTGTTTAACTTTCATTGCTGTCTTAGCCATAACGAATCTTCCTCCTTTAATTATTTGCTGTAAGGCATACCAAATAATGTTAACAGTTCGCGACCTTCTTCGTCTGTCTCTGCTGTTGTAACAAAGATGATATCCATACCTCTGACTTTATCAATCTTATCGTACTCGATTTCCGGGAAAATGAGCTGTTCCTTGATACCTAAAGCATAGTTACCTCTGCCATCGAAACCGTTAGGGTTAACACCTCTAAAGTCACGTACACGAGGAAGTGCAAGGTTTACAAGACGATCTAAGAACTCATACATCTTCTCGCCACGAAGTGTTACTTTACATCCGATAGGCATTCCTTCTCTTAACTTGAAGTTAGCAACTGACTTTCTCGCACGTGTAACAACTGCCTTCTGACCGGCGATTGTTTCAAGATCCTTGATAGCTGCGTCTAAAACTTTAGCATTTTCTCTTGCTTCACCAACGCCCATGTTAATAACGATCTTATCAAGCTTTGGGATCTGCATTACATTTTTATATCCAAATTTTTCAGTCATGGCGCTTTTAATTTCAGCGTCATACTTTTCTCTAAGTCTACTCAACTAAGACGACCTCCTTCCAATTAATCTATCTTCTCTGTTTTGCCATCTACTTTAGCAACACGGACTTTATCTTTACCTGTTCCTTCAAAACCAACTCTTACCGGCTTGCCTTTGTAAAGATACATTACATTGGAGATGTCCATTGGAGCTTCCATTTCGATAATTCCGCCTGCCTGGTTAGCCATGCTTGGCTTGCTGTGCTTAAATACTTTATTTACGCCTTCAACGACTACAGTACCGTTCTTCTTGTCAACATGAAGAACCTTGCCTTCTTTACCTTTATCCTTGCCGGCAATAACCTGTACCATATCATCTTTCTTAATCTTTAATGTTGCCATGGTCTACACCTCCTTATAATACTTCAGGTGCAAGTGAGACAATCTTCATGAACTTCTTGTCTCTTAACTCTCTTGCAACTGGTCCAAAGATACGTGTTCCTCTTGGATTTAAATCGTCTTTTATAATAACTGCTGCATTCTCATCAAACTTGATGTATGAACCATCCTTACGACGAGCGCCCTTCTTTGATCTTACTACTACGGCCTTAACAACATCACCTTTTTTAACAACTCCGCCTGGTGTTGCGTCTTTAACTGAGGCAACGATGATATCGCCGATATTTGCATATCTTCTTACTGAGCCGCCTAAAACTCTGATGCAAAGGAGCTCTTTGGCACCAGTATTATCAGCAACTTTAAGTCTTGTTTCCTGCTGAACCATTTTATTTGCCTCCTTATTTAGCCTTCTCTATAATCTCAACAAGTCTCCATCTCTTGTCCTTTGATAAAGGTCTTGTCTCCATAACTCTTACTCTATCGCCAATATTGCACTCATTCTTCTCATCATGAGCCTTTAACTTGTAAGTTCTCTTTACGATTTTTCCATAAAGAGGATGCTTAACATTATCTACGATAGAAACAACGATTGTCTTGTCCATCTTGTCACTTGTAACGATACCTACACGTGTTTTTCTCAGATTTCTTTCCACAATATATTCCTCCTTCTAAGATAATTAAGCATTAGCCTTCTGGGCTATAACTGTCTGTATTCTTGCAATATTCTTTCTTACTTCTTTGATTCTGCTTGTGTTCTCTAACTGATTTGTAGCATTCTGGAATCTTAAGTTGAATAATTCCTTCTTTGCAGCTACTAATTCGTTCTGAAGCTCATCAACAGATTTAGCATTTAATTCGTTCATATAGTCCTTAGTTTTCACTGCCTGCTACCTCCTCTAAATCTTCTTTTGAAACGATCTTACACTTAAGTGGAAGCTTGTGCATAGCAAGTCTTAAAGCTTCTTTTGCTACTTCTTCAGGTACGTCTGCAATCTCGAACATAACTCTACCCGGCTTAACAACTGCTACCCAGTACTCAAGTGCTCCCTTACCTGAACCCATACGAGTTTCAGCCGGCTTAGCTGTAACTGGCTTATCAGGGAAGATCTTGATAAATACTTTACCACTACGCTTCATATATCTTGTCATCGCAATACGGGCTGCTTCGATCTGGTTTGACTTAATCCATGCAGGCTCAAGTGCTACTAAACCATACTGACCGTTTGTAATCTTATTGCCTCTAAGTGCCTTACCAGCCATAGTTCCTCTGAACTGCTTACGACGCTTTACTCTCTTAGGCATTAACATTATTTATCCGCTCCTTCCTTATTTCCTTTTACAGGAAGTACTTCACCATGGTAAACCCATGTCTTAACACCAACTTTACCAAATGTTGTGTCTGCTTCAGCAAAACCATAATCAATGTCAGCACGAAGTGTCTGAAGAGGAATTGTTCCCTGGCTGTAGAACTCTGTTCTAGCCATATCAGCACCACCAAGACGTCCTGAACATGAAGCCTTGATACCAAGTGCTCCAGCTTTCATTGTTCTGCTCATGCATGACTTCATTGCTTTTCTGAATGAGATACGATTCTCAAGCTGTGCTGCAATGTTCTCAGCTACTAACTGTGCGTCTGCATCCGGCTTCTTAATTTCTTTTACATCGATGAACAGCTTCTTATCTGTAAGCTTCTGTGCATCTGCTTTGATCTTTTCGATTCCAGCTCCGCCCTTACCGATGATAACACCAGGCTTAGCTGTATATAATGCAACCTTTACTCTGTCTGCAGCTCTCTCGATCTCGATCTTTGAGATGTTTGCATTGTAAAGTGTCTTCTTTAAATAAGTTCTGATTTTATGATCTTCTACAAGGTTGTTAGAAAATTCATCATTCTTTGTGTCAGCATACCATCTTGAATCCCAATCTTTGATAACGCCGACTCTTAAACCATGAGGATTAACTTTCTGTCCCATTATTTACCTCCTATCTCTCGTCAAGCACGATTGTGATGTGACTTGTTCTCTTCTCGATTCTATATGCTCTACCCTGGGCTCTTGGATGAACTCTCTTCATTGTAGGTCCCTTGTTAGCGTAGCACTCTGCTACATAAAGGTCCTCTGCCTTAAGTCCATTGTTGTTTTCAGCATTTGCGATTGCTGACTTTAACAGCTTCTCTATAACACTTGAACCATATCTTGGGTTGTATGCCAGAATACCAAGTGCAGTCTGAACATCCTTACCTCTGATGGCATCTAATACGAAACAAGCCTTTGTTACTGACACTCTTGCATATGATACCTTAGCTGATGGTCTGGTATCTTTATTCTCATTTCTGAGTCTCTTATCATGGGATCTATGTCCTTTAGCCATGATTTAGTCCTCCTTTCAAATATTCCAAATATTATCTTCTACCCTTCTTTTCGTCTTTACCATGACCTCTGTAGGTTCTGGTAACTACGAACTCACCAAGCTTATGTCCAACCATGTCTTCTGTAACATATACAGGTACATGCTTTCTTCCATCATGAACTGCGATTGTATGACCTACGAATGATGGGAAAATTGTTGAACGTCTTGACCAGGTCTTAACAACTTCTTTGCTATTGCTTGCATTCATAGCATCTATCTTCTTGAGTAAATGCTCATCTGCGAATGGTCCTTTTTTTAATGAACGAGCCATTGTCATACCTCCTTATTAACTATTTAATGCTCTTGCCGTCTCTTCTTCTTACGATCATCTTATTAGACTGCTTGTTCTTCTTTCTTGTCTTTAATCCCATTGCTGGCTTACCCCATGGAGTTGAAGGGCCTGAACGACCGATTGGTGCTCTACCTTCACCACCACCATGTGGATGGTCATTAGGGTTCATAACAGAACCACGAACTGTTGGTCTAATACCCATGTGACGTTTACGTCCGGCTTTACCAATGTTAACAAGGCCATGCTCAATGTTTCCTACCTGACCGATTGTTGCACGGCAGATGATTGGAACCATTCTCATTTCGCCTGAAGGAAGTCTTAATGTTGCATACTTTCCTTCCTTAGCCATAAGCTGTGCTGAGTTACCTGCTGAACGAACAAGTTGTCCGCCCTTACCCGGGTATAACTCGATGTTGTGTACTAATGTACCAACTGGAATATTCTGAAGTGGGAGGCAGTTACCAACTTTGATCTCTGCTTCAGCACCACTCATAAGAACATCTCCTACTGCTAACTTATAAGGAGCAAGGATGTATCTCTTCTCGCCATCAGCGTAGAACAGAAGTGCAATGTTTGCTGATCTGTTTGGATCATATTCGATTGCATTAACTGTTGCTGGAATTCCATCCTTATCGTTTCTCTTGAAATCTATAATTCTGTATTTACGTTTCTCACCACCACCGTGATGTCTAACTGTGATCTTTCCCTGATTGTTACGGCCGGCTGTCTTGCTCATTGATACAACGAGTGATTTCTCAGGTGTTGATTTTGTGATCTCTGAAAAATCAAGGCCAGTCATATTTCTTCTGGAAGGTGTATATGGGTTATATGTCTTAATTCCCATTTTTGTTCTCCTTTCGGTTCAATTTATTGTCACGCTTTTTTGCGTATAAATCTGTTTCGTTATTTTACAGTCCTTCGAAAATTTCGATCTCTTTACTTGCTTCTGTAAGTTTAACGATTGCTTTCTTGTACTTGTCTGTTCTTCCAAGTGTTACGCCACGTCTCTTAACCTTACCGTCATTGTTCATGGTGTTAACCTTAGCAACTTCTGTTCCTTCGAACATCTTCTCTACAGCTTCTTTGATCTGAGACTTTGTTGCTTCCGGGTGTACAAGAAATGTGTACTTCTTCTCTGCCATTGCATTCATACTTTTCTCTGTGATTACAGGCTTAAGTATAACGTCATAATATTTGATGTCTGCCATTATGCGTACACCTCCTCAATTGCTGCTACAGCATCCTTTGTAAGAACAAGCTTATCATACTTAAGAATGTCATATACACTCAGTGAGTTTGTAGCTGTTGTCTTAACTGCTGGAATGTTGTTTGCTGAAAGAACAACCTTGTCGTTCTTGTCCTTTGTTACTACTAATGACTTAGGAGCTTTAAGATTTGCAAGGATCTTTGCGAATACACTTGTCTTAACCTCTTCTAATTCAATCTTGTCAACTACAACAAGTTTATCTTCTGCAAGCTTTGCTGAAAGTGCTGACTTCATAGCAAGCTGCTTTTCTTTCTTATTCATCTTAACTGAATAATCTCTTGGCTTTGGTGCGAATACAACTCCGCCACCTGTCCACTGTGGAGATCTTGTTGAACCCTGTCTTGCATGACCTGTTCCTTTCTGTCTCCATGGCTTTCTTCCACCACCTGATACTTCAGAACGAGTCTTTGCGCTCTGTGTACCCTGACGGCTATTTGCCAGCTGGCCAACTACAGCCAGATGCATTAAATGTTCATTTATCTCTACACCGAATACAGAATCATTGAGTTCTAATGTCTCAACTTCTTTTCCTTCGATGTCATAAACCTTAACTGATGCCATTTTCGTTCCTCCTTCCTAAAGACTACTTGCCAGTCTTTACTGTATCCTTAATCATTACTAATGATTTCTTTGGTCCCGGAACTGCGCCCTTTACCAAAATAACATCATTTTCTACATCTATCTTAACTACCTCAAGGTTCTGGATTGTAACTCTTACGCTACCCATATGTCCAGGCATCTTCTTACCTTTGAATACTCTACCTGGTGTAGTAGCTGAACCGTTTGAACCTGCATGTCTGTGATACTTGGAACCATGTCCTGAAGGACCTGACTTTAAGCCGTGTCTCTTAAGACCGCCTGCATATCCCTTACCTTTTGTCTTTGCTGTAACGTCAATCTTGTCTCCTTCAGCAAATACATCAGCTTTGATCTCTGCACCAAGTTCGTACTGAGCACAGTCATCAAGTCTGAACTCTCTGTAGAAAGTCTTAGGTGTTGTGTTTGCTTTCTTTGCATGTCCAACTTCTGCCTTACCAGCACCATGTGGGTTTCTGATTACTTTCTTTCCTGATACATCTTTTGTTGTGATTCTTTCTTTCTTTTCGCCGAATCCTACCTGAATTGCATCATAACCGTCATTCTCAACTGTTTTTACCTGGGTTACAACACATGGACCAGCCTGTAAAACTGTTACCGGCACTAAAACGCCGTTTTCGTCGAAGATCTGAGTCATTCCGACTTTTGTTGCTAAAATAGCTTTCTTCATTTTAAGTTTTCCTCCTAATTTAATTCACAGCGGATTGTCTTGACAATCATACTAAATTACATCCTTCGGATGCATTAGGTTACTGCTTGTGCACTGTTTCGTGCTATGTTTGTTTTTTTGTGATTTGATTAGTTCACTTCTAATTTTTGTGGCTGATTATTTCATCTTTACGTCGATGTATACGCCAGCTGATAAATCGATCTTCTGTAATGCATCAATTGTCTTCTGTGTTGGTGCAATCACGTCGATTAATCTCTTATGAGTTCTCTGCTCGAACTGTTCTCTTGAATCTTTGTACTTATGAACAGCTCTGAGGATTGTAATCTTCTCAACCTTTGTAGGCATTGGAACCGGTCCGCTGACTTTAGCTCCTGTCTTTTTAACAGTATCGATGATCTGTCCAGCAGCCTGATCGATAAGTTTGTGGTCGTACGCCTTCAATGTGATTCTCATAATCTGTTTTGCCATAAAAAAAGCCGCCTCCTTTTCGCACTTTTTAATAGTACAACAAGTGGTGACTGTACACTCTCCCGTGTGTATCCTGAATTAAATCAGAATCAACACGTCGTTTCTATCCTTTTGATAGACAGTTATTGGTACAGTGACTTGTCGTCAGTAATTTTTTATTGACATTCGCTCCACGAAAAACCTATATCTATACGATACAGCAACCTCCGTTTCAACGCTATCATGTCACAGCACGTTTGATTATATAACACGTTTTTGCGGAATGCAAGCATTTTTTCTATATTTTTTAAGAATTTTTTTATTATATTTCCCTGCATTTCTTCATCCGTCATACTGTTACATTTTATCTGTTTCTTCTATATATAATGCACAATAGAAACGTTATCGCTTATTTCAGCTTAAAGCTCTGCTTCAACTTCACGCCCCTGTTATTATATATTTCCAGCTTCGGGAAACTTAAAAGGAAAGCGATATCTGATGCGTAACCATAATTTCTGGTATCAAATCGTTCGAATTCTTCTGATAATGCATCAAACAGCTCCTGCATATCATCTATCTTGTTATTCCGTTCTGACAGATACGATGTGATAAAGTGTTCTACGTTTTCCCGGTCATCGATCATCTCGAGATAATACTGCTCTCCAGCTTTATAGAATTGAATATCTTTTCCATTTTTCAGGATTAGTTCTTCCATGCTGGTATATCCATAGTTTCTGGTATCGAATTCTGTGTGCAGCTTTGTGAGCTTATATATCAATCCTGCCAGTTCTGTACAGATACCCGAAGCTCTTTCTTCTATTATAATGCGGTAGACATCAGATACAATCTCTGATAATGGTGTCAGACACTGTTCCGGTTCATAGCCCTGCAAAATATCTATATAACAGAAGCGATTACATCTGCGGATAAACGATTCACTGTGTGCGTTACTGCCAAATACCCGAATATTCTTGCCCTGCTCCTGTGCCTTTACAACTGCCGCCAGGATCGTATCATCATCGGTCACAATATCGATTCCTTCGACCTGCCGGTCAAATGCATGGGCAACCAATTCTGTTATAAAAGTGCAGCCGGCATGATTTCCCCTTTCTTCTGCTCCCATCACGCGAAATCCCTGCTTCTGCAGTTCTTCTTTCGAAGCTTTTGAAACATAGCCGCATGCCAGACGGTCAATCAGATCATCCTGAATCATGATCTCTCTGCATACAAGCGGTGCATAAACGGTATCCACTGTATTACAATCATATATTAAAATCCGCTTCATGAATGGCTCCTTTCTTCCGTCAGCACAAGCTGCATCAGAGTCTGGTGAATGCCAAAGGTCCGGCACAACCGTTCCGCTTCTGCTTTTGCCCGCTCCCGTTTCTCCTCTGATACCGGTTTCTTCACTGCCCGGATCAGAATATTTTTAGGTGAATGTTCAATATCAATAAATTCCAACAGATCTGTCTTATATCCACAATATTCCAGCATACATCCACGAATCGCATCAGTCATCAATGCCGCTGTCCGTTCCTTGATGATTCCGTACTTGGTCAGTGCCGACAACTCCTCCGACCGGATCTGTTTATTTAACTCATGCTGGCAGCACGGAACAGATAAGATGTATGTCGTGTTCCAGCAGATCGCATTATAGAGCGCATAGTCAGTTGCCGTATCACAGGCATGCAAGGTCACTACCATATCCACCTTACGGTCTGTCCGGTATCCATTGATATCACCGATCTCAAACTTCAGATCTGTATATCCGCATTTTTCTGCCAGCTTATTACAGTTCTTTATTACCTGTTCTTTCAGATCAAGCCCTGTGATATGTGCCGTCATATGACGGATCTCTACTATATAATAATATAAGAAGAAAGTCAGATAGGATTTGCCGCATCCAAAATCAATAATGTTGATCTCATCGCCTTTATAAGTCTTTAACACATCATCGACCATCTCGATAAAGCGGTTGATCTGACGGAACTTATCATACATGGAGGAAACTACTTTTCCCTCTTTGGTAAATATTCCAAGCTCCCGGAATGCAGGAATATCCATTCCCTCATCCAGAATATATTTCTTCTTGCGATTATTACCGCCGACCAATATCGTCTTATTCTCCGCCTGTCTGCGGCTGACTGCCAGATTTCCTTTTTTGCCTGCTTTTACATCATAATCTGTCGTCAGAGAAAATGCATTCATCTGCTTAAACTCTGCCGGAAAATGCATCGCAATATGCTCTGCCAGTCTTCCTTCTTCGATATTCTCATGAAAGACCTGCGTCTGTGTATATTTCTCAAGTTGGTATGCATTTCTGCCCTTTAATACCTTCCGGGCAAATATGATCTTCTTGTATTCTCCCTTTCCATTGCTCAATACGACCTTATGTGGATGTGTCTCCGCAATCTCTTTTATAATATCCATATATTTCTCCATGTTTTCTGTCCTGTATCTGTTTATCATTTTGTGAAACACAGCTCATGCAATGTCCTTCACAAAATTAACATTCTCGCGAGCAAATAATTTGGCATTCATTATATCCCAAATTATCTATTGCAATTATACATTTTCGTTTTGCTCTACTGCTGTGATTTTATCACCCCGGCAGATATCGGTCAATTTGTTTTCCTTATATGCCGATTTCATTTTCTTTCTATGCAGATTTCATCGTTGACTTGAAAATGACTGCACCTTATAATATAGTAGTTTTATATAAATATTTCAAACGAAACGAGGATATCGATTATGTGGACAGCCGATCACTGGCAGGATTATGAAGTAATAGATTGTTCAGATGGAGAAAAACTGGAACGATGGGGCAAATACATTCTCCTTCGTCCGGATCCACAGGTTCTGTGGTCAACTCCGAAAACAGATAAACGCTGGAAGCAGCTAAATGGTCACTACCACCGCAGCAATAAGGGCGGCGGTGAATGGGAGTTCTTTAACCTTCCGCAGCAATGGTCGATTCATTATAAAGATCTGACCTTTAACCTAAAACCATTCAGCTTCAAACACACCGGTCTGTTTCCGGAACAGGCAGCCAACTGGGACTGGTTCTCTGACCTGATCCGCTCATCGAAAAAGAAAGAGATCAAGGTATTAAACCTTTTCGCTTACACCGGCGGTGCAACCTGTGCGGCAGCAAAAGCAGGTGCGGCAGTTACTCATGTTGATGCTTCTAAGGGCATGGTTACATGGGCAAAGGAAAATGCAGTCTCATCCGGACTCGGAGATGCCCCGATCCGCTGGATCGTTGATGACTGTGTAAAATTCGTAGAACGTGAGATCCGCCGTGGCAATCACTATGATGCGATCATTATGGACCCACCATCCTACGGTCGAGGACCAAAGGGCGAGATCTGGAAGATTGAAGAAAAGATACATCCGTTTATCAAGCTGTGCAGCGAGCTACTCTGCGATGATCCGCTTTTCTTCCTGGTCAATTCCTATACGACCGGACTTGCACCAGCCGTTCTTACCTATATGATAGCAACCGAGGTACAGTCTAAATTCAGCGGTCATGTTATCTCCGACGAAGTAGGACTTCCGGTTACAGGCTCCGGTCTGGTACTGCCATGCGGCGCTGCCGGAAGATGGTGCCGATAACCCCCGGATAGAATATGAAATAAAAAATGGAAGCCTGTATTACCTATTATTCCGCAAGATGCTTTCGCGCTAACCTCATGTAGCGGTACTAAGCTCCCGTCTGACGGCGGATCGCTAAGGACCGACATTCGGCTAGGCTTGCTTCATAATAGTAATACAGGCTTCCATTTTTATTTCATATTCTTAACAACACAGCATCTCTTAAACGCCGGTGCTGTATTCTTTACCAGTTTCTCTCGTCCATATCCAGATATGTCTTATGCGTTCCGACATATTTGTAAGCCGGACGGATGATCTTACCGGCATTTACCAGCTCTTCTATTCTATGTGCGCTCCAGCCTGCGATTCTTGCGATCGCGAAGATCGGAGTAAACAGTTCAATCGGTATATCAAGCATACGATATACAAATCCACTGTAGAAATCGACATTTGCAGAGATAACGGAGTTTCGCTTCTTTGCAAGAAGCTCCATAGAGATCCGTTCAATATCCGTGTACAGTTTGAACTCCTCCTGCATACCCTTTTCTTCTGCAAGTCTTCCGGCATAACGCTTCAGGATCTTGGCTCTTGGATCGGACACCGTATAAACAGCATGTCCCATACCATAGATCAGACCGCTATGATCAAAGCCCTTCTTATCAAGCAGTCCCTGAAGATATTCACGGATCGCCGCTTCATCGCTCCAATCTTTTACATGAGCCTTCAAGTCATCCATCATCTGCTGAACCTTCAGGTTCGCACCACCATGCTTCGGTCCTTTTAAAGAACCGAGAGAACCGGCAACGGTTGAATAGGTATCAGTTCCGGTTGATGATATAACATGTGTTGTAAATGTGGAGTTGTTACCACCACCATGCTCTGAATGAAGCACCAGACAGATATCCAGTACCTGCGCTTCAAGCTCAGTATACTTCTTATCCGCACGGATCAAGCGGAGGAAATTCTCTGCTGTCGAAAGGCCCGGCTTCGGATTGTGAATGATAAGACTCTTATCCTGATAATAATGCTTATAGCCCTGATAGCCATATGCAGCGATCAGCGGAAACTGTGCGATCAGTTCCATACTTTGACGAAGGACATTTCGAATGCTGATGTCATCCGGGCAGTCATCATATGAATATAAAGTAAGCACACAACGCTGTAAGACATTCATCATATTCTTACTTGGTGCTTTTAAGATCACATCACGAGCAAACTTTCTTGGGAGCTCCCGGAACGTCTCCATCAATTCCTTAAATTTATTAAACTGAGTTCTGGTCGGCAGTTCACCGAATAAAAGCAGATAGATTGTCTCCTCAAAGCCAAACTTGCTTCCGTGGAATCCACGTTCCAGATCTTCGATATTATATCCCTGAATATAGAGTCTTCCATCTGCCGGCACCAGTTCACCATCCTGAACTGCAAAACCGGATACATCTGAAATCTCTGTCAGACCTGTTAAGACACCTTTTCCATTTGAATCACGAAGGCCTCTCTTAACATCATATGTAACATAGAGGTTCTGATCGATCGTACCTGAATCATTGCAATAACCAACCAGTTCATCTAAAATTTTCTCGTACTCTGCGCTTCCCTTTTCCAAACCTCTATCTCCTTTCGAATATAGTATTTAAGCCAAGCTTAAGTTTATCAAACTTTCGCCTGGCTTGCAAGACTATTTCGCTGCCTGTAAGGCAGTCTCATCTATTTCTATAATATATTTTTCAAATGCATTTATGATCGTGGTATCCAGGTATCTGGATTCCCGTGCAAAATCCCTGCCATAATTACTATGCACATGACCATGTACCAGATACTGCGGATGATAGTCTTCGATCATTGTCCGGAAGCACTTGAAACCGGTATGACAAAGATCCTCGGAGTCATTGATCCGATACGCAGGGGCATGCGTGATCATAATATCAAATCCACGATGTTTTCTTATCTGCCGACCCAGCTTACGGATGCGTTTCTCCATTGCTTTCTCGGTATACTGATGCGGCGCACCATTGTACTGATACTCCATGCAGCCTCCAAGACCCAAGATCCGTATTCCTTTATATACATAGATTCGATCGTCGATGCAGATACAGCCATCCGGTGGTGTGTCTGCATAACAGGTATCGTGGTTTCCATATACATACAGAACCGGAGCATGCGTAAATGTCGCAAGGAACGACAGATACTGCGGTGCCAGGTCGCCGCAGGAAATGATCAGGTCAATTCCCTCTAATTTTTTCTTATCAAAATAATCCCATAGGTATTTTGATTCTGCATCCGCCAGAACAAGAATCTTCATATCCGTATCTCCGTGTTTTCTTTTCTTTTCTACGAAACTGTACCCCGCCTGTTTCCATAAAGAAAACACGCTCATCTACATTCGTACTCCGGATCACAAGACCCGCATAGCCTTATTATACTATGTCTGTAGTTTTTTTCAATTCCAGATTTTCCGGCGTATTTACTCCCTGGAAGGTAACAACATCTCTGGCATCTTCTACCAGCTCATCCAGAGTCGGGATCGAACCGACAACAATATCTGCCAGCCAATCCATCTTCATGATCTCCTCAGGGCTCATCTCACCATCTTCATCATCACGAACCACTCCATTCTGTGAATAGAGCTTGCCGTAGAATGGACTTACCGTACCATCCTTGATCAGCTGTTTCATCAGATTTACCAGTCTGGCTGTTCCAACCGGAAGATGGTTCGAACAGATCACATCGATCACTCCGGCAGACATGCCCCACCAGTAATTCAGAACCTTTACTTTCTCGTTCTTTTCTTCCAGCTTCCAGTTACCATCCAGAATCAACTGAACGATCTTCTCATAAAATATGCGCCAGTTGTAAAATGGCATCGCAAGGTTCGAAATCTCGTCCCCATCGCAGGAATACAGACCGAATTCACGGGAGGCCGTAAGCGGTGTGATCATATCCTTATCGGATACATAGGAGATGCCCAGTTCCTTAAACCGTTTCTTCGGATCGGAGCCTTTGACCTTTGACCACTCCAGATAGATTTTCGCTCTTGGATTCACAAACTTTGCTCCCATCGCAAATGCGTTGATGTTCGCCGTCGTTCCATAGATCGGATAATCAGCTACATAGCCGATCCTGCCATCCTCACAGAGTGAACCTGCGATAATACCGGTTATAAACTTCGCCTCATACATTCTCGCATAATACGTTCTGACATGGCTGGTCGATACATTTAACGAGCAGTTTAATATCTTCAATTCCGGATATTTGATCGCTGCCTTTAATGACTCCGGAAGCATCTCCGGACCGGTTGTAAATACAACATCGAATTTGTCCTGTGCGATCTGCTCCAGGCATTCTGCAAGCTTCGTATTATCATCCATATTCGAAAAAGTATGTGTCTCAACCCGATCCTTGAATTTACCTTCTACGCCCATTCTTCCGAGATCATGGCTGTAGATCCATACAGAATTCTCAGGCTCTTTATCATAAACAAATGCAATCTTAAGCTTCTTCGGTACCGGCGTGATACTGAACAGCTTCTTCTTTGACTCTACCGGTTCCAGCTTCGGAACGATCGTCATGTTCTTCTTCTGTGCACTTAATACGATCTCGTCCCAGACCTTTTCCAGATTTTCCTTTACCTCATCATAAGACATATCCTGTAATGCCTTGTATCCATATACATTTAAAAATACAAGCATTGCATCATCTACCGTGATTGGAAGACTGTCACTGCCGTTTTTCTGCCTGTATGCTGTATCAAATGCCAGATGTGCCGAATTCAGGTTCATACGATCATCATCCGTAAATTCACCATCCGGTGTCAATCCTATATATTCTCTTAATTTGTCATATCCGCCAAGCTGTGTGAACCATATATAGTTGATTCCTGTCTGCTTATGGAAATCTACAAATTCATAATAAATCTTGTTTTCCAGCTCATCTGTCCGCTTCGGCAGCTTTCTGGTTACCATCGCAGGGACAGAATCCGCACCGAAATATTTCAGTACACTGACACGCTTATTTCCCTCTATGACATAGAATTTATTCATATATTCATATACTTTGATCGGATCATGGATTCCTTCTTCTATATGAGAGTCACAGAGAGATGACCATTTATTTCCGAATTCAGAATTCGCATCTAATATAGGCATGAAGTTACTTGCAAATGCTGTAGTACGGCCTTTTGTCGCTGTACCTACAACCCGATCGAGAGAAATATGCTGTAAACCAAGATTTACTTCGCCTGCAATATCGGAATTCGTGATCAGTTCATCCAGTACCGGCAGATATGGATATTCATTTTTGGAAAGTGCAGCCTGATATCTCTTTTCACCAAGCTTCTGCGCTTTTACATAATCATTTAATGACATGTTAAAAACCTCCTATCTGTGTCTAAATCAACCTGTTTAACTCATTGTCCTATCATTTTTCCGTTCACTATATATATACAACAAAAACCGAAAATTACCAGTGGTAAATCGTATTTTCATCTTTTTCACGCCTTAAAATTTCTTATGTCGGTAAAGTTTTGTATATTTTTAATAAAATGAATTGTGCATTTCTTACATTTTTACCTTGAAATTTAAAATAGCGTGTGTTAATATAGTATCAGAATAGTAAATAACATACAATCTTGAATTTCAAATCGGTGTGTGTGAATACTTATAAATCAAAGGAGCCTGTTTCCTAACTTCTTACAGGCTCCTTTTCCTTGTCTTTTTATCTGCTCTGAAAGGTGATCGTTATCTCTGTCCCCACATTCGGTTCACTTGTTATATCAAGCTTCGCATCATGCTGCGCTACGATGTGTTTTACGATCGCAAGTCCGAGACCGGTTCCTCCGGTCGACTTCGACCGACTCTTATCGACCCGGTAGAATCTCTGGAACACCAGCCCCAGATGCCCCTCAGGTATTCCGATACCGGTATCCTTCACCTTCATGACAACTGAATGATCTTTCTCATAAGAATACACAGTTACTTCTACGGTTCCATCCGGTTTATTATATCGGATCGCATTATCGGTCAGATTGTATACCAGTTCTTCCATCATCATCTTATTACCCATAATATAACTTGGCTGACCGGAAAACTTCAATGTAACGTTATGTTTTTCTGCCGACAGCATCAGCATATCCACATTCGATCTTGCAACCGCGCACAGATCGATCCGTTCCATAGACGGTGCATTCTCTGTTACATCAAGCTCTGACAGACGAATAATGTCATTGATAAGGGTAAGCAGTCGATTTGAATTACGATGGATCTCTGTAGCAAATCGTCTGACATCACCATCTGTCGCCATCCCGTTTTCAATCAGCTCAGAATAACCGGAGATCGCTGTCAGAGGTGTTTTTAACTCATGAGATACATTTGCCGTAAATTCCTGTCGCATCTGTGCATTCTCCATAATATCACTATGCTGTTCCCTAATTGTATCAATCAATGGACGGATCTCCTTATAGGCGTTAATATCATCAATATGATCCAGATCCTTTGCCATCTGTCCGATCGGACGGACGATACTCTTTGTCAGATATCGTGATATCAGAACCACGGCAGTCACAAGCACCAGCATAATAACTGTCATGCTTGGAAGTCCCTTCAAAAATACACTGACAATGCTGCTTGTCTCCTTTGATACACGAAGTACACAACCATTTGAAAGCCGGATCGCATAGTAGAATGTGCTCATATTGAGCGTCTGGGAAAGACGGGTATCCTCGCCTTCTCCTTTCTCAAATGCCTCCTCAATCTCCGGTCTGTCGTTGTGTTTTCCCATAGACTCCGGATCTGCCATGTTATCATATTTAACCGTTCCATCCGGTGCAACTAATGTAATACGCAGTTCTGTATTCTTAATCCTTACATTGCGGAGCTCACTGATATCATCAAATAATCCTGCACTCTTCAAGGTCTGTGTGTAATTTTCCAGATCGCGCATGATCTCCTTTTTAAACAGATCATAATAAACCGTTGTCGAAAGTATCATCGTACACAATATCGCAATCAGCGTCAATGCTATAAAGCGACTGTTGATCTTACTGGATAATCGTTTGTCTTTTCTGACCTTTTTATCCTTTTTATCTTTCTGTTCTTCCATAAAAACCTGTTCTTTCTGTTATAAGATTCTTCTGTTATAAGATTTTCCTGTTTCTTCTTATTTATTCTTATCCATTCTCATTCCATCTTATATCCGACATTACGAACTGTCTTGATCATATTCCCTGCATCTCCCAGTTTCTGGCGCAGCGTCTTGATATGCATATCAAGAGTTCTGGATTCACCTTCGTAATCCGTTCCCCACACATCCATCATGATCACTTCTCTCCGCAGTACAATTCCGGCGTTGATCATTAGCAGCTTTAACAATTCAAATTCCTTAAAGGTCAACTCACACGGAACATCATTCACCTGCACGATACGTTTCTCGGAATCAAGGGTTACGTTCTTCAGTCGAAGAATCTGATCCTCCTGAATACTCTTACTTCTGCGAAGCAATGCTTTAACTCTGGATATAAGCTCCATTACGCCGAATGGCTTTGTCAAATAATCATCTGCTCCGATATCCAGTCCCTTTACCTTATCAAGTTCTGTTGTCTTTGCCGTCACAAGAATGATCGGCACGCGCACAGTCTCCGGACGTTCTCTTAACTTTCTGACAATCTCCAGTCCATCCTGATCCGGTAACATGATATCCAGTAGGATCAGATCCGGAATCTTCTCAGCTATTCTGGAAAAGAAACTCTTCGCATTCGCAAAACCTTCTGTTACGTATCCCGTGTTCTTTAAGGCAAACATTTCTATTTCCTGAATGTTCATATCATCTTCTACAATATAAATCAATGCCTGCATCTGCCGTTCCTCCTGTCTCTGTTCTTTCTTATTTATAATAATATATTTCTAATATATGGTCAAAGTAATTTGCACTTTATGATATTGTATACTTTACTATAAACTATACTTTTCCTTATACATGCTGTACATCGCCTGAAACTCTACATTTGATTCCTGTTTGACCCGGTTTAGATACTCATGCGTATCAAAGCTGTCTGTCTTAACCTGAAGCAATGATGCAGCCACATTTGAACAATGGTCTGCCACACGTTCATAATTATTCAGAAGATTTTCAAGGGCAATACCAAGCTCGATCGTACATTTTCCCTTCTGCAGACGTTTGATATGCTGCTTTTTGATCGTAGCATTCAGTCCATTAATTACTTCCTCCAATGGTTCAATCCGCTTTGCTATCTTCATATCATCTTCATTCAGCGCTTTACAGGTCATGCTCATGATCTCATAAACTGCATTTGAATACAGATTTAATTCTGCCATTGCCTTATCTGAGAACACCATTTCTTCCTTGTGCATCTTGGCATAAATTTCTGCGATTGCTAATGCATGGTCGGAGATACGCTCCAGATCTCCGATACAATGAAGCCCATTGGATACACGTTTGCTGTCTTCCTCCGCCAGTTCTTTTCCGCTGACTTTCGCCAGATATGTTCCGAGTTCATCTTCGTATTTGTCTACGATATCTTCCAAAGCTTCAACACGTTGCCATTTCTCATCCGAATAATCCTTCAGCAACTCTAATGAATCGTATAACGCTTCAGCTGAATACCCTGCCATCTGATTCATAACATCCATGCTCTGTGTAACGGCAAACGCCGGCTGCTCCAGAAATCTTGCATCCAGATGCTTTAACGGTACAAGCTCCGCAATCTCCTCAACAGGTTCTTCCTTCTCACGGATCGTAAGAGTTGCCAGCTTCTCAAGACCCTTTCCAAACGGAAGCAATACAATTGTTGTCAGAATGTTAAAAATACTGTGGATCACTGCTATGCCAGCCGGAGTTGCCATATTCTGTAATACACCAAAATTTACAAATGCATTGATCGAATAGAATACGATCATAAAGAGAATGGTTCCGATCAGATTAAAGTAAAGATGTACAAAAGCTGCACGTTTCGCATTTTTCTTTGCTCCGATACTGGATAATAATGCCGTTACACAAGTACCGATATTCTGTCCCATTATAATAGGAAGTGCCGTTCCATATGTAACTGCTCCTGTCATGCAAAGTGCCTGTAAGATACCAACCGATGCCGATGAGCTCTGGATGATTGCTGTAAATAATGTTCCTACGATCATTCCGAGTATAGGATTTGAGAACATTAAAAGCACATTTGCAAATTCAGGAACATCTGCAAGAGGAGCAACCGCACCGCTCATTGCATCCATTCCGTACATAAGGATCGTAAATCCCAAAAAGATCATGCCAATATCATGTTTTTTCTCATTCTTGGAAAACATCAGAAATGCAATACCGATAACCGCTAGGATCGGAGAAAATGAGGATGGCTTTAACATCTGGATCCAGATACTGTCTCCCTGAATTCCTGACAAACTTAAGATCCAGGAAGTAACTGTCGTACCGATATTGGCACCCATGATAATGCCGACCGCCTGACGCAGTTTCATAATCCCGGAATTTACAAAGCCAACAACCATAACGGTTGTAGCCGATGATGACTGAATAACCGCTGTTACAGCCGCTCCAAGCAGCACCCCTTTGATCGGCGTTGAAGTCAGCTTTTCAAGGATACGTTCCATCTTACCGCCCGCCGCACGGGTCAGGCCGTCTCCCATTACGTTCATACCAAATAAAAACAATGCAAGTCCGCCAAACAGTGCAAGTACATCAAAAATACTCATAAAAAAATTCCTTCCTTTTTACATAAATTAGACATTTGTACCTTCGCACATCATCGTATAACAGGTATGTAAAAAGGAAAGGATTCCTACGTAAAGTCTGTGTAAAATTTTAAAATTTGTTTTACATTTCACGCTGAATGCGTTTAATATTCTTCCTGTCGCTGTTCAAGATACGTTCTGTCAGGACCGTCGTTTTGTAAAATACATACGATACCGCCAATCAATCCTACCAGACAAATACCATATCCTGCCGATACCAAAATGCTCTCTGCCATACTCCATGATGACATAAGCCCGATTCCTTTCAACGTGACAGCTACAACCACAGCGATCACGCCCCAGACGATACTGTTCAATAACAAAAACATTTTTATCAGGTGCTGTTTACTTTTTCCTTTACCGGCATCTGCTGTCATATTCCATATACGTCTCATGACAATCACCTCCTGATCCTGTATCCTATAAGACTCTTAATTTCCGGAAATATGTTCTCCTGTTATATAATATATGACCCATTCTGAAATATTCGTTGCATGATCGCCAATCCGCTCCAGATATTTTGCAACCATCAAAAGATCGGTTTCCTGTTCCCCTGCATCTGCATTCCTGTGGATCAGATTGATCAATTCACTCTTCACTTTTATAAACAGATCATCTACCACATCATCCTGGGCAATAACTTTTCTTGCTTTTGTAAGATCAAGATTCACATATGCTTCTATACTGTCAACCAACATGACCATGCTTTCTTTTGCCATTGCCTTAATATGTTCCAATTCTTTTACATAAGGTTTGCCTGCCATCTGGATCGTCAGTTCAGAAATATCTGCTGCATGATCACCGATACGTTCCATATCCGTTACCATTTTGAGCGCAGATGAAACCTGACGAAGATCTGTTGCAACTGGCTGCTCCATTAAAAGAAGTTTAAAACACAGACTCTCAATATCCTTTTCCTGCTGATCGATCTGATCATCCCTGCGGATAACCTCCTGTGCCAGATCAACATCCTGATTTACAAGTGCTTTGATCGCCTTTTCGATCACACCCTCGATCATGGATCCCATCTCAACCATTTCATCATTGAGTTTTTTCAACTGTCTGTCATAATTTGTCCTCATTATCTTTACTCCTTTTAACCAAATCTTCCTGTGATATAATCCTCAGTTCTCTTATCCTGTGGTTTCGAGAACATCTTCTCGGTATCATCAAATTCGATCACCTGACCCAGTAAGAAGAATGCTGTCTTGTCTGCAATACGGGTTGCCTGCTGCATATTATGTGTAACCATGATAATCGTATAATCATGTTTCAGCTCCATAGCAAGATCTTCGATCTTTGACGTAGAAATCGGATCAAGCGCTGATGTCGGTTCATCCATCAGTAAGACTTCCGGTTCAACCGCAAGTGCTCTGGCAATACAAAGTCTCTGTTGCTGTCCGCCGGAAAGACCCAGTGCCGATTTCTTCAGTCTGTCTTTTAATTCATCCCATATTGCTGCCTGCTTGAGAGACCGTTCTACGATCTCATCCAGTTTTTCTTTACTATGAATACCATGTGTCCTTGGACCATATGCTATATTGTCATATACACTCATTGGGAAAGGATTCGGATTCTGAAACACCATTCCAACCCGTTTTCTTAACAGATTTACATCCATTCCGTCAAATATATCTTCACCATCTAACTTCACATCACCCGTGATGTTACAACCTTCCACCAGATCATTCATACGGTTTAAACATTTTAAGAATGTTGATTTACCGCATCCGGAAGGTCCGATAAATGCTGTAATCTGTTTTTCCGGTATTTCCATATTTACATCTTTCAACGCATGGAATTTACCATAGTAAAGATTCAGATTTTTTACATCAAATTTTATATTGCTCATCTATTTATCTCCGTTTATATCTATCTGTTATCTGTCTTTTTCTGTTTTCGCCGACATTTTCTTTGCAATTGCATCGGATGCGAAATTAATCAATACTACGAATACAAGAAGAACAACGGCTGTTGCATATGCCTGATCCGTATGAAGTCCCTCTTTGGAAAGAAGATACATATGCACGGACAAGGTTCGTGTGGAAGAAAATAAATTCTTCGCTATTCTCGGCACACTGCCTGCCGTATAGATCAACGCTGCTGTCTCCCCGACAATTCGCCCGGTTGCAAGGATAACACCGGATAAAATACCCGGAACAGCACTCGGTAAAACAACCTTAAATACTGTACGAAGTTTTCCTGCACCAAGTCCAAAGCTTCCTTCTCTGTATGACTTTGGAACAGCCAGCAAGGCTTCTTCTGTTGTTCTCATGATAACCGGAAGCACCATGATCGCCAGTGTAAACGCACCGGACAGCAGGGACAATCCCCATCCAAGCTTTGTCATAAATAAGATCATTCCGAACAAACCATATACAATAGATGGAATACCTGTCAGTGTCTCTGCAGTGATACGTACAATTCCAACCAGCTTATTTCCTGATTTTGCATACTCCACCAGATAAATAGCTGCGAAGATACCGATCGGTCCCGCAATCAGCAGTGACAGTAATGTCATAAACAACGTATTAACCAATGCCGGAAGCATCGAGCAATTATCCGATGTATATTCCAGCTTGAACAGATCCGGTGTCAGATTCGGAATTCCTTTTGCAAGAATATAGATCAAAATAAAAGCAATACAAACCAACGTCAAAGCTGCTGCCAGATAAACAAGTATCCGAAGGATCAGTGAGCCGGGACGTCTTTTATATTCCGCAAGTAAATTTCTTTTTCCCATTTAGTTCACCGTCTTTCTTTTTAAAATTGAAAACAGCAGGTTAATGATCAGAATGAATACAAACAATACAACACCTGTTGCGATCAGAGCCTCTCTGTGAAGATCCTGGGCATAACCCATTTCCATTACGATATTTGCAGTCATGGTTCTAACACCCTTCATCAATCCTTTCGGCATATGGACCTGATTTCCCGCCACCATGATAACAGCCATTGTCTCACCGATCGCGCGACCAACGCCCAAGATGATCGCTGCCATGATACCGGATCTTGCAGCCGGTACTACGGTAAGAAATACACTTCTTTCATGTGTCGCTCCAAGTGCTAATGCACCCTGATAATATTTATCCGGGACAGCACTGATCGAAGTTTCAGATACACTGATGATCGTCGGAAGTATCATGATGCCAAGCAGTACAGATGCGGTAAGCATTGTATTTCCGTTCACTCCGAAAATCTGTCTGACTGCCGGAACAAGTACACACATTCCAAAAAATCCGTATACAACCGATGGGATTCCAGCCATCAGATTGATAAATGGTTTAATGATCTTATATGCTTTTGGCGGACAGAACTTTGATAAAAATATCGCTGTCAGAAGTCCGATTGGAACGCCGATCACGATTGCCCCAGCTGTAACGTAGATACTGCCAAGAATAAATGGAAGAATACCAAAATAATCATTGGTCGGTCTCCAGACTTTGCCAAAGAGGAAATCTGTCAGACCGATTTCCTTCATGGCAGGAATACCACTTGCAAATAAGAACACACAGATCAATAAAACCGCTGCTATCGATACAAATGCCGCTAACAGGAATACGATATGCATGAATATTTCTTTAAACTTTTGCATAGAGGACACTCCTTACTATTTGACATCTGCCCAGGTTGCTGCTTCTCCTGTAAAGATTGATTTTACCTGATCGGTAGTTAAATCAGTTGCAGGGTTATTCTTATTTACAATAACTGCGATACCATCCATTGCGATTACAGTAGCTGTAAGTCCTTCACCTGTCTCGCTATCCTTCAGTTCTCTGGATGCCATACCGATATCACATGTACCATCTGCCGCTGCTGTAATACCTGTTGTTGAATCAGATTCCTGAAGCTCGATATCCGCACCACTGTTCACTGCCTTATATGCCTCTGTTAATTTCTCCATAACAGGAGTTACAGATGATGATCCGGCAATTACGATTTTACCGGTTGCTCCTGAAGACTTAAATGCTCCTGAATTTGCAATCTCGATGTAACCATTGCTTGATACGATCTTCTGTCCATCTTCACTCATAATATAGTTGATAAAATCCTGTGCTACATCACTTACCTGACCCTTTGTTACAATGTTGAATGGTCTTGATAATGTGTATGTACCGTTGTTGATATTATCTGCTGTTGCTTCAACGCCGCCGATCTTAACTGCCTTTACGGTATCATTTAATGCTCCAAGTGAGATATAACCAATCGAATAATCGTCTCCTGCAACTGTTGTGAGAACTACTTCTGTACTGTTTGCTGTAATCGCGCTCGTAGTTGTCTTATCAACTTTATTTCCATCTGCGTCCTTTTCTTCTACACCGGTCAGTTCCACAAATGCTCCTCTTGTACCTGAGCCTTCCTCTCTGGATACAACTGAGATCTCCTGTGATGTATCAAAACTTCCGCTCTTGGAATCTGAACCACCTTTACTTCCACATCCTGCAAGGCATCCTGCCGCAAGTGCTGCACTTAATGTTAACGCTAAAATCTTATTTCCTTTTTTCATTTTAATTTTCCTCCAATTGACTCTTTGGACTCAGAATCGTTCATCTTTCTGATCCATTCAAAATTATGTAAATTGCGAAACCGGATCGCGCGCCCTTTTCCGGATCGCAGAATTATCATACGGCATCTATGTAAAATACATCACCATCTCAAAGTAAAGTGAAAGTAAAAACTTTGTGTAAACGGGAGAAATGTAAAATTATGAAAAAACGCACTTTATGAGTTTCTATGGAAAATAAAAAATATTCATGTTACTATGAACAGCAGATACAATTCCGTTTTTGAAAGGAAGAATAAAAGCATCATGAATATCATCGGACATGTATATACAGATTTTCAGGAAAAATTTGGGATTCCCAGACAGAGTGGTCTGGTGGATGAACTGACCGGAACGATTGTGTTTCTGCCGGAATACAGCCAGCCGGAAGCCTTCCGTGGGCTGGAGGATTTCTCTCACATCTGGATCCTGTGGGAATTTCACAAAGCCAAACGGGAGAACTGGAGTGCAACAGTAAAGCCGCCAAAACTTGGCGGCAATAAAAGAATGGGCGTATTCGCGACCAGATCGCCGTTCCGCCCAAATAATATAGGTCTATCTTCTGTAAAATTGACAGGAATGGAATACACCGATGACTATGGTCCAATCCTGCATATCTCTGGTGTCGATCTGTTAAACGGTACTCCTGTATATGATATCAAACCTTATATTCCATACACAGACTGCCACCCGGATGCCACCGGTGGTTTTACCGAACACATTCATACGGAAAAGCTGGATGTCATCTTTCCGCCGGAGCTTCTTGCACTGATTCCGGAAGCCAAGCGTCCTGCCCTGATCGGCATTCTTGCAGAAGATCCGCGTCCCGGCTACCAGCACGATCCCGACCGCAGATATGGCGTCGCCTTCGCAGGCTTCGACGTGCGCTTCCACATCAACGGCAACGTCCTCACAGTGTGTGAGGTGGTGGCTGTATGATACCCGAACGATAAGAGACAGGGGCAGAGGATATATATCTTTATTCCGCAGAACACTCCCGTTCTATTCTACTCTGTATAACTTCGAACTAACCTCGGCAGAGCCTCGCTAAGGTCTCAGTTATCACGTAGCGGTACTAGGCTCACTGCTTATGCAGTTCACCAAGGACCGACGTTCGAACAGGTCTGCTTCATAAAATATATATCCTCTGCCCCTGTCTCTTATCTGTTTATATACTAACATTAGCAATCATATAAACCTTAGGAGTATGTTTGACGCTCAGTGCTCGTGTTCAGGTACTACGGCGAAGAATATGAGGTCTTCGGTGCCTTCATTTGACAGGCTGTGGGTTGCTCCCTGCGGACAATAATGGCAGTCGCCCGGATACAGCTTCTCTTTGGTGTCCTCATACTCCATCGTTCCGACACCGGAAAGTACATAAATAATTTCACTGTTTGTCTCATGTGTATGTGTTCCGATCGATGAACCAGGCACAAGTCTGCCCTTCATGATCTTGTTATTCATATCCTGAAACATATGCACATGGAATGTTCCTTCTCCCCCTTTAAAATTCTCGATCGCTGATTCTGCGATTGTATCAAACGATATCTTCATATGATTCCTCCTTATATGGTTCCTTATATTAACATCCGCACACTCTTTATTCGATACTTTCAATCAATCTTCTGACTGCTTCTTCTATATGCTCCGGCATGATACCGGAATAATTAATGACCAGTGTATGATATCTGGCATTTTCGGTATTTCTATAATACTGGCTGAGAAATGAAATGTGAATGTCTCTTGCTTCGGCATTATTCCGCAGCCGATCGTCACTGTAATTCGTATCAATCTCCAACAGAAAATGCAGCCCTGAATTCTCTTCGCGAATACGAATCTTGTCCGGATTCATATATTTTTTAATGCAGGCAAGCACCAGATCCCGCTGTTCTCTGTAATAATTACGCATGCGATTGATGTGTTTTTCCAGACAACCATCGGTGATAAATCTTGCAAGTGTATATTGCTCGATATTTGACACCGTACATGCATAAAAGCTGAGCATCTCATCATATCGCCGCATCAAACTCTCCGGAAGAACCATATAACTGATACGGATCGTAGAGGAAAGGCTCTTGGAAAATGTGTTGATATAGATGACCTTTTCGCCCACATCGATACTTTCAAGTGTAGGTACCGGCTTGCCAACCAGTCGAAATTCACTGTCATATTCATCTTCGATGATATAGCGGTTGTCCTTTCTGGATGCCCAAGATAACAATTCATATCTCCTGCTGACAGGTGTTACCAGTCCGGTCGGAAAATGATGCGCCGGCGAAATATGAAGTACATCTGCGCCGGATTCTTCCAGAGCCTCCATATTGATCCCATTTTCATCCATTGCCACAAATTTGCAGCATACATTCTGCGCCTGATAGATCCTTGATATCTTCTGATACCCCGGATCTTCGACCGCATAACACTTGTCATAGCCAAGCAGCTGAATGATAAGACCATAGAGATATTCTGTTCCGGCTCCTATGATAACCTGCTCCGGCTTCACATCCATACCACGGAACTGATACAGATAGCCTGCTACCGCGCTTCGCAGCTCATAGACACCCTTGGACGGTGATCTGGACATCAGCTCTTTGCTGTTTTCCGCCATCACTTCTTTTAAAAGCTTTGACCAGATGCTGAATGGAAACGCATCCTCTACCGTTGAGTTACTGGCAAAATCCGCAAAATATGTTTTCTTTTCTTTCGGCTTTTCAAATTGCTTCGCCGGTCGCTCCGGCAACGGCTTCATCAGATCTGCCGAAATGTCCGTAACATAATAACCGCTTTTCGGAATCGAATATATATATCCTTCGGCAACCAACTGACTGTATGCATTTTCCACGGTGATCGTGCTGACATTCAGGTTTTTTGCAAGCAGACGCTTCGATGGCAGACGTTCCCCTGCTACAAGCTTCTTAGACAAAATATCTGTTTTGATCTGCTTGTACAGATATTCATATAACGTATCTGTTCCTCGATTTTCCAGCGCATATGTCAGCATAGCAAACCGCCCTTCACATTATTCCTGCCGGCATCACAACCCACCTTGCGACACCATAGTTATAAAATATTATATGTGGGACGAAAGCATTATGCAAGTTTTTTACACTCTATAGATAAATAATAAAAAACGGTATTTATTATCGTACAGTCAACCTGCTCAATAATAAATACCGTTATCTTATTGTTTACTTTTATTGTCCTTATTTGATCATGTCTAAGAACATCTGATGAATACGGGTATCATCGGAAAGCTCCGGATGGAATGCCAGTGCGATCTGGTTCTGATATTTTACCGCTACAATGTGACCATCTACCTCAGCTAATACCTCAACACCCAGCTTTACACTCTCGATATATGGTGCACGGATAAATTCCATCGGATATACTCCAAGACCTTTGATCTCGCCATCATAATGAAAGCTTCCAAGCTGTCTGCCATATGCATTTCTCTTTACGCAGACCGGAAGGGTCGCAAAATGACGTTTATCATCATTGGACAGTTCTTCTGCAAGAAGGATCAGTCCCGCACAGGTTGCAAGAACCGGCATGCCCTGTTCGATCTTTTCTTTTAATGCATCATACATATCAAGCTCTTTTAACAGCTTACCCTGAACAGTGCTTTCGCCACCCGGCAAAACGATACCGTCAAAATCCTGTTCCAGATCACTTTTCTGTCTGAGTTCTATTGTTTCTGCTCCAAGGCTCTCTAACATTTTCTCGTGTTCGATAAATGCGCCCTGAACCGCTAATACTGCTATCTTCATCGTGTCTGTTCATCCTTTCGCTTATGTCGATCATCCATCATTACGATATCCGCATCTATTTGTCTGTCTGATATTTTACTTACCACGCTCAGCCATAAGGAGTTCGATCTCGCTCTCATTGATACCAACCATAGCTTCACCAAGATCCTCTGATAATTCAGCGATCAGTTTTGCATCTGTGAAGTTTGTAACAGCCTTAACGATGGCATTTGCACGCTTCTCCGGATTTCCTGACTTGAAGATACCGGATCCAACGAATACGCCTTCAGCACCAAGCTGCATCATAAGAGCTGCGTCTGCCGGTGTAGCAACACCGCCTGCTGCGAAGTTTACAACCGGAAGGCGCTTGTGCTCATGTACATATAATACAAGGTCATATGGAACCTGAAGAACCTTTGCTGCATCATATAATTCATCTTCACGCATAGAAGAAATACGTGCGATCTCGCTGTTCATCATTCTCATATGTCTGACAGCCTGAACAACATCACCTGTACCGGGTTCACCCTTTGTACGGATCATGGATGCACCTTCATTGATTCTACGAAGTGCCTCGCCGAGATCCTTAGCACCACATACAAATGGTACTTTGAACTTTGTCTTGTCGATGTGATATACATCATCAGCAGGTGAAAGAACTTCACTCTCATCAATGTAATCGATCTCGATTGCTTCAAGAAGCTGAGCTTCTACAAAATGTCCGATACGGCACTTTGCCATAACAGGGATAGATACTGCATCCTGAATACCTTTGATCATCTTAGGATCACTCATTCTTGATACACCACCTGCTGCTCTGATGTCAGCAGGAATACGCTCCAGTGCCATAACTGCACAAGCACCTGCTGCCTCTGCGATCTTTGCCTGCTCCGGTGTTGTTACATCCATGATAACGCCACCCTTTAACATCTGTGCCAATTCTTTGTTTAATTCATACTGTCTGTTTGCCATAATCGTAACTCCTTTTTCATTTGATGTGTGTATTTATCTGTAACATATTCATCCTTGAATATCACTACTCAAAATCACGAACAGATTCACTACAAACCTGCTAGGATTTATTATAAATTCATCTGACCATATTGAAATACTCAATTATAAACTTTTTCGCATATCCAAACTGACCATATCAATATGTCGCATATGCAAATGCCAGATATCAGATTATGTAAACTGACCTCTCGAGCAGATCACCAGAATAATATATAATAAAGCACGACCGTATCGTATGATAAAACCATAACGGAAGCGACCGTGGCATACGCAATCGATTGTTGAATAGCTTAGGCAGATCACCGTATTGTATAATAAACAAAATAGCAGGAAAATATTGCGAAAACGCCTGCGTTTCGATGGTTTTGTGCCGGGATGGAGGACACAACGATTTTATCGTGTCCGAAATCCCGTGCATATAAAAACCAATCGAAGCAAAGTAAGTTTCGCATTTTTCCTGCTATTTTTGTTTATATGAAATACAGTGATCGTCCGGCTTCTAGCCAAGGCGCAGCATCGCATCGATGCTCTTTCTGGCTTTCTGCATTGTCTCCTCTGTAAGGGTAATGCTCTCGCCCTCACCATTTACCACGCAGTTATAAACATCACCAAGTGTCGTCATCTTCATGTTGTGGCATACACAATCCTTAGACAATGCATAGAAACGCTTCTCCGGGTGTGCAAGCTGAAGGTGTGACACGATACTATTCTCCGTACCGATAATGAATTCTTTTGCATCACTCTTTGCTGCATAATCCATAATTCCGGTTGTACTTCCGGCATAGTCTGCAAGCTCCGTTACTTCCTTTAAACATTCTGGATGTACCAGAAGTAATGCATTTGGATGAGCTGCTTTTGCTTTCTCTACATCTTTTACGGTTACTCTGACATGTGTCGGACAGCCGCCCGATACCAGCTTAATATTCTTTTCCGGTACCTGCTTCTTTACCCATGAACCGAGATTACAGTCAGGAATAAATAAGATATCCTTTTCCAGCATATTCTTCACGATCTTTACTGCGGAAGAAGAAGTAACACAGACATCACTTAATGTCTTTACTTCCGTTGTAGTATTCACATATGCTACAACTGTATAACCCGGATTCTTCTCTCGAAGTGCTGCCAGCAGATCATAGTCGATCTGGTCTGCCATCGGGCATCCGGCATCCGGCTCCGGCAGATATACGGTCTTTTCCGGTGATAACAGTTTTACAGTCTCTGCCATAAAACGCACGCCACACATGATCATAGTCTTTTGAGGTGCTTCTGCTGCTCTCTGTGCAAGACCGAAGGAATCTCCTACATAGTCAGCCACTTCCCAGATATCGTGGCTCTGGTAGGCATGTGCAAGGATGCAAATATCCTTTTCCTTCTTTATTCTCATTATTTCATCCTGCATCTCTTTTATATTCATGACAATTTTCTCCTTTGTCTGTTATGTTTTCATTTTCTGTTATGCAATGTACAGTAAGTATACCGCATATTGAGAAAGATTACCATCTATTCTGTTAAATATGCATATCCACCAACATTCTGGCACGGTTATAAACATTCAACTTTGAAGAACCGGAATCTACATCAGCACTCACAATACGCCCTTCCGGAAGCTTTTGCTGAATGGAAGGATACAATCCCCTCCCACAGATATGATTTGGCATACATCCAAACGGTTGAACTGCCAATACCTTTTTGCAGTCATGCAGAATATGTCCTACCATCTCTGCACCGATCAGCCAGCCATCACCGGTTCTATATGTCCAGTTTACATAACCATCAGCCTCTTTTTTCATTACTTGAAATTCTTCCATCGAATAAAATCCATACTGCCGCATTGCTGCAATCATGGATCTCTGAAGACTTCCGAACAATTTTAACCCAATACGATAAGCCGCCTGTTCTATTTTGCTTACATCCGATAAATGCGAATCTATATAATACATCGCGTACCAGGATAATCCATTTGTATGGGATTCGCAATTATTCTTTTCGAGAAAACGGATCATATCCCAGTTTCCCAAATGACAATACTTTATATAAATCTCTCCGACGATCCCTATTCGTTGCTTTCTTGGCTTCACCAGTTCAATTTTTGAAAAATCCGCCGCAATCCTTATAAAATTCTGTTTCATTCTTGAAATTGTCAGATGTTTTCCTTCCCGAAGATCGCATGCAAGAATCCTGACCCATTTCTTCCATTTCTTTTGTGCCTCACCTTTATGCACTTCATTTGGTCTGACCTGATTTAGTAAAAGCATCAGAATATCACCATAAAACAATCCAAATAACGCACGCCAGACCATATCAGGTTCCAGCTTCATCTGCTCCCCCTTCTCCAATCCCTGAATGTTTAACGACAATACCTGAGCTTGCGGAAATCCTGCTTTCCGAACAGCCGCCTTTAACACATGCAGATAATTTGAACCACGACATGCATCTCCGGCAGTCGGCATTAATAATTTTGTACGGTTCAGATCATATTTCCCTGATTGAAGAGCTGCTATCATCTGTCCTGCATTTAAGATGATCGGATAACACATATCGTTATTGACATATTTTAATCCAATATCCGTTATATCCTTTTCATTTTTTAAAATCACCGGATGATAATTTTTTGAATAAAACGCATATTTTAACAATGGAAAATGTGCATCTAACATTGCTGGAATCAACAGGATACATTTCTCCCGATCCGCATTTTCTCTGATCTTATACATATCTCCCTATCCCTCATTTTCTAAAATGCAGATATATGCTTTCTTACTATCTGCAATGCCTCATATACCTGATCTGAGAGTACCACATTTTGCCATACTTTTTCAATACAAACAACTTGAGAAAGCATTTAATTTATTGACTTTATGACCGCGATATGTCACAATTTGTATCAATGAAAAAAAGAGCCATAATTCTATGGAAAAATATAAATCAGAAAGGTTGAAATATTATGAATAAAGCTCTTGTATTATTGTTTTTATTTTTTATCGGAAGTCTGATCGGATGGGTGATTGAATTGTTCTTCCGCAGATTCTGTTCTCCAAATGGTCGAACAACAAAGAAATGGGTAAATCCCGGCTTTCTGGTCGGTCCTTACCTTCCGCTATATGGATCAGGACTATGCGTCTTGTATATGTTAGCATCTATTAACCTGTCATTTCTGGATGAACATCCAATCATTGAGAAGATTGTTTTATTTGTATTTATGGCGATCGCTATGACCGTGATCGAATACATCACCGGATTGATCTTCATTAAGGGAATGAATGTAAAACTCTGGGACTACACAGACCGATGGGGCAATATTCAGGGAATCATCTGTCCACTGTTTTCATTCTTCTGGGCAGTTCTCGGCGCGACCTACTACCTGCTGATCCATCCACATGTTTTATCAGCACTTGACTGGTTATCCAGAAACCTTGCATTTTCATTCTTTATCGGATTCTTCTACGGCGTGTTCCTGATTGATATCGTATACTCCTTCAACCTTATCGTTAAGATACGTAAGCTGGCTGCCGAATATGAAATCGTCGTTAAGATTGACGAACTCAAACAGCATCTGTTAGAGGAAGCTGAGCTCCGTAAGGAAAAATCACATTTCTTCCTTGCTATGAAAAATGCACGACCGCTCCGTGAGATATTTGAGGATTCATTAGAGAAATATTCTATTAAGAAGATTCTGAAAGAAAAGAAGAAGAAATAATATATTGATTTTATCTAAAAAATATGCGCGCTGGCTTATCACTATATCTTTATTGCGCAGAACACTCTCGTTCTATTTTCACGTAGCGGTACTAAACTCGTCACCTATTGGTGACTCGTTAAGGACCGACGTTCAAATAGGTCTGCTCCATAAAATATAGTGATAAGCTGGCGCGCATATTTTTAATGCTACTAAAATTGTTTTATGCTTCTTTCTTCTCCCCCACAGGAATCTGTGCGAAGATAATCGCAATAAAGATCAATAGGCAGCCAAGGAGCTGGCGGGCGGTCAACACCTCACCAAGGATCACCCATCCGGCAAGTACTGAAAATACAGATTCCAGACTCATGATCATAGATGCCAGCGTCGGATTCAGTCCATTCTGTGCAATAATCTGCAAGGTATAAGCAACACCGCTCGACATCACACCGGCATACAGAATTGCAACCCATGCATCCCATGACTGTAACTGTGAAAGCCATGCTGCTATTCCTGCTGCCGAATGTCCCATCTCTGAAAAGAACATCGGAAACGCACTGAATGCTCCGGCAACCAGAAACTGGATACAGGACATCCGTACACCATCAACCAATGGTGAAAAATGATCGATCACCAGAATATGTATAGCAAACAAAAATGCACAGAGCAATACAAAGAGATCACTGTTCTGAAATGATAACGAACTTGCTGTCATACATAAGAGATAAAGTCCAACGATCGTGATCACCATTCCAAGCCAGATATTCCAACCACATTTTTTCTTTAAAAACAAACCAAGGATCGGAACCAGCAGAATATAGCAAGCCGTCAGAAAACCGGCCTTGCCTGCCGGAGTGCCATAATACAGACCAAGCTGCTGTGCAGAGCTTGCAAAGAACAATGCCATTCCGCAGCACAGTCCACCGATCCATAACTTTCTCCGTTCTGCGACTGTCTTCGGCTTCTTATTACTTGGATTAATTTTATCAAGTAACCTGATCACCGGAAGCAATACTACACTTCCAACCAGACTTCGTATACAATTAAAAGAAAATGGTCCCAGTGCCTGTCCACCTTTACTCTGTGCCACAAAGGCGGTTCCCCAGATAAATGCCGTAAGAACTAACAGGAGTGAATTTCTGATTTGTCTGCTTTTCATTTGTATTCCCTCTTCCTATCTTGTTTATTGTCAAATCGTTACATTATTCCTTTGAATCATTTTCTGTACAGATATTTTTCCTGTCATATGCATCCAGAAAATGATGCTTCTCTCCGTGCTGCTTCCATGCAACAACCGTGTCCAGATTTACATTTTCCACACTCTTGAAAATATTCCCTTCCACATAAGGATTTACCTGCTTCAAAGTCTGAATCAGTTCCTTGATCTCAACACGTTTCGAACGATTCTCGTTATTACAAGTCGTACAGGTGTCCGTGAATTTACATGCACACTGGATAAAATGCAGACCATTATAATCCCTCCATGCCTTGATATCATCCTCACGCACCAGATATAACGGTCGGATCAGTTCCATCCCTTCAAAATTCGTGCTGTGAAGCTTCGGCATCATCGTCTGTACCTGTGCACCATACAGCATACCCATCAATATGGTTTCAATTACATCATCATAGTGATGACCAAGTGCAATCTTATTACAGCCAAGCTCCTGTGCAAAATGATACAGATGTCCTCGTCTCATTCGTGCACACAGATAACATGGCGACTTCTCAACCGTAAATACAGATTCAAATATATCCGATTCAAATATCGTGATCGGAATATTCAGACTTTTTGCATTTTCTTCTATAACCTTCCGGTTCGCCTCACTGTAACCGGGATCCATAACCAGAAACTTAACTTCAAATTCAAATTTGTTATGCAGCTTCAATTCCTGAAAACATTTCGCCATCAGCATAGAATCCTTACCACCGGAAATGCAGACCGCGATCTTATCTCCCGGCTTCACCAGCTCATATGTGTTGATCGCCTTGGTGAACTTTGACCAAATGCTTTTCTTGAATTTCTTACGCAGGCTCAGCTCAACATCCTTCGCCTTGTTCTGCTCCTCCGGTTTGCTCATAACATCTAACAGCCATGCAGCATAACCGCCTTCCAGACTCTCTGCCTGATATCCTTTTTCTTTCAAATGCTCCGCTACGTCGATGCTGACTACGCCTCTCGCACAGAAAATAACAAGCAGCTTGTCCTTATCCACCTCGCTGCTTGTCTCTATTTCTTCCGCAGGAACCGCAATCGCATCCGGCACTGCCCCATGAGAAATCTCAATGGCATCCCGGATATCGATCAACCGATAACTGTCTTTATCTCGATTCTTTAATTCCGCTATTGTAATGCTCATATGCACGCTGCCTTTCTTCCTAGTGCACCAATAATCTTTCATATATATTTAACCTACACTAAAATACCAAGCAATTATATGACCTAAAAAGTTACTTTGTCAATGCAATTATGGAAAACAGCTACTCTTGAAGAATATAAACGAAAACAGCTCTGTTTTAGATAGTCAATATATTCTCCTGTTTCAGCGTCAATTACCAGCAGCGAATCAGGAAAATAAAAATAATCATATGTATAACAGATATCCAAATCCTCATAATACGCCACGAGCCAAACAGGTTTGTACTCAAACGTCCCTAATTTTTCCCCCTCCACAAGCATATAATCAAGCTCCATAAAATTAAATGCCGCTGGTTTATCAATTCCTGGATATGCTGCATAAAATGCCTCATATTGTTCTGCGAATTTCGGTTCTATATCTTCAAAATCCATTAATGTTACTGCTTTTTCTCCTGCCTGCACCCCTGCAATATAAAGTTCCGCATTCATCACACCATTATCGTCAACACAAACAGTAAATAATTCAGATGTGCAGAACGGATATGGCGCAAACAACTCCGTTTCAGCTATATATGCCCCTCTATTGCCTGCAGCTCTGGTAAACTGAAAACAATAGCCATTAAAATCAATTGGTCTTGCACTTTCAAACGTACTATAACCAAGCGGTCCTTCTTCTAAAATCTCTACATCCGTAATTCCACATGCTTCCAAAAACAACAAGGCTTCATCACGCGCACAATCCATATCTTTTGCACATCTGTTTTCCACTGTATTCTCTAAGTCAACAATACATTCTGTTACATCTCCCAGATGATTTTCCAATGTGATCGTATCATCCGTCTTCATTCCGTAATATGTATATAAACCCGCAGTTCCCAGATAATTCTCCAGTGTAATTCCTGTAATACAATCATTTTCTTCTTTAAATGTCAAAAGGAATAAATTATCTCCGATATATCCAACATATTTCTGTCCCTCATAATTCTGTATCAATGCTCGTTTATCTGATGCACCTGCCTCACAGGCAATAATATTTTCTATTTCTTGATCGCAGGAAACTGCCTGTGATGTTTGTCCCTGATCCAAATAATATTCTCGAATTTTCTCCTGATATATATGTATGGTTTCCAGATCCTCTCTGCACAGATTCTTATAATCATTTTCCAAACGGTTCTCAAAAATTCCTTTCTCTTCCTCAAACACAGCTTCAACAATCTCCTGTTTTTGTTTTGCAGCATTCGGAATCTGCTTATATTCATATATTCTAAAATCAGAATCTGGTATATATTCAACACCCTCTATCGCAAGCTTAACTGTATTCTTATTTACTTTCCATTCTTCCATATAACTATCCGGAATATGCAAACTATTTGCCGCATCCCCTACATATGATATATTCTTCTCTTTTGCACTTTCACAAGCAGTTAATCCCCCAAAGCACAATAATATAGATATCATAAGCGTGACTTTCCCCAAATTATTTCTCACTTTGCTTCCTCCAATATTTGTCCATCTGCAAGACGTATCACACGATCCGCCCGACTTCCTATCTCTTGATCATGTGTTATCACAATCAATGTCTTTCCTCGTTTATTCAACATTTCTAACAACTCCATAATCGCGATTCCCATTTCATGATCTAATGCGCCTGTCGGTTCATCTGCAAGGATCAAATCTCCCCCTGCCACCATCAATCTTGCAATCGCACAACGCTGCTGTTCCCCACCTGAAATCCTGGTTACCTTTTTGTCTGCTAAATCCCTGATTCCTGTAAATTCTAACCAGTTTTTTTCTTTCCCTACCGGAATATCTGCCTGCCAGTAATGGCAGTTCTACATTTTCAAATACCGTATAAGATTTCATTAAGGCATAATTCTGAAATACAAATCCCACATGTTTACGACGAAATTCGTGAAGCTTATCTCCTTTCATCTCATGAACAGCAATATCATTATAATAGTATTCACCGCTTGTCAGATAATCCATAGTCCCAATAATATTTAATAATGTACTTTTCCCTGATCCGGATTGTCCCATGATCGATATGTATTCCCCATCCTGGACATCCAGTGATACATCCTTAAGCGCCGGAAGCTCCCGATGCTCATATATTTTTGTAACATTTCGAAGTTTTATCATCACTATTCTCCTTCTTTTCCTAACAAATCAATCGGTGAACACTTATAAATCATAAATACCGGGCAAATTGTTGATAATGCAACAAATAGTATGCTTATCTCTCCAAGGATAGGAACCACTCGCTTCCAGTATATACTTCTGTAAGAAAATACCATTAACTGATCAGGCTCTATTATATGAATAAACAACCACCATACAAGAAATAATGAACAGCCATAGGCTAGAAGAAACTTAAGAATATTCTCCCATAGGATCATCCAGGTTATATTTTTCATTGAAAATCCCGCCGTCAGCATAATTCCATACTCTCTTCGTCTCCGCAAAAAATCAAGTATCTGTATACATAAAAGTACAATACAAAATGTGAGTCCCACCAGAATTAACATCTGAATAATATTATAATTAATCTTCCGACTCATTTCTTCTCCATTTTCTATTGCTTTACCAATATCAATCACTTTTATATCTTTATATCCAGCCTTTGCCAGCTTTTGCATAAGACTTCTCTTTATCTTTACATAAGAGTGTCCTTGTTTTATAGAAAAATAGAAATCCGAATTATTACAAAATATCTCTCCCGGGCAGGCTAACACTTCATAATCCAACGGAATTGTTCCTGTAACATCTGAAAAATCCAGCATTTCCATTTGTGAAACTGGAAAACTTTGTCCCTTTTCTAATATCCCGGCAACTACATATGTATATGACTGACCTCCCACTTCGCCAATATATTTTGTTCCAACTTCTATCTTGTCCTTATATGCAGATCCCAGATATAAATACATGCCATCTTCCATCGGTTTTAATTCTTCGATTAGGATTCCTTCGTCTAATTTCATCTTCCATATATTCTGAATGGTTGCATCTATTTCAATATAATATAAGCCATCTTTTCCATCTTCATCATCGATTGCCTGAAAACTATGGCCTGTCTGAATATTTTTCAATTTCTCCAATGCCGGATCGGTATTTATATATCCTGTTTGCCACGCACAGGTTACAGCTTCCACTCCATCCACTGATTTTATTATATCCATTGCCGGGTCAGACTGTAATTCACTATCCAGTTCATCCAAAAAACGGATTTCACACAAGGTATCTATATTCCTGATTCCTGACTCTTGCAAAGAATGTCTGATATTGGTTGACATACTATAAACACTGATCAGCACAGCAATCAAAAGCAATAACACCATTGCCAACACAATATTACCACCCAGTTGTAAAACATGAGACATAACATTATCTGCTGCTAAACGTATTATATTTCGTTTTCTCATACTTAATCCCTAACCTCCTTTGCAGGCACCAGCTGTCTTAACAGCTTGCAGATTGGAAAAAGTAATACCAGCAACAAAATACCAATCATAAATATAAAATACCACAAAATATATGTATTCCAGACAAACGTCATCTTCTTTTTCATTGCAAGACAATAGAAAATCTGTAAACATCCTGCAACAATAATAGAAATTCCCATTAATATCCCGATTCGTACCAACTGCCACTCTATGATTCGTCTATCTGTTATTCCAACTGTTTTCATAATTGCAAAATCTCTTTTCTGTCGTGCATACCATACTCTTGCAATCATTATGCAATTTATAATACCCACTATGTACAGTAATATCAGAATAGCTGCTTTTAATTTATAAACGATATACACATCTGTCTGACTCTCATAATGATCCAGCAGCTGTGCATAATAATTATCTGATTGTCCAAATATCTCTATCAATTCATCAGCCTGCTCTGCAACCGGAACACTCTTATCCATAAGCTGGATTGTCATTCCCGGATAAGAAGATGAAGTATAGGTCATTCCATCGGCTATCCGGTTCAAAAATACATCTGATTCCGATGTCCAGTTTTCTAACGAGCCAAACGCAATAATCATTTTATCTGAATCATTTCCAAATGATTCCAGATACCCAGTCACCTGACAATCAATTCCATCTAATGACAAGCATTCCGTTCCATCTTTTGAAACTGTTACTGAATCCTTCCATCCATGTCCTACTACAAGATAAATGTTATCCGAATTCCATTCCTCCATTGTTGGATATCTGCCACTTTCAAGCAATCTGTTCCAGTTTCCATGATATGCCACTGCAATCTGCACTTCATCCGCATCTTCCTCACAACTGCCAATCGAAAACTCATCTCCTCTGATTACAGCATCACAACTAACATCGCTTATACGCTCCAGAATTGCTTTTGTACTCCGAACCGCCATCTCCTGTATTTGTCGATATTCTTCTATATCATTCAATTTATATTCCGTTGCTCCTGTGGTAGAGTAGATATTAATATAAGCGTTATACTTTGAAATACCATCCTGACTTTCATATTTTTGAATCCAATTACTCATAATCTGATATCCATTCAAAATTGTACTCAAGGACAGACTCATACCTACTAAAAAAAGTATAAATGTCAGCTTATCTTTTGTAATTTTATACATATCATCTTCTCCTGTAATCTGTGTTTCATTCATATCACTATAAAACAAAAACAAGCAACTTGTCCTTATCCACCTCGCTGCTTGTCTCTATGTCTTCTGCCGAAACCATGACCGCATCCGGCACTGCCCCATGAGAGATCTCAATGGCATCCCGAATATCGATCAACTGGTAACTGTCTTTATTTCGATTCTTTAATTCCGCTATTGTAATGCTCATATGCACGCTGCCTTTCTTCTTTGCACAAATCTTTTACCACTTCACCTGCAATGATCAGTCCTGCAACCGACGGAACAAATGCCACACTGCCCGGAATATCTCTCCGCTCTGTGCATTTATGCTGTGCTCCCGGAGGGCAGATGCAATTTGTTCTGCAGCTGATCGACATATCCTCAAGTGGTCTTACCGGCTGTTCTTCCGAATATACAACCTTTAACTTTTTCACGCCACGCTTCTTAAGTTCCCGACGCATAACCTTTGCAAGCGGACATACCCTTGTTTTATAAATATCTGCTACCTGAAACATACTGCCATCCAGCTTGTTTCCTGCACCCATACTGCTGATGATCGGCACTCCTTTTTTCTGTGACTGGAGCACCAGCTCAATCTTAGCCGTAACCGTATCTACCGCATCTACAACATAATCATAAGAGTCAAATGGGAATTCATCTGCATTTTCCGGCAGGAAAAAGCATTTGTGCATCTCGACCTTAGCATCCGGATTTATGTCCAGAATCCGTTCTTTCATAACATCTGTTTTATATTTCCCCACAGACTTTCTGGTGGCAATAATCTGGCGGTTCAGGTTTGTCAGGCATACCTTATCATCGTCGATCAGATCAAAGGAACCGACACCGCTCCGTGCCAGAGCTTCGCACACATAACCGCCAACGCCTCCAACGCCGAATACCGCTACTTTTGAATTTGCCAATTTGTCCATTGCTTCTTTACCAAGCAATAATTCTGTCCGGGAAAACTGTGTTAACATGTCTATCTCTCCTAAATAACCTACTAAAACGCTAGGCAAAATTATAGGGCCTGAAAAGGTTCTTTGTCAATGATTTTCTGGCAAAAAGGACCGGTATTATACCACGTCATATAATACCGATCCTGCTTACATTAACTATTTTCTAATTATTTAATCTTCCACGTCTTTACGTATCCGACGGATTTCTTTTTCAGCTGTTTCTTTAAAGCTGTCTTTGCTTTCTTTGTGCCTTTCACAGTAATGGTTGCTTTCTTATTTATGCCCTTGAATGCACTCTTACGGATGGTTGTAAGATTTCCTGCTGTGACTGTGATCTTTTTCAGATTCTTGCAACCGGCGAATGCTTCATTGCCAATCTTCGTTATACCCCTTCCGATCGTGATATTTGTCAGATTTTTGTTACCCTTGAATGCTTGGCTCGCAACCGCTGTTACTTTATAGGTAACACCACCCACCTTTACAGTAGATGGTATGGTAAGTTTTTTCGCTTTCTTGTTTGTGATCTTCATAACAGCAACAGTTGGATTCTTCTTTGAAGATGAAGTTACCTTTACTTTAATCTTCTTAGAAGGAACTGTAAGAATTGTACCTTTCTTAGCAGGCTTTGGCATTAATTTAACTGGTATATTATTCTCCTTTGCATATTTATATGCTACGGAATTTTTATTGCAAATAACTGTAGTATTTTGGTTAAAAACTGTCCACCAATATCCACTCTCATTCTCACCCTTTTTAAATACGTCAATTTCAATAACACTATCTGGTATAACAACCGATTTTAATTTCGGACAGCTAAAAAAAACTCCCTTACCGATACTTGTTACACTATCCGGTATCGTTATGCTGGTTAAATTGCTGCACATAGCAAATGTTTTACTGGAGATTCTTGTTATCCCCTCCGGCAATACTACTTTTTTAATTTATCACATGAAAAAAAAGCCTCGCATCCTATACTTCTTACATTTTCAGGTATGGTGATACTCGTTAGATCAGTAGTTGCAAATCCATAGCTTCCTATACACGTTAAGCTATTTGGTAACGTTATACTGGTCAGATTTAAGCAAAGATCAAATGCAAAATCTCCTATACTTGTTACTCCCTCCAGTATTGTTATGCTGGTTAAACTGCTACAATTCCAAAATGCAGAATCTCCTATACTTATTACCTCTGTCCCATTAATCTTATCCGGGATTACAACCTTTTTCTTATCACCTTTATACTTGGTAATAGTAATTCCATCCTTAGCTTCTTCATATGTAAAATCACCATATGTCTTTGACTCTTCCGCCTGTGCTGTCATACCGCCCCCGCCACACAGCAACACACATAAAATCAATCCCAAGCCCGCATAGATCAGGCTTCTTATCTTCTTTTGCATCATTTTCATTCATCTCTCCTTTTCTCTTATGCTCCTTGTTTTTATAAGTTACATTGCTTTTTCCCATTTTTAGAAACAGTGCTAGGTACAATTAAACACAATTTTATCTGTATCTGACACTTTTTGTTTGATGTCTCTAAAAAAGCATAAACATTATAAAAAAAAAATAACTGTCAATAGTTCACAAAATATTTCTTAATTATTTAAATTTCGACAAAAAAATCCAGATACAACATCTCTGCCATATCCGGACTTCTACTAAAATATACATGTTATCTGTTCTGCTTATGTCTTTATCCTATGATTGCCTTGATTTCATCTTCACTCATTTCGGTTACATCCATGATCTGCTCTAAGGAATAGCCTTTCTTATGCATTTTCAGGATAATCTCCGATTTTCCTCGTGCTTCGCCTATTATTTCACCTTTGACTATGCCCGCGGCTTCGCCCTTTACATATCCCATCTCTTCTACGCCTTCACTCAGATTACACATGACTTTCACCTCATCTCTAATACCATTTCTGTCTACCGGTATGTCATACTCCTGTTTCATAAGCTTCAATTTTTGTTCTGCCGTCATTGTCTGCGACAATAATGTTCCAAGTAATCGATGCAGTTCATATTGTTCTTTCTTTGGTGGAATCTCCTTTGCCAGACCGATCATCACGATGTTAGGGATATCCAGATTGCCTTTCCAATCCTGTTCGCCAAGTAAATCATCTTTTACCATATGAATATGACTCAGACTGTTCTCTTTCATATTCATACAGATCCAGATGGAATACACCTGTTTGATCTCGTTGTAATCAGAACCGGTAAATTCCCGCTCTTTCTGGGATGACACCAGTCTTGCCGTATAGAAGATTGCCCGATTTAAGATATGATACTTTGTCGGTTCATTCTTCTGGGCTTCCAGATTAATGATCATTTTCGCCAGTCCATCCCGCATCCGTACATAGAAGATAATATCAAAATATATCTTTCCCTCATCAATTTCGGAATTTTCTGTATTCAGTCCGACAATCCGTTCACCGGTTCTGGCATCCAACATATCTTTGTTCGTTAATCCCGGTTCAACCGGAATCTGGCTGATATACGGTTCACCTTCGATCAATGAGGCAACCGTATCTGCATCCATACCTTTAAATTCTTCTACTACCCTGATCAGTATATGCGCCAGTATGATCTTCTGTCCAAGCAGACGCTTGGCACTGGCATCATACTGTGCTTTCTGATCAGTAGCCTTGGAGGAATATACAATTTCGTTATCCATGTCCCATCTCCTTTCCCGACAGAACAGAATAACATGCATATTTTAGCTTTGTATATTGCCTCCGTCTCTCCAAGTTTGATTGTAATGGATATTAAAAAGGAAAACAAGTTTAACCATAAAAAATCCGGATACAGCATTTCTGCCATATCCGGACTTCTACTAAAATATACACCTTATCTGTGCCGCCTGCGCTCTTATCTTAATCTATTTATAACACCATCAACAAAGTTCCCAGTCCGATCAGTACACAACCAATGATCGACTTCATCGTAAATTCTTCGTGCAGGAATACAAATGCAAGAATCAATGTAATAACGACACTTAATTTATCAATTGGTACTACCTTGGATGCATTTCCCATCTGAAGTGCTTTATAATAACACAACCACGATGCTCCGGTTGCAAGTCCTGATAGGATCAGAAACAACCAGCTTTTCTTCCCGATCGCGCTGATTCCGGACTGTGTATGTGTCAGGAACACCATGCCCCATGACATCACAAGCACAACTGCTGTTCGGATCGCTGTTGCAAGATTCGAATTTACTCCGTCAATACCTACCTTTGCAAGAATTGATGTCAATGCCGCAAATACAGACGACAACAATGCAAATACAAACCACATATAAATCCTTCTTTCTTCTTTTATTATCTTCTTTTTCATGCAACTGTGCAATCTATGAAATCTTAACTTTTTCTCTTAACTGCCTGTCGGTAAATGAAAAGTGCGGCAACTGCTGTTATCAGTTCTGCTACCCAGAACGCATTCCAGACACCGACAACACCAAAGATACGACTGAGTACAAATGCAGCCGGAATGATGACAACCACATAGCGAAGCAGGGAGATCATCAATGATGGCGTACCCTTGCCAAGTCCCTCTAATGCACCGGATGAAGTCACGGATACCGAAGAAACAATAAATCCGGCACAGATGATCCGAAGTGCCGTCACGCCCTCCGTGATCGTTACCTGATTATCCGAGAACATTCCGATCAATTTAGCCGGGAAGATCAGACAGATCACTGTTCCAAATACCATGATCAGACCAATGATCGTAAGTGTAATATTATAAATGCTGCGGACACGCTTATGCTCTCCCGCTCCGTAATTATAGCTAATTACCGGACGCATACCCTGGATCATGCCGTTTGCAGGAAGATATAAAAATGTCTGCAATTTATAATAGATTCCAAGGATCACAACATAGATCTGTGAATAGGTACTTAATATCGCATTCAGTGCAGTCGTAAGCAGGGACGGAAGTGCCATATTAAGAATAGCCGGAATACCAATCGCATACAACTTCCCTGTCAGATAATCCTCCGTATGCAGATATCGTCTGCCGATCTTTACGGATATTGGACGGAACACATAGACAAACAGATAGATCAACAGGGTAAACACCTGTCCAAGTCCGGTTGCAAGTGCAGCACCCCGGATTCCCATTTTCGGAAATGGTCCGATACCGAAGATCAATAGAGGATCTAATACAATGTTCATCAGGCATCCACCGCCAAGTCCGACCATTGTAACAACCATTCTTCCAACTGCCTGATAGATCTTCTCAAATGACAGATCAATGGAAATAATAACAGAAAATGCAAATACGATCATCGAATACTGAATTCCCATCTGAACAACTGTCTCATTCGATGTGAACATCCGCAGAAATCCCGGCATGATCAGGATACAGACTACTGTCATGATCACACCATGAACAACAGAAAGAAGAGTACCCTTTGACGCTGCTGCATTTGCCTTGTCCGGTTCCTTTGCGCCGAGATAGAACGCGATCACCGCATTGATTCCCACGCCAAAACCGATGGCTACCGCATTTACAAAATTCTGGATCGGAAAGACAAGCGACAGAGCTGTCATCGCATCCTCGCTGATCTTCGCTACAAAAAAGCTGTCCACAATGTTGTACAGAGAATTGACCAACATCGATAATATCATCGGAAGTGCCATTGACAAAAGCAGCGGCAGCACCGATCGTTCTTTCATAAATTCTTCGTTCATATGTTTCTCCCTCTCTACATAAAAACGCCACACAGTTATAAATGGTTTCACTTATAGCTGTGTGGCGAAAAGATGACTTATTTATTATCCGGAAAAATCCACTTCATTCGTTTTCGTGGCTATTCTACCATATTTTTTCAGAATGTCAATAAATGCTTAGCGAATATAGTATACTCTGTTATCCTTTCTTGGAATAACATCAGGATACGCTCCATCCGTAAATCCAAGTGCGCAATGTCCGACACCGATATAGTCGCCGGTGATTCCAAGGCCTTCAAGGATCTGCTTTCCTTCTTCGCTTTCGAATTCTTCTTTTGCACGATGGATCCAGCAGCTTCCGATTCCAAGATCATGTGCGGCAAGCATCAGATTTCCCATCGTCAGGCTTCCGTCATAGACAGCAGTCGGACAGGATGCATCTGCCAGTACGATCAATATAACAGGTGCTCCGTAAAATGGATCAAAGCCTTCCTCCCAGCCGCCGATCATACGGTTCATCTCCATGATCTTATCCCGCATCTCTTTATTTGTTACCGCAATAATGATCGGAGACTGCAAGCCTCTGCCATTTGCAGCAAATGTTCCTGCTTCAATGATCTGATCCAGAACATCCGCCGGAACCATATCCGGTTTGAACTTCCGGATGCTTCTTCTCGTTTTCATCTCATCCAAAACAACGCTCATCTTAAAATTCTCCTTATTACAACAAGCTCTTGCGGAGTTCTGCTCCGTCTTTTGCGCTCAAGTACGCCGGTGCTATATCGAACACGGTCTTACATCCGCTCTGTCCTTCTTTGTACAGGCGGTATGCTGCTCTTGCATAAGCCACGATGACACAGGATGTGAATTCCGGGTTGGAATCCAGCTTCAGGCTGTATTCGATCACATGATTATTTTCCAGATTCCAGCCGGTCTTACCGGAACGGATCACAAATCCACCATGAGGAATTCCACTGTGGTTTGCCTTTAATTCTTCTTCACTGATAAAGTGAACCGTTGTATCATAATCGGCAAAATAGTTTGGCATGTTCTTGATCGTTTCTTCAACTTTTACAGGATCGGCACCATCCTCTAATACAACAAAGCACTCTCTTGTGTGCTTCTGTCTGGTTGTAAGTTCGGGATTCTCACCATTTCTGACTGCTTCCAGTGCTGCTTCTACAGGGATCGTGTACTGCTTGCCATCCTTAACACCCTCTACACGACGGATCGCATCGGAATGTCCCTGGCTGACACCTTTTCCCCAGAATGTATAATCACGACCTTCCGGTAAGATTGCATTTGCATACATACGGTTTAAAGAGAACATACCCGGATCCCAGCCTACTGAGATGATGCCGACATGACCATTCTTCTTTGCGGCAGCATCTACATTTGCAAAATGCTCCGGAATTCTTGCATGTGTATCGAAGCTGTCTACAACATTGAACATCTCTGCATACTTTGGTGTCTGCTCCGGCAGATCGGTAGCACTGCCGCCGCAGAGTATCATAACATCGATCTTATCCTTCCACTGCTCCACATCATTTACAGAACAAACGGCTGCTCCCTCTGTTAATATCGATACTGTCTCAGGTGCACGTCTGGTAAATACCGCTGCAAGCTCCATATCCGGATTCTGCTTGATCGCACACTCAACACCTCGTCCAAGATTTCCATATCCTAAAATACCTATTTTCATGTTTCATACTCCTTTACAAAAATTACTCTTCTTTCAGTTTAATGATTCAAAAAGAGCCTGTCAACTTTTTCATTGACAGACTCCCATTTCTTTTTCTCAACAATATAATTCTACTTTAAACAGTCTTCCTCCGTGATCTCGCGAATGACTCTGCATGGATTTCCGGCAGCCAGTACTCCCGATGGGATATCTCTCGTAACCACGCTTCCCGCTCCGATCACAGAACCGCTGCCAATCGTTACACCGCCACATACTGTTACATTTCCTGCCAGCCAACAGTTATCTCCGATCGTGATCGGCTTCGCATACTCCCGGTCTGTATACACGCCGTCTTCCCTCTTATAAATGTTACGCTCCTGAAAACGAAACGGATGCATCGGTGTCAGCAGAGAAACATTCGGTCCCATAAATACATTGCAGCCGATCTTAACAGGTGCACAGTCCAGACAGGTAAAATTAAAATTCGCATAACTGTTCTCGCCTATCTCGGTAAAGCAGCCGTAATCGAACTGAACCGGTCCCTGAAGATATACATTCTTACCCTTATTCGGAATCAGCTCTGCCAGAATCTTCTCGCGTTTCTCATCCGTCTCAAAGCAGTCATTATACTCCTTACTCAACCGATGCGCATTCTGTCTTAATTGTATTAATTCATCATCAGATGGATCATAAACGAATCCTGCTATCATTTTTTCTCTTTCTGTCATCTTAATATGCCTCCGTATAAAAACATTGGAAACTTCTTATTCTATCTCAGCCCGTACCTCTTTTGTAATCGTTTCCCCGCCATTCTGATACCAATTCTCGACAAAACGATCAAATTCATCGAGTGAGCTCTCGCCGGTTACAATCTTTAGATAGGTGTCACTTTCCAGATTCTCAAGGCTCCACCAGTCTGTGACCATCGTTTCCGTTTCTCCAAAATATAACGACTCTACTTTGTTTGTCCTTCCATCGTTTAAGATCTTACAGGCTGTGATACGGGAAGCGTACGCCGCCCAATCTTCCGCACTGGCATTCTCCGCATCCTTCAGATAGGATTCGCATGCCTCATAATAGGAATATTCCAGTACGTTCAGATCATCTGCGGATTTGTCCCCCGCAAATACATGATTCAATTCTCCATAGCAGATCTGCAAAGCATTGTTGTAATCTACATTAATCGCAAACGGTCTGGCGGTAGGGTCTACATTTTCTTTATAATAATCGACAATCTCCTGATTGTCTCTGTCATTATACCGCAAATAGTCAAATAATACACTAACAATCTTACATGCAATCTCCGGATATTCATAACCCTTACGCACTACAATATACTTACTGGAAGGATTCTGTGTATGATAACTGGTAAGTCCGGATTCCTCTGTTGCGATCAGATAAGGCTGCCACTCGGCATCTTTATTCTGTTCCACTGCCTGCATCAGTGGATTATTCGGCGCCCACCAAGGGCCAAAGAAAGAACCGCATTGACCATCCACGATCAGCTCGATCAGGTTACTGCTCGTCCGCATCAGAAAATCCTGATCCAGAATTCCCTCTTTATACAACTCATGGATATGGGCAAGTGCCTCTTTCGCCTCCGGCTGAACCGAACCATAGACAACATTGCCGTCCTCATCATAAATCCACTGTTTCGGAAATGCACCATATGCAGCAAATATAATATCTAATGTGTATTCGCTGCTATAACCACAACCGCCGCAGAGACTGGTATCACATACAAGCCCTACGGTATTTCCTGCCCCATTATGTCCGGGATCTTTTTCTTTAAATTGTCTTATGATCTCTTCTACATCCGAGAGTGTTCTCGGTGCGGACAGCCCAAGTGCATCCATCCAATCCTTACGAAGCCAGATCAGATTCGGTCCGTCTGAGATATTCGTTTCCGGTATCGCCATGATCTTCCCGCCAAAGGTTACAACATCAAGGATATCCCGACCATAGCTTCCATATATATTCTTGATCGTATCGCTCATACAGTTATTATAGCTGTCTGTCAGATCTGCGATCATATCATTATCCACCAGATACTGAAGCTCATCCAGATCCTCCACGATCATCACATCCGGAAGATCATTCTGTGCGATCACCATGGTCACACTATCGGTATATTGCTCATCCATAGCCTCAAACACATCCTGGTTTTGAACATTTAGCCTTTCATTCAACAGCCTTGTATAAGCATTATTTTCATACGTCTCGCCATCCGGGAGATTGGAATTATTTGCTCCGGACAGCTTACCCAGTGTGTAGGTAAGCTGTTCCGGATATTTTCCGTAAGGTGTCGTGCGGGCTGTATATAACGCAGCTTCATATTCTTCTTTTGTCTCTGCATTCTCCCGGGTGGAGGGGGTAGCCCCGGAATCACCGCATCCACATAAGATCAATAAATTTATAATCAGCACACATGAAATAATCTTTTTTAAATACGAACCTGTAATCATATACATTCCTCTGTTTCAACCAAACTATAAGCAAATAATCATATGATCCCTTAACCTTTTACACCACCGGAGAAGCTCTCACGATAACACTTCTGCATAAACATGAACAGAATGATGATCGGAATTGAGATCAGCACCGCACCGGCTGCAAAGGAATTGAACCACGGATACACATATTCTTTCTCTAACATATTCCAAAGTCCGATAGATACGGTATAGTAATCCTTATTTGCACGGCAGATAACCTTTGCAAATACGAAATCAATCCAAGGAGCAAGAAAGGAATTCAGAACCGTATATACAATGATCGGACGGCTTAACGGAATAATGATCTTAGTAAACGACTGCCATCTGGTTGCTCCGTCCAGATAAGCTGCTTCCTCGATCGACTTCGGAATCGTATCAAAGAAGCCTTTTGCAATATAGAACTGTAAGCCTGCACCACCGGAATAAACCAGGATAAGTGCAACACGGATCAAGGATCCTTCTGACAGTCCGATCGCCTTTAAGATATAATAAACTGCGATCATAGCCATGAATCCCGGGAACATACCAAGGATCAATGCTACATTCATAAATGGGCGTCTCAGTCGGAAACGCATTCTCGACATACAGTATGACATCGCCAATACAAATACTGTAGATATTATACAGGAGAAGATCGCAATAATCAAAGTATTCATGAACATCTTCGGAAAATTCAGGATACCGGTATCTGTAAATAACTTTGTGTAATTGCCAAGAGTATACGCCTTTGGCAGCAATGTAGAAACATACTGTCCTTTTTCTCCACGGAAGCTGATCAGAACGATCCACAGAATCGGGATCACCCAGATCACGGAAAGAATTACCAGTATAATATGAACAACGATATCCGATGGTGTAAGCTTCTGTTTTCCATTTATTTTCTTACCTGTTTTAGTCATTACTGGAATCCCTCCTCGTCTTTATAAGATGTTGTATTATGATAAGTGATCAGAGATACGATCGCAAGAACGATAAATGTCATGATACCGATAACCGCACCCAGATTATAATACTGATTATCAACTGTCAGCTTGTAGAGCCAGGTAACCAGAAGATCGGTCTTTCCTGCTGTCTTTCCAACCGGAATCGGTGCTCCGTTTGACAGAAGATAGATTACATTAAAGTTATTAATATTACCTGCAAAGGTCGTGATCAGATACGGAGCTGTTACAAATAACATATATGGAAGTGTGATCTTAAAGAAGATCTTCACCGGTCCGGCTCCATCTACTTTTGCGGCCTCATAGATATCTTCCGGTATACTTTGTAAGATACCGGTCACCTGCATAATGGTAAACGGAATACCGATCCAGATATTGATCACGATAACCATGATACGGGCAATGGTTGCGTTGCTCCAGAACGGAATTGCATTGTCGATGATATGATGATTCAGTAATAAGGTATTTACGATACCATTCTGACTGAAGATCGTACGCATCAAAAGCAGGGATACAAACTGTGGAACGGCTGCGGATAACATGAAGATCGACCTCCACACACCCTTACATCTTGTTCCCTTTCGATTGATGACCATTGCAAGGATCATACCGAAGATATAGTTGGTAAATGTCGCAGCAACCGCCCATACTAGTGTCCACCCAAGAACAGACCAGAATGTACTTCCGACTGCGTCATTAAAATTCAAAATCTTGGCAAAGTTTTTCAGTCCTACCCAGTTAAACAATACTGTATGAGAATCCAGCTTACTGTAATTTGTAAATGCCATACAGATCATGAATACGAGCGGAAGGATCGTAAAAACAACAATCCCGAGTACCGGAAGTGGAAGCAGAAACATATGAAGGTTTTTATCAAATAAACTCTTAATATCATCTGTGAATCCCGGAACTTTCTTCCCTGCATCATGCAGGCACTGTGCACGATATGCGCTCTCGACACTGACTACCCAGAGGCATACAAATGCAAATATGATAAATACCGTGGCTACTCCATATAATAACATCAAAAGAGAATTGTCACCCTGTGTATATTCAAATATGCCTTTTGCATCATTCCACACCTTCTCCTGTTCTGCTCCTCCCAGATGGAAGAAATCGGTCAGAAGAGATGCACCGTTTTTTATCATGAAATAAATAAATATGCTTTCAAGTACCAGAAATGATACACCTTTTACAAACTGTTTTCTGACAATGTTTCCGAATCCCATGATCAGGAACGATAATCTGGTGATCCAGTCACCATTTCTCATGGCCTTGAAAACAGTATATGGATAATCACTTCGTCTTATTTTTTTCTTTTTGCTTACTGTCGCTTCAGCCATCCTGACACCTCCGTCTCAAAGTAAATGTTACGTTTTTGCGTTTCTTTCATAAGATAAAGTGTTCCACCACCCCTGTGGAAATGGAACACTTCGTCTTATGCTCTGTTTATTTTTACTCTGCTACATCTGTGTTCAATGATGTATTGAATGCTTCTGTCTGCTCAGCAGCATTATCATGTGTAACTTCACCATTCAAGAGTGCCTTACCAAAATTCTCTGCTGGTGTCCAGAAGTTACCCATCTTAGGTACGAACGGCTGGATCATAGATGTATTGTTGAAGGTATCGTTCTGAGCTGTTACTAATGCATCATTCTTTACCGTATCACTCTCTAAAAGATTTGTGTTACAAGGAACAATACTTCTTGCTTCATAATGTGACTGCTGTGATTCCTCGTTACCAAGGTACAGGGCAAGTGCTACTGCTACCTGTGGATATTCACAGTTTGGATTTACACCGATTGCCTTTGAACCGGCGAATGAAAGTAACTGCTTGTCAGATCCGCCGATCTTGGCTGTAGGCATAGCTGCGATTCCAAGATCGTCACCAAGTGCATCATGTAATGCCTTATAATCCCATGAACCGGAGAACATAGCTGCGATAGATCCATCTGTCATACCGGAAATACCAACACCGGATTCATCATTTACAAAATTCTTATTTGCTACAAGATCTACAAGGTAATCTGTAACAGCCTTTCCATTGTCTCCGCCAAAATTGATTCCTGCGTCGTTATCTGTACCATCACCGAATAATGTACATCCGTTTGCAAGATAGAATGCTGCATTATACCAGCCGTTTGTAAGAGGAAAAGCAACTTTTCCTTTTTCAAGCATTGTATCAAGGCTCTTTACATCGCTGTCTGAATATACTTTCTTGTTATAGTATAAAAACCATGTATTTGTTGTAAACGGAACACCATAGATTCCGCCATCTACTGTGATAGAATTCACAACTGCCTGTGAGTTTGTTGACTTTACATAGTCTGCTGTGCTTCCGCCTAACTCCGAGATTGCATTTGCATCGATCAGTGTCTGTAACTGGTCGTTTGCGAACATATATACATCTGCTGATGCGGATACATCCTGTGTTACGGTCTTTCCTGCATCTGCCTCGCTGCATGTACCATATTCAAATGAAAGATCCCAATTTGGATGTTCCTTATTAAATGCTTCACATCTTCCCTGAAGCCATTCACCATAATCCGGTGACTGATCCTCAGCAGGTCCCCATACTGTAATTGTTGCTTTAATGTTTTCTTCTTCTGCAGATGCATCAGTACTCTCTCCTGATGTTACCTCTGCATTTGATGCTGTTGTGGAATCCTTAGATGTATCATCCTTCTTATCTCCACATCCTGCGAGTAATGACATGCACATAGCTCCTGCCAGTGCAATTGCTGCATACTTTCTAAACTTCATAACCGTTCCTCCTTTAAATAAGTCATGTTTTTTGTTTGTTTTTTAATACTTTTGCAGTACCTTTACCTTATGACATTATTATAAAAAGGAACCGTTTCACCGTATATATCAATAATTTCAGAAACATGTTGGTTTTTTATGAATGTTTGATTTCTGCATGCAGTTCTTTTGGAAAATGGATCGTGACAGTCGTTCCCCTGCCAACTTCACTGTCGATACAAACCGCATATTCCGCGCCATAATACAGTTTGATACGTTCATTGACATTTCGCACACCATAGCCCTTCGAATCGGCAGTCAGTATCAGCTCCGCCTGTTCTTGGGTCATACCGACACCATTATCGGATACCGCAAACCGGATATCTTTATCGTCCTCTTTTCCACTGATCCGGATCTCTCCTCTGCCATCCTGTTTCAGATCTATGCCATGATGGATCGCATTCTCGAGGATCGGCTGTAAGATCAGGTTCAGTGTTTCATATTTTAAAATGGAATCATCGATATCATAGATAACATCGAAACTGTCATCGTGCATCGTAAGCTGGATATCCAGATATGCTTTGATGTTCGCGATCTCATCCCGGACAAGCAGGATATTCTTTCCCTTATTTAACGCTGTCCGGTAAAAGGTGGACAACGACAACGTGATACGACTGATATCCTCCTGGTCTGCCTCTAATGCTTTCCAGTTAATGATAGACAGGGAATTATACAGGAAATGCGGATTGATCTGCGCCTGCAACGCCCGCATCTCATATTCCTTTTCTTTGATCTTGCTTCGGTATACTTCATTGATCGTTGCATCCAGACGCTTCGTCATACTGTTATAACCATTGATCAGATCACCGATCTCATCCGTACTGTCATTCTCAATCTCCATACCAAGATTCCCGGTTTCCAGATTACGCATTTTCTTCTGAAGCTTACTGATACGTTTCGTTATGAACTCGGAAATTATACGGATACATGCGACTGCTGCGATCAGACTGACCAGGATTGCTGCTGCAGCAATTATTAAGATTGGCTGAATCGAAGAAATGATCAGTCGATCCGGCTTATAGATCCAGATCTTCCAGCCGGATGCCTTCGACTCCCGCTTAATAAACTGATAACCGGAATCCTTCTGCCCTACTGTTGCAAAGAACTGTTCCTCTGATAATTCATACGGCTGTTTTTCTTCTGTAAATACACTCTTTTTAAAGATGCAGTTACCTTCTGCATCCTCTATCACAACGCCATAATTATCAAATACCGTTTCGTTATTAAACGGCTGGAATACGCTGTCATAATCCACCCCTACATAGAGCAGACCCTTCGCCTTTTTCTGCTCCAGCATGGCCATGCGGTTTAACGAATACGCAGTCTTATCCTTCGCATTCACGATCCAGTGGATCTGGTTATCGTCAACTATTCCATAGTTCGTCTCTTCATTTTCAAGCGTGGTAATGGGGGCGATCGTACTGCCGTGCTTCACCTGACAGGCATCCGTGTAGATCGTTACCTGCTTTACATCATCATGAAAATACATAATAGAAGAAAGCAGGGGATCTATAACACTTGCCACCTGCTCATAATTCTGATATGTACTCTGATCTGAGCTTAAGATCTTCGCGATCGACTGATTATAGGATATATAATTAGAAAGATTGTTATAAATCTCTAACTCATTATCAAGCGCATCTGTCGTCTGTGTCAGATACGATTCCAGGATCATTGTCTCACGATCCCACAGGATCTTCTTCATCTCATGGTAGGTGATCGTCAGCGTGATCATGATCGGAAGAAACCCGGCAAGTATATAAATGACCAACAGCTTGCCGGATAATCGCAGATTCTGGAACCCTCTTTTTATCCTTTTATCTATTCGTTCTTTATGCATCCGCCTGTCCTCCGCTCTCTCTGAATTTCTGCGGACTCACGCCAAAGAACTCACGGAAGCTGGAACAGAAGTAAGACACATTCGGATATCCGCACGCCACACTGATATCTACGATCTTCGTCATGCTGTTCTCTAACATATCCTTTGCCTGTTCCATCCGGTATGCCTTGATGAATTTGCTTAGATTCTGTCCGGTTTCCTTCTTAAATACCGTACTTAGATAGCTCGGTGCGAGATGTACCATATCCGCCAGCATATCGATTCCAAGCTCGCTTCCATAGTTCCGGTAAATATACTGCTTCACCAGTTCTACTTCCCGATGCGCCATCTGTGTCTTTCCTGCAAAACAGGTTTCCAGTCTCCGGATCGCTTCTTCGACAAGCTCCGTCAACACCTGAAAATCTGTCGCCATATATAATTTCTCAATGTCTTTATTTAGCTCTGCTTCGTCAGTCTCATCAATGCTTCCGTAGATATCCTTCATCAGATTCGAGAACAGGAACTTGATATAGATTTGGGAGTACTCTGTCTTATGTCTGTACTTCTCACAGAATCTCTGGAAATGCTCCCGGAGTGCTTCCACATCCTTCATCTTGATATCCTGTTTCATCTGCTTCATAAAGGTATCATCATCGAACTGGATAATACCCGGAGTCTCGCCCTCCATGTTCGGATAAAATACATGAATCTCCGGATGGTAGAATTTGTTCTCCATCAGCACTTCGAGTTCTTCCATCTTATCTGCCACTTCGGACAGATCACCGATATCAGAGGATATCGCTATGTAACAGTCAGCATCATAATCGGCTTTGATGATCTTTACGATCTCATTTGTCTTACGGAGAATATTCATCTCATCCCCTAAGAATAAGATCTCCTGCTGCTGGTTCAGGTTCAGATATTGCAGGATTCCAATTGACTTTAAGTTCTCATTTTCTTTGAAATCCACTCCACGTCTGCCGAAGAAATCATGATTGAATTCCATCAAAAGCATATTCTTGAATTTACCCAGATCAAGCGATAATCCGCTGTATTCCTGTCTGAGCTTCGTAACATCCGTTCCGTTCAACAGCATATAGAGCGCATGCTCATATAAGAATTCCATGCTCTTATTCTTAAACTCGTCCGAAGCCTTTGCCTCTTCCAATTCATTTACAACCTTATTCAGGGTATTCTTGAATTCATTTGGATCGACCGGCTTTAGAATATAATCAACAACACCCAGCCGGATTGCTTTCTTTGCATAGTCGAATTCATTGCATCCGCTGAATATGACTGTGCGCAGCTTTTTCTTTTCCTTCACAACATGGTCGATCAGTTCGATTCCATCCATGAAAGGCATCTTTACATCTGTAAGCAGGATATCAAAATCTTCTTTTTCCAGCTTCTCCAGTGCATCCACACCATTTACCGCCTCTGCAATCTCAAATTCCAGATTCAGTTTTTTTAAAAGAAACCGGATACCGTTTCTTTCTATCTTCTCATCATCTACGATCAATATCTTGTACATATCTATCAACGCCTTTCTATGGTGGAAATATATATCTTATTTTAACACATTTTACAGCTTCCAGATATCTTTATTATATTCTGCGATCGTACGATCAGAGGAGAAGAAGCCTGCCTTGCTGATATTTACCAGAGTCTTCTCGGCCCAGCCCATACGATTTTCATAATCAGCAAGCACCTGTTCCTTTGTCTGAATGTAATCACAGACATCAAGAAGTGTCATAAACCAGTCTTTTACGATCAGCTCGTTATGAAGTCTGGTAAGAGCTTCCTTCTGACCGATCGCAAGCAGCTCATCACTTACGATAAAGTCTACCAGCTTCTTGATCTCCGGCTTCTCATAATACTCTCTTGCCACATAGTCTGCCTTTGCATAGTGCTCGATCACTTCTTCACTGGATTCACCAAAGAAATAAATATTATCCTCGCCCACCAGTTCTCCGATCTCTACATTTGCACCGTCACGGGTTCCAAGAGTAACCGCACCGTTTAGCATGAACTTCATATTTCCTGTTCCGGATGCTTCCTTGGATGCCAGTGAGATCTGCTCTGAGATATCGCATGCCGGAATGATCTTTGCTGCTTTTGATACATTATAATTCTCGATCATGACAACTTTCAAGTACGGACTTACCTCAGGATCATTGTCGATCAGCTCCCGCAGACAGAGGATCAGATGAATGATGTCCTTTGCGATCGTATAAGCAGGTGCAGCCTTTGCTCCAAATATAACTGTGATCGGAGTCTCAGGCAGATGTCCCTTCTTGATCTCAAAATATTTGTAGATCACCCAGAGGGCGTTCATCTGCTGACGCTTGTATTCATGCAGTCTCTTGACCTGGATATCAAAGATCGAATTCTCGTTGATCTCGATTCCCTGTGTCTCTTTCAGGTAGTCCTTTAAGACTGCCTTATTGCTCTGCTTGATCGCAAGGATCTCTTCTAATACGTTCTTATCCTTATAGTAAGAAGCCAGCTCCTGTAACTTATCGGCATCCTTCTTGTAATCCGGTCCGATCAGCTCTGTGATGTAGGCTGCCAGCTTTTCATTGCAGTGTAACAACCATCTTCTGAATGTGATACCATTTGTCTTATTGTTGAATTTCTCAGGATAGATCTCATAAAATGGATGCAGCTCTGAATTCTTCAGAATCTCGGTATGAAGATAAGCAACACCATTTACACTGTGGCTGTAATGCATATCGATATGTGCCATATGCACACGGGAATCACCATCTATGATATAAACACGCTCATCCTTATAACGGTTTCTGACCTTTTTATCCAGCATGCGGATCACAGGCATAAGCTGTGGAACGACCTTCTCCAGATAAGCAACCGGCCATTTCTCCAATGCTTCTGCAAGGATCGTATGATTGGTGTAAGCACATACATCGGTTACGATCTCTGTTGCTTCATCAAAGGAGATACCCTCTTCCATCAACAGACGGATCAACTCAGGGATCACCATAGACGGATGTGTATCATTGATCTGAATGGCTGCATAATCTGCAAGATCATGAAGATTTGAACCTTTCTCCTTTGCCTCTGCAAGGATCAGCTTTGCACCATTTGCAACCATGAAATACTGCTGATAGATACGAAGTAAGTTGCCGGCTTCGTCACTGTCATCCGGATAGAGACAGAGTGTCAGGTTCTTCTTGATATCTGTCTTATCAAAGCTAATGCCATCCGGCTCCATGATGCTCTCATCCACGCTCTCAATATCAAATAAATGCAGCTTATTTGTGCGGTTCTCATAACCTGTCACATCGATGTCATACATTCTGGACTGTACGGTACAGTTTCCAAACCGGATCGTGTTGCTTACATCGGTCTTTGTCAGCCAACTGTCTGCCTCGATCCATGGATTTGCAGTCTCCTTCTGGTAGTTATTCTCAAATACCTGCTTGAACAGACCCATATGGTAATTTAACCCGATACCATCTCCCGGAAGTCCGAGTGTTGCCATCGAATCAAGGAAGCAGGCTGCCAGTCGTCCAAGTCCGCCATTTCCAAGGGATGGTTCCGGCTCTACTTCTTCGATATCATAGATGCTCTTGCCGTTTTCTGCCAGCACCTGTTTTACTTCATCAAAGATTCCAAGATTGATCAGGTTATTGGATAACAGCTTACCGATCAGGAACTCTGCTGATATATAGTAAACCTTTTTCTTACCATCTTCTGTAACCTTGTCTTCTGCTAATTCCTTTGTCATATCAAGCAGCGCAAAATAGATCTCCTCATTGCTGCATTCCTTGATCGTTTTATTATATTTCTTCTTACAAATCTCTGTTAACATTATATCCTCCTTACAAAAATACTGTTTCACAGCATTTCTTCCATATACTCTTGTTAATTCCCTTAATCTGTCTCTGATCTCGTCTGTAAATTCGCCCTTCTTCATCCGCCAGCGCCAGTTTGTACCGATCGTAGATGGAAGATTCATCCGTGCTTCGTTATCCTTTCCAAGCAGATCCTGCATCTGAACGATAACTGTATCGGCAGGGCTCATATATAATACCTGCATCATCTTCTCCGGGATCTCCTGCTCATTTGCCGCTCCCAGATATTTCATCATAAATGTAAGATTGTCCTTTGATGCATTCTCGATATATCCTTTTAATGTGTCATTATCGTGTGTTCCGATATAGACAACGTAATTCTTTTCGTGATTATGCGCTGCATGTTCATTCTCCGCATTTCCGTCAAATCCAAACTGTAAGATCTTCATTCCCGGATATCCGGATTCCTTCACCAGCTTCTGTACCTCCGGCACAACGACTCCCAGATCTTCTGCGATCACCTTTGCATTTCCTCTGGCACTGTCGATCGCATCTACAAGCTTCTTTCCGGGTCCTTCCAGATAGAAGCCATTCTTCGGCTCTCCGTCTGCCGGAATATTATAGTACCGTACAACCCCTATGAAATGATCGATACGGATCACATCATAGAGACTGGCTGATTTACGGATCCGGTTCTTCCACCAAGAGAACCCATCCTGCTCCATTCGATCCCAGTCATACAAAGGATTGCCCCATTTCTGACCGTAATCGGAGAATGCATCCGGTGGACAACCGGCTACACACACAGGCTGTAGATCATGATCTAACTGAAATTGTTCTGTATTTGCCCATACATCTGCACTGTCCAGTGCTACATAGATTGGAATGTCGCCGATCAGACTAATACCATGACGGTTGGCGTAAGATTTGAGTGTCTTCCACTGCTCATCGAATTTGAACTGAAGGAACATATAGAATCCGATCTCGTCGTGTAACTGTTCCCCGCACTTACGAAGTGCTGTTTCTTCTCTCTTTAAAACCGGTTCTTCCCAGCTTAACCATTCTTTATTCCCATGGTCTGCCTTGACCGCCATATAAAGGGCGTAATCCGGAAGCCAGCTTTCATTTTCCGTAAGAAATTCTGCATACTGCCTTGATGTCTCATGCTTCGATCTGCCATATGCTTTTCTCAATACCTCAAACCTTTGTCTGTACAGGCGAGCGTAATCAATGTCATCCGGCTGATCGTACCAGCTATATGCATCTACCTCCTCCTGTGTCAGTAAACCTTCATGAATCAGAATGTCGAAATCGATAAAATAAGGATTGCCTGCAAATGCTGAAAATGACTGATACGGACTGTCACCAAAGCTGGTTGGTCCGATTGGAAGCACCTGCCAGTAACGCTGGCCTGCCTCCTTCAACCTGTCAACAAATTCATATGCCTCTTTCCCCAGAGATCCGATTCCATATGGGGATGGGAGACTGCTGATCGGCAGGAGGATTCCTGCACCACGCTCTAACGCTTTCTTCATATCTGATACCTCTTTATTAAATTTTCTATTGAACAGCTATCCAGTTGCCTGCATTTAATAAAGGTAAAGGTAAGGTAAAGGTCTTATATACGGAATGTCTGTTCTGGTTTGTATTCTAGTATCTTTTTTCTGTTCTTTCTTGCATAATAAGAGCATTTTATGATACTATTCTATCATGTTTGATTTTATCAAGATTCATTTAATGTTACATGGAGTGGATACGGTCATACATCTCCACCTGTTTGTCAGGAATAAAATAGCAGAAAAGGCAGGAAAGAGAGGTTATATATGAACAGCTTAGAATATGAAAATTACATGGAGACCAAAGCGCATGTGGATCCACTGTTTCCTTACAATACCTATCTGTGCTCCATACCACTGGACTTCAATGCTGTCCCACTTCACTGGCATCCCTATATGGAGATCATATATATCAAAAAGGGGAAAGGAAATGTAACGCTGGATTTCACGACGCACTATGTAGAGGAAGGGGATATCATTCTGATCCTGCCGGGCAGGATCCACGGCATCTCCCAGTATGCCTCCTATTCAATGGAATATGAGAATATCATCTTTTCAGTTGACCTGTTCCAATCCAGAAACCACGATACTCTGGACAGTGAGTTTTTTCTGCCTCTGCTCTCTGATGAACTAAATATCAAAAGCATCTATGATCGCGACGATCCTTTATATGAAGCCCTGTCCTCCTGCCTGAACCGGGTGGATGTGCTCTGCTCATCTACTCCAAAAGGATACCGGCTTGCTCTAAAAAGCTGTTATTTTGAATTCTTCTATACCCTGTATGCCCATGCAGAGCAAAAGGCAGAGACCTCAGACCGGAAGAATCATGCAAAGAATCTGGATCGTACCAAAGCGATCTTGTCTTATATCGACCGAAACTACAAAGAAGCAATATCCATTGCGGACATTGCTTCTTACTGTGGATTCTCTGAATCCCATTTTATGCGTTTTTTTAAGAATACGATGGGTGTATCCTTTACCACCTATCTGTGTGACTTCCGGTTAAATATCGCAGCCAGACTTCTTGTCACAACCGATGACAGCATCCTGTCCATCGCAGAAAGCTGCGGTTTCTTTAACCTGTCCTACTTCAACCGGAGCTTCAAGAAGAAATATGGCATCACTCCGGGAGCATACCGGAAGCGGTAGTAAACCGTTTCCCTGCATTGTTTATTTTATCTTAAATGATACATACTTGTTGCTATATCCAACATACAGACGGTACTGACCTTTCTCTAACTTTGAAAGATCATACCGGCCTGCCAGATTGAATGTCCAATACTTGCAGCTATGTGCCGGAAGAACATATCCCTCTGATATCGTTATATTCTTTTCGTCTACCTTCTTCCATTTGCCATTTTCATATTTTCTGAGTTCTCTCATATTGCTGAATGTACGTTCTTTATTTGTTCCATTGTACAATACATAAGTAACTACCATATACTCCGGATCAAATTCAACAAGTTCTGTTTTCACAGCTTTTCCCTTGTATGCAGAGGTTGATTTCACAACCTTGATCTTCAGCTTATAAACAACCGTTTCTGATGATGTTCTGTACTTTGCCTGTAAAACTACAGAACCTGCCTTCTTGCCTGTTTTAATCTGCATACCATTCTTCGTTTTTACAACCTTGGCAATTTTCTTATCGGATACTTTCCAGTCTGCCTTCCGAAGCTTATTTGATACACCATATACAGCATGCAGGTTATCAAAACTTACCTTTGTGTTTGTACCCATCCATAATTTCCATGCATGTGTTGTAACACCTCCATGCACATTATTTCCGCACAATACTGCCTCTGTTGTCTGTTCCGCAGCCTGTACTCCATCATTCGTTTTGATACCTGCTGCATTGCTATTGATACCTGTTGTTACCACCATGGCAAAAACTAACAAGATACCAGTTAAAGTTTTTAATACATTTTTCATTTGATTTCCTCCTTCATATTGGGTTCTTTTTTATATACTATACTGTATGCCGACTCCGCCAACAACCCTCCTTTGCATAAAATGGCAAAATATTGCAGAAAACGGACAAATTCAACTTCGTTTATACAAAATTGCTCCCTATTCCCTGCCAAATACATCTTTTTTCCGGACAATGATATAGCCGATCACCCACAAAGCAATGATCCAAATGGTCAGATACAATAATCCAAACCTGACAGACAGTGCATCTGCTCCATCACTACTGAAAAAACGGGTGATCATAGCATATCCATGCGGAAGATAACGACTGCCATAATAACTGCTTACGACCAACATCATAAATACAACAACCATACCTGCTGAACTGCTGTACTGTACTGTAAGTATCATCTGAAGAAGAGACTGTATGATTCCAACCATTAATGGTAAAACAAGCAGATTCACAAGCAGATCTGATGCCCCGACTCCTATAAAATCTGTTCCGTATATCATGTTAGCCAATGTTATATGATCCCTGAATGATATCTCTCCATACCGTGCCCACGCATACGCAAGTGTTCCAAGCCATGCACATGCAAAATACAGAAGATTCACACAAATACACCAGACACATTTCGAGCACCACCAGATTGAACGTTTCCTGCTCTTAACCATCATATACATACCAAATCCATGCATATCCTGCCGGATATAATCTCCAACACAGAACATCAGACACAGATACAGCATAAACCACGTCATTGGAACCTCAAATGAATTATTGCTTCCTTTTGTAAATACAAAAGGACTCTGTCCCTGAAACAGATTCAAACCATATTCCCATATTGACAGGTTCTGTCCATACCACTGCTGGAAGTACTCGCCAGCTTGATCGACCATCCCACAGGCGATCGCACCAATCAGCACAGCCAGAATATATCGTCCAATATATTTTACCAGCCCCTGCCGGATATCATGTTGAAAAAACTTAACGATCATTCTCCGTCTCCTTTATAAGCCTTCCCTCTGACATATAAATTTTCTCATCTGCTAGATAATCCATTTCAGATTTATCATGACTGGCAACGATAATGATACGGTTTTCAGCCGAAAGCCCACGAATAATTGCACGGATCTCCTGCACTCCATCTGTATCGATCGCATTGATCGGTTCATCTAACAAGATCAGTTCCGGACTTCCCATGATCGCTGCTGCGATTCCAAGACGCTGCCGCATACCAAGTGAATACTTGTAAAATTTTCTCTTATCATCCGGATCCAGTCCCACCTGTTCCAGCACCCGGCGTACTTCTGCCTTATCGACATTTTTCTGAAGACCAGCCAACATCTCCAGATTCTGTTTCCCTGTATAATCATTTAGAAATGATGGATTCTCAATCAACATACCAACACTTTCCGGAAATGAAATATCTTTACCAAGCACTTTATCCTTGATCCGTATAGTTCCGGAACTTGGATAGATCAGGCCTGCTATTAAACGCATCAGCATAGTCTTGCCACATCCATTCTTCCCGCATAAGCCGTAGATCCTGCCACCAGAAAATGTATAATTAATATCATCCAGTACGATAGTTCCCTTTATCACTTTTTTCAAATTAGTAATTTCTATTTTCATTCCATTGCTCCAGTTCTTAATACATCTTTTTTATAGTTACTTGCAGCAAACAGCACTATAAGGATCAGAAACATTCCTGACATTGATAAGAACAGAGAATGCCAGGTAAGCTTCATGCCTTGTTGTGCAGGATTTGGGATCAGACTGATATTATATGCATTTATATCCGGGATCAGATTGTGGATTCCATAATACATACAGCAGTTAAACATCAGTGGCAGGATCATCAATACAAACCGGTTGTAACAGAATTGTGTGATTGCCAGCGCCATCAGTGCAAATAAACCGCCATAGATAAAATCTATAAAAATATACCATGCTGCATACAACGCCGGTGCTTCATACACAATGTCACCCAGAAGTGCCCGTCCCGGCACAACCGACTGTAATGCCATTGGGTCTGTTCCAATAATCGGCATAAAACAGGCAATCGACAGAAAATTAACAAGCAATGGTATTGCTATCACACATCCTCCACTTACAAATGCTGCAATTCCTCTGGCTGTCAGATACCTGCGTCGTCCACATCGTATGATCATCTGCCCGGCATACCCATTGTTCCATTCAGAAAACAACTGGCTTCCATATGGAAGTACTGCCAGAAATGGCAGCAACAGATAGAATAGCTGATTGCAGGGCGACAGCAGCTCCGTTCCTAACCATCCATCCAGAACACCGATCTCATACCAGTATCCATATTCCTTATCCATTTCCCCCAATTCCGTAACCTTTTCGTATTCAACATTATTCGGAGCGTACACATTTCTGTAAATCCACACTGTATGGTACAGACTGATCAACAATCCAACCATCAGTGCAATATAAAACCCCTTTGTCCGGAACGCTTTCTTTAATTCCAAGCTTACAACCTGTCTCACTGTTCTCCCTCCATTTCAATATCTGTGATCTGTAATCTGTTTTTCACCGGATATGTTCCGAGAACCATCTCATATATCACCTGATTATTCTCCACCTGTTCCCATTGTTCCTTTGTCAGGTTCGCCTTATATATTTCATAAGGAATATAAAGGGTATCCCCCGATACAAATGTTCCATCCGATAATGACGGATTCAGATCACTGAAAAAGAATGGATCAAATTGATTAAATACATGGAAATACTGAATTGAAGGCATCGTTTCCAGCACATTCTGGTCCTGAATCTTCTCCACTGTATATGCGACCATCAATAACTTCGTATTTTCTCCTGTAAGCTGCGATTCCTGATAACTCTGATATTCTGGATGTTCTTTGAAATAATCCTCATAATTCCATAAAACAGCGTCTTTGATCTGATAAGTTAATCCTCTGTATGTCAGATTTTCTCCCTGTGCGATCACATTCTGTTCCGGCAGTCTGGCATGTGCAGTTACATAACAGATCCGGGCTCCAATTATTAAAAACACAGCAATTGCCAATACAATACCTGCTATTTTCTTCTTTTTATTCACTTCGTCCTTTTTCCTTTCATCCTGGCAGATATCTGATTTATTACCTGCATAAATAAATGAATAAAGATGGTCTCCTGTCCCCCGCAGAAAACCATCTCTTTCATAATGCTATGAGTCAATCCTGGTAAAGATATGCTTTGTATTCTTGTTCACATTAAATGCTGCTCAGTCGTTATATATTCTCCATAAATTCATGACAATAGGTAGATAGATTTAACTGAATAATTAAATTATTAGCTTCATGAGCAACAATTTTTCCAGTTGAAATAGGAATCTAGTTAACATCCTTTTACAAACTGTCCATAACTTTTTCACCTTTTAATTCTCGTTGAAAATATATTTTAGAATATTTTTCTTCTATTTCAATACTGTATATGATCCAGCACAATCTGGACTCCATACACCTTTTGCTACACCTGACCCCGAAAGTGACTTAAAACCTAGCTTGGCATAAGAATACTTTAATTCATTTACATAGTTAGTCATTGCATACTTTCCCATTCCATTTATACCATAAAAACGTTTCCTGTCTCCATCCAATCTACCCGCAGGATATTTCTTTGCACTATCGCCAGTGCATCCATAAACCCCTACTGAAATTGCACTAAGACCAGACCCATACGTTAGACTCCAGTAGATATAAATTTTTGAATTAGTATCCTTTCTCCTTTTATTGGTATATTTTACCTGCGTAGAATTTTCATCTAGCACGGCCTCCCATTTTGTATCCGATGTATTAGCTGCACTTGATACTGACTCCGATATTCCCATACCAGTTAAAACAAGCATACCAGCAATTGTAGCAAGAATTATTTTGTTACCAATTCTTTTTTTGATCATTATTTTATTCTCCTCCTGATTGTATAAACTATGAAAAACTTTTTACATGTTTTCCACGCTGCCACGATACCAGTCAAAGCCACATACAAGCATAAACTTCAACTTATAATTCATGTAACATTAAGAAGCGAGAAGGTTAATCGTCATCTCCCCCTCATACCCTATACAGTTTTGCTTTATCTATATATTAATAACACAAAGTGTATATGTCAATAGTATTTTAGTTTTTCTGTATATTTACAAAATAAATGATATATGTTATATTAAAACCTTGAAATTGAGGTGTTCTAATGGATCGAAAAAGCAACTTTCGACGTGGATCCGTCGAACTAATGGTCTTACATCTGTTAAGCTTACGGGATTACTATGGATATGAGCTGACGCAGATCATAAGACAGGAAACGAATGGCGTCATTGATATTCCGATTGGTTCATTATACCCGGCATTATACAAATTAATTGATGCCGGATATATCTCTGATCATAAGGAACAAGTGGGAAAAAGAATGATTCGTATATACTATCACTTAGAGGATAGCGGGAAAACACGATTAGATCTTTTGTTACATGATTACTACCAGACCAATCAGGCAATTCAGGACATTTTAAGATTTAATGGAGATGAACAAACAGATGAACACGAAGAAAAAAGGGGAAATTAACAGGTATATGCGCAAAGTGCGCCATCTGTTGCCTACCATGCACAAAGCAGAACGTAAATTTATCACCAACTTACGCCAGGATATAGAAGAAATGGCTCAGACCAGATCTTCTATATCCTATGAGGCGTTAGTAACTGAATTTGGTGACCCACATGAACTTGTAAACAATTATATTTCTGAAAAAGACATTGATACAATTCGAAAAGAATTACATATTTCACATTATATTAAATCACTTGTTATCACAGGCATTCTTGCGATTTTACTGGTAACCGGATTCAAGATGTTTCTTGCTCATCTGGACTATCTGCATGCTCAGGAAAGCCAAATTGCATATGACACCACAGTAATAGAAGAATTGGAAACATCCTCAGCAGAAGAAGCACTAGAACCATCTGATATATATGATGATACAACAGCAAATGAAGAGGAACATTAATCCAACTCTGTCATGTTCCAAAACCGGAACATTATCTTAAATAAAAGCAAAGAAACCAAATGGGAATCCCAACTTACAGGATTCCCATTTGGTTTCTTTGCTTTTATTTTATTCTTCTACCACCGGAAAATATACTTTTATCTCACAGCCGCCTGCAGCTTCATCAGAGGAAACATCCAGTTCCACATTCAGGTCATGTGCCATTTCTTTTGCAAGATAAAGTCCCATCCCAGTTGCTTTCTTCCGCCTGTCACCGGAATCTCCGGTAAAGCCTTTCTCAAATACATACGGAAGATCGCAGGCTTTAATACCCATGCCATTATCCCGGACAGATAAAATGATCTTCTCCTGCTCTCTGATACAGGAGATCCAGAGCTGTTTATCCTTTCCTTTGCTGTATTTGATCGAATTACTGATAAACTGTCCGAGCATAAATGCGAAGCCACGTTTATCGGTAAATAATGTGTTCTCCTTTATATCAAGCTGAACCTGTATCTTCTGTTCTTCTAACAGTGGTGTGAAATCCTCCAGCACTTCTTTTACACAGGTTTCCGTATCGACCGACTCAAACCTGTAATCTTTTCTCGCCCCCTTTAAACGGGCATAGTATAACATCTGGTCGATATATCTCTGCATCTGACAGTTGATCCGGTCAAGCTTGCATACCACATCTTCTGACAGCTCGTCTCTGTGATTGTCCAGCATAAATGTCAACAGGGCAAGCGGCGTCTTTACCTCATGCGCCCATGCTTCCACATATTCCTCATAATCATTTAGCTGTAACTTCGTCTGTGCGCATTGATCCATCTGTTCATGTAATATCTGACTGAAGCTTCTGATCTCTGCCTGCAGATTCTCCGCATCATGAAGCAGTTGTTCCTCATGATAGGAATCCGGCACTGCAAGGAATTCATCAAATGCTTTCTTCCGTTTTCTCTCTTTCTTTGCCAGATAAAGAACAGCCGTTACAAATACCAGCAGGCTGAACAGAATTACCGATATTGCGATCACATAAAATGCCTGTGCATCGATCAGCCATAACAGCAGGATACTGAGCAGATCAAGCAGTCCGATGATCCCCAGCCAGAATCTATTCTGTTTTATGATCTGTCCGATCTCCTTTATGGATATATGTTCCATCTCTACCTCTCCGCTGTCTGTCCGACAAAACGATATCCGACGCCACGCACAGGAAGGATCTGCTGTGGCATATCAAGATTTGCCATTGTCTTTTTCAGTCTCGTAAGATTCACCTGTAAAGCATTTTCATCGATGAATTCTGCCGTCCCCCATAAGGCGATACAGAGTTCCTCTTTCGTCACGATATCCGATCCGTGCTCTAAGAATATCCCAAGGATTTTTCCCTGATTCTGCGGCAGGATAACAGACTGGTTATGAATATATAAAGTATAGGTCTGACGGTCAAGGAGAAATCCGTTTCCTTCCAAAAGGTTATTTCTTCCCTCGTACCGTTTCAACACATTGGATACTCTGGCGAGCAGACGTTCTTTTCTGCACGGCTTCGTCAGGAATTCATCTGCGCCCAGATCCAGGGCATGCAGTTCATCCTGAAGTTGATCCCTCGACGTCAGAACCAGAACCGGTATGGAGCTTTTCTGCTTCAGTTCCCGGCAGATCTGGAATCCACCCATGCCCGGCAGATTCAGATCGAGCAGCACCAGATCCGGGGATGCTGCAAGAATAGCTGCTGCCGCATTCTCAAAATCCGTGATACCGCTGGTCTGATAGCCCGCCTTCTGCAATATATCTTCCAGTTCTTCCCGCATCATATCTTCATCTTCTACCACTGCTATATGCTTCATATCTACTCCTCATCTATCAGTCAAGGTTTCACGCCATCGCCATTGATCTTCATCTGCTCTGAATCTACTCCTCACGTTCCGGTACCATCAGTGTCAGAAGATACCGGTTGCTTGACCGTTTTACAAATGCCATATAAATGCATTCTACCACACAGAGCAGCAAAATCATAGCCGCAGCAAGCAGCATGGCATCTCCGATACTATTTGAGATCATACCGGAAACCAATGTAAGAACGGCACGCACACCAAAGATACTGCTGATGCCTGCAACGACAACCGGCATACCAAAGTACCAGTTGATCTGCTTTCTTGCGGAACGGCAGAGCAATTCATAGGTTGCTCCAAGCCGGATCAGTGTCTTATATCTGCGGCCGGATTTCTGCTGCCCCATCAGGAATTGTACCCCGATCACGGTATTTGCAATGATCAGGAAAATGATCGCCAGATAGATCGTGATATAACTTGCTGCTACGATATAGAACATCCGGCGTCCCATATTTTTCAGATAACTTTCATATTCAATATTTTTTGCTGCAAAATCGATCTGCGCAAGTTTATCATTCATCTGCATGACCGACTGAAGCAGGTTATCTCCCTTGACCTTTGACTGATCCAGCACACCATTCAGATAGATCGTGCTGTCCCATGTATATTTGTCAAATATTTCATCCGGCACGATCAGGGCAAAGGATAATGTAATTGCCCGGTCGGTAATAAGCGGTGTGTTCTGTATCTTACCGGTCAGATACATCTTATGATCCAGATATGCCACCTCCGGGCGGTCTGCCAGAATATCATTTATATTCTGATTCATACTATCCGATGTAAATTCCAGACTTTTAAATACTGCCGCCTCATCGTCTGACAATGCAAGAGGTTCTTTCCCTGCAAGTTCGAGTACATGATTATATCCGCTCAAAGAGATCAGATATGGATATGACACATATTCCAGATTGTTAAGCAGAATATCTTTATCCTCTGAATCCGGCAGTTGTTCTACCCGGCTCATAACGGATGACAGATCAAATACATCATAATCATCATTTGCACCCGGAATAAGATGACCGACCCGCACCTCAAACAGATCGGAAAAATCCTGTTCCAGTCCGTTGTCTGTCAGAAGCTTTTTTACATTTTCCACACCCTGTTTCTGATCTTCTTCGTAATTTTCAAATGTATAATCCATGATATGGATATTTCCCTTTTCATTTCCATAGGAAAATGCGATCACGATTCCTGCTCCAAAACAGCAGAGAGCTGCAAGGATCAGAATAGAACTGATCGATAAGGTACTGGATTTTCTTATGACATTTTCCTGCACCTGACGGAAGTTAAATACCCGAAGGGCAGCTCCCCCATGGCTGTGTTTTGCCAGACGGTCGATAAAAAACCGCATGCCATAGAATAAGAGCAGCATACCAACAAAACCGATCAATATTGTCTCAGACATCTTACGAAGTGTCGTCCATGATCTTCCTCCAATCGCCATGCTGTATGCCACAGCCAGACAGATAATACCGAGAACGAAACTTACCGCATAGACGCCAGCCGGGAACTGCTTCTTGGTTCCCTCCGGTGTATCAACTAATAATGCACCGATCTCCTGTCCTGCGATCTTCCCGCTTAAGATCAGGAATGCAACCAGCTTGATCACCAGAAATCCAACAGCCGTTATTATGATTGCCTGAATGGAGAATGTTACCTGATGACCGACGATCCCAAGTCCTACACATTTGGCTGTGATCAGACTGATCAGTTCGGATAATAAAATGGCGATCGGAAGTCCTGTTACAAGTGCTGCCAGACTGCTTCCTATATCTTCTGCAAGAAGCATCCCGAATAGCTTGCTTCTCCTCATTCCCATCATCAGGTAGACGCCAAATTCGTGTCTTCTTCGTTCCAGTTGGAATTTGCTTGCATAGTAGATCAGGAAGAATAAGATCACCAGTGTCATTACAAAAAATGCAGGTATGATCTGGAACAGACGATCTACCGCATCACTCTCCATTTTCTTAAGGAATACCATAACATCCTGTGAAGAAAGTGACAGGATAATATAGAATGCCACGATAGATATTACTAACGAGGAGAAAAATAAACCGTTTTCTTTTCTGTTTCGTTTACTGTTTTTTCGGATCAGTTTAAAGAACATTTGCGCTGCCCCCTCCCAACTGTGCCATGACCTGCAGGATTCTTTCATAGAACTGTTGCTGTGTCTCTGCGAGCAGATCACGTCTTAATTCATGGAAGATCACGCCATCCTGAATAAAAAGTATCCGCTTGCAGTAGCTTGCAGCATTGGAATCATGCGTTACCATCAAAACCGTTGTTTTGTCGTCTCGGTTCAGGCCGGCTAATTTCTCCATTAAGGCTTTGGCATTTCTGGAATCAAGCGCTCCGGTTGGTTCATCTGCCAGAATGATGCCCGGATTCAGGATTAGTGCTCTGGCTGCTGCCAGTCTCTGTTTCTGCCCGCCAGACATCTGCGATGGGAACTTATCCAGTACATCGGTAATCTCCAGATATTCCGCTAACTGCTCCAGACGTTTTCCGCCCTCTGCCTCCGATATGTTATGAATCGACAATGGAACCATGATGTTCTCACGTCCGGTCAGATTATCCAGCAGTTCAAAATTCTGGAACAGATATCCGATCTCCTTACCACGGTATCCTGCCAGCTTCTTGCCCTTCAACCTCTGGATCTCTGTACCCTTCATCCGGATCTTACCGCTGTCCGGCTGGATCACTGTTGCGATACAGTTTAATAACGTTGATTTACCGGAACCACTGCTACCCATAATTCCCAAAAACTCGCCCGGCATCACCTGAAATGTGATTCCGTTCAATGCCTTTGTCTGGTTCGGTTCCTTGCCATAATATTTTTTCAGATCTTCTATCTCTAATAATGCATCCATGCTGCCGCCTCCTTGTACTTTCTTAATTGCTGTTGTCTGACTTCTGGGGGTATCATGTTTTCCTTCTCACTCCCATACCCTCGCCATTTTGCTTCTGCGGGTATCACATTCTTTTTTTCGCTCTCATACCTGCTACTGCCCGGCTCCTGGGGTATGACATTGGCTTTCTCGCTTTCATACCCGCTGTTGTCTGACTTCTGGGGGTATCATGGTTTCCTTCGCTCTCTCATACCCGCTGCCGCCCGACTTCTGGGGGTATCATGGTTTCCTTCGCACTCTCATACCCTCGCCATTTTGCTTCTGCGGGTATCACATTCTTTTTTTCGCTCTCATACCCGCTGCTGCCCGGCTTCTGAGGGTATCATGATTTATTTCTTAATTTCATACCCACCATATCTGACAATATTTATACTATCAGATATCTTCCTCAAATAACACTTACACTGAATGAAAGGTTTCGCCTGTATAATTCCGGAAATACACGACAATAATATATATGTTTAAAAAGATAATTGCAGTATTAATACAGTGCATATACATGAACAGCATGCCTTACCAGCACAGTATATATGCCATTCCGCAATCATCAATAAAATTCCATCAGGAGGTTATCCCATGTCAAATATGTTTTGTTTTCAGTGCCAGCAGACGGCTGGCAATAAAGCCTGTGTAAATACCGGAGTCTGCGGTAAGCAGCCCTCGACATCCAATCTGCAGGACGAATTGATCTGTGAACTGATACGACTTGCCGAAGCAGCCGAGCTTACAAAGAAATCCTTGCAACAGAAAAAAGAGACAGATCCCAAACTTCTGTCCCGATACCTGAACACCCGAAAATCCGCTGACCGCCTGCTGATCGACGGCTTATTTACGACACTTACAAATGTAAATTTTGATGATAAAGCAATCAAAGATTACATCAAAGAAGTGCAGAAAAACCAGAAGGATATCATGCGCTGTATGCCTACAGACATATGTAGCATATCAGATATCGCATATAAGAACTTCCCGACTACAAATATGAATTCATCAATTGCAAATATGAATTTCTCAGATACAAATATGAATTCATCAACAGCAAATATCAATCCTCCGACCTGTGGATTGAAAGATCCACATGATATCCCGGTAATCAGCCTGTGGGATGGTACGGACGATATCGTGTCACTCCGCTCCACGTTATTGTTCGGCTTAAAGGGAATGGCTGCGTATGCGCATCATGCAATGAATCTCGGCTATCAAAATGATAATGTAACAACCTGGTTCTATAAGGGCTTGTGTGAAGTGAACCGCGAACACTCGGTAGAAGAATGGATCGAGCTTATTATGGAATTTGGAAAAGTGAACTATCAGTGCATGGAACTGCTCGATAAGGCAAATACCGAATCCTTCGGCACACCAACGCCGACTAAGGTTCACACCGATATCCGCAAGGGGCCTTTCATTGTTGTATCCGGTCATGATCTCCGCGATCTGGATCTGCTCTTAAAACAGACCGAAGGAACCGGGATCAATGTCTATACACATTGCGAAATGCTTCCGGCTCACGGCTATCCAAAATTAGCCGCCTATAAGCATCTTGCCGGCAACTTCGGAACTGCATGGCAGAGCCAGCAGACGGAATTTGAAAATATTCCTGCGCCCGTCCTCTTTACAACCAACTGCCTGATGCCCCCACGCCCAAGCTATGAGGATCGCATCTACACTACCTCTGTTGTCGGCTATGAAGGAATGGTGCATATCGAGGGAACAAAGGATGGCAAGAAGGATTTTACTCCGATCATCAAGCATGCCCTAAAGCTGGGCGGCTATGAACACGATCACAGCATGAGCGGTATCAATGGCGGACATATTCTGACAACAGGATTTGCACATGGCACAGTCCTCTCCCATGCAGATAAACTTACAGCCGCCATCAAGAATGGTGATATCAAACACATCTTCTTAGTTGGCGGCTGTGACGGTGCCCATCCGGGCAGAAATTATTATACGGAATTTGTAAAACAGACTCCTATGGATTCTCTCGTTCTGACACTTGCCTGTGGCAAATACCGGTTCAATGATCTCGACCTGGGTGAGATCGATGGAATCCCAAGGATCTTAGATATGGGGCAGTGTAATGATTCTTACAGCGCGATCAAAGTTGCCCTTGCACTGGCAGAAGCTTTTAACTGTGATATCAACGAGCTTCCTCTGACTCTCGTTCTTTCATGGTATGAACAGAAGGCTGTCTGCATCCTTTTAACCCTGCTTGCCCTCGGTGTCAAAAACATCTATCTCGGCCCAACCCTTCCGGCATTCATGACAGAGACCGTTGTCCGTTTTCTGGTTGACACCTACAACCTGCAGCCGATCACGGCTCCTGAGCAGGATATGGATGCGATCCTCGGGCGTGGCTAAATAGTCAGCCGGCATCATCGCATTCCGGCAACAGCTTCATCACACGTTCCGGCAAACATCAGTGCTTTATCACACATTCTGGTAACCACCACAATAAGGACAGCGGCTGGCATATCCGGTTGCTGCCTTATAAGAAGCACCGCAGTTCGAACATCGGACTGCGATCAGGTGAAGCTGTTCCGGATCGATCGGCTTGTTGTCCATCAGCTCTTCTTCTCTTCTGAGCCGTTCTCCACGGACAGAAGCAGGATCATAACTGTACTTACCATTGTATTCATAGATATCGATCGTCATTCCGATCGGGAACATGGAATCCGCTCCTCCACTGATCGAAGTCGGCAGGATCACTTCCCGCTCGATACCATAATTATCAAAATAATGCACCTTTACATTTAAAGGAAATCTGCCATTTACCATATAAGATGTATTTTTTACATAACCATAAATCTTCGCTGTATACTTTTCACCATGTACACGGATCATTTTCTTGTTATGGAGCATAACAAGGATCGTCACGATAAAACATAATCCAAGTACCACAAACATTAATGGAATTAATATAAATGCCCCGGGCTTACCAAATGCAAATAAAAAGATCAATGTCATAAAAAGCCCTATTCCTGCAAAACCCACTCCGACAATCATACATATCTTCTGTGCACTGTTCATATCCATCTGCCTCCCACATAATGATCATAACTATGATACTAGCATCTACCCATTTATAAGTCAAACAAATCCATGTATTATTGCGTATACAATTATCTGTTTTCACCTATGATATTCTTTATACCTGCATATGAAATTTTATAAATTTGAATATGAAATTTTCACTTGCATTTTTACTAAAAGCTTAGTATAATGACCGACGTTGTAAAAATTGAAGAAAAAGCTTTGGTATAAAATTGGAAACGACACAAGTGTGCTCCTGATATTTCACCTCGTTTGCCGACGGATGAGCATATCACTTGATAACGAACAACACATGTGTCTTTTTTGTGCTTATTTTTAAGATATTTGCAGTTTTGGTTCTGCATTTATTCAGATTATTTATCAAAAAGGAGATTTATTTTATGCCAAAAACTTTATTTCAAAACATTGTTTTCACTTTAATGATGTCTTTTCTTATGGTCTATGCCATGATCTGCTACAACATTTCCCTAAACACGGGTGGAATGTCAAACTCCGTTTTCTTAGCCGCCTTTCATGAGCTTATCATCATGTGGCCGGTTGCCTTTTTACTTGAATTCCTGTTTGTAGATAAGGCTGCACATGCTCTTGCATTCCGCTTCGTGAAGCCGGATGACCGCCCGATCATCATCACGCTTGCAATTTCTACCATGATCATCTGTATTATGTGTCCTTGCATGAGCCTTGTTGCCACTATTTTATTCAAGCATGCCGGTCGTCAGTTTGCAGCCGTGTGGCTCCAGACCACCTTCTTAAACTTCCCGGTAGCTTTCTTCTGGCAGCTTTTTTACTGCGGTCCATTTATCCGTCTGATCTTCCGCAAGCTTTTTCCAGAGAAATAAGTCTGCATAAACAATGGATTCGAGTGATCCGGCAGGCTGGCACTTCCTACATATGATCTGCTTTATTTTCTATTCGGTTCGCACGCTTATTCATCAGCAGTCGCCCAAACTCGTCCTTACGGACTCAAACATGGGCTTGATGCTGATAGCTAGTGCAAACCTCATAACGAAAATACGCTAATGTCATATGTAGGAAGTGCCAGTCTGCCCGGATCACTCGAATCCATTATTTATATTATGAAATTAGAGAATCCCCTCCGACAGATGGTTATATGCGTAACGTTTTACCTATATTTCTTATATGGTCATCAGACGTTTTCTAACTATGACATTTGCGAAGATTTCGTTGTGAGCTGCATATTGCCAGTAAATACGGGTGCCTGTTCGAGCTCAAAGAGCGAGTTGGCACAGGAGTATTTACGAATCAGGCATATGCAGCAAACAGAAATCATAGCAAGTCATAGTAAAAAACGGCTGACTGCCAGATAGGAAATACAGATAAAGCCCCATATGTATAACCATCTGTCGGAGGGGATTTACACATTACGACTGCCAGACCAGATTACCGGATGGATCAAGAGCCTGAATCCGGTAGGTATGGGCTTTAAGGTCTGCGGACAGACGGGCAAGATAACCATCCTTTTTCCAGGTGATATAAATACGGTTATACATCTGGTCCGCCGGTAGTTCTGCAAAATGCAAAGCATTTTCTGCCTGAGCAGAGATCTGCGCTGCAGGCTTTGTGCGGATTGTCATTTCCGCATCAAATCCAAATGCCGGAAATTCTTTCCGGAATTTCAACATTTCAAGCTGCTTTTTTACGACCTCCTTTTCAAGTCCTGACTCTATATCTTTTTGTGAAAGATTTGTCCGGTTGATCTCTTTATGTCCACCTGCACCCGCTCGCTTCACTGCCTCATAATCATTAGATCCGGCAAACAGATCCAAATACCAGACCTGAGGTTTTCCCGGCATAAATATCTGTAATGCTCTGGCTAATAACAATGCCTGTTCATTTTCGCCAAGTGCATTATAATATGTCGTATTTACCTGATAATACATCTTTTTATTACCGTGAAGATCCTTTACAAAACCACCACGATCCACAAGCAGCCGGATCAGATCCTCAATCCTGTCGTCCGGCAACAATCCGGCAAGATCAAGTACCGGTATTCCATCATGGCATCCAAGCATATTCACAGTATGAATATTCTCTTTTATCTGTTCCTTTGCCCATTGCTCCAGATAAGTGCCATCGCCTCTGTAAAGAGCATCCAGGATCAACCCCGGAAGGAAAAAGTCATACGTCAGATATCCCTTCTCTGCTATCAGCTTATACTTTTTCTCTTTATATCCGGCATGAATCTCCGGAAGAAGGCGGATTCCATATGGTTGTGCAAGCTTATGGATCTGTTCAAGAAATTCCCATGTTTCCGGTTCATTTAAGAAATTGGCACGTCCCGGTGCTTTTGGGGCATATGCAAATGCATCCAGACGGATTATCTTCGCTCCGTAACCTGCCAGTTTTTTTATGGTTTCACGGTAAAAGTCCCAGACCTTTTCTGATTTAATATTGAGATCCATTTGTCCCAAATATCTGGTATGATAATCCTCAGTATCCCGAATCTCCTGATAAAACGTATTCCAGTATGGAATCCGACTGCCATCTGCCATTTCCACCATCAACAGAGGTAATCCCGGTTTGCGGAAGAACATTGGATCCAGATACTTCTGTTCCGGTTGTATATAGCCATCTTCTGTCATTTCTCCACAGTTTTCCCAGAATGTATTCCAGTTAATAAAAAAGTCACGATATTCCGATCGACTGCCCTTCTCCAACAGATCCTGAAACTGTGGTGACTGCACAGATGCATGGTTTAACACAAAATCCAGCTTCAGATCAATATTCTGTCTGCCTAACCGTAATAGTGCCTTTTCAGAATGAAATGTTTCCTCAAGATCGTAGTCGATTACAGAAAAACCACGATCCAGATCAGAATGGTAAATACTCGGTAGTATATACATTGAGGAAAATGCATCTGCAAATCCATCTTTTTCAAATAAATCCGCAACAGCTTCCAGATCTCCGCCAAGACTGTCCGGATACAGATTCAGCATTGGACCATTTTCAATTTTATTTATATCTGTCATATTTGTTTCTTCTATCTCTGTTTTCCTCATATTCTATAACCTCCTGTTCCCTTACTATTCCGTATAAATCCTGCCATGCATATCCTGAATGATATCTGCCCGATCCAGTCCATCATTAATCTTTTTCTGCTCAATTCTTAATACTCTGGCTACAAATGGACTGTCAATGGCAGTGTCACGATTCCTCTTCTTTCGGTTTTCAAGTGTTTCTTCCGGCGTACTGATCAATACAACAGATACATCCACCCCCTGCAGGTATGCACTGTTTCCATGTGTCCATTCAAGGATCAGAATATCTGTATCTGATACATCCCTGCGATCATACCAGATATCATCCGGGGTTCTTCCCATATGACGTAGCAGCAGTTGTGAGGTTCCTCCATGAAACTGCATGAGAAGATTCGACACAGCTTCATAATCCAGTTCCTGATCCGTACCCAGATAGTCTGTAAGAGCCTTGTCTCCATACTTCTGATATATGGATAACCACTGCATGTCCTCCTGTTCTTCTGCATCCCTTCCGGCTTTTTGAAGCTCTAATAGTTTTTCTTTTACTTCATCTGTATATAGCCTTTCAGTTATAAGTCCATTTAACCCGGACATACGAAATCTCGCAATTCGTTCTGCATCATTATACATGGGAATCCGATGCGGATAATTGTCCCCGCTTATAATAAGTGATTTCTTTCCCTGTTTTTCAAACATATTTTGAAGTAAGAAAGCCATTCCGGTCTTACCAACACCAGAACCTCCGGATACCGATATGACTGTTTTTTTCTCTTTTCTTTCCTCTGTTTTTTTCCGGATCAACGGAAATAATCGTTCTGCGTTTTTGATCTGTTCCTGTGCCAGATCCGATACTGTAATTTCTTTCGTATCCATCTGTCCGTCACCTCATTTCTGATCATCTTATATATCTTTTATTCTATTGTTTTTGCCAAACTCCCCGATCTCTGCAAACAGAAACCGGGGAGTCCTATTTATTCTTATTCTACTGCATCAAGCAGGATCTGATAGCTTGGATAATTACCGGATACTACCGTAAACGGCATACCGAGCTCCATCAAAGCAGCTCCTGAATAAACAGTACCTGTTTTCTTATCCCGATAGGAACGTTCCGGCGCAAGCCCTCTCAATCGAATATAAAATACAGGATGATTACCATGTGTATTTAATAAAACTGCACCTACAACTGCATGTTTTTTTTCTTCATCGACAGACATCCATGCTCCATATTCCGCCTCAAACGGATTACTTAATCTGTAATAATCCCCTTTTAAAATAACCGGTGCTGCTTCATGATAGGTTTTGATCTGTTCACGGACTGCCGTCTTATCTTCCTCAGATAACTTTCCAAGATCCAGTTCATATCCGAATGCACCTGTCATGGCAACCACACCTCTGGTCTTCATGTCCGTCACTCTGCCAGTCTGATGATTCGGCACCGCAGATACGTGGGCTCCCATCGTTGATAAAGGATAAGCAAACGATGTACCATACTGGATACGGATACGATCAACGGCATCTGTATTATCACTGCACCATATCTGTGGTGTATAATACAACATACCCATATCAAACCTTCCGCCACCGCCGGAGCAGCCTTCCCATAACATATCCGGAAATGCCTGCGTCAGGCGTTCCAGCAGGTCATATACACCAAGCATATAGTCATACATTACATTTCCCTGCCATACCATACTGTCGGAATATATATCACATAAGCTTCGATTCATATCCCATTTCACATAATTGATATCGCCCTGCCTGAGGACAGCTGCAATCTGTTCATAGATATGATCCACCACCTCCGGATTTGCAAAATCAAGTACAAGCTGATTTCTGCCGTGTACCGGATGTTTACCGGGAACCTGAATTGCCCACTCCGGATGTTTTCTGTAAAGATCACTGTTTTCTGAAACCATCTCCGGCTCTATCCAGATACCAAACTGAACACCTTTGTCATGAACCCGTTTTGTCAGCTCCGTAAGAGAACAGCCCAGCTTATCTTCATTTACAATCCAGTCACCAAGGGATGAATTGTCATCATCTCTTGTGCCAAACCAGCCATCATCCATGACCAGAAGCTCTACACCAAGTGCTGCAGCCTGCTCCGCAAGATTAACGATCGCTTCACCATTAAAATCAAAATAACAGGCTTCCCAGCTATTTACAAGAACCGGACGGATCTGATCTTTATATTTCCCGCGACAGATATGCTCTCTCACCAAATGATGCATCTGATTGGATAGCTGTTCCATTCCATACGCTGAATATGACAGAACTGCTTCCGGGGCATAAAATGTCTGCTCCGGCTTTAATTGATAGGAAAAGAAATCCTCCTGAAGACCCATAACCAGACGGATCTGATCAAACTGATCTAATTCTACGCTTCCTTCAAAGCTTCCACTGTACACCAGTGATACACCATAACAGGCTCCGGCGGTCTCTGTTGTGCCATGTTCCGCAAGGATCATATATGGATTATACTGATGTCCGGACGTACCACGATTACTTCCGATTACCTGTCTGCCATGTGTTACCGGTGTTCGCTGCATATTCCGTTCCATTGCATGCCGGCCATAAAATGTCAGTACATCATAATCTCCATACAAAAGATCAAGACATGCGCTGGAAAGCTTCTCCAGATAGATTTCATTCTTTCCGACATTTGTAACTTTTACACTTCTGGTTATTACATCGCAGTCAGGTAATACGCCATATAATAATGTTACCTCTACACCGACTCTTTCGTCCTTCAGATATATGCACAGAGTCTGTGCAGCTTCAGAATGTGCTGCCGGAAGTCCCGGGAGATCATACTTACCATCCTGAATCTGATATCCTGTATAGCGAAGATCAAGTGCCATACAGCCATTTGCTTCACGGATCTTTCCTGCCGTTGTTCTGTAATCACCGGTTCCAAGAACAGGGAATTCCTGAGGAAGTGCATCTAGGGAATAAGTACGATCGTTTCCAAGATCATATGGATTTCCTGAAAAACCTCGATCATAGTAAGTCAGTATATAATCCATTTCCGAATCCAAGCGTTTTCCGTAATACAGATGAAGCAAATAATCATGTGTATCGGCCATCATCTGATAAGTTGTATGTTCCGTATGGAGAGAAAATATTCTTTTCTCTTTGTTATATATAATAGCCATAAATTAAGTCTCCTTTTATTTTACTGCTCCGTTTGCCACACCTGATATGATATGTTTCTGACAAATAATATAGAAGATCAGAATCGGAAGTAACGCTAACAGATAAGATGCAAAAGCCAGATTGTAATTTGTTCCAAACTGAGTCTGGAAATTCAGCTGCGCAAGCGGAAGTGTATTCTGATCACCGGACATAATTACAAGCGGTGTCATAACGTCATTCCATGTGCCAAGGGCTGTAAGGATCGCAACCGTTGCATGCATTGGTTTCATATTCGGGAAGATGATCTTCCAGTAAGTCGTCCATGTAGTGGCTCCGTCAACACAAGCTGCCTCTTCCAGTTCAAGCGGAAGATTATTCAGATATCCTGCATATAACATTGTGTTCATCGGAAGATAAAATACTGTATAAAGTAATACCACACCAATCATATTTGCCAATCCCATTTTTGCTGTCTGTTTTACAAGCGGCATCATCAAAATAGCAAATGGCACGAACATACCACTGACAAGATAAAGATAAATTCCATTATAGATCCGATTCTTTTTCTTGCTTCGTCCAAGTACATAACCAATCAGGGAATGTATTACGATCGATAATGCGATAGTTGCCAGTGTGATAAATAAACTGTTACCGAGAGAATGCCAGAAATCTGTTACCTCCATAGCTTCCTTAAAATTACTCAGACTCCAGTGCTGCGGAAGAGATAAGATTCCATGGATATCATTTGTCATCTCAGATGGCTGCTTAAATGCGATCATAACCGTCATATATAATGGGAACAGGATGGTTACAAGACCAAGGATCAACAGAATCGTAACCCCGATATTATATCGTTCTTTTCCTGTCTTAATCCCCTTTTCTTTATATTCTTTTCTGATCTGTCTCTGCGATTTTTTCATAACTGTTCCTCCTTCTTACCCAGGAAACGCATCTGTAATACAGATATCACAACGATTACTATAAAGAACACGACTGCATTTGCACTCTGGAATCCAAACTGTCCGCCACTCATACCATTGTTGTAGATCAGGTAGGAAATGGATTCTGTGCTCTGCGCAGGACCACCCTTTGTCAACGACATGATCTGGTCAAATACCATCAGGAAGTTCTTCATGCAAAGGACTACATTAATTGTAAAAAACGGAAGGATCAGTGGGAATGTCAGATAACGGAATTTTGCAAATCCGGTTGCACCATCTAAAGATCCTGCTTCGTATACATCTTCCGGAACTGTCTGAAGACCGGATATATAAATGATCGTATTCATCGCGATCGACTGCCATGCACATACTACTGCGATTGCAAGCCAGGCCGTTTTAGAACTTGCCAGCATACTGTTTCCCTCAAAACCAAGCATGATTGCAATCTGTGGCAGAATATAAGTAAAGAAATAGTTAAAAATATAACCAACAACCAGACCGCCTAAGATATTTGGCAGGAAATACAGTCCACGCAGACCGCTCTTAAAACGTATCTTGCTGTTTAATGCCATCGCAAGGATCAGGCTGACAACATTTACGATGATCGTCGTTACTATAGCCAGCTTAAATGTAAACAGATAGGATGAACCAACTCTGGCATCATGAAAAAGATCAATATAGTTTCGAAAACCAACCCACTCATAGCTGCCATACCCACGGAAATTGGTAAAGCTGTAAATCGCACCCTGAATCAAAGGCAATGTGTTGAATGTAAAGAACAATGCTACGATAGGAATTGTGATCAACATAAATGTTCTGGATTTCCCGGACATTTTCTTTTTCTTTTTAACAAACTTCATATCTTCTGTCTTTTTTGTATCCATTTCTATTCCTCCTCTCCGGAATGCTCCTGCTCATATTTGCGAACCTTTGTGATCAGGTCACGATTGTACCGTTTCCATTCCGTATCAAATTTCTTCAAAAACGCTTCTGTATCTCCATCTAACAGATAAGTCTGAATCAATGCATCTACTGCCATCTCAGATGGATAAAAATGATCCTGATAATCAGTTACGATTCCGTTGTCCAGATATTCCTGCATACCGTCTAACATAGATGCAAGCTTGAAATCACCTTTCTTACAAGGTACTGCGTTCTGATTGTCTATATAGTCCTGTACATTTTCATCCTCTAACAGGAAACGGAGGACTTCATAGGCTGCTTCCTTATTCGGACAGTCTTCCATCACGCAGAACTGAAGATCTACACCGGATGTCAGAACCATGTCATCCTTATTGTTAGAAGCCGGGAATACAAATGAATCAATATTGATATCCGGATTTACTGACTGGATCTGTGGTACAGCATAGCTTCCGATCATATACATTGCTGACTCACCTTTTGCAAATGCTGTACAAGCATCATTATAAGAATATGCAACCGGATTGGCTTCTCCATACTGAAGCAGGGTTTTCATTTCTTCCGCAACCTGAACATACTGATCGGAAAATGTCGTTTCTCCCTTATTAACATCCTTACATACGGTCGAAGATGTCAATGAAGCTACTGCACTGTTCCATGGAGAAAGACAGGTCCATGTATCCTTGTAGCCCATATAAAACGGAAGAATTCCTTCTGCTTCAATCTCATCGCATAATGCAAGAAGCTCATCCCATGTTTCCGGGATCGTCCATCCATGCTCCTCAAACATATCCCGGTTGTACAGGATACCGGCAGCATTTGCCACATATGGAACACTGTATGTTCCTTCTGTTGGAATAAATTTCAGATTCTCACAGATGGTCAGATAATTTTCCTTTATATCTGCCAGTCCATCAAAATCAGAAATATCCATCAACATATCGGCATCAATAAAATTCGAATAATTGATGTCACCGCCAATACCAATGATATCCGGATTATCTTCACGAACAAATCTGGTCTTCAGCACCGTCATTGCATCGTTCGGAGAACTGATCTTTAATTCAATATCATCATGACTGGCATTAAACCGTTCCTCAACTTCTTCAAAATAAGAGGTTGCTTCCGGCTTGTACTGTACCAGTTCGATCACTGTTTTTCCGTCTTTATTATTCTTGCCACACCCCGCCAGTAAGCAGAAACCAGTCATCATTGTAAGTACAAATAATAGTTTTTTCCCTTTTAGCATAAATACATTTCTCCCTTCTTTTATAATATGCTTTTTTAAGTTGTTTTCATTCTAACATATCATAATGCTTGTTAAAATATCGTAATAACGCCAGTTTTATACCAAAATGCATTATTTTTGTCTCACTATTGCATTTATCTAGCATTTTGGTATATAGTAGAAAACAGTAGAGTTTATATTGTGTATTTGTTCTAATTTTTGGAGGTTTTTTTATGCATGAATACCTTTTTTCTATATTTCCAAATGAGAAATTTATAGATCTTGGACTATACCAGTACGGATGGGAACGCTGTGCACCGGCCCATCAGTTCGGTCCGGCTGCCAGAACCCACTATCTGTTTCATTATGTCATCTCCGGAACCGGACTTTTAATGGCACAGGACAAAAAAGGAGAGACTGGAAATTATTCGATCAAAAGCGGACAGGGCTTTCTTCTGTATCCGGGACAGATCAGCACCTATATCGCAGATGAGACAAACCCATGGGAATATACCTGGCTGGAATTTGATGGATTACGGGTAAAAGAAGCACTGGACATTGCCGGTTTTTCAAAAGACCAGCCCATCTATCATGCTACCTCAAAGGAATACCGGGAAATCATGATGAACGAAATGCTCTATATTGCCAATCACCCAAACGAACCGCCATTTCACCTGATCGGTCATTCCTACCTTTTTCTGGATGCACTCACCCGTTCCACCGCCTCGACCCAGATGATAAAAACCGGTAAAATGAGCGATTACTATATAAAAGAAGCGATAAACTTCGTAGAGCAGAATTTTCCTTATGACATCTCTATCGAAGATATAGCTGCCTGTTGCGGCATCAACCGCAGCTATCTGGGAAAGATCTTTCATGACTCCATTGGCAAAACGCCACAGGAATTCCTGATAAACTATCGGATGTCCAAAGCAACAGAGCTGCTGAAAATGACTAAATTATCAATTGCAGATATAGGAAATGCAGTCGGCTATCCAAACCAACTGCATTTCTCAAGAGCTTTTAAAAATATATATGGTATCTCCCCCAAAAACTGGCGGGACCAGAATCACTAATATAGAACCCCCTCTTAAACTTTCCGGTTGCTTTCTTCTGACAGCTTTTTACTATGGTCTATTTCTCCGACTGATCTTCCGCAAGCTTTTTCTGAAATAATAAACGCTGGATTTACTTAACTATATTGTCAAGTAAATCCAGCCTCTTTCTTATATCACTTTATTATTTAAATATAGTATAAACTGTTTTCTTTCCCCCCTTCTCTATATTCAACTCCAAATCCTTATATAATCCAGTTCCACCAATAACATATGACCAATATATTTTTCTATCATTATATAAATATATGCCACCAATACTATTATCTTCATCTTCTAGATTTTTTTCAAAATGAAACATATTAGTTACAATCACTGCATTATCATATTGCCTAATTTTGTTTTTTCCCATATCATATACATATTGATTTTTTCCCGATAAAATATATAATTTTCTTCCATTCTGCTCTGCATACACCTGTATAGCATTATCTCCTTGTATCTGTGAAACCAATCCCATCTCTGAAAAAGTTATATATCTATATATATTAGAATTTTGAATATCATATATATATATTCCATGGTAATCATAAAACTCTACATAGTTATCATCTGCATATATAAATTTAGGCAAATCACTTCCTATTATATTCTCTCCTATCTGCTGCATCTCTTCTTTATAATTTTCCAACTGATAAAAACATGCCCCAGTTACCAATATAGCACAGCAACAAACCAATATTAAAATATTAATTTTCTTAGATTTTTTTTTGTTAATTCCTATATCTTTCACCCTCTTTTTTATAGCTTTTTTTGAAAAACCAAGTATATATTTAAATGAATCTCTTTCATAGGTTCCACTATAAAATTGAATCAGTGAATAGGCATACTTTTTTCTTTCATTCAATGTTGCATTTCTCAATGCTTGTTCATCACATGCACATTCTATATCTTGAAGCATCACAATATACACTATCCACGCCAAAGGATTATACCAATTTAACATCAATGCTATATAATATAAAAAAACAACCAAATAATCTCGCCGTTGAATATGGGTCTGCTCATGACATATTATTACTTTTTTTATGTCATCAGATAAATTGTTTGGCAGATAAATACATGGTTTCAGTAAGCCTATTACACATGCTCCTGTAGAGTCTTTCCATTCTCTGACATTGTTATAATTTTCTAATAATCTAGCCCCTCTTCCTTTTTTATAAACCAATATACACTGTATTATGTAATAAAATCCCATGATTCCTATTCCTATGTACCATATACATTCACTTTTTCTTACATAACGATCATTACTATTTTTATTGCTTAATTCATTATTTTCCTGATCTACATTTAAATTATCTGTAGTAGATTTGATGTCTATTGTTCTGCTCTCATGATTTACTACTTCATAAACTGGATCACTCACTCCCCAGTCAGTTTCTAAAGATACTGGAAAAAGCAATCTAAATAATAAAATTATCCAAATGAAACAAATTTGTACATTAGATCTTTTACGAAACAACCATCTTATTAACAAAAATATCACTATGATAATTGTTGTTGAAAGAAACGAGCCAACATAAAATCGAAAAATATCAGTCATCCAAATTCTCCTTATATTCAGCAATTATGTGTTCTAGTTCATCTATATCTTCTTTACTAAGTTTTTTTTCATGTGCAAAAGCAACAAAAAAATCCGGCAATGAATTTTTAAAATATTTTTTTATCACTTTTCTTTTTTCTTGATTTTCATATTCTTTTTTTGAAACTAATATTTGAAGTACTGTAGAATCGTTTTTAATCATACCTTTTTTTTCTAGCTTTTTTAACATCGTATAAGTTGTTGATTTTTTCCATGCAAACTTAGTCATACATATATTAACTAACTCCATAGATGTTAAATTTTGTTTTTCCCAGATTACTACCATCAATCTATACTCCGTTTCCGTTAATGTTTCCATTATCTTCCTCCAGTCTATATTATATAGACCAGTCTACATCGCATAGACCGTCATGTCAATTATAAAACAAAAAAACATCTATCCTTTTCCATGATAATTCTTTAGCTATTAATTATTATGTAATATTACTATAGCTAAACAACTATTTATAATAAAAAAGATACATGTTTTTTCCTTACTAATTATAGGTTCCACCTACGCCGGATCCGGTATTGAAGCCAAATAACGCACAACAGATCAGGTCGATGATAAAGACTGTGCTTAAGACAGCACAGATCAGGATCTGTGTTTTCCGGCTCTTCTTATGCATAAAGCGGCTGAGCTTCGGCGCCGCGATATAGACACCGAACAGACTTCCGATGCCAAATGCAAGTAAGCCGACCAGACAGATCCTTCCATTTAAATTCAGGAAGAATTTCTTATAATTCCAGTAGTGGGAATTAAAGAAGAAATCCAGGATCCAGCTTGCGATATATTCGAGCACGCCACAGATACCCATAGACATCAAGAATAATTTCAATTTATCTGCCTTGAACCGGTCTAACAGGAAGATAATAACGACACCTCCGACACCATAGATCGGAAGCCACGGTCCATACATTGTTCCACGGTTTACGAGCTCATGATCTCTGACGATGTGGAGCATAACCTCCCACACCCAGCCGACAAAACAGAATGAGAAGAAGAAAAAGATGAAATCAGTCAGCCGGTATTCACTCTTGACTTTGATTCCCTTTGGTACTTCTACTGCTGCATCCTGCAAGAGATATACCGGCACAGCAGTTTCTATACCTTTACAGTATGGTGCTCCGTCAAATGCCCGCTCAACAAATGCTTCACTGTCAATTCTCTTTCTAAGATGAAAATACATCTCCACGTCGATCTCTACATCAAACGGTACTGCTACTAACAAACCGGCAATCGGAACAAGCTTTAACAGCATAACAGGAATGCATGACAGATCTGTTACGAACATCTTCCATTTGTATCCATTTGTCATTTCTTTGGATAAAGCTTTTGCCTCTTTCCAGCTAAGTGTCTGATTCTCTGCAACCAGATACGGAATCATCCGGTACTGATAGAATTTGTATATACCACCGACGATCGTAAGATTCCATAAGAACAGAACCACCTTATATACGAACATCGTCCAGATCAATCTCAATAAATGTTTAAAATGAAATGGTGCAAACATACGGTTGATTGATACTTTATCACTGTACCGGCACTCCATCGCATACCGATTCTTTCCAACGATGGCTGCACTCTGAATAAAGAAATGCACGATCATCATAATAAATGCGGATAATAGAAGTGCAATGATCACTTCTCCGGTATTACGTTCCAGATAGGCGGCATTTGCGCCTAACAGCTTAATGATCCATGTCTGACTCTTGGAAGCAACATCGATCAGTCCGATCACAAAATCCGAATGTATAAACGGAACATCCTTTACAATCGGTGTATTTACAGCATAGTCTTTTAAGATTTCCACGTTACTTGCTACATGCGAAGTATCCAGTCCGATTGCCTTGTCAATCCCATTTACAAATGTCGACTGTGCAAATTCATCGACACCTAAAAATGCAAAGATGAAGCAGACTGCAACCAGTGCAAGCCACGCCATCGTTCCACGCTTAAACACCGTGTTCCACGCGCCTTTTCTCAGTTCTTTTCGATTCCAGTTCATATTCTTATGCTCTCCTCCAGCTCTGCTTACTGTATAATCTCATACTGTAACAGCTCATAGTGCAGCTTCGTTCCCTCTGCGATCCCATTCGGCAGCAAGGCTCTTGCAACCAGCTTATCTTCTTCGGAACCATCCAGATTCTGCAGATGCGCATATTCTCCATCAATCTGTTTTACAATATAATCACATACTAACATTTCCATATCTCCTATCAAAAGCGTTAGCCTGATTATACTACCTCTTTCGACAAAATTCTATCTTTATATGCAATTTGAAATTTACAAAAAAACTTCGCAATCAAAATAAACTGCCTGTACGCATACATTTAATCATTAGACAAATATATCCACCCGGAAAAGAATTCAATGCATTTTTCGTTATAAGATACACATTGTCAACAAATGCGGGTGTATGTCTGAGCCCAAAGGGCGAGTTCACACAGGAGCATTTGTGAATCAGACATGTGTATCGAATAGAAAATGCATTGATATTTTCAGAGTGGATATATCTGTCTAATGTTATACTGCTTATAAACAGTTTATTTTGATTGCGAAATTTTTGCTACTTGCCAAAATGGAATAAGCCTTTTTTCTCATATGGCTCACTGGTTGCGGAAAGCATCTCATAACCGATATCCTTGATTGCCTTCTTTGCAGCCTCAGTATCGATATTGTCCTCGCTGATGATCACCGTTTCCCCGCTCTTGGCAGAAGAAGTTACCTTTTTTACCTTGAAATTCTTACGGATCACATCATTCATGTGGGCTTCGCACATACCACACATCATTCCATCAATTTTTAAAGTTGTCTTTATCATCTCAATTCCTTCTTTCGTATTCATTATGTCGCATTTAATATATACCCCACATGGGTATATGTCAATTCTGTTTCTATTATATTGAGAATTAATTATCGCTTAATCGGATATTACTTCACAAATCACTTTTTGAAAAATCATGCTGTATAAAAAGGAAAAACCGGCAGTCCCTAATCTGCCGGTCATCACCGATATCCCCACATCGGTCTCACGCTCTTTTCTTTATACTAAATTCCCAAATGCACTGATCTATTATCGATCATAGTCAAATTATATCACCCTGCACCACTTTTTGTACACTAACCAAACGGATAGTATTTGCCATTTATTTCATTTATTTTTATCTTTTTTACCTCTTCTTATCGAATCAAACATACACACACTGTCCAATTTGCGGGTTGTATTTTTATATAGTTCTGATTAAAATAGAAAAAAAGAAAGGAGCACCCCATGACAATTCAGGATTTTGTTTCTCTTTCCGGCGAGATATTGACACAATATTATGACAACAACATTACGCCATTTCTCGATGCATGCCATGAAGATATTCTGTGGATCGGTCCTGCCGAAAAACAGGTGATTCGCACAAAAAAAGTACTGGTCAACACATTTCTGTCTGAACAGCACAAATTAAAATTTGTTCTTCATGATCTGGTTATTACTCCTCTTGCTACGACCAGCAACCGGGTAGTTGAGATCATTATGTTCTTTATGGTTGATACGATATGGCCTGATAACAGCATGAATCGGGTTAATCAGAGGATTCATCTGTCCTGGATCATGAACAACGGAGTTCCTCAGATTCGGCTCTGCCATATCTCAAATGCTATCTCTTACGATGAACGAGATACCATCTATCCGGTGCATTACGATTCCAAATTCCGCGGAATGCCGCTTGCCGGCGTATCCCGCTCGGAACGTTTGTCGTTTAAGGGTACAGATAAATCTCTGCTTTTTCTGAATCGGAATCAGATCCTGTACATAGAATCCCATGGCAGACACTCCAATATCCATACAACCTCCAATTCCTACGAGATTACAGAAAGTCTGCTTTCTCTGGAAAAACGCTTCCCGGATTATTTCCTGCGTTGCCACCAGAGTTATTTGATCAATCCTGATTTCGCATCATCAATTGAACGTTTTAAACTTACAATGTCCGATGGCTTTGTAATCCCAATCCCGGAAAAGAAATATACTCAGGTAAAACGTCTGCTTCTGGATTTTATTAACGCCCGGTCATCAGACACCGGAATTTAAAAGATCTTTAAACGGTGCAAATGCTGACGGAATCGCAATCTCCTGCTTCAGCTCTTCTAATGTAACCCAACGAAGATCTTTCGCCTGCTGTTCCATACATTCCATATAAAAGGCTTTCATATGCCATTCTACATGGGAAAAAATATGTGTATATGTTGTCTCCATCCAGATTTCTTTTGGGTGGAGATTTTTTGACGTTACATACGAAAGGATCTCCTGTGTGCTGTAACTTCCGGGAAGATTCGGGAATTCCCACAATCCATGTAACAACCCTTTCTCTGTCCGCTTCCGTATCGCAACCTTATCTTCATACCGAAGCATCAGCACCGCTTTTTCTTCCACTTTCCGTTTCTTCTTTGCTTCACGAACCGGATACTGCTGCCAGGAATCATGCTTATGAGCTTTACACAATTCCTGTAGTGGACATACCTCACATTTTGGCGCACCATTTGGCAGACAGATTGTTGCTCCAACCTCCATCAGACTCTGTGTCAGCATATCGCAATGTCCATACCGGTACACCTGCAGAAGCTCCTCCCGGATTTTCTTCTTTACTGCCTGCTTGTCGATATTTGACGGATCTTCCATCACTCTGGTATATACCCGGAGAACATTTCCGTCCACCGCAGGAGTGGGCAGATCAAAGCAGATCGAGCCGATCGCTCCCGCCGTATATTCTCCGATTCCCGGCAGACTCAGAATCTCATCGTATTCTGCAGGGAAGTTTCCCTGCCATTCTATCACCACTTCTCCTGCTGCCTTTTTCAGATTTCTTGCACGGTTATAATATCCAAGTCCTTCCCAAAGTTTCATCAGGCGGTCATCATCCACCTCTGCCAGCGCCTCGATCGTCGGAAGCTCCTGCAAAAACGTTCTGTAATATTCTTTTACTGCTTCCACTCTCGTCTGCTGCAGCATGATCTCCGACAACCATACATGATACGGTTCTTTATCTTTTCTCCATGGAAGATCTCTGGCATGCTCCGGATACCATGCGATCAAATTGTCCGCGATCTGCTTATATACATTCTGCATAAACTCATTCCATCCTGTTGCGTTTTTGTATTTTATCTCTATCAATGACCAGAGCGGCAATTTTTTATTTTTTTGCCGTTCCGGTCATTTTGATAAGAATAATAATTATACACTTAAAATCTTCTTCCGCCCATGCCACACATAGGCTTTTCTTCTGTCTCCGGTGTTTCTACTACATAATTTGTGCGAAATGCAGCATTTACTTCTGCAATTTCTTTCTTGCCATCAATGTAATCTCTGAAATATTCCATCAAATTCATACCGGAATTCTCACAGCCTTCTTCTTCCTCCCACTGTTTTACAAGTGCAATTCGTTCTGATTTTGTTGTGTCTTTAATTAATGTACTTTTCATCTGAAATTACCTTCCTTTTTTCTTTTTTTCCGGGATCCCGATTCCTCTTGCTTCTAACAGTTCCTTCAATGACTGTGGCTCATAATTCATATACGGTTGCATACAACCGACATTGATCGCCAGGAAATCCTGGTCTTCCTCATGAAGATCCTTGCGTTCATTCAGCCGCTTTATGCAGTCCTGAAAAAACACATCCTCCGGGGATCGGTGTGTATGCCCATACAACAGGATATTCCCTCTATGCTGACCATTCCAGAACAGGATTGGATAATGACAAAGCACCAGCTTATATGCATTTCCTCGAATGTTGTCTGTAATCTCTTTGTAATTACAAACCTCCTCAAATAACTGCCGGAGCCTGTAATCTGACAGATCATCATGGTTCCCATGCACAAGAATCTTATGTCCTTTTAACTGCGCAACGAGTGCAATCAATTCTTCACTTTTTCCCCGCTTACTGAGGTCGCCAAGGATATAGACCGTATCACCATTTGTCACCTTCCGGTTCCATCTGGCAAGCATATCGGTATGCATTTCTTCCAGTGTCTTATAATCTCTCTCATCATATCCGCTTCCGCTGCCTGCAAGCTGACTGGCACAGCAGAAATGCAGATCGCTGATATAATAATTCATTCCGTGTTTTCACCTCGCAATGTCCTTATGACATTTTTCCTCTCACCAGTTTACATTCTACCAAATAGGTATATCAATTCATCCAGTGGATCTGTTCTCCCTGAACCAGTGGATATCTAAAAAGCTCGGAGCCATCCAGATCACAATGGTACATATCCACACCTGTGATCTGGTGGTTGTCGTATGTTGTATAATAATAAATTCCTTTATCTGCATTACAGCAGGAAGTATAGAGTGTGATCTCATATTTGCCATCTGCCACTTCACAGCATCCACGCTGCTGATCGACCGATCCGAGAATATGGAAGAGCTGGCTGATACTCTCTGCCTCGCTGTCACCGGATTTCGAATTCATTTTTGTAAATGCGACCTTCGCAAATCGTGACGCTGACGACAGATCACCCGGCAAACCAAGTGCACCCATGCCCCTGCTGTAAGACTGTAACTGCAGCTGCTCTGCGAAAGTATTTTCCGGCTGCTTCGGAGATAAGCCCTGATAATTATTCAATAAAAACATCTGTGTCTCAAATGGTGGATTGTTCGTGAGAACTCCGACCGGATTCTCATGTATATGCATTCCATCCGCCATACACTCAACTGTGATCGCAGCATTTCGATCTGCTATGATCCAGTGTAACTGTGCCGATGGAAGCTGTTCGCTGAAAGGTGTTCCGACCAGATTCATCCGGTCAAGCAATGCCCGTACCTCGTCCAGATCCGCACACTGTCCAAGTATCCACGGGATAAATTCAAACTGCGCAACATTATCCCTGCCAGCTTCTACTGCCTGATAAACTGCATTTCCAACAAAATTAAGTCCCGCCATACCGACACCCTTTTCATTGATCGCATCATAATAAAGCGGATACCCACCTGCCACATGCGCCATGCCAATGATCGCATAATGTGAATTCCTCTTTCCCATATGACGAAACTCAAACGGGAACTTTCTCGGCGCCACCGTAATCTCATCCCCATAAGAAAATTCATAATCTAACGTTCTGCCAAAATAAAAATCCTTCGTTTTATACGTCGCTGCTGTACACATCTATAACCATCATCCTTTCCTGTTTTCTCAATTTTGCAATCTTGCACTCATCAAGTTCAAAATTATATTCTTATTATTTTCATATACTACACATGTTACTATTAGCATTCGCATAAAACAATGGTTCAATTATAAAAGAATTATAAAAAGCGGCATTCTTGCAAAAGCATTTCCGTATAACCAGCTATTCACTATAATATAACATCAGCGAGGATTTCGTTATGACATGCACATTGCCAGTAAATGCGAGTGCTTGTATGAGCCGAAGGCGAGTTGCACAGGAGCATTTACGAATCAGGCATGTGCATGGAATAGAAACCACAGCGAGTTATATATAGTGAGTAGCTGATTATACAGAAATGTCTCTGCAAGAATGACGCTTCCAGATTCTATTCTTCCATGTATTCAATATAATCTGTTTCATCCGCAAAAAGCTGGTATCTTCCATCTACATATCCCATATAACCTTCCGTTACAAAATATCCTTTTATCATAATTCCGATCTCCTGTACATTTGTTCTGTCCTATAAAGTTCCGATTTTCTTTGAATTTCCTGTATTTTTTATACAGTCAACCCGTTTATGGCTTTATATTACAGTTTTATATGCACAAAAAATCGTACATCTTTTAAACCAGCAAAATATCAGACAGATTTGCCTGAATTCCTGCTGCCACCTCCGGCTTGTTCATGGAATATACATGAATGTGCTTTACGCCATTTGCCAGAAGATCTATGATCTGATCAGTCGCATAAGCAATACCTGCCTGCTTCATTGCAGCTTCGGTATCTCCAAACCGGTCAACAATATTCTTGAAACGTTCCGGCACATTGCAGCCGGATAATTTGACGGCATTTTTCACCTGAACCCGCTTCGTGATCGGCATAATTCCCGGAATCACCGGCACAGCAATCCCAGCTTCTCTGATACGATACATGAAATTAAAGAAAATATTGTTATCAAAAAACATCTGTGTAGTCAGATATTCACATCCCGCTTCCACTTTCTTTTTCAGGTTTGCAATATCATCCTGCTTGTTTGCAGAATCCGGATGAACCTCCGGATAACAAGCTCCGCCCACACAGAAGTCTCCGCTCTCTTTTATTAATTTTACCAGCTCCGATGCGTGAGCAAAATCAGTAAATACCTGTCCATCATAATTCTTTGGAATATCCCCACGAAGTGCCAGGATATTTTCAATCCCTGCATTTTTCATTTCAGAAAGTGCTGTCCGGATGCTGTCTTTATTTGCGCATACACAGGTCAGATGCGCAATCGTCGGAACTCCGTATTTTTCTTGAATCTCATTTGCAAGCTTGATCGTATGTCCTTTTGTGCTGCCACCCGCCCCATATGTAACACTCATATAACTCGGCCGTAATGCCGCAATTCCAAGTGCCGCAGCTTCCACACTTGCAAAATCTGTATCCTTCTTCGGTGGAAAAACCTCAAATGACAATGTTGCTTTCTCCTGCCCTATAATATCTCTTATCTTCATGTATTTCCTCCTGTCATTTCATCTCTTTTGTATATCTGCAGTTGGGATAATTCGTGCATCCCAGAGAATTTTCTCATCCTTTTTCATTATATAAATTCTACGATAATATGACAATAACAACATTCTTTTCTGCCATACCATGAAAACTTTCGAAAAGTTTGCTGGCGTAATCCCACATTTTCCTGTATAGTATATGGGTATGTAATTTGTTTGGAGGAGTTATCAAAAGATGAAAAAACGTGAATCATTTAACAACAAATGGGGATTTGTCCTCGCCTGTATCGGCTCAGCGGTCGGCATGGGTAATATCTGGATGTTCCCAACCAGAGTATCCCTCTATGGCGGAGGCTCTTATCTGATCCCTTACTTCATATTCGTTATCCTGATCGGATTCACCGGTGTGATCGGCGAAATGAGTTTCGGACGTGCTACCAAATCCGGTCCGGTCGACGCTTTCGGCTATGCCTGTGGAACAAAGGGTAAACAAAAACTTGGCGAACTTCTTGGTTTTATACCGGTACTTGGCGCACTTGCCATGGCGATCGGCTATACTGTCGTAATGGGCTGGATCTTAAAATATATGATCGGTGCATTTACCGGTTCAACACTTGCACCGGAAAATGTAGAATCCTTTGGTGCCGCATTTGGCTCAACCGCTTCTGCATTCGGCAATAACCTGTGGCAGATCATTGCACTCGCTGTCGGCATTATCATTCTGATGTTTGGTATCGGAAACGGAATCGAAAAGGCAAATAAGATCCTGATGCCTCTGTTCTTTATCCTGTTTATCATTCTTGCGATCTATACCGCCTGCCAGCCGGGTGCTGCCGAAGGATATAAATATATCTTTCGGATCGAGCCAAAGGTTCTCGCCGATCCAAAGACATGGATCTACGCACTTGGCCAGGCATTTTTCTCCCTGTCTGTTGCAGGAAATGGGACACTGATCTATGGCTCTTATCTGCCGGACGAAGAAAATATACCGGAAGCTGCCGGACAGGTTGCTTTATTTGATACGATCGCTGCGTTACTTGCAGCCCTCGTTATCATTCCGGTTATGGCAACGACCGGTGCGCAGTTAGACCAGGGTGGTCCGGGACTTATGTTCATCTATCTGCCTGCCCTGTTCAAATCTATGCCGGGCGGACATATCATCGCCATGATCTTCTTCGTTGCAGTATTCTTTGCAGGCTTGTCCTCATTGATCAATCTGTACGAAGCTCCGATCGCAACGATTCAGGAAAAGCTTGGATTAAATCGTAAATTATCCTGTGGTGTGATCGCAGGAATCGGCGTGATCGTATCCATCTGTATTCAGGGAATCGTATCCGGCTGGATGGATGTTCTGTCCATCTATATCTGCCCGCTTGGTGCAGGACTTGCCGGAATCATGTTCTTCTGGGTATGCGGTAAGAAATATGTAGAGGAGCAGGTAAACCTTGGACGTGAAAAGAAGTTCACAGACAAATTCCTGCCAATCTGTAAATATGTCTATTGCCCTATCTGCATTCTGGTTTTAATACTTGGAATCGCATTAGGCGGAATCGGCTAAAACAGGGATAATGCGAGATTCAGATACTTCTATTTATAACAATACCCCTATTGAATAACACACTACGATTTCTGTTCGATGCACATGCCTGATTCGTAAATGCTCCTGTGCAAACTCGCCCTTTGGGCTCAAACATGCACCCGCATTTACTGGCAATGTGCATTCTCACAACGAAATCTCGTTCATGTTATATCAATAGGGGTATTATTATAAATATAAAATATCTGAATCTCGGCATTACTCCTCGTCATTAGGAATGCCATTTGCCAGGTATTCATTCCACTTGGCGTTGTTACGCTCCAGTTCTTTTTTCTGCATGATGCGGTTGCGGTCTGTGAGGATCGCGAGCATCTCATCTACGACCTCCTCCATAGGAAGGGTCTGATAATGTGACAAATAGCCGATCATACGACCGGCTGTAAAATCTGTATTCAGATTCTGTGTTATAACCTCGCAGAATTCCACCGGATAGCCCCGGTCAAGCATCATCTGATATAGGTTTTTACTTGCTTCTGATCTTGGTTTCATTTATGATCACCTGACTATTCTTTCGATATATATCTGCATATCCAATTATGCATCCAAACGGTTCGCTGATCGTCCGATCTGCTCTCCCATTTTCACCAGTGTTTCCATTCCTGATCCGGTATGTTCCAATAAATCCCGATCCGGTATCACAACATTCTTCTGTGTCAGCAGAATGATCGTTGAACCGCCGAATTCAAATCGTCCTTTTTCAACACCCTTATGAACAAATCCCAAGCCTTGCTGATTATTACTGATCTTACCAACCATCAATGCCCCGACTTCCATCTGAAGAAGCGTTCCAAACCGCTCCGTCTTTATCAGACAATACTCTCTGGAATTCATCTTGTAGATCGGACAGACATCATTTGCAACCGGGTTCACCGTATGCAGAATTCCTGCTATCTTACGCTGTTCGGATTTTCTTCCATCTGCTGCATAGCAATACCTGTGATAATCATCTACCGTCAACCGGATCACATAAATATGTCCGTCCAGATACCTCTTAGCCAGCTTCTTGTCCTGCAACAACTGTTCCAATGTATACTCGGTGTGTTTAATAAGAAAATGTCCGTTTTCATGGATCTTATACACACTGACCTTTCCATCACTTGGGCTGACCAGCGCATTTGCATCCGGATTAACCGGTCGTTCTTCTGCTCTGATCTTTCGAGTGAAAAAATCATTATATGAATCAAATATCTGTTTCTCATATAAGGACAGATCAATGCCATTCTTCTTTACAAACCCCGGAACTGCCAGTCCTGAAATCCGGGTATCCAAAAATGTCCCGCCTATGCGGGACACTATCGGTGACAGAAAGGGACGGATCAGACACCTCGTCACTGCATGTCCATAGATAAATGCAAGCAGGCGATCCTGACCGGTCTCGCCCTGTCTTTTATGTCCTTTTCGATCTATATATATGATACTCATTTTCTTTTCTCCAATCTTCTCCTACCATATATGGAGCATTCGAAGCACCGCCAGCGTTACAACGCCAACGATGATCACCAGTGTGCGGTTCTTTGGTTTACGGAATTTGAAATTTGTAATAAACAGCAAACCGACCAGCAGTACCAACGCATGAAGGCTGAGCATAAATTCCCGCTTACCAAGCATCGGCTTAAATACTGCCAGAAGTGGCAGAAGCACAGCCATAGATGTGATCGGAAGTCCCTGATAATATTTACGTTTTTCCTCTGTCTCATCCTGTCTGACTTCCTCAGAAACATTGAACCATGCCAGACGGATCAGGCCTGCCAGCACATAGAATAACAGGATCGCAACACCAGTCAATCCACGCATTCCCATGCGGTAGCAAAGGATTGCCGGTGAAACTCCAAAGCAGACAATATCCGCCAGAGAATCGATCTGGATTCCAAATCGTTTTTCAGCCTCTGTACGATCTTTCTTTGTCCGTGCAACCTTGCCGTCAAACATATCGCACAAACCGGAAATTGCCAGACATACAAGCGCCATCCGGCAGTCTCCATTTAATGAAAATAACATACCACCAATGGACACCATCAGACTGATATATGTAAGAATTACTGTATAATCATAAACACCTAACATTTCTCTACCACACTTTTCTTTTTTCTTCCAATAGTAAAATTTGCAACAATCGTAAATATCGCACTGAGGATCAGTTCTGTATAATACCCCAAGCCACGGGACAATACCATACCCGGCAGAAGAAGCATGCTTCCAAATACCGGAAGGAAGATATCAAGGAATATCTTCTCACTGATTCCCATTCCGCCCGGAAGCGGCAGCATATCAACTGCAACCGCGATCGAGCCCTGAAGAAGTATCACGGTAAACGCTGATGTTCCTTTTAATCCAAATGCAAGATATACGAACCAGGTTGCTGCAAACAACGCAAACCGCTGCACCATCGTAATGAGGAATACAACGATCAGCACCTTTTTATTTTCCTGCAAATAAACAGCAGCCCCCCGATACTGATCCATCGACTGAACCAGCTTCTTTGCTCTTGACTTTCTATGTTTTAATATATGGATTCGTTCTAACAAAATATGCCCTTTGATCATAATTGACTTCGCAAAATTCGGATGAAATGCAAATACAACCATAATCGCTACACACACCACATTCAATCCCATTCCGAGATAAAACCAGAAGATTGCATCCGATAAATACCGATGTATAAATCCCTGCCCGAAGATCACCAATGCAATACCAAGCAGTACCAGTACCATCTTGTAGATAATGGTTATAATCAACAATACCATCGTTGAGATTGGAATCGGTATATCTTCTTTCTTCATATAGTAAACCTGTGCCGGCTGACCGCCCGATGCAGACGGAGTAATGCAGCTAAAGAAAAAGCCAACGGATGAAAATAAAAAGCAGGTCCATTTCTTTACCTTTATACCAAGTGAATGCATCAGATAATGAATAATGATAGATTCTCCCCATATGAAGATTATTACACAGATAACGCCGGGAATCAACCAAAATGGGTTCACAGTTTTAATTATTTCGATGATCCGCCCCATATCCTTACCATGAAACACACCATAAAAAGTTGCCGCAAAGATCAGAAGCAAAAAAATTATATTAAATATCCATTTTTTCTTACTCTCCATACGTCCTCATTTCCAATTTCACTGCCTTATGCATGAAGCATTTTTACTGTTTCTTTACCATGTCTTTGCCAATATCTGTTTCAGTATATCACAACGTTTGAAAAAAATGTTAAATCTGACATTAATATCACATTAATAATATTTAATGTTGTATTGCAAAGTGTTTTTAATTCCTTATTCACCTTCCATCGCTTATATGACAACACAACTGAAAAAACATTACAGAAAAGCGTATTTTTTATAATCCCATCTTGACGACATTTGTCGATAGTGTTTAAATAGATTCTGCTTCTAATGTGTGAAAAAACATTTTAAAATACTACTTTAGGATTATAGATATGAAAACGATACAGTCAAAAGAAATGGATATGTTAAACGGGGGATTGGTTGGCAAGCTGATCCTTTTTTCACTGCCGCTTGCATTCAGCAGCATTTTACAGCAATTATTCAACTCCGCAGATGTCGCTGTTGTCGGCAGATTTGCCGGAGATAATGCGCTCGCTGCAGTCGGAAGCTGTGTGGCTCTGGTCGGCATCTTTGTCAACCTGATCGTCGGTCTGGCTGTGGGACCAAATGCCGTCCTCGCTAATCTGATCGGTCAGAAACAGCGTGACAAGATCAACGATATGGTACATACGATCCTGACATTTGGCACAATCCTCGGACTTGGGCTTATGATCCTCGGCTTTGCCTCTGCCCGGATCATTCTGGAATTATCCGGTACTCCGTCCGGTGTTCTTACCGAAGCACTGTTATATATCCGCATCTATTTCTTAAGCATTCCGTTTATGACCGTTTATAATTTTGGAGCTGCCATTCTGCGAAGCTTCGGTGATACCAGACGACCAATGTTCTACCTTATCATCTCCGGTATCGTAAATGTCATCCTGAATCTGATCCTCGTCATCTGCTTTCATCTGGGTGTTGCCGGTGTTGCCATTTCCACTGTAATCTCTAATGTTATCAGTGCTGTTATGGTCATGGTATACCTTTACCGCAGAGATGATGAATTTGCATTCCGGTTCAACCGGATGAAGATTGTACGCCCATATCTGCGCAAGATCCTTCAAATCGGTATTCCATCCGGTATCCAGGGAACCATTTTCTCGATCTCGAATGTTTTTATCCAGAGTGGTATTAATTCATTTGGCAAATTTGCGATTGCAGGTTCTTCTCTTGCGCTTAATTTTGAATATTTTACCTATGACATTGCAAATGCATTTGCACAGGCAACGGTCACCTTCACCAGCCAGAACTATGGCGCAGGAAACATCAAACGCTGCAAGAAGGTGTTCTGGTTAAATATGCTGTTTGGCATTGTCTTCACAGAGATTCTCGCAGTTATCTTTATCGTATGGAGTGACTTTTTCGTCGGAATCTACACAAAAAGTACAGCAGTCGCTGCCTATGCTTTGATCCGTATGTATCATGTCTGCTCATTGGAAGGTCTAACCACTACTTATGAAGTTGAAAGTGCCGCTCTCCGTGGTATGGGCAAATCAGTGGAACCTGCAATCTTCACCATCTTAGGAACGGTTGTTTTCCGCTTGATCTGGCTTGGAACAGTCTTCCGCCTGCGTTCAACATTTGACTGGCTGCTGAATGTATATGCGGCTTCATGGATATTTACCGGGTGCGCACTGTTTATCGTGTATGTAAGACATATGAAGAAGGTGGAGGGGAATTTTGCTTCCACCCATCAAAATCTGTAATAAATTATTAAATTAAATACTTTTTTGTCTGTCAAATTTCTGGTATATTGTATACATATATTATTAAAGGGAGGGTAACATATGAGTCAATATCATTCACTATCCAATGAAATTTCTGAACGGATCAAAGAAGACCGCATAAAACATACAGAAAATCCATACGCATGTAAAGATACACAGATCATCAGGCGATATGCGAATCATGACAATCCAAAACTCTGGCGTCCTGCTTTTGTAATGGACGTCGAAAAAATCCTACATAATAATTATTACAATCGATATTCAGATAAAACGCAGGTTCTATCCTGCTATAAAAACGATGATGTCTCCCGCCGTGCACTTCATGTACAGTTAGTTTCAAGAATTGCACGCACAATCGGTGCAAGTCTCAATCTTAATCTAGATCTTATCGAAGCGATTTCACTTGGTCATGATATCGGACATACCCCTTTCGGTCATGCAGGAGAACGTTTCCTGAATGAATTATATTCAGAAAATACAAGCCGCTTATTTAATCATAATGTCCAAAGTGTCCGGGTTCTGGACAAACTGGTCTGCCGAAATGTCAGCTTACAGGTCCTGAACGGAATTCTTTGTCATAATGGTGAAATGGAACAACAGGAATATACCCCTAAAAAACTGAATACTTTTGCTGAATTTGATAGAAATGTTGAAAGCTGCTATACCGACATCACTGCAAATAAAAAACAAATCCCATCAACTTTAGAAGGGTGTATTATGCGTATCAGTGATATTATTGCATATATCGGAAAGGATCGGCAGGATGCAGCCAAGATTGGACTTGTTCCAGAACAGCCTCCATTCTCCTCCAGAGCTATTGGCACTACAAATGCAGAAATTATTAATAACATGACTGTCAGTATTATAGAAAACAGTTATGGAGAATCATACATCAGCATGGACGAAGAAATCTATGAAGCTTTTTCCCTCGCCAAAAAAGAAAACTATGAATGGATATATGGTAATCCTAAAATTGAGGCTATGTACACAAATAATGTCAGACCAATGTTTTATGAACTTTATACAGAACTATTAAAACAAGCAAAAAACCATGATAAAAACTCTATTCTGTACAAACACCATATTGAATATCTGCGAACAGCCAATAAGGCTTCCCGCTATTTTAATGTAAATACTTTCATAGATGAATACTGGAATAGTGATCCGAATGACATTGTAGTTGATTTTATTGCCAGTATGACAGATGATTATTTTATTGATCTCTATCACTATCTGTTTCCAAATGGGAAATATGATGTAAATTATATTGGATATTTTGACACTATTTTCTGATAGATGTCATCCCTTGTTCCCCAATGGGTGGGGAACAAGGGTATAAAATCCAAATTTCTGCCATTTTTATGATATCTTTCTTCTCCTTTTATCTATATTAAATACTTCAATTTGCATTCTTCACTATTTTAGGACATCTTTCTATATTTTTATATTCATATACCCCACTATAAGAATCTTTAAACATATACTCTTTTGTATTAAATATGTAGCCGCCATTATTATCTATCTGGAACGGAACAACTAAAATTTTATCGCCTGATGATGAAAGAACAACATATTCTTTATCGTAAATAACAAATTCATACCGTGTTTTGTCCTCTATCGATATACTAAGTTTTATCATTGTACCAACAAGCATCATCAATATACTACCTAATAAAGCAACTGTTAGTATCGGTTATCCCTGTGGGTAAACACGACCTCACAATTCATCTGAGAAAGCACAGACATGACTTCCCCAAGATCCTGTTCCGATCTTCGGATCACCTGCTTCTCCAGATTTTCCTGCTGGCTCTTCGGCATCTCCAGATAATGAAGATACAACGATGTCTCCAATGTTCGGGAATTACAGATGCTTTTGTGAAAATAACTGCTGACGATCATGTAGAGCACATATGTGGTCTGTTCCTGAATGTTGTTTCTTTTTTCTGTAAATTTGTATGCCATATCAGCACCTCCATTGAAAATAATATAAAAAAGGTATATATCCGGACAGACTTTTAGCCTCGTCCTAATATATACCTTGTCTTTTCAATTATTTTCGATGTTTTTCCATTATATATAAATGCAGATAAATATGCAAGTACTTTTATCTATTTGCACTATTACTCTAAATGAGCAGACCATGTATGCCAGTCATATGGATCATACTTGTTGATATCTACATAATAATCACCCTTCATTAACTCTTCGATCGTATTATATTCATTCAAAGCGAACTTACATGATGCAGAAGTTAATGTACTATAAGTTGGTTTATGCCAACCCGTAGGATCAAACTTAAATTCTGGACTGTCCGATGCATACCCCTGAACCTCACATTCTACAAACTTACCCTGCCCCATAAAAATCAGTGTCACCATATGTCCACTTGCATTATGCGGCTTTTTACTTGCAGCAGAATAATACCGGCTATAATCATTATAAAGACCATTTTCCCCATCATATGAACAGAATAATATTATATAGGGATAACCAAGTTCTGTCATGGCATTTGCTACCGTCGCCGCACCCCAGCATGTATACTCTGAATAACTATGACTACTGCTCCAATATTTAAGTGCCGTATATGTTTCATAATCTGTCATGTTTGGTGCACATTTAGCAACATCTTTTAACATATCTTTTAGAAGCACTTCGCTTTCATAAATATACACAGGTTCTATGAACGGATTATATCCTCTATATTTTCTGTAGTCATACTCCTTGGCTTTTGAATATCCATTTGATACCAGTGTTACAACCTTTGCATCACCAAAATATACATCTACCGATTGTTTTTTATCCAACAGGCAGCTTACATTTACAAGTATGTATCCAACATAGCCCTGCTTATAAAGAGCTTGCTGCATTTTATCTTCAACCGGCATCTCATTATAATATGTCACCGATATATTTGTTGCTACCTGAACATCTTTTCTGTTCGGAATGTATTGCGAATGTGAAAAACTGCTAAATCCACATTGTTCGTTATATCCTGTATGAATTATAAAATCGTCCTTCAGCTTCTGCTTAATAAAGATCGGGAAATAGCACTGTGCAAAATTCTTTGAAGTTCTGTCCTTTCCATCACCATCATAACTCGAATAACCGGTATATTTAAAGAATGGAAATGCGTCCTGCTTGTATGCAAGCTCTATCCCATTTACCATCTTAGTAGTCATATGATAATCTGGTACCGGTACCTTTTTCGTTACTTTAGACCATTTGGAATAATATTTTTTCCCGCCTATTTTCTTATAGGAACGTATGCGGAATGTATATGTCGTCCCATATTCATAAATCTCAACATTGTAGTTGCTATAATAAGCTTCTATTTTCTTCTTTGTTAATTTATTTCCATTTTTCCCATTATTTTTTTCTTCTATGTCATATCCATCGATATTCATAACCGAATTGTCATCCCAGCTAAAGCATAAAGTATCCCCATAATACTCACCGCTCTTAATCGTGCCGCCCAGACCTTTTACCGCAGGAATCGCTATGCTATATTCTATGGTTTTGCTTCCTTTTAATTTTTTACCTTTATATTTGCCTTTTAAGGTTACTTTAATTTTATACTTACCCGGTTTGACGGGCTTTTTAGGATATGTAACCTTATAGTTCTTCGATGTTAATTTTTTCCCCTTATACTTTACTGTAACTTTCGGTTTAATTTTCTTTCCTGTATAAGTATAAGTTTTTTTACTCGTAGTTACCGTCCATTTCGAAGTTGTACCTTTTGCATAAGCCTCTATATCGGCACCCTGAAATGCAAATATACCGAATACCAACAAAATAACTACGGCCAGTAAAAGTCCTCGTTTTCCACTCATATTGTTTTTTCTCCTTCTAAAGTATTAGCTATAATACCCATTTTTATTAAATTAAAAGACCCAACGTGGTCCGCATCGTTGAGAGGCGTGTTGGGTTCTGTTAATATTTATTATAGGTAGAACAACGAAAAAAATCAACCAATAGTTATAGGTCGCTAATTATATTTTTTCTTTTACCAATCACCAACCATCTATATTTCCACAGAAATGTGGTGATTATCTTTTGTTGTCAATTCATTCATATAAAAACGTCTATCGATATTCTTCTATCAGTTCAATGGCTTCTTTGATCATACCGTCACAATGTGGTTTCTTCTGACCGCCCGCCTGTGCATTTGCTTTTAACAGATCAAAGCAATTAATCATACCATTATGATTCTCTTTCATTTTTCTCTGAAACTCTCCTACAATATGAGGATCTGAGATTCCCAATGCTCCGAGTACCATAAGCGCTCCTGTCACAGCTCCACATGTACTGCCTGACTTCATTCCTCCACCAAAATTTGTACCAAGTGCCTTCATCTGGCTCTCCGACAAACCAAGTTCCTCTGCATAGGTCATCATTATCGTTTCCGCACAATTCGGGCACATCGCATTGCTTCTTAACTGCATTGCTTTTTCTATATGTTTATCCATAAAAAGACCTCCTGATTATCATTTGTATATCTGGATATAAAAATACCCATTTGTCATTGTTTTTAATGAGCAGCATACTTTTCGGTAAAAATCATCTGCTGAATTAAAAATATCATTGTAAAATTATTATACAAGAAACAAATACCATCGCAAATACTTTTTCATCATTTTCAGAAACTATACAATCTGCATCCATATCACAGGTAATAATCTGTTCCTCAAAATCTGAAAAAAATCTTTTTCACTCCACCATTTACTCATTTCTTCTGCAAATACTTTTCTATCAATTTCGGCTGTATCAAAGGATATGTCCAGTTCTCAGGCAACTCATCCATAAGCACAACTTTCTCCATTTCACTATGTAATTCTTTTGCAAATTCTGTTATCTCTGCAAAACAAAGCAATCCAAACGTCTCCTCACCAATATCGTTTACTCTGTTCTTACCTGTTACTGAGTAAACACAGATTGGTTTTATCTCAAATCTAAGTGCACCTGTTTCTTCCTGCAACTCTCTTTTAGCAGTTTCAAGAATGTTCTCCCCAACTTCTCTATGCCCTCCCGGCACTTCATATGTATCCCTTTCTTTATGCTTACAAAATACCCACTTGCCATTACTCTGTGAAATAATTACTGCAAATTTCAATAGTTCATCATTAACTGTATCATAGAATTTCACTTCCAAGTTATTCATTACTGTACCTCCAACCCATTACTCTCTCCTCAAAAGAGTCCTCGTATTCTTTTGCACTCAGCTTATCCAATGCAATATCGTATTTTTCATGTTTCTGAATATATTTTTAGTTATCGCTTCATAGTATCCTTCCGCCCATAAATGTCTATTTTCAAACTTGTACTTTAAATTTGCACATTTATCGAATATCATCAATGCGTCTCTTCCTTTCAGATATCCCATATGTAAAAAATACACTTAGCTTTGATGGAATACTTACTAACATATATGTATGATTCGGCATCAAATGACTTTCTATTATCTCCACTCCTTTGTATACACACAATTGCTTTATTATATCTAGAACACTTACTATTGCAATCCACCTTGTATTTTCCCTGTTCTTATAGTAGTTTTTCAATCTAAAGCTCAAGTATTTCCATATTTTCAAAGTTTTTTAATTTTATCCATCGTCAAATTTCTTGAATTGCATTTATTTTTGATAGTTCACATTATTATTGCGACAACATAAATCCAGTATGAAAATTCCGTCAGATTATATAATTACTTATTTACTTTAGAACATTTTTGCTATCAAAAGGACAAATTTTATCTACAAATGAATATTCTGATAATGAATTTTCACTTGGTTCTTGATTGTACTGCGAAATATACCACTTTTTCGGTTTCACAACTGATTCTATCATCTCCATATACTCAGAATCCACATTAGCCATTGAATGACCAATAACTACAACATCATCAACTTCTTGACAATTTTTCTCCAAAAAATCTTTAAGCTCTTTATATTTATAGTTCTTCTGCAACCTTTTATACATTGAATTTACAACTTCTTTTTGCTTGTCTACATAGTAATCTTCCTCACTAGATAACATGACAGATGGCTGCTTCAACTGTTCTTTATATCCAAATATTTTATCTCCACCAGAATTTCCATGAATATGTATGATATTAGTACCATCAGGCAAATCATATAACCTTTCTATTGTAGAAGTATAATTAAACGATACTATCTGATCCCCTTCATTAAACAGCGATTTTGTAATGCATACCTTTTCATCTAATTCACTTTCTGCTTCTTGAATCATATCATCTAACGCCTCTCTAACAGATTCTTCCAAAGAATCTGTATACATCTGCATATTCAAAATCCCTCCATCTCTATCCGATTCATGATCAGACAAATAGTCGGGATATTGCACATTTCTGCTATATATTTCTTCAGTATTGATATTAGATAGTCCTTCCTCAAATTCACACCAATCCACTTCATAATTATTCAATATTTCATTCGCATCATCAATTTCATTATAAACTTGTTTTTCAGATAAATGCCTTTCAAAATCTGATACTTTTGTTGGTAACCCATACATACAATCAAAACCATTTCCTATTATATATAACCTCTTTCTATTCATGATCATTCCCCCTTGGTATAGAGTAATTCTTTCTCTAGCATTTACAAAAATGTTTTTACTTTTCCTACAAATTTATTAATTTCATGTAACAATTTTTCATTAGTAATTGGTTCTGCAAACATCTGCCTAATTACCAACTCATCTATTATTGCAACTTCTTTATCTAACACATTTTACCCTTTGTATTTCCGTCATCAACGAGTATCTCATATCCTACCAATTCCTTTATCAACTCTTTTGTCCTGATGTCTTTTAGCCCCAGTTCATCAGGAATTTCCGAGTTTTTGTTCCACTCTCCATCAGCTAACAGGTTTAGGATTATGTCATACTGTTCTTTCTTTTCTTAGACAATTTTTTCATCGCTTTTTCATAACTATCTACCGCTGAATCCTCATCATTATTTTCCAAGAATGCCGGATGAATTGGAATCCTGATTCTCATAGTTCTTCTATCATCATCCGTAAAAAATCCCGCTCTCGGTGAACCATTTGTCGACAATCAAACTAAGCGGCGCATGGGAATATAGTCCCCTTGCCAAAACTTGATTCTCAGAGTTCTAAATAGCGATTATTTTTATATTTTCAAAAATTCAAGTATCACAAATTATACCTCCGAATTTGTTTCACACAAATTTGTTAAGTCTTCCACTTTTGCCATTTCGGCCAACATTCTAGAATAGCATAATAATTGAATTCTTATATTTTCTAACTCTTTTCTAAATTCTATACATGATTCTGGCTTTTCAAATTCTCCAGCCAAACATCTACGATGCCACTTAGATAAAAATGGTCTTAATATTTGGTTAAGAACAACCACCGCAATTTTAGTAAAGTTTGGAGCTAGCCTTCCCTTCGCCTTTAATATTTCTCTGGTGATTGGAAAAAGTGCATGTATACTGCTTAATGCTGTCTTTTCATCACCATAATCTTCATCTAACTCCTGTGTTGCTATCCTAGTTATTAATTCAACATACATATCCCATGCAGCTGTCATATCATCATCTGTTGCCTCAAATTCTAATTGTGCAAATTTTCCATTAAGTTTTATTGATTTCAATCCCCATCTTCTAAATAATTCACCAAATGTCTGTTTCTTTTCCATTATATGATTCTCCTTATATACGATTCAAGTTCATATGGATTGCTCACATTTTGTCCTGCATTTTCAAACAAAGTTCCATATGGTGAATCCACTATTTTTAATTTCTTTGCATACATTTTAAATTCCTCGGGGCTTTTTATTGTTTCTTCAATTTTAAGATAATCAGGGAAATCGTCTACATATCCAACCAGCAGTGCAGATGCTATTTTCTTTTTCCCTTTTTTTGAATAACCAACCTCATAAGGAACCCACCAAGATTCTTTCGTTTGATCTGACACCAATACCAATATATGCGTACTACATTTAAGTGCTTTTTCTATAGAATCAACTATTCCTTGTGCATCCTTTTCTGTTGTCTTTTTTTGTAAATCTGCATCCTTTTTATCTAAATATACATCAATATTATTCTGCATTAAATATCTTGCTACTGCTTCAGCCGCATCCATATCTGAACTTTTATGTGATATAAACACACACACTTTACTGTTATTTTGAATAACTTTATTTTCGTATATTATTCTATCATATCCACTAATTAATGCTCTATTAATCCCTGCCATATATTCACCACCTTATGAATTTCTTTTTCTGAGTGGGCTACTTAAATTAGGCATAGTAAATCTCTTACTATATGCTCGCTCTATTGCTTGTTCAAGTTCAAATTTGCTGTGTGGCATTGATATAACCTCACAATAATCTGAATTCCCCAATATGCGATTAGGTATATTATGTTCCTTATTTGGCAATAAAACTCCTAATACCCCATTTCTTTCATTACCAACAGTTTTAAGCATGCTATAGTAAATCTCCCAATCAACCCACCATCTTCCTCCTGTATCTTTTCCAATAAGTACAATAGTCACTGATGACTGTCTTATCTTAGGTCTTATGTAATTATCCTTAATAGTATCATCTGATAAATATCCTATGTCTAAATTTTCCAACGATCTGTCTGAAAATACCATTCCTGAATCTCCAAATTTTCTTCTAAAATCATCAGCATCACTCTGGTCTAAACGATGTGAATAACTTACAAATACATTTCTCATTTAAAGTACCCCTTTCTGTTCATTAAGTTTTATCCATTTTTCCATCAAATAATTTACAAAAGCTGAACATGACACTAACATATACTTCGCATCTTCACTTGCCACATTAACAAATTCAATACTTCCGTGCCTTATTCCACCTGAATCTGAAGTATATCCATACAACTGCTTAAATGCATTTTCCAATGCCGGATGTATATTAACTCCATTCTCTTTTAACTTTTTCAATGTGTTTCCTAATGTCGCTGCACCTCCTGAAAGTCCTGTTATAATACTACACATAGACTCTACGCTGCTTATTGATTCCTTTACTGAATTTTCATAATCTGGTTTTTGTCTATCTGAATATAACTCTAATGCCTTTTTCATATGTATGCCAACAGATTCATACTTCGAATTAATTGTTTCACCGATTGCCGCCAATTCACTTTCACCTATAATAGGAACAACCAGTCCATTCAAAATTCTATATGGAGCAACTTCCTCTTCAAGGATACGATTAAATTCCTTTGTAATTTGTTGTAGTTTATCCCCTTCCATTAATCTAAGGTATTTTTCAATAAAATCGTATATACGATACCATATCCCTCCACTCTGAACTACATACTTGTGTAATTTTTCAGCGTTTTCATTTTTTGCGATCTTATTAGCCGGAAATTCATATCTAATTCCCATTTCAAGCATCATGTCTTCAACACCTGTTGTATACGAAGTATACTCAACAGTATCATAATAGTCATATTCTTCTTTATAGAACACATTCCAAATTCGTTCTCGTAATTCTATACTTGTACTTCTTAATCCATTAGGATTGGTACTTGTAACTTTGTTTCTTTTAGAAAAAAATTCCATAAAATCTCCTATTCTATTTGCTCATTAAGCATCTCAATCCACCCACTATCATCACTCTCAAACAGCTTTATGAACTTTCCAAA
>ERZ791833.11-NODE-11-length-110406-cov-5.18854_pt1 | contig 110406 bp, 104 predicted proteins | sample MGYA00510294_ERZ791833 | MGnify/ENA primary metagenome ERZ791833 (study PRJEB30046, sample SAMN00715270) | human gut metagenome | study: EMG produced TPA metagenomics assembly of the A metagenome-wide association study of gut microbiota in type 2...
AACCCGCATAAACACTGGCTTTTTTAAGCAACTCGATTTATTCAAACTCAATCGTTCCAGGTGGCTTACTCGTCAGATCATACATTACTCGATTGACACCCTTCACTTCATTAATAATTCTTGTCATTACTCTCTGCAATACTTCAAACGGAATATCCGCGCAGTCAGCAGTCATGAAATCACTGGTGCATACGGCACGAAGTGCAACTGCATAGTCGTAGGTACGTTCATCACCCATAACACCAACCGAACGCATGTTGGTAAGTGCTGCAAAATACTGTCCAAGTCCTTTATCAAGACCTGCTTTTGCAATCTCATCACGATAGATATAGTCAGCATCCTGAACAATCTTAACCTTCTCAGCCGTTACTTCCCCAACGATACGGATTCCAAGACCCGGACCTGGGAATGGTTGACGGCTTACCAGATACTCTGGAATACCAAGCTCACGACCCGCTTTACGAACCTCGTCCTTGAACAGGAGACGAAGCGGTTCAACAATTTCTTTGAAATCAACATAATCCGGAAGTCCGCCTACGTTGTGGTGACTCTTGATCGTTGCAGATTTTCCGAGACCGGATTCGATCACATCAGGGTAAATTGTTCCCTGTACCAAGAAGTCAACAGCGCCGATCTTCTTTGCTTCTTCCTCAAATACACGAATAAATTCTTCACCGATGATCTTACGTTTTGCTTCCGGTTCAACAACTCCTGCAAGTTTCTGGTAGAAACGATCCTGCGCATTTACACGGATGAAGTTCAGATCATATGGACCATCCGGACCAAATACTGCTTCGACTTCATCACCCTCGTTCTTACGAAGAAGTCCCTGATCGACAAATACACAAGTAAGCTGCTTGCCGACTGCCTTGGATAACAGAACGGCTGCAACCGATGAATCTACACCACCGGATAATGCACAGAGCACTTTGCCATTTCCAATCTTCTCACGCAGACTCTTGATCGTATCTTCAACGAAAGAATCCATCTTCCAGTCACCGGAGCATTTACATACATCCATGACAAATGCACGAAGCATCTTCATTCCTTCTTCTGTATGCATAACCTCTGGATGGAACTGCGTTGCATACAAGTTCTTCTCTGCATTTTCCATTGCCGCAAATGGACAGTTTGGAGTCGTTGCAGTTGATACAAATCCTTCCGGCGCTTCTGCGATATAGTCGGTATGACTCATCCAGCAGATTGTTGATTTATTTACATCTTTAAACAAAATGGAATTCTTATCCACTGTTACCTCAGTTCTGCCATATTCACTGACCGGAGCAGTTGCTACCTTACCGCCGAGCACATGTGCCATCAACTGTGAACCATAACAGATTCCAAGGATTGGAATACCCAGTTCAAAAATTTCCTTGCTGTAACTTGGTGAATCAGCCTTGTATACACTATTCGGTCCACCAGTGAAAATAATGCCTTTCGGGTTCATCTTCTTGATCTCGTCAATGCTCATAGTGTACGGATGTACTTCTGCATAAACATTACATTCTCTGACCCTTCGTGCAATAAGCTGATTGTACTGTCCACCAAAGTCCAGTACGATAATCAATTCCTTATTCATGAAAGTTTCTCCTTTATTTTTCTTAACACGTTATTTTTGATTATACCATGTAATTACTCTATTTTCTACACCTAATCCTACTCTATTTTACGTTCCCGCGCAGGACTTCCAGCCCCTTCTGGTACTGTGTATCTTTCTCACCCTGGAAATCATCGGAAACATAATCCTCCGGAAGTTCTACTTCGATATCCGGTGCTACACCCTTCTTGTGAATATCATTTCCATTTGGTGTGAAATATTTGGCAGTTGTAAGCTTTATTGCTGAGCCATCAGAAAGCGGAATAACCGACTGTACGATTCCCTTGCCATATGTGTTCTCGCCAACAATCGTTGCTACGCCATATTCTTTTAATGCCGCTGTCATGATCTCGGATGCGCTTGCACTTTCTCCGTTTACGAGCACTACCATCGGTAGATCTAGCTGCTCTTCATCCGTAGACTCATACGTTGATAAGACATTTCCATTCTTATCTTCCTGATATACGATCTTACCGGCAGGAAGCAGATAATCACACATATCAACAACCGTTGATAACATTCCGCCCGGATCGGAACGGAGATCTATCATCAGTGCTGTCATTCCCTGTGATTTCAGATCTTCTACTGCTTTTCTGAACAAATCACCTGTATTCGCAACAAACTGTGTTACACGAACATAGCCGATCTTCTTATCTGTATCTGCCATAAAATAAGAAACGGTACTGTTTTCCAGTTTTCTTCTTGTAATGGTTACTGTATGGTACTTCCGCTCGCTTGGTCTGTAGATCTCAAGAGTGACATCCGTACCTTCTTCTCCACGGATCTTTGTAACCAGATAATCCAGATCATCAGATTCCTGAATCTCATAATCATCGATCTTACAGATCAAATCATCCGGCTTAATATCAGCTTCTGACGCCGGGGAATCTTCTGTAATGCTAACCGCGATCGCATATCCGGTATCTTCATCCTGTCTCACAACAACACCGATGCCCGCATATTCTCCGGAACTGTCTTCCTGCAATTTTGCAAATTCCTCTGGTGTATAATATTTTGCATATGGATCATCCAATGCCTCGATCAGCCCGGCATACAGACCATTCTGCATATCCTCATCCGATGTGTCAAAATAATACGACTGATCAATGATCGTCTCCAGACTTGCAAGCTTCTCCAGTGTATCTTCATCCACGACTGAACCATTGTATTCCAGATTATCATGCCGTTTTCCGGCATCCGTATTCAAATCGCCGCTTTTTGTATTGTCCTTCGTAAAGGAGCATCCCATCATTCCCGCACATCCGGCTATAACTACCGCACCAAGAATCCATTTCTTAAAATTATGCTTCATTTTACCTTTTGCAATGCGCATCGCGCATTTTGCATCCTTTCATATTCTTAGATATAATCATTCATATTCATTTGTATCATGTTAACTTTTTTGAATATCTTCCGAAAATTTCCTTTTATAAACGACAACAGACAAATCCAGCTTTCACCCGATCTGTCTGTTGTTTTATCCTATGTGTAATTCTGTAAAATCTTACAATTCTGACTGGTTATCATACTTGTATGAATCCCAGCTTTCTGTCTTTTTACAGGTAATCCAGTGGATTTACATAAGATCCATTGATCATAACTCCAAAATGGCAATGGGAACCTGTACTGTATCCGGTACTTCCTGCCTTGGCAATTACCTGTCCCTGTTCAACACTCTGTCCTACACTGACAACCAACTGGGAATTATGCATATATACTGTCGATACACCATTTCCATGATCGATCATGATGTAGTATCCTGCAGATGAGCTGTACTGTGATACAACAACTGTACCTGCTGCTGATGCAACAATATCACTACCGGTTGGACATGGAATATCAATTCCCTTATGGTTCGAACTTGCACCTGCTGTAGGTGAAGATCTTGGTCCGAAGTAAGAACTGATCCGGCTTCCCTGTGTAGCAGGCCACATGTAAGAACCACCGCTTGGTGTATAGTACTGTGGTTCACTGCTTCCGCTGCTGCCGCCACTCTGCTGCTGTGCTGCACGCTGCTCATCCAGTCGCTTCTGAATGGCTGCCATCTCTGCATCTGCTGCATCAATCTCTTTCTGATACTGTTCAACCATAGCTGCCTGAGCGTCAATATCCTTGGAATACTCTGCAATCTTATTATTCTTCTCTGTAATTGTTGTATTTAGATTATCTTTTTCAGTTTCAAGATCAGCCTTAACACTCTCAACCTCTTTCAGGTCTTTTTCCAGTGTTGCTTCGTAATCCTGAATATCCTGTCTGGTCTGAATCAATGCATTTAACTGTTTCTGGTCATAGCTTGAAATCTGCTCAACATATTCTGATTTATTCAACATATCTGTAAAGGAAGCAGATGACATCAGTGTGTCTATGTATTCTACCTCTCCGTTTTCATAAAGATACTGAATACGCTTCATCATTGCTGCATACTGATTATCTTCCTCAACCTGGGCTTCTGCAAGCTTTTTCTTTGTATCATCGATCTCAGTATTCAACTGATCTTCTTCTTCCTCTTTTGCAGTGATCTTTGTCTGAATATCAGAAACCTGTTTATCAAGCACTTCAACATCACTGATCAACTGGTTCTGTCTCTCCTGCAGACCATCCAGCACATTCTGTGCATCTTTTTTATTTCCCTCAGCTTCATTCTTGCTGTCCTGTGCCTCCTGCATGGTAGTTGCTGAGACATTGGAAACCGGCGGTATTGCCGCAAGTGCAACTGCACATACGACAACAATTGCTGTCTTTTTGAATTTCTTCATCAATGAGATCTGAAATTTCTTCAAAATAAAACCTCCCTTAAACCTTCAAATGTTTTCTGGTAGTGATCAAACTACCAAACAAACCTACACCTATACCAAGTATTAAGCCTACCGGTACCATCGTACGGAACAGTTCCTCTTTGCTTACAAATGCAAATACTGATGTCAGAACTGCAAATCGTCCTGCCACATATTCCAGAATCTTCTGATACATAATATATAACAGATAAAGCGGAATAACAGAACCGACTGCTCCGATAATAATACCTTCTATTATGAACGGTGCACGTACAAAAAAGTTTGTTGCACCGATCAGCTTCATGATCGCAATTTCTTCCTTACGAACGGTAATACCGATCGTGATCGTATTACTGATCAGGAAGATAGATACCAGCATCAGTATCACAACGATACCGACGGAAGCATAACCGACCAGTGATGATAATGTCGAAATACTATCAGCCGTTACCTCTGAGCTTCTGACATTTCTTACACCGTCCAGTCCCTTTGCAAATGCTACAAATTCAGCCTGTTTGGATACATCCTTCAATGTTACCTCATAAGAAGCAGAATTCTTTAACGGATTGTCATCACCAAAAGCTGCTTTTGCTGCTTTCGGATCATCATAGTTCTGCTCACAGAATTTATCAAATGCTTCATCTGCACTGATAAAATCCATTGTGTTCACATAATCGAGAACACGGATCTGCTCTCCGATCAACTGAACCGTTTCATCCGGAATATCTTCATCAAAAAAGATAGATATCGTTACGTTGTTCTCCAGATCCTGCATTCCGGACTGGAAGTTAACAACAACTGCATATACAATACCAAATATAAACAAACACGAAATAATTGTACCGATGGATGCAAGGGAGAACAATATATTTCTTCTGATGTTTGTAAATCCCTGTTTCAGGATATAAAAGAATGTACTAATCTTCATCTATATAACCACCTTGTTTTTCATCGCTGATAACCACACCCTTCTTCAGTGTGATTACTCTCTTTCGCATCTCATTTACGATATCCTTATTATGTGTAACTACAACAACTGTCGTTCCACGTTTATTGATATCGTCCAGCAGCTCCATAATATCCTCTGAGTTCTTCGGATCCAGGTTACCGGTTGGCTCATCGGCAAGGATGATCTCAGGATTATTTACCAAAGCTCTTGCCATGGCAACTCTCTGCTGTTCACCACCGGATAACTCCTTTGGATATGACTTGTACTTATCAGCAAGTCCTACCAGCGTCAGCATAGCAGGTACTCGTCTTCTGATATATCTTGCAGGAGTCTGTATAACTCTCTGTGCAAATGCGACATTCTCATAGATGGTACGATCCTTTAACAGTCGGAAGTTCTGGAATACAACTCCAATCTTTCTTCTGACCTTTGGGATATTCTTCTTTTTGATCGTTTTATAATTATATCCCGCTACACGGATAGAACCGGATGTCGGATCTAGTTCCTTTAATAAGAGCTTGATCAATGTCGTTTTACCAGATCCACTGCTTCCAACGATAAAGACAAACTCGCCTTTTTCTATATTGATATTAACATTCTTCAGAGCCGTCATACCACCCGGGTAGGTCATAGTAACATTCTCTAACTCTATCATAATGGTTTCCTTTCAACTTTAACTGTCTGTACTTTCTCTCTCTTTGCATTTGCAAGTATAGCAACTAAATGTGAAATATATGTGTAAATCATGCATACAATATATTACAAAGAGACCAGCTTTTACCTTTAATAATCTAATGACTCCATATACTTCATGTATTTTACAACCATCAGCGCGATCTTAAATGTGATCGCATCCTCAAATACACGAAGATCCAGGCCTGTACTCTTCTGAAGCTTATCCAGACGATAAACCAGAGTATTTCTGTGAATGTATAACTGTCTGGATGTCTCTGATACATTCAGACTGTTCTCAAAGAACTTATCAATCGTCGTAAGTGTTTCTTCGTCGAATTCATCCGGTGACTTGCCATCGAAAATCTCACGAATAAACATCTTACAAAGTGGAAGTGGAAGCTGATAGATCAGACGTCCGATTCCCAGATTGCTGTATGCGATGATATTCTGGTTCTCGTAGAAGATCTTTCCTACATCCAGTGCCATCTTTGCTTCTTTATAAGAACGGGATACTTCCTTAATCTCATTTACGATCGTACCATAAGATACATGAACAGAAGACATAACCTCTGTATTCAGCATATCTACAACAACCTTTGCGATCTTATTCATATCATCATAGGACTCTGTCTGCTTTACTTCCTTTACAAGAATAATATTCTTCTCATCTACAGCAGTGATAAAATCCTTTGTCTTTGTTGAAAAGATATTACGAACCGTCTCAAGTGCATTGGTATCCTTCTCATTCTTGGTTTCAATGATAAATACGATTCTTCTGACATCTGTATCGATATGCAGTTTCTTTGCCCGGTTGTAAATATCAACAAGAAGCAGATTATCCAGCAGAAGATTCTTGATAAAGTTATCCTTATCAAAACGCTCCTTGTATGCAACTAACAGATTCTGGATCTGGAATGCTGCGATCTTACCTACCATATAGGTATCATCTGTCTCACCTTTTGCAAGTAAGATATGCTCTAACTGGTTATCGTCAAATACCTTGAAGAACTGGTAATCACGAATTGCCTGACTCTCTGCCGGGGAATCCACAAACGCAAGCACTGCCTCTTCGCAGTCATCGACATCCTTAAATGTTGATGCAAGTATTTTACCTTCTGTATCAAGAACACATAAATCGGTTCTTGTAATATTCTTTAATCCATCAATCGTATCCTGAAGTATCTGGTTCGATATCATATATTCTACACTCCTTATTCTTATATTCGGATTCTGTATTCTTTCCTTATCCATTCTGCCCGACGGATAAACCTCCCGGAAAGCATACGAATAACAAAATACACTACTGTCCCTATTCTAAAACATATTTCAAAAAAAAAAAAGAGAAAATGCAGAATTTTCTGCATTTTCCCTCTTTGTTTATAAATATTAAGTATGTAGCATCTATTAGCTTACTAAGATTTCCTCTGTTTCCTTATCAAAGATATGAATCTTGCTTAAGTCAAATGCGAACTGAACTGTATCACCAGGTCTTGCTGTTGTACGAGCATTAACTCTTGCTGTGATATCGAACTGATCGATTGTGAAGTATAAGTAAACTTCTGCACCTAACATTTCATAGATATTGATTCTTGCATCAATAACGCTTTCTGGTGAAGACTCGATGAAGAGCTGCTCATCGTGGATATCCTCTGGACGGATACCAAGAACAACTTCCTTATCAACTGCATCAAGTGCGATAAGTCTCTCAGCCTTGCTGTCTGGAACTTTGATTGAGTGTGAACCGAACATTAAGAGAATGTCTGATCCAGACTTAACTACCTTACAATCAATGAAGTTCATAGGTGGCATACCCATGAAACCAGCTACGAATAAGTTACATGGCTTATCGTATAAGTTCTGTGGTGTATCTACCTGCTGAATGATACCATCCTTCATAACTACGATTCTTGTACCAAGTGTCATAGCCTCTGTCTGGTCATGTGTAACGTAAATGATGGTTGTCTGTAATCTCTGATGTAACTTGGAAATCTCAACACGCATCTGTACACGAAGTTTCGCATCAAGGTTTGAAAGTGGCTCATCCATAAGGAATACCTTAGGCTCACGAACAATTGCACGACCCATAGCTACACGCTGTCTCTGACCACCTGATAAAGCCTTTGGCTTTCTGTCAAGTAAGTGCTCAATGTCAAGGATCTTAGCAGCTTCATGAACAGCCTTGTCGATCTTCTCCTTTGGAACCTTTCTTAACTTAAGTCCGAATGCCATGTTGTCATATACTGACATATGTGGATACAGAGCGTAGTTCTGGAATACCATTGCGATATCTCTGTCCTTAGGCTCTACGTCATTTACAAGCTTGTCGCCGATCCATAACTCACCTGAGCTGATATCCTCAAGACCTGCGATCATTCTAAGAGTTGTTGACTTACCACATCCTGAAGGTCCAACGAAAATGATGAACTCCTTATCTTCAATTTCAAGGTTGAAATCCTTAACAGCATTGAATCCGTTAGGATATACCTTATAGATGTTCTTAAGTGATAAACTTGCCATTCTGCAAATACCTCCGTAAATATTATATAGTATTGTTTTATTTATTCATTCGTTCTGAACATAGTGTCATTTTACAACATTCCCCTTCTTTAAACCATATGATTATTGCCCAAAAAAATTTTTAATGTTTTGTTTGTTTTGTATACGACCGCAAAAAAACTAACATTTTGACGATTTTCGCATCGATTTAAGAAGATTTAAGACGAGAATTTTGTGAAACCTTCACCAAAAACCTCCGTAACCTGCCCTACAATGAGAAAAGAATTTTCATCAATTGTCCTTATTTTATCTTTTAATTCTACTAATTGCCTACTTGACAAAACAGAAATAATCATTACACGCCCTTCATTCGTGTAACCGCCTCTGGTATTTAATACCGTCACACCTCTTCCAATCTCATTCATGATACAGGCTTTGATCTCTTCACAATGGGAAGAAATAATATATACCAGTTTTCCATGCCGGAGTCCCTGCACGATCACATCGGATAATTTTGTCGATATCGCAATCGCAATAACTGCATACAGCATATTTTCAAATCCAAATGCCAGTCCGCCTGCCACAACGATCGCCAGATCGATCCCGCCAAGAAATAATGGTGCTCCTATATCATGCCGCAGATGATTCAGGATCAATGCCATCAGATCAACCCCGCCGGAGGAAGCATTCTGCCGGAACATCAGCCCATAAGCACAGCCAAACATAACACCGCCAAGGATCATATTCAGCAGCTTATCCTGTGTTGCAAGCGGAAATGTGGGAATAGCCGCCATGAATACTGTTGAAACGGCTGTTGTATATGCTGTCCTTATCATGCTCTTCTTTTCCAATAGAAAATATCCGCAGATAAAAAGAGGTATATTGATCACCAGATTACTCAGCCAGACCGGTATGCCTGTTTCTCCGTTTCCCATCCCTTTTGTCAAATTCTCAATTATAATTCCAATTCCTGTCACACCACCCGGCACGATCTGTTCACTGTTAAAAATCCAGACAACTCCAAGCGACATCAGAAATGCTGCCACCGTAAGCAATGCATATGTTTCTATCACTTCGCCAATATTTTTCATATAAACCGCCTTTCATACAATTTTTTATAGTATGTCCGATTTATTCCAGTGTAGTCATGTGCATCTAAAACAAAAAACAGGTACTGTCACACTTCTGTGACAATACCTGTTTTTTGTATGGGCAACCTGTACAAATACATGTTCTTCCAGTTGTTCTGTTTAATTTTTAATATCGCTAGTTCCTATAATAACGATAATATCATATCCATCAATTGATACATCACAATCAGATGCGCTTACGGAATCTACCGTTGACATCTCCGGCGAAGTTAATTCAGCAGCAAGATCTGCTCCATCATATGAACCGGATACACATACCTTTGAGGTTGCAATTGCAGACTGTGTATACGTACCAACTTCTACAGAAGTATAGCCCTTGCCTTCTAATGCTGTCTTCCATGCACCGGCAACGCCACTTGTTCCTGTCGCATTGATAACAAGGATCTTCGCATCTGTGGAAGCAACGGAACCCGCTTCGTCTGAGCCATCTGATCCACTGTTTTCTCCATCTCCATTCTTGAAGGTAGGATCATTTTCATCTCCTGCTTCTGTTACGATCTCTTTTCCATTTGTTGTTTTCTTACTGTCTTTCAGAGAATTATTCTTTACTAAGGTCTTTATAAGCAGTGCTCCCATAATAACTATCCCAATTGCAAGAATAATTACAAGTGCTCTGAGCATTGTTTCCAGAAATAATCTCAATACTTTTTTTCCCATTTTCTGGCCTCCATTTAATATATACTATAATGCATCCTAGGAACATCCGATTGTTCTTAAAACAGCCTACCAGTTCCATGCATCACAAATGCACCAAAAGCATTACTATTCTATGATTCTTCATTAACACCTAAAAATCACCTAATGAGTATACCAAACGAACTTTTAAATTTCAACCTGCATTTCCAATTTCTTATGTATCCGCGGCAAATGATCGACCAATATAATATACAATCCTGTATTTTGTCCATTTCCCCGACATAAAAAAAGAATCCTTATATGTTTTCATACAAGAATCCTTTTCCACTTCTATACTCTCTGTTTTAAAAATCAACCGATTCCATATATTTTTACTTCTGTACCCGTTTTTTCCCACAGACCTCACAAACTTCTCCACTGTTTACATGTCCGCAGCCCCAACATGTCCACTCCGAAGCCTCTGCTTCCTTCTTCGGCTGCTGACTAGTTGTCATTGTAAAATTCTTCGAAACGATCTCAACATTGCCATCTTTATCTACTGTCGTTCTCAGATCTGCCAATGTATTTGCCGCAGCAACCTCACTCTTTTTCTTTTTAATAAACTTTATTCCCATAATCTCTACCCCATATCTGCGCAACTTTGCATAGATTATTTTATAGCAATATGAACAATTTTTCAATAGAAAATTAGGGAAAATGCAAACGTTTACCAGACTACTGCCAGCCACCATCAAAGGTCAGGACCTGACCGGTCAGATAGCTGCCGGCATTTGCTGTCGTTACGATAAAATCTGCGGCTTCTTTCTCTGTAGCCATCCTGCCAAACGGAATCTCCTCTTCCAGAACGGTTTTTTCTTCCAATGACAGATGTCCATTCATCGCAGTATCAATTGCACCAAATGCAATGGCATTTACCGCTATGCCGCTTGGTGCAAGTTCCTTCGCAAGTGCCTTTGTGAATGCATTGACCGCACCTTTGGTCGCTGAATACGCTACCTCACAGGAGGCTCCAACATTGCCCCATACAGATGAAATGTTGATAATACGTCCCTTATGTGCATGCACCATGTATGGCACAACCTGCCGGCATGTGTTAAATACTGACGTTATATTCGTATCTATAATCCTTTTCCAGTCCATTTCATCCATATCCGTCAGCAGTCCGACATAAGAAATTCCGGCATTATTGACCAACAGATCAATCTTCTCCCCAAACTGTTCGGTTACATGTTCTATAAACTGCTTCACAAATGTAAAATCTCCGGCATCACCGGTCTCTGCATAACAATCTGTGCCCTGCGCAAGTATCTTCTGTTGAACCTCTTTCAGCTTTTCCGGATGACGAAATGACGTTATGGCTATTTTTTTATATTGTTGTGCAAGGGCTTCCGCCGTTGCTGCACCAATTCCTGTTGATGCCCCGATAACTATTGCTGTTTTCTGCTCCATTCTTTCTGTTCTCGCTGTTCTTTCTATTTAAAATGTGATACCCAACAGATTGATCAACAACCCCCAGCACACACTAGTAACATACAAGGTTCCAACGACCATAATGTTTTCTTTCAATCTGTGGCGGTTCATACGGAACAATACCAGAAGTCCTACGCCTGCGCTGACAAGCAGGCCTGACATCATTGCTCCGGCACTGAGCATACCATCCAGATAAAGCTCCGTAATAATAACAGATGGTGCGCAGTTTGGTATCAATCCAATCAGTGCCGCCATTGCTTCTCCAAGGAACGGTACATCACCAAGAAGTCTTCCAATCGCATCTTCCCCTGCGATACCGATAATAATATTTAACGCAAAGGATACCGCCAGGATAAATACCGTAATCTTCAAGGTGTGCTTTAATGCCGACATCCAGATTCCGTCCTCGCAGTTGCAGTGTTCCTGCTCGCACAGATCATGGATATGTTTTTCTTCTATGTCTGTACCATCATAGTGGATATGTCCATGATGTGTGTGTGTACTTTTTTCATCGTCGGTATGAATAATTTTTTCATCATGCACATGCACACTTTTTCCATTATGTGTATGAGTATCTTTATTATGTGTACATTCTGCATTGACTGTCTGTGCTGCCTGAACGGAATATCCAGAATGCTTTGATTCATCTGCACTGTCTGTAATTTTAGAATTATCGTTTTTTGAAGACGCTGTACGCTTCGTTTTTCTTCCTGCCAGATATCTTCTGCGAATATATTTATTTGCAAGATCGACTGCATAACCTGTAACGACCGCAATGCACATTTTTGTAAGCAGGATACGAATAATTGTACCGGCATTTACTGTATGCGAAATAAAGATCGGGAGCATCTCATCAGAGGTTGACATAAATACTGCAAGCAAAACTCCTGCTGTAATCACACCACCACTGTAAAGGTTCGCTGCCACACAGGAAAATCCACACTGTGGAACGATTCCAAGTGCTCCACCTGCCAACGGACCAAACGCACCGGCAGACTGCATATATTGCTTCTGCTTTTCTTCTGTTCTCTGCTCCAACCATTCCATCAGCAGATATGTCACTAATAAAAATGGTATTAATTTTACACTATCGATCAGTGCATCTGAAAACGAATCAAATAACAATTCCATACTATCCATCTCATTCCTAAAAATATAATTTGCAACCAAGTTGCATTATCAGATTATAGCATTATTTTCCCCAATGTCAACTCCTATTATCAGAAATATTCAATTTTCAGCATGGAAATTCCTGTTATCTGGTTTTATTTTTCTATTTCTTTCTTTTCTTTCTTACTGCATTTGTCGCAGACACCATATAAAATGGAATCCTTGCAGCAAAGTGTGAACCCATGATCAGACAAAATGTGCTCTGATATCTCTTTCATGAAATCACAGTCCAGATGGATGACCTTTCCACATTCGGAGCATTGCAGATGTAGATGCTTCTGACATCTGGATGGCTGTTCTACATACTGATATCCTGCTTTTTCGCCCTTATCAGCCACATATTTCATCAGTGTCTTCTCTGCAACCAGCTTATCCAGATATCGGTATACAGTTGTCTTATTTACCGAACACTCTTCCTGATCCATATGCTGTATAATATCCGACACATGAACGGCACGATCTTTATTCCGGATCAGATAATCAAGGATCATCTGTCTGCTCTTTGTCTGATATTCATGTTTACGTTCCATCTCAATTCCTGCTTTCTATCTGTTCTTAAGTCTCCACTATGTAAACTGTTATTCTATGCAGTATCGATCTACTGTCACAGTATCTGCCTTTTGTTACACATTCTATCTATACTTTATCTTCCTACTGCATATTCTAATTACTGCTGCACATTGTCCTGCATCTGCACCGGTACCCCCTGATAATAAGGTGTATTCGGAATATTTCTAAGATCCTGATTTCTCATATACTGAAGATATGCCAGTCCCTCATCAGAATATCCAAATCTCGCATTTGGACATGCCTGTGCAAGTACATTCAACAACTCCTGTTTACTCTTTTTTCCTCTTGCCAGTACATTAATAGCAACACGGTTCTTTGGAAAACGATTTTCGATTACATATTCACTTCCGGTTGGAATAAAGTTCGTCGATGTAGTATGCAGATAAATCAGATATACATCCCAGAGCCAGGTCATCTGTGTCGGCTGTTTCTTATTTGCAAGCACCTTATCAGAAATCAATACATATTGGTCTTCATATATTATATGCGAATATAACTGGTCGGCCATCTCCAAAAGCTGCGGGTTATTTTTCAAATAGCCGGTTTTTTCAGGTCGTACAATATTACGAATCCCCATTATGATAAATACAATTCCTAATAATGCAAATAAACCAAATAAAATGATCATACCCATTCCGTCATCTGCATTATCTGACATCACACCTATTGTGATCAATCCGAAAATCAGCATTAACACCGCTCCGCCGACAATCGCTGTGATTCCACCTTTTTTTATTTTTGCAAGTACAATATCTCTTCCCATATCAACATCCTCCTTTTTTATGTAAAAAGCATATAATATCTACATTATACGAAAAGATATCCATAGATTCAATCAAAAACTTTCCATAAAATCATTATAGATTTTATCTGCATATTCCGAAATAAAGCGTTATTAAATTTTCTTTTCTGTAATTGTTTTCTCGCAAAGAAAACCCCGAAACCGCATATCACGATTCCGGGATCTTATATTAACATTTACTATATAATAATTATCGTCAGATTTTGACCGGCATTTGATTAGCAAACGCCCTGAGCAAGCATAGCTTCTACAACCTTTTCGAAACCGGCAATGTTAGCACCTGCAACATAGTCGCCTTCTACACCGTAACGCTTAGCAGCGTCGCTGATGTTTGCGTAGATTGTCTCCATGATTCCCTTTAACTTGCCGTCAACTTCTTCAAATGTCCATGAAAGTCTCTCTGAGTTCTGGCTCATTTCAAGTGCAGATGTCGCAACACCACCAGCGTTAGCAGCCTTACCACCTACAAATAATACGCCATTCTCCTGTAAGTACTTAGTAGCCTCTAATGTTGTAGGCATGTTAGCACCCTCTGTTACAGAGATAATACCATTTGCAACTAATGCCTTTGCATCGTCTAAGTCTAATTCATTCTGGGTAGCACATGGTAATGCGATATCACCCTTAACATTCCATACACCGTGCTCGCCGTTCTTCTTCTCATGGTATTCAGCACTTGGTCTGGCTGCTGCGTACTCTGTAAGACGTGCTCTCTTAACTTCCTTAACTTCCTTAAGTAAGTCAACATCGATTCCTTCCGGATCATAAATCCAACCTGTTGAATCTGAACATGTTACACACTTAGCGCCTAACTGATGTGCCTTCTGGATCGCGTAGATTGCAACATTACCGGCACCGGATACGATACAGGTCTTACCAGCGATATCAATACCATGATCCTTTAATAATGCGTTTGTTAAGTATAATAAACCATATCCTGTAGCTTCTGTACGAGCAAGTGATCCACCATATGTAAGTCCCTTACCTGTAAGAACACCTTCGAATGATCCACGGATTCTCTTATACTGTCCGAACATGAAACCGATCTCTCTTCCGCCTGTTCCGATATCACCAGCAGGAACATCAACATCTGCTCCGATATACTTGCTGAGCTCTGTCATAAAGCTCTGGCAGAATGCCATAATCTCTCTATCTGATTTGCCCTTAGGATCGAAATCAGAACCGCCTTTACCACCACCGATTGGAAGTGTTGTCAGTGAGTTCTTGAAGATCTGCTCAAATCCAAGGAACTTGATAATACCTAAATTAACTGAAGGATGAAGTCTTAATCCTCCCTTGTATGGTCCAATAGCATTGTTAAACTGTACACGGAAACCTCTGTTTACCTGAACCTGTCCATTGTCATCTACCCAAGGTACTCTGAACATGATCTGTCTGTCCGGCTCTGTGATTCTTTCAAGAATCGCATTCTTTCTGTAGAGCTCCTCGTTTGCATCGATACAAGGTCTAAGTGAATCAAGAACCTCTGTTACTGCCTGTAAAAATTCTGGCTGGTCAGCATTTTTCTTCTTTACGATCTCCAGCGCTTCATCAACGTATGACATCTTAAAATCCTCCTTAAATTAATTATAAGTAAATCGCATCTCTGCGAAATTCATTTGGAGTAGTATTTTCTCTTTAAGAAAATTTCCACTTAAGATTATAAACAATAGACTTGAATTTATCAAGTAAAAATATGATTTTTATGAATTTTTTTATCTTTTTAATGAAAAAGCAGGATTTTCTTAAGTTGCAATGCGCTAAAGTGCTAGCAAATTAGCGGGATTTACAGGCCTTCCATCTCTGCCTTGATCTCATCCTCCGTTGCTGCCATTGCCTGTAATGTCATGGTCAGAAGCTTCTCAAGCTCCCAGTTAAGCTGTGCAGCACCACGTTCAATCACTTCTCTGGAACAGCCTGCAGCAAATCCCTTGCTCTTGTATTTTTTCTTCAGAGATTTCAGTTCCATATCCTTTGTGCTCTTTGACGGACGCATCAATGCCGCTGCCCAGATCAGGCCTGTCAGTTCATCTGCTGCAAACACCACCATCTCTTATTAAAACAGATCTCAAAAGACCTCAATTATTTTAACCGTCGTATTGATTCAAAAATAAATGGATGGTATTACTATTAAACGTCTTGTGGAATAATAGATAATACCATCCTTTATTTTGTTTCAAAGACTATATATTAGTTGAGTCCTTTGAGGTACTCGTCAATGCCCTTTGCTGCTGCCTTTCCAGCTCCCATAGCAAGGATAACTGTAGCTGCACCGGTAACTGCATCACCACCGGCATATACACCTGTCTTTGTGGTCTGTCCGTTTGCTTCATCAGCAACAATACATTTCCACTTATTTGTATCAAGTCCCTTTGTTGTAGATGAGATCAGTGGGTTTGGTGAAGTACCAAGTGACATGATAACTGCATCCACATCCATAACGAACTCAGAATCAGGAATCTCAACCGGTCTTCTTCTACCGGATGCATCCGGCTCACCAAGTTCCATCTTAACACATTTCATGCCCTTAACCCAGCCCTTTTCATCTTCAAGGATCTCAGTTGGATTTGTAAGGAGATCAAAAATGATTCCTTCTTCTTTTGCATGATGTACTTCTTCTACTCTGGCAGGAAGTTCTTCTTCACTACGTCTATATACAATATGTGTCTCAGCGCCAAGTCGAAGTGCTGTTCTTGCAGCATCCATTGCTACGTTACCACCGCCGACAACGGCAACCTTCTTACCAACCATGATAGGTGTGTTAGAGCCTTCCTTATAAGCCTTCATCAGGTTACTTCTTGTCAGGTACTCATTTGCTGAGAATACACCATTTGCATTCTCACCCGGAATACCCATGAACTTAGGAAGTCCTGCACCGGAACCGATAAATACTGCTGAGAAGCCTTCCTCCTCCATTAATTCATCTATCGTTACAGATTTACCAACTACAACGTCAGTCTCAATCTTAACACCTAAGGATTTTACATTTTCGATTTCTTTCTTTACTACGCCATCTTTTGGAAGACGGAATTCAGGGATACCATAAACCAGTACGCCGCCTGTCTCATGAAGTGCTTCAAAGATTGTTACATCGTAACCCATCTTTGCAAGGTCTCCTGCACAGGTAAGACCGGATGGACCGGAACCGATAACTGCAACCTTCTTGCCATTCTTCTCTACTGCCGGTTCCGGCTTAATACCATGCTCTCTTGCCCAGTCAGCAACGAAACGCTCCAGTTTACCGATAGATACAGGATCGCCCTTGATACCTCTGATACATTTACCTTCACACTGTGTCTCCTGTGGACATACACGGCCACATACAGCAGGGAGTGCTGATGATTTGCTGATCACCTGGAATGCCTCTGCAAATTCGCCCTTCTTTACATGAGCGATAAATCCAGGAATATCAATAGAAACAGGACAGCCCTTTACACACTGTGCATTCTTACAGCCGATACATCTTGCTGCTTCTGCCATTGCTTCTTCTTCATTATATCCGTAACATACTTCTTCAAAATTCTTTGCACGAACCGCAGGTTCCTGTTCACGAACCGGTACTCTATTTAAAACGTCCATTATTTGTCACCTCCACACTGTCCGCATCCACCATGATGGGTGTCGCCTTCCTTGGCTGCAAGATACGCTCTGCCTTCCTGTGTCTTATAGATCTGCTGACGTTCCATAGCTTCTTCAAAGTTTACAAGGTGTCCGTCAAATTCAGGTCCGTCTACACATGCGAATTTTACTTCGCCGCCAACTGTTACTCGACATGCACCACACATACCGGTACCATCTACCATGATCGGATTCAGGCTGACAACTGTAGGGATCTCAAGCTCTTTTGTAAGCTTACAAACGAACTTCATCATGATCATCGGTCCGATTGCTACGCATACATCATATTTATTGCCTGCGTCTACAAGCTTCTGAATCTCATTTGTAACAACGCCCTTGCTTCCATATGAACCATCGTCTGTTGTAATGTAGAGATTTCCGGCAACTGCCTTCATCTGCTCTTCCAGAATGATAAGCTCTTTGGATCTTCCACCGATAATAACATCAGCGGCTACTCCATGCTCATGTAACCATTTTACCTGCGGATATACCGGTGCGGTTCCTACACCACCGGCTACAAACAAGATCTTCTTATTCTTTAATGTCTCTAAATCTTCTTCTACTAATTCCGATGGACGGCCAAGCGGTCCAACAAAATCTGTAAAGCTGTCTCCAACCTTTAAACTCTTCATCATCTCTGTCGCTGCACCTACTACCTGGAATACGATAGTGATCGTGCCTGCTTCTCTTGAATAATCGCAGATTGTAAGAGGAATTCTCTCTCCATCTTCTGAGCCTCTTACGATTACAAACTGACCCGGAAGACAATTCTTTGCTACTCTTGGTGCTTCCACGTCCATAAGATAGATTGCATCTGTCAACGCTTCTGTTCTAACAATCTTAAACACGTTTTTATCCTTCCTTTCTCTTTTCCCGACTCTCCACACAAGACTCAGGAATACTACACTGCCGAAATCGCACAATATAGTCCATTATAGCATCTATTAACAAATACTGTAAAGGTGTAATTTTCAGGCATTTTTCATATCATTTTTACGTTACTCCAAACCAGAAAACAGATTGCTTTCTATCTGACTGATATCTTCAATCGGTATGATTGTTGCATCTGCCATGATTACTGCTCTTCTGTACAGATCAATTCGCTTAACGATACCGGAATGCGTAACATATTCTCCTCCGGCTTTTCTCTCATCCTGTACGAAATAGGTAATATCCACTAACTGTTCTGTACCTATATTGGCTGAAATAATGTTTAGTTTCTCATTCAATTCTTCCAATACTTCATCACTGAGCACCCGTTTCTCATCTGTCCGTCTGGCAGTCTCACGAATCGCCGCCGCATGTCCTGTCAATGCCGCAAACGGCGCAAATTGTGCCGCCCGGTCATAGAGCGTCATCTGCGGATGCGTCTTTGAAACAGGGTGTTCCAAATGAATGATATCATCATATTTATGGTTGTTCTGCTCCTGCATATTATATATACCTCTTTATGCCTTATGTCCGCCGATCTGTGCATTTCTGTCTTTCGCCGTTGCCCCTTCCTGCAGGTTCATGCCCTTCAGGATCGCATTTTTTCCATATTTTTTCTTGATGTTGAGCATGGCTTCCTGCATGTGGCGTTCCCGTTCCAGATCCGCTTCCTCTTTCTCCCTTTGTTTTTTTACAGCCTCATAATCTGTAAAAAAATCAAGTTGCTCATACGCATCGTCATTCGTGACAGTATGTTCATCCACCAGTTTATTCGCGGTAATATTAATCCTCCGGATCAAAAGATCCTTGTCGACGATCCGGTCATACAGTTCCATTACCGCATCCATAAGCATCTGCGTCGATGAAGTCTGCCGCTTGAGATTGATCGTTCCATGTGCATGCTTTGGAACCTTTCGTCCATATCGATCCGTCGTAACCGCCCCTTTATATTTCTTTCTTCTCGCCAGGTCTGTCAGATTATCAATATCATAACCGATCGTAAGCACGATCTGATCTGTAACAAGTCCCTTATCCACCAGATCAAGCGACATAAGATCAGTCATTTCCTTTACAACCAGCCTTGTCTTATCAAAATCATACGGACAGTGCAGTACCTGTCCGGTGCAAATGCTATTCGTCTCCGGTTTATATGCCTTGATCTGCTCCATCGTGCAAGGCTCATATCCCCATGCATGATCGATCAGCAGCTCTGCATTAATGCCAAATAACTTATACAATAAATCTTCATTATATAATTCATTTGTCTTTCCGACCGAGCATCTCGCCACATCGCCCATCGTGTATAGCCCATATTCCGCTAATTTCTTCGCATATCCCTGACCGACACGCCAGAAATCCGTGATCGGCTTGTGACTCCAAAGCTTCCTGCGGTATGCCATTTCATCCAGCTCCGCAATCCGTACTCCGTCCTCATCCGGTTCGATATGCTTCGCCACGATATCCATCGCGATCTTACAAAGATACAGATTGGTTCCGATTCCTGCCGTCGCTGTGATTCCGGTCGTCTTTAACACATCCCGTATCATCATCATGGCTAGTTCTCTGGCTGTCATATGATAGACATTCAGATAGCTGGTCACATCCATAAATACCTCATCGACCGAATAAATATGAATATCCTCCGGCGCAATGTATTTCAAATAAATGTCGTAGATCCGTGTACTGTATTCCATATAAAGTGCCATGCGCGGCGGAGCAATAATATAATCCAGCTGAAGAGCCGGATCTGCACTCAGCTTCGTGCTGTCATCCGATGCTCCGGTAAAATGATGATCCGGTATATTCCGTCTTCTTATATTATTTGCTTCCCGCACCTTCTGAACAACCTCAAATAATCTCGCCCTGCCCGGTATTCCATATGCCTTAAGTGATGGAGATACCGCAAGGCAGATCGTTTTCTCTGTCCGGCTCGGATCTGCCACTACTAGATTTGTGGTCAGGGGGTCTCTGTTCCGCTCTCTGCATTCTACAGAAGCATAGAAGGATTTCAGATCGATCGCTATATATGTTTTATTTTCTTCCATTTATCCATGCTCCTTCCGTATATTTTATCCACATCATCCAACGGTTGTTCTGCATTTTATTCCACGCTTCAATTATATGTAAAATGGTTGGTTTTCTCAATGGAAAAATACGGATACAAAGATAAAGTCCCACCTGTTTCCGGCGCTATGTCAGGGATATTATTGGAGCAAAAAAGTCCAGATACAGCATCTCTACCATATCTGGACTTCTACTAAAATATACATGCTATCTGTTCTGCCTGTGTCTTTAGCCTATAATTGCCTTAATTTCCGCTTCGCTCATATCGGTTACATCCATGATCTGCTCTAAGGAGTAGCCTTTCTTATGCATATTCAGAATAAATTCAATTTTTCCTTCTACCCTGCCAGCGGCTTCGCCCTTTGCATATCCCATTTCTTCTACGCCTTCACTCAGATTGCACATGATATTCACCTCTTTCCTTATACTGCGTCTGTCTACCGGTATGTTATATTCCTGTTTCATCAGCTTCAATTTTTGTTCTGCCGTCATTGTCTGTGACAATAGTGTTCCAAGCAATCGATGCAATTCATATCTTTCTTCCTTGGGTGGTATCTCCTTCGCCAGCCCAATCATCACGATGTTAGGAATATTCAGATTGCCTTTCCAATCCTGTCCCTCTACCAGATCATCCTTCACCATATGAATATGACTCAGACTGTTCTTCTCCATATTCATACAAATCCAGATGGAATATACCTGTTTGATCTCGTTATAGTCAGAACCTGTAAATTCCCGCTCTTTCTGGGATGACACCAGTCTTGCGGTGTAAAAGATTGCCCGATTTAAGATAAAGTACTTTGTCGGTTCATTCTTCTGTGCTTCCAGATTGATGATCATCTTTGCCAATCCATCCCGCATCTGTACATAGAAAATAATATCAAAATATATCTTTCCCTCATCAATTTCGGAACTTTCTGTATTCAGTCCGACAATCCGTTCACCGGTTCTGACATCCACTGCTTCTTTGTTCATTAGTCCAGGTTCAACCGGAATCTGGCTGATATACGGTTCACCTTCAATCAATGATACAACCGTATCTGCATCCATGCCTTTAAATTCTTCTACTACCCTGATCAGTATATGCGCCAATATGATCTTCTGTCCAAGCAGCCGCTTGGCACTGGCATCATACTGTGCTTTCTGATCAGTAGCATTGGAGGAATATACAATTTCGTTATCCATGTTCTATCTCCTTTCTTAATACTGATAGAACAGAATAACATGCATATTTTAGCTTTGTATATTACCTCCGTCTCTCCAAGTTTGATTGTAATGGATATCCGAACGGAAAACAAGTTTATAATTATTTACCTAAAAAGAATCCTCAATATGTCAGAATATCCTTTTATATCTCATCTTTTTGCTGTAAAAAGATATCGACTGTTACCCATTCCGGATCTACGTTGTACTCCATTCTCCCATTATAGGATTTTACCACACGTTCCATATTCTGGATTCCGTATCCATGACCATCTCCCTCTTTGGAAGAATAAAATTCACCGCCAGCCAATGCTTTATAACGGCTGCTGTCATATGTATTCTTAATTTGAAAACTGATCATATTTTCATAACAGCCAGCTTTCATAATAACCGCTTTCCTATCATTTCCTTTCAGACACGCTTCCATTGCATTTTCAAGAGCATTCGCCAGAACTCCACAAATGTCAATATCTTTAACACCCAGATTGCTTGGCAATCCACCATCAAATCGAAAATCAACTTCTTTAAATTTCTGATCCCTTGTAATGCCAAATATAATAGAATCAACCATAAAGTTTCCGGTATACCGAACCCGTTCTAGATTTAACTCTTTATCCTTCTGGGATAATTGTCCCATATATTTCTCCAATTCTGAATATTCTCCACCATAGACCAGACCTTCCATTGCTGCAATATGGTGTCTGAAATCATGTCTGAACTGCCGAACCTTCTCATAATCATCATGAACTTGTTCACCATATGCCAATTTCAATCCTAAACTTTCGTCATAAAGCCCTTCCGTTTCTATGTGTACATCATTTTGGTGTTTTAAACGATTTGAATGTAGGAAGAATACAATAATACAAGCAACGATTATAGCAAAGGTAATCCCAATAATGTTATACAGCCGTGCCCTGTTTTCTGGTTTCCCATATGCCATAGTCATCATCATAATTATAAAAATGAAATAAAGACTCAGCATTGCTACTGATAATAAGGAACATTGCAAGGTCTCAATTTTCCTATTCAACATATTTTTTCTAACAAATCTGCGGCATCCCAAAACGATCAATATGACTATAATAGATGAAATTATATTTGCATATATCTTAATCCATCCTGCATCATAAATATAATACCACCATATTTTTCCTTTTATTAAATATCCTAATGTTACAAACATCGCAGTATCAATATAATTAACACCTATCAATGATAATACATACAATACAATTTTATTTTTCATTTTGCCATCATATAAAAGTAACACGATGAACAATATATAAAAAACTGACACAAAGGAAACTTTTCTTTGTATTAAATATATTTCTATTATAAAACCTATCAGACATATTCCAATTCTAAACCATTGTCTCTTATCTTTATAAAATTTTCCCTGGAATAAAAACGAAAAGATTATAAAATATTTAATAATCTCAATACTGTTATATAAAAAAATTTCTATCATGCTAATTCCATTTCATTTTTGTCTTGCAAAATTCAAAGTAACAGTCACGGCACTTATTGATGTTGGATCTTGGAATTGAAATTTCAGACCCATCTTTTAAAATCACTTTGTGATCAAGTCTCTGAATGTATTCCATATTAACAATACAGCTTTTACTTATCCGTAAGAAACTATTCCCTAATTCAACTTCCCAATCCTTTAAAGAACGTCTAACTAACTTTTTATCTGTCATAAATAAGCCATTCACTATTTTACCAGTAGTGTATTCAATATATGTATAGACATGTTCGGACATAATTTTTATGATTCTATCGTACTGTATACAAAAGCTACCTAACTCATCCTTTAAGTTAACTACTCTCTTTCCACTTTCTACCTGTTCAAACAATCTTAATTTATCTGCTAAAACATTTGTATTTTTATCAAAACTAACTTTATCTACAAAACCTATAACATATCTGCCGAACGCTTCTTGAATCATTTCATCATGACTTGTTAAAAATATGATACTACTTCCATATCGATATTGTTCCAATTCTTTTTTCAACCACAATCCATTCTTTCCCGGCATCTCTATATCTAATATAAACAAATCCACAAGTTCTTCATCATTTGTCAGATTTTGTATCAGACTTTCAGCAGAATGAAAAGCACTAATTTTTGACTTTACCGACAATACATTTCTGCACACATTCGCTACATTTTTTATTACTTTATCGTCATCATCACAAATAACAATATTCATAAAAACACCCCCATTCTTTTCTATTTAAAATAATACGTTATTTCTTTTTTATTTACAATAATAAGTTCGCTATTCGACATATTTCGAGAAAAACAGACAAAAAAATAGCCCAAATTACTTGGACTATTTTTATGTTCTGTTAATGCCACCATTAACAACCGCAGTCATTTTGTTTCTTTTGCTAGATATACAATTTTAACTATTATAAATTTTTCTGTTCATAATCCCCCTTTTATTAAAAGCCCCCTTTAGAATCATAAACTGTCATTGTTTTATATAGATAAATATTGTCTGTCAAAATATTTTTCCGCTCAACTCCATAATATTTTTTTATTTTCCCCAGCCTACAAATTTTTTAAGCCATTCCCAGAAATCAAGACCATATAATGCCATATTTTTCCCCTTTCCCTTTAAGCGCCATCCGTTATGTATTTCGTACGATGGTTATAGTTTAAGAGGCTATATGCGATTTTTCTATTTATTTGTTCTGAACCGTCGTTTTTTGTTCTGTAATAAAAGCTGCGTATAGGAATTACACACATCTTGTCATTTTATTTACTTCAGAAGCATAAAAAAGTGCCCCGAATATGACTGATATAAAATGTACCGCATACCCGGAGCAGGGTTGATTCCAACTTATATTTATTTAGAAAAGATCCTTTACTTTCTGCCAGCATTTCATCGATCTGATCCTGAACCTGAGTATCCATACCTCTGTCCCTGCCGTATTGCTTGATTACGCTAAGAAAGCAAATGATAAAGAATCATCATTATAAAAAGGAAAATAACATTTGCAACTGTAAATTCCAGAAAATATCTGCCCCTAAATGACCGATCCTCTTTTGCAACATATTTGAAGCTGATCAGGCTTGCCATTGATGCTATCAACGTTCCAAGACCCCCGAGATTGGTTCCGATCACCAGCTCCCGAATATGGTCTGTGAATCCGGATAACAAAATCGCAGCAGGAACATTACTCATTACCTGACTTGCAATTACCGAAGTAACCACCTCCCGTCCGGTCAATATATCCGAAAGCAGTTGACTGAATGCCGGGATACGTCCAAGATTACCGATGAATATAAATAACGCGATAAAAATACATAACAGAGAATAATCAACCTGTGTCAGAATTTTCCGGTCACGCAGAAGCAAATATAAAAATACTAACGCGAAAGGCACACCATACGGAAGAATATGTGAAACCGCAAGCAGACTTATGACAAACAGAATAAGATATGCTGTAAATTTTTCAATCCATTCCGCATCCTTTTTCTCCCATTTTGAACCGGAAGCACTCAACGAATCCTTCTGTCTTTTCGTTGAAGCTTTATCTTCAACAGAATCTAAGCCTTTGTTCTGCTTTATTTCTGTCTTCCCATCATGACTTAACTTTCTTTTTCGAACCATGGATGCCAGACCGATCCATGCCATTAACAAAGCAAATGCGCAGACTGTATACGGCAGCATGATCTTTAAAAACTCCGCAATACCTATACCTGCTTTTCCATACAAATACAGATTCTGAGGATTACCAAGAGGTGTCAACATACTGCCAAGATTCGCCGCAATCGTCTGCATGACAATTACTTTTAGCATCCATTTGCTATCAGTGTCCGGGTTCAGTTTCTTCATTATTATAATTGCAAACGGCACAAATGTAATAAGTGATACATCATTTGTTATAAACATCGACATAAAGAAACACAAGCATACAAGGATTACCGTTACTCCTCCGATCCCATGCACCTTTGCTAACAGCCGTTCTGCTAATTTATCAAACACATCAATATTCCTCAAGCCGGCAACGATACTCATAAGGCAGAACAGGATCGCCAGTGTCCGGAAATCAATATACGAAATATATTCTCTGTCAGGGACTACAAAAAATACTGATATCACTGCCAGCACGACCGCGATCGATAACACGGTTTCCTTCTTTATAAAATATAAAATCTTTTTCATCCTTCTAATCCTCTTAACACATATTTTCTGCTTGCATTATTGTACTGCATTCACTTCCGCCCCACAACCTGTAATTCTGCAATTTATGATCAAGTCTTCCTTATATTTTAGATGCTTTTTTACCGGAAATATTTTATACTCTACATATAAATATTTACAAAAGCGTTCCTGTCTTGATAGTATCAACAGGTTGAAGCTCATAATCTACACAAGCTGTACAAATATTAATAAGGGAGGGCATGCATATGAATCTCAAAGACAAAACACTCTGGCAGAGAAATGCTGCTGCGATCGGCGGCATGGTTTTATTTGCCGCTGGAATCAACTTCTTTATCGTCCCCGCCAGTCTGTATAACGGCGGTGTCCTTGGTATCAGCCAGATCATACGAACCTTACTGATCCAAGTATTTCCATCGCTTGCATCAGGAACCGATATCGCAGGTATTATCAACTTTATCTTAAATATACCTTTATTTATCATGGCATATATCTCAATCGGCAAAAGTTTCTTCAGCCGGACACTGGTCTGCCTGATCAGCCAGACGATATTCCTAAGTATATTTCCAATTCCGGCTACACCTCTGGTCAATGACAGCCTGACTGCCAGCATCATGGGTGGACTTCTCGCCGGTACAGGCATCGGTATCTCCTTACGCTCCGGCGGCTCCAGTGGCGGCATGGATATCGTCGGTATGTTCTTTACCAAGAAATACAAAAATTTCAGCGTGGGAAAGGTATCTTTGACAGTCAATGCTGTTGTCTACGGCATCTGTGCAATCCTTTTTGGTATCCCGACAGCCGTATACAGCATTATCTATTCCGCTGTCAGTACTCTGATGACTGACAAAGCACATACGCAGAATATCAATACCGAAGTCGTGATCTATACAAAAGAAGAACCGGAAGCCATCCTTGATTACATCGTAAACGAATTTCACCGGGATGCAACCTGGTGGGAGGCGCGTGGTGGTTATACCGAAGAAACAACTTATATGATCGTTACGATCCTTTCCAAATATGAATGTGTTCATCTCCGCCGTGGACTGAAAAATATCGATGAACATGCCTTTGTTGTTGTAAAAGAAGGTATGCATATTGGCGGAAAATACGAAAAGCATTTATAAAACCTGCATAAAACCTGTAATTTTCAGCATTTTTTTGCATATATAAATTGCATTTTTCAAAACACAATGGTATATTTATTCAGAAAAGAATGAAAGGAAGTAATGAAAATGAAACTTAAAAAATTTTTAGCAATTACGATGTCCGCAGCTCTGGCTATGGCTTCTCTGACAGCCTGCGGAAGCAAGAGCGATGACAGCAAAAAGTCATCCGACAAGAAGACAGCCAAAGTTATCGAGATCGATCTGACAGATGAGCAGTATGCTTTCGGTGTAGATAAGACTCAGCCGGAGTTACTGGATCAGGTAAATGCATTTATCAAGGATATGAATGCAGATGGTTCTTTTGAAGAGATCTGCAATCACTACTTCGGCGATGGCGAACCTGTTGCTGTTGAATCAGCTACATTAGACTCAAGCAAGGATCAGTTAGTTGTAGCAACAAACGCTGCATTCGAACCATTTGAGTATACAAAGGGTGAGAACTACTACGGAATCGATATGGAGATCGCTAAGGCACTTGCTGACAAGCTCGGTAAGGAGCTGGTTATCCAGAACATGGATTTCGATGCTGTATGTCTCTCCGTTGGTCAGCAGAAATGTGATATCGCTATGGCCGGTCTTACAATCAAGCCGGATCGTGAAGAATATGTAGCTTTCTCAGATTCTTACTACAAGGCTTCCCAGAAGTTGATCGTTCCATCAGACAACACAGAATTTGACGAATGTAAGACTGCCGATGATGTAAATGCAATCCTTAACGCTAAGGATTCAAGCAGCAAGATTGGTTTCCAGACAGGTACAACCGGACAGTTCTACTGCGAAGGTGATGATGACTGGGGATTCGCTGGTCTTAAGATGACATCTACCGGTTACAAGAACGGTTCTCTTGCAGTTCAGGATCTGTTAAATGGTAACTTAAATTATGTTATTATTGATTCTGCTCCTGCTGCTGCCATTACAAAATCATTAAATGCTATGCAGTAAAAATATGCTATAAGAATCACGCGTTCCTCGCGTGAAGAAAATATATGGTAACAGGTAATTGTAAATTGCTAAAACAGTTCTGCTGATTCAGTGTATCTATATTTTACAATTACCTGTTATCTGATAGATATTGAAAGGATATTTCATGGGAGACATTTCAAGTAAAATACAAAAGTTCATAGAAATATTCATTGATAACAGAGGATATGTAAAGGTTGTTGAAGGTCTGAAGAATACCGTTATCATCGCCATAACCGGTCTGATCATCGGTATTTTGATCGGAACCATCATTGCAACTGTCCGCGTCATTCCAAAATATAAACGACTGCCACGAGTTTTAGATGCAATCTGCAGCGTCTATGTCGGATTCTTCCGTGGAACTCCTATGGTCGTGCAGTTACTGCTGTTTTACTATGTTCTGCTCCCTATCGCAGGAGGTCATATGAGCGGTGTACAGGTGTCAATGCTTGTATTCGGTCTAAACAGTGGGGCTTATATTTCCGAAATCATGCGAAGCGGTATCCTTTCTGTTGATCCCGGACAGATGGAGGGTGGTCGTGCCATGGGACTTAGTTTTGCAACTACCATGCGCAAGATCGTGATCCCGCAGGCAGTCAAAAATATTCTGCCTACTCTGGGAAATGAATTTATATCTTTGATCAAGGAAACATCTGTTGTAAGCTTTGTTGGTGCTACTGACTTATATGTAGCATTTAACTATATTGGTAGTAACAGCTACGAATTCATGATCCCATATCTGGTTATGGCACTGATTTATATTGTTATGGTGCTTCTGATCAGTCTTGGTATCAAACTTATGGAAAGGAGCCTGAGAAAGAGTGATAGACGTCATTAATCTTGAAAAACACTTTGGTGACAATGAGGTTTTACGAGGCATCAATGTCACGATCGATAAAGGCGATATAATGGTTGTAATCGGTCCATCAGGTTCTGGTAAGAGTACATTTCTTCGCTGTTTAAACTGTATGGAAGACCCTACCGGCGGTCAGATCATCTTCAATGGTGTCGACATTGCCGACCCGAAGGTTGATATCAATATCCACCGTCGTCATATGGGAATGGTATTCCAGCATTTCAATCTGTATAATAATAAAACGGTTATTCAAAATATCATGCTTGCTCCTGTACTGGTGCGATGTCAGGATCTAAAAAAAGCAAAGCGTCATAATCGTATGCTTCCGCTTACGAACCTGTTCCGCAAGGAAAAGCAGGAGAAGATCAATATCACAACCACAAAGGCTCAGATCGTTGCCGAGGCAAGAGCAAAGGCTGAGGAGCTTTTGAAACGGATTGGCCTGGAAGATAAAGCAGATGTATATCCTTCTACTTTATCCGGTGGTCAGAAACAGCGAGTTGCCATTATCCGTGCACTTGCTATGAATCCGGATGTGATCTTATTCGATGAACCGACTTCTGCTCTTGATCCTGAAATGGTTGGAGAAGTTCTCGACCTGATGAAGGATCTTGCAAAAGAAGGAATGACCATGATCGTGGTTACTCATGAGATGGGCTTCGCCAAGGAGGTTGCCAATAAAGTCCTCTTCATCGATGAGGGGCAGATTCTTGAAACCGGAACGCCGGAAGAATTCTTTGGCAATCCGAAGAATCCTCGACTGAAGGATTTCCTTTCGAAAGTATTATAGACTGTGCTCAAAAAATGGAAGAGGGTATTTATCTATTATTACGTAAGACGTTTTCACTCTACCTTCGACGCAGTGGTACATAAGGCTGCAAAATACGCAGCCTAAGTACCAGCGCTCAGGCAGGCTTACTTCATAATAGTAATACCCTCTTCCATTTTTGTTTCCACTTCTCAATAGTAAATACATTTCATTATCGCCAAGGGCCGACGTGAATAACTGAGACCTTAGCGAGGCTTCCACCGAGGTTAGTTCGAAGTTACACAGCGTGAATAACTAAAAACTTTAAAACAGCTACTATTTATGTCGTCTGACATATGACAGTAGCTGTTTTTCGTTTATTTTTTTAATGCTTCCTCCAGGGTATGCCAGCCAAGGACTGCGCATTTTACACGGGCAGGCATATGGGAGATATCTTTTAAGGCGGAAGCTTCTTCGAGTTCATCGATTTCTTCATCGGTTGCTTCGCCCTGTATCATCTTTAAGAAAAGTTTTCCAAGCTTCAATGCTTCTTCTTCCGTCTTTCCAACGATCATGCCAAGCATGATATCTGCGGACGCCTGTGAGATTGCACAGCCGTCTCCGACAAATGCTCCGTCTTCGATAATTCCGTTTTCTACTTTTAATTTCAACCAGATATCATCCCCACAGTTCGGGTTTACACCTTCCAGTACAATGTTCGCATCCGGAAGATCATGCTTGAATTCCGGTCGGATATTGTGCTCCGTCAGGATCTCATTATAAAAACTTCTATTCTCCATATCCCATTCTCCTTCTGACATTTGCAACACTCTCTACAAATGCATCGACTTCTTCTATCGTATTGTAGAACATAAAGCTGGCTCTTGTTGTATTATACACCTTCAGATAAGTAAGCAACGGCTGTGCACAATGGTGTCCGGCACGAACATCGATCCCATCTGCTGCCATGATCTCACTGACATCATGTGGGTGTACATTGTCGATCGTAAATGCCACAATACCGGTATGGTTTGCAGGATCTTCTGAGCCGATCACATGAACATGTGGAATCTTTGCAAGTCCTTCCATCGCATGTCGGGTCAGTTCCAGTTCTCTCTGCTCGATTGTCTCAAATCCAATCTTATTAATATATGAAATTGCGGCTGCAAGTCCGGCTGCTCCGGCCGCATTTACAGTTCCTGCCTCGAACTTATGCGGAAGCTCAGCCCATACCGCTCCTTCTGTCGTTACGGACTGGATCATCTCGCCACCTGTCATAAATGGCGGCATCTCTTCCAGTAATGCTTCTTTTCCATATAACACGCCAATACCCATCGGTCCCATCAGCTTATGACCGGAAAATGCAAGAAAATCCGCATCCAGATCTTTGACATCGATCGGCATATGCGGTGCGCTCTGTGCCGCATCTACTACAATAACCGCGCCGACCGCATGTGCAAGCTTTGAAATCTTCTTGATCGGATTCACACAACCGAGAACATTGGATACCTGTCCGATCGCTACAAGCTTTGTCTTCTCATTGATTCCTGCTGCAAGTGTCTCATCTGTCAAAGTACCGTCCTTCTCACAGTTCAGATACCGGACCGTTGCACCTGTCATTCTCGCTGCCATCTGCCATGGGAGAATGTTGCTATGATGCTCCATGATGCTGACTGCGATCTCATCTCCTGCTTTCAAATGACTGCATGCATAGCTGTATGCAACAAGGTTCAGACTCTCTGTTGTATTTCTTGTAAAGATGATTTCTTTTTCAGAATCTGCATGAATAAAATCACGCACAACTTTTCTGGCATCTTCATATGCTTCTGTTGCTGCAAGGCTCAGCGGATAGAAACCACGAAGCGGATTTGCATTGCTTTCTTCATAAAAACGCTTCTCTGCTTCAATTACAACTGCCGGCTTCTGTGCTGTAGCCGCATTGTCTATATAAATGGTTTTATTTGTCTGTAATAACGGAAAATCCTCTTTATAATTCTTCTCTATCATCTGCCATTACCTCCGCAAGCTGTGCTTCTACCAGCTTCTGTGTCTGCTCGTCTCCTATATGGCGATATAACATCTCGAATTTGCCGCGTGTCATGATATCCTCCGCAGTCTCCTTGTCGATGCCTCTTGATTCAAAATAAAATAATGTCTCCTCATCCAGTTCGCCGATCGTTGCACCGTGAGAACCTTCTACATCCTCCTCTGCACAGAGAATGATCGGGATTGTCTTATTGATCACATCATCACCAAGCAGGAGTACATTTTCTGTCTCTGCACCTGTGGATTCGGATGCGCCGTTCTTGAAATCGATCGTTCCACGAAATACTTTCTCTGCTGCATCCTTTAAAGTTCCGTCCACCTGAATCTCACAATTTGTCTTCTTACCGAAATGATTTATGATCAGGTTCACATCGATCTTCTGTGTCTTCTGTCCAAGGTAGCCGATCTCGATCTGTGTATCTGCTCCTGTACCCTTAAGATCTGTACGGATTCCGTTATAGAGATCACCTTTTCCGATAAAGATCTGAAGGATATCGAACCTTGCATTTTCATCGCAGATACAACCGATATCATTTAACAGAGTCTGTTCTTCATCCTGCATAAATACCTGTACCAGACGAACACGACTGTCTTTCTTTGCCTGTATCATCGTACGATATGCCAGTGAACCTGCCTGCGCACTTTTCTTTGTAAATGTCTCAATTATGGTTGTATCCGTGCCTTCTTCTGCCGTCAGATAACATGCACCTGCCGCAGACGCTGCTGTCGTTCCATCAACAGCCAGACGGATTGTTGCCTTTGCGTCTTTGTCCGAAGCAGTCAGAACTGTTTTTTCTGTCTGCGCATCTGCAAAGATCGAATCTGCCTCTCTTCCTGCTCCACTCTCAACTGTGGCAAATTCTGCTGCATCCCCGGATATCAGGCTGTTTGTCTCTTTATCTTCAAATGTTTCCTCTACCGTCACCTTACATGGTGCTATCTCCGGATTCCATGAAACCTTTGTATCATTCATATGAAGCCAGTACCATGTTTTGGATGGAAGTTTATTAATATTGATCGTATTCTTGTCCATTGCTCATTTCCTCCTAACCTATACTGCCCTTCATTTCCAGACGGATCAGATTGTTCATTTCCAAAGCATATTCCAGCGGAAGCTCCTTTGATACGTTGTCCGCAAATCCACTGACGATACAAGCTCTGGCATCTTCCTCACTCATACCACGGGACATCAGATAGAATACTGCATCATCACTGATACTGCCAATCTGTGCCTCATGTCCTACATTTGCCTTTCTGGTACGGATGTCCATCGCAGGGATCGTATCGGATCTTGAAATAGAATCCAGCATCAGTGACTGACAAGATACTGCCGCCTTGGCATTCTCAGCTTCCTTTGCGACGACAACGGAAGAACGGAAGGTACTGATGCCGCCATCCTTTGAAATAGATCTTGTATTAATGTAAGAACTGGTATCCGGTGCGCTGTGAACGACCTTTGCTCCGGTATCCAGATTCTGTCCTTTTCCGGCAAATGTGATACCGGTAAACTCCATCTTCGCACCCTTTCCTTTCAGGATACTCATTGGATACAGATAGGATACATGCGATCCGAAGGATCCGGAAACCCATTCGATCGTTCCGCCTTCCTCTACAACCGCACGTTTTGTATTCAGGTTATACATATTCTTTGACCAGTTCTCGATCGTCGAATAACGAAGTTTCGCATTCTTACCGACAAATAATTCCACGCATCCGGCATGGAGATTTGCCACGTTATATTTTGGTGCAGAACAGCCTTCGATGAAATGAAGATCCGCGCCCTCATCCACGATGATAAGGGTATGTTCAAACTGTCCGGCTCCCGGTGCATTCAGACGGAAATAAGACTGCAACGGAATCTCTACGGATACTCCCTTTGGCACATATACAAAGGAACCGCCTGACCATACAGCACCATGAAGAGCTGCGAACTTGTGGTCATTGGGACGAACCAGCTTCATAAAATGCTTTCTTACCATATCTGCATATTCGCCATTTAATGCACTCTCCATATCGGTATATACAACACCCTTTTCAGCTACCTCCTGACGGACATTGTGGTATACCAGCTCGGAATCATACTGTGCTCCGACACCTGCAAGAGATTTTCTCTCTGCCTGTGGGATGCCCAGTCGTTCAAATGTATTTTTGATATCTTCCGGCACATCAGACCATTTTGCTTTCATATTTGTATTTGGTCTGACATAGGTTACGATGTTGTCCATATTCAGACCTTCAATCGATGGTCCCCAGTCCGGCACTTCCATATTATTATAGATCTGCAGGGATTCCAGACGGAAGGTCTGCATCCATGCCGGATCATGTTTCTCTTTCGAAAGCTGCTCAACGATCTCAGGCGTCAGTCCTGCCTTGATCTTATAAGCATCTTTTTCATCATCTTTGAAGTCATATATATTTCTGTCTATGTCTTCTACATATGTTTTTTCTTTCATATCTATCGGATGCTCCTTTCAAAGACTACTGATTCTGCTCTGTCTTCTCATATTTTGCAAATCCATTCCGGTTGATCTCCTCTACCAGAGATGCATCACCGGTCTGTATGATCTTACCTTCTACCATAACATGTGTATGATCAACAGATAAGGACTCCAGAATCTTCGTGCTATGGGTAATGATCAGAAGACTGCCCTTGCAATTCTTCTGGTATTCTTCGATACCGGCAGATACTGTTCTTACAGCATCAACGTCCAGACCGGAATCTGTCTCATCAAGGATTGCAAGTGAAGGCTTCAGCATCAGGAGCTGTAAGATCTCTGCCTTCTTTTTCTCACCACCAGAAAATCCGACATTCAGATCACGCTCTGCATAGGATGGATCCATCTGAAGGATCTCCATTGTACGCTCCAGCTCTTTTTTGAAATCATATAAACGCTGTCTTTTTCCTGTCTTCTGCTCCAATGCATTTCTGATAAATGAACTTAAAGTCACACCCGGAACCTCTAATGGATTCTGGAAAGACAGGAAGATTCCTGCTTTCGCACGCTCATTGACAGGAGCCTCTGTAATATTTTTACCCTGAAACCAGATCTCTCCGCTCTTTATGGTATATCTTGGATTTCCCATGAGTGCATAGCCGAGTGTTGATTTACCTGTTCCGTTTGGCCCCATGAGAACGTGCGTCTCACCTTTTCCGATTGACAGATCTACACCGTGAAGGATCTGCTTCTCCTCTACATCTACATATAAATTCTTTACATTTAATAACTGTTTCTCTGACATATTCGTGCCTCCTGTATATTCATCTATTCTTTCACTGTTTGTCCGGCTTTTCCTGCCACATCGGCAAGTGTCATATTATCAAAATAATTATTGATCAGATCGGCAAGTCCTTGCCAGATCGGTAATGTATAACATAATTCCGACCGGTCACACGGTACCGAATCATCCTTCAGGCAGGATACCGGTGCAAGGGTTCCTTCGGTCAGTTTGAGGATCTCTCCCACACTGTATTCCTCCGGTTCTCTGGTCAGACGATAGCCACCTCCATGTCCGCTTGCCGCTTCGATCAGATGTGCTTTTGACAGCATCCGGGTGATACTTTCCAGATATTTCTGTGACAGCTCTTCGTGTTGTGATATTTCTTTTAGTGGTATAAAACTGCCATCATGATTTACCGCCAGATAAACCATAACGCGTAATGCATACCGTCCTTTTGACGAGATGACCATAGTATTTCTCCCTCTTTCCAAATTATGCTACAAAGATAATATTCCTATTCACCTACCATGTCAATAGGTGAATAATATTTTTGTTGCTTTTTCGACTGTAAACCTTTAAACTGGAACAGTATGGCACGTATAGATAATTGCGTAAGCATTAGTTACTAATATGCATAAATCTGAATTATGCAATCATCTATATAATAAAGAAATAGATAGGGTTAGTTTATGAGTAATAAAAATACGAAAAGTTTTGGAAGCAGATGGGGATTCATTCTGGCTTCTGTAGGGTCTGCCGTTGGTATGGCAAATGTCTGGGGATTTCCAAATAAATTGGGAAGTAATGGTGGCGGCGCATTTCTGCTGATCTACCTGCTTTTTATCTTTATATTCAGCTATGTGGCACTTCCGACCGAATTTGCGATCGGACGAAGAGCCGGAACAGGAACACTTGGTGCTTATAAATATGCATGGGAAACAAGAGGTAAAAAAGCCGGTACTGCAGGTGGACTGCTCGGCTGGCTTCCACTTGCAGGCTCCTTATGTATCGCGATCGGTTATGCGATCATCGTTTCGTATATTTTAAAAGCCTTCCTTGATTCTCTGATTGGAACTTTAATGCATGAAGATACAGCAGTCTGGTTTGATTCATTTTCATCCAAACCGTTCTCTGTGATCCCGCTTCACATTATCGTGGTAGCCGGAACGCTTCTGACTCTGTTCTTCGGTGCACATAGTATAGAAAAGACAAATAAGATCATGATGCCGTTATTCTTCATCATTTTTCTGATTCTTGCAGTCCGTGTTGCTATGCTTCCGGGCGCAGCAGAAGGATATAAGTTCATGTTCACACCGGACTGGTCAAAGCTTGCTGATCCTATGATCTGGATCTGGGCAATGGGACAGGCATTCTTCTCCCTGTCAGTTACGGGAAGCGGCATGATCGTCTATGGCGCTTATCTGTCAAAGGATGAAGATGTTGTCGGAGTTGCCAGACATACTGCGATCTTTGATACGATCGCTGCCGTTGTCGCAGCACTGGTCATTATCCCGGCATGTTTCTCTTATGGCGTTGATGTCGGAGCAGGTCCAAGCCTTCTCTTTGTTACCCTGCCAACCATCTTACAGAATATTCCGCTCGGACAGTTATTTGCAATTATCCTGTATATAGCAATGATCTTCGCCGGTGTAAGCTCCCTTCAGAATATGTTTGAAGCGGTTGCTGAATCACTCTTACACCAGTTTCCGAAGCTCAGCCGTACCGCAGTCCTGATCATCATCGGTGTGTTATGCCTTGGCTGTGGCATCGGTATGGAAATGATCTCCAAATGGGGACCTTGGATGGATATTGTTTCGATCTACATTATCCCGATCGGTGCAACCATCGGCGCTGTCTCATGGTTCTATGTCATGAAGAAGGATGAACTGCTCGAAGCTGTTAACTGCGGCAGCAAAAAGAATCGTGGCACACTCTGGTATTCCATCGGACGCTACCTCTATGTACCACTTGCGATCGTACTATGTGCGGTTGCCTTGTTTAAACATATATCGTTTTAAAAAACAAAACGGCGGGGAATTTCCCCGCCTGTTCTTTTGATTGGATCTGGGCCTTTCGACCAGCCCAGAAATGCGACTTGCCACACTTATAGCTTCTTATAATATTTTTCAACTAACTTTGCCATTAATTTTCTTCTTTTATCTAAAAAAGCATCATAACTCTCGACTGTCATTTCTACAATATCCGCTGGTATAGCGTTCTCCTCAAGATTCTTCACTAACACCTCTCTATCTGCTATATTGCCAAATGCTATACTTTTACTTTTACATTGTTCAATCACTTTTCCAAAATATACGTTAGGTGCATCATCTTTTATTGCTTTATTTACTTGCGTATCAAGATATGTAAAGTTTGCAACTTGATTATATCTTCCCTTCGTATCCACACCATTATTTTTTAGATATGCTTTTGGGAAAATATGATGTACATCTCCCGATATGTTAATTAAATCAGATATCATTGTTCCATGCATAAATAATGAATTGCAGTTAAGATTAATTTGCGCCGCAAGAAAAGTATTAAACGCAGGGCTATTTGTTGACGTTGTTTCAAGATTTTGTGGCAGGGTAATATTCCAAAATGTATCTGATAAAACTGAAGCTTCTACTTCCTTAAAGAAATTTATAAAACCTTTTTCATTAATAAGTCTTATGTCCCTACTCATGACTGATTCAGGAGAACCAACATATCTTCCTGTCAATGTAGATAGTACAAACCATTTCTGTACATGGTGTTTTACCTGATCATGAGGAATAGTCGATTCTTTTGATAATTTCAAATAGAGCAGATATGCAAAATCGAGAGTCATCTGTGAATTAAGCTGTTTACTTGATTTATACCCTGCACCTTTAATGGCTAATACAAATTGTTTGAAATTATGCTCATTAATAAAAAGCTTTATTCCTTCACTCAATCTAATATATGAATCCTCTATTATTTCATCTTTAAATTCGCGGGTCTCAAAATCTCGTCCAGAAAGCAAGCTAACTAAATCTGCAAGTTTTGCTCTGTCAAAACTACACATAAATGCAACACGAAGCATATCATTATAATCAGGATCATATATATCTTCATTGTCTTTTTCTAACCATTTAATCTTAGACGCATATTCCGTCTTTTCAAACTCAATATCCTTTATCATTTGTGGATAAAAATCAGGTTTAACAGCTAAATGACAAAAATAATCTACAACTTTACGTAAAGTATTTCCTCCATGAATTGTATCCGATGCCATTTTAGACATAACAAAATCCGATTGACTTAATGCAGTACCCTTTGAGTTGATTCGAATAAATATTTCTGTAACCTCATCAATTCCCAATGTATGACTTAATTCAATAACTCCTATTTGCCTATTTGCAATACCTTTTAGATTCATTATTGCACTATGAATCTCTTTTTCCCGAACCCCTGGATTGTCTTCACAGTACTTTTCAGAAAAATCAAATGGATCAAAATCATTATCAAATAACTCAGCTATATCCGGAATCCACTTTTTATCCTTAAGATGTGATGCATCCTGCACTGCAAATCTTTTATCAACCTCTTGAGCAAGTGGATTAAATGCAATCTTTATACGATCTCTATTAAAATCCTCATCTAACACTTCCAGTCCAGAAACAGCAGCCATTAATGCAGTAATTCTCTGTTGTCCATCAATTAACACATGTTTTCCACTCGCTATTGAACCATCTTTTGTATGCACATCCGGATTTTTCCAAGTAATTATATATCCTGTAGGATATCCATTATAAAGAGAATCAATCAAATCCCTAACTTGGGATTTTTTCCACACAAACGGTCTCTGTATTTCTGGAATAACAAAACTTCCAGCTTCAATAAGTCCTAAAATTGCACTGATATTATATTGCATTAATGTAAATTTTTCGCCCTGCATAATAATCTCCCTCTTTATGTTTTTGTCCTCTTTTGTATATAAATCTATATGCCTACATTTTAATCTCTCTATCATAAAAAAAGCAATTATTATTTACACAAAAAGTCTCAAATATCGTCATTCTGACAATATTCAAGACTTTTTAAAGTAATATTCTTTTCTAATAACAACTGATAAGCATTGCCGGCTCTCCTTATTATTAACTTATCTGAAGTCCACCTTCACTTTCACACCGTCACCTGCGTTTTTCATCTCACAGGTAAATCCATGGCGATCCATGATGGTTTTGACGATGGATAAGCCAAGCCCGGTTCCTTTGTGTCCATGTCTGCTGTTATCCCCTTTGACAAATGGATTCCAGATACTCTTTAAAACATCTTCCGGAATCGGCTCACTTGTATTCTGAATGGAAAGGCTCTCATTGCTCATCTGAACTGTGATCTTTCCATCCTTTGTAACATACTTAACCGCATTATCCATCATATTCATAACTGCCTGATACATCAGAGTCTCGTCTGCATCGACCTGGCAGCTTCCCTGAATGTCAAGCCTGATATTTTTAGTTTTAATTGTTTCCGCATATACCTCTGCTGCCGTATTTATGATGCTTCCAATATCAACTTTAGTCTTATGAAGCTCTGTATTTACATCCTCTGCCTTTGCCATATCAAGGATGGATGCAACCTGTTCATTCATTGCCTTTACTTCATTTAGTATCCCTTCCATATAATACTGGTTCTTCTCAGGATTCTTTCCTGATTTCAGATTCTCGGCATACAGAGAAATAACGGAAAGCGGGCTTTTGAGATCATGCGCCATCGCATTTGAAGTTGTTCGTCTGTACTGCTCCATATCATACGCTGATTTATAAGATCTGTACATTATATATGCGATCACAAGTGAGATCAATGCACTTCCAAGCACTACTCCAAGCCATGTGTAAATAATCATATGTCCCATCAATGACTTTGCAATATTATAATGATAATCTATGACCGCAAAAGCAGTATTATCATTGTTGATAGGAAATGCATAGACTGTATGTGTGCCGTATGCACATTTTTCTATATCTTCCACATATTCCCAATTGGAATTATTCTGATAATCATTCACGATATCATCCGTACCTGTATACCGGTCAACCTTTAACGATGTTGGTATACAGCCAACGACTCCATGCGGAATGGTAAATTCCGAACTCTGATCCAGCTTCACATAACCATCCGGTATCTCTGATACCGTTCTTTCCTCTTCCTCCCCATCTGCAAAACAGGTATAGGAAGCCGGATAAAACTGCATTCCTGACACATAGACCTCATTCATTTTATCGAATGAAAAATCCGCAGACATATCCTTCATTTCAGGAACAGCAGTTCCAAATATATCATTATCACAATACAACATATATTTGTTCTCAGATGTATCATTGATCTGAAGAAATACCTTATCCTTCTGATCCGTGATCTCGGTCAGATTACCGGCATCGTCCTTCTGATACAGATGAATAAATCCCTGCATACTGACCACCTCGCTGTCATTTAACACAGCCATTGACAGATTATTCAAATATATCATATTTCCAATATAATGATTATACGGTGTCTGGAACTCGTACTCTGCGTCTTTCTGTTCTTCAAGCTCCGTCTGATAAATATCCCAGTATTTTACGCCTGCCTGACGGACCGTCTTTTCTGCTGCCTGCACATTGCTCGATATATTATTCTGAAATGTCAGGTTTAAAAATGCTGTAATGATACCCCCAAGTATCGATGTTACAATAATAAACGGAATAAAAATCTTTAAAAAGAAGGAATAAAACTTCTTTTTTTTCCCATAATATTTCTTTTCTTTTTTCTTCATATGATAGTCCACCTCTCTGATCTGATTACTCCATCCGATATCCTTTTGCAAATATAGTCTTTATCAGTTTGCCGCTGTCACCAAGTGCTTTGCGAAGCTTCTTTACATGGTTGTCAACCACACGGTCACCACCATCGTAATCATACCCCCATAACCGGACAAGCATATCATCCCTTGTCACGATCATGCCTTTATGCTCCATCAGGTATTTGAGCATCGCATATTCCTTTGGTGCAAGCCGGACTTCTTCTCCTGCTGCCTCAACAAGCAGTCTGTCCGGATACATCCTGATGGCTCCCACCTGGATCACCTGATTCTTCGTCCACAAGCCTTTCGACCTACGCAAAAATGACTGGATCTTCGCCTGAAGCTCTGCCATGGAAAATGGTTTCACAACGTAATCATCACAACCGAGATCGTACCCGTAAAGCCGGTCTTCTTCTCTGCCTCTGGCAGTCAGAAAAATAATCGGAACGTAGCTCTTTGCCCGGATGGCTCTGCATATCTCAAATCCATCTGTCCCCGGCAGCATCACATCTAAAAGTGCCAGATCATATTCATGTTCGTACACCAGAGCAAGCGCCTCGTCTCCGTCCGCCGCCCAGGTAAATGTGATCTCACTCTCTTTCATGTAATCCATGATGCCCTCTGCAATTCCTGCTTCATCTTCTACCAGTAAAATGTTGTAACTCATAACGCTCCCCATTTCCAGAATTCATTTTTAATCTCTCGATATCTTAGATTCTGAACCTATCATACATGGCAATTATATCCTATTTGTATCCTGTTGTACACAAATGTAAGTTTTCAAAACGAAAAGAACGTCCTTCTTATTATTTTGCTACTACAAATTCTGTTTCATCCAGATCTTCGGAAGCTAAGATATCAAGCAAACGAAACGCTGGTCCGGTTGGGTGTGTTCTGCCACACTCCCATGCCTCTACTGTTTTCTTCGAAACACCCATATAAGATGCAAAAACTCCCTGTGTCATTCCTGCCCGCATCCTGATCTTACGAATTTCTGTATTTGAATATTCTTTCACTGGCATTATCATATATGTTTTTACGCGAGCTTTTCCCTGTCCTTTTTCATACTCTATTGCTTCTTCCAATCCCTGTTTTAAATCATCAAATAATGAACCCATAGAAATCATCTCCTATTCTTTGCCTTTTCCTCTTTCAAAGATTTTACCAACTTCTTAAGTACATTTTTTTCTTCATTTGTCAGATTTTCCTGACTTTTCTTTTCAAATGCAGTTATTAGATAGGTAACTTCATATTCTGCAAAATCCGTATAACATACACGAACACTACCACTCTTTCCTCTATTTTCTAATGGGAACCGTACCTTACGTATTCCACCAGTTCCTTCCATTACCGGTCCTGATTCTGGATTTTTTAATAGCATAATTTGCAATGCTCGTAACTCATCTTCCCCAAGCCCTATTTCTTTCCACCGTTTTGTAAATAATGGTATTTCAATAAATGTTCTTATCATTCGTTAATTCATCCCTCCTTTTTCCTAAATAGTATACCCTATTTTGTAGGGTGTCAATCTTTTTATTTAATCTGTTTTGTCTAATATCCTATTTTACACGATCACAAATTATTCAAAATAAAAGGAGCATCCCTTTACCGAATATATATCCAGTAAAGAGATGCTCTATTATTTTATAAAATCTCATCCAAATAGTCTAATAGCCCCGGTAATGTCTTTCTTCCAAATGCTACATGTTCATCGTTCACAACAAGGCACGGTACGCTCATAACCTTATAGCGTTTCTGATAAGATGGATATAGCATCACATCGTAAATCTCTGCTGTAACCTGTGGATTTTCTGCGGCTATTTTCTGTGCCGCGGTGACAAGATCCGGACACATGGAACAGGCAAGTGTTACAAGAATCTTGATATAAAGCGGCTTTTTGATCGCATGAATACGCTCCATAATCTGTGCATCCACTTCTTGTCCCGGTCCGGCAGCATTATACAATCCAATCACAAAAGAAGTGAATTCATGTCCCCCCGGTACACCATGGAAGCCAAGCCCGGTATCACTTCCGTCTTCTCCCAAAATCCTGACAAATGGTCGTTCGTTTGCCGGAACAGAATCCCCGTCTGCCCCTTCCTCTGCTACGATTACACTGAGCTTTTCGGTTCGTCTGCTCATAGCTTCCATATATTGTTTTAGCTGCACTGACTCCTGCTTCTGATTCAGATATAATTTCAGGATCAGCGGATGCGCCATGCGGTCAAAGACCTCATCTAACTGCTTTTCCGTCTCTTCATCAAAGAACTCGTTCGACAATGAATCTTCTGCTTCCGGCTGTTTCTGTTGTCCAGTTTTATGCATTTCATATCCGGTATTTTCAGCGACCACAGGCTGCATTCCTTCACGCTTTTTCTCCTGTGTAACATTCTTCTCCTTTGATTGTTTATTTTCCCGCAAATTCCGTGATGGCTTTGCTCCATTCTTTTTCTGCATGGCTGCCACATACCGTTCAAGCTCTGTCGCTGCAACTGCACCATCACCGACTGCCGTCACTACCTGACGAAGATTTTTCTGGCAGACATCGCCAGCCGCATAAACACCCGATATACTGGTCTGTCCGGAAGCATCCGTAATTACATATCCCTTTTTATCAATCTCTGCTTTTCCCTGCAGCAACGAAGTCTCCGGCTCGTATCCGGCAAATACGAAAATACCAAACGTATCTCCTTTTGGCGCATGATATACACTTTCTTCTCCTGTTTTCACATTTTTATACACCAGTGTTGTCAGGACATCTTCACCCTCCGCACGGACGATCTCAGTACTGGTAAGCACCGTAATTTTTTCATTTGCTCTGGCTTTATCCGCCGATGATTTAGGGCAGGAAAAATCTTCACCCCGGATCAATATCGTCACATGGCTGGCATACTTGGTAAGGAATACACTTTCCTCCGCAGCGGCATAACCGCCACCCACAACAAATATTTCCTTGCCGGTGAAGAACTCTCCATCACAAGTTGCGCAATAAGCTACGCCTCGTCCTTTAAACCGTTTCTCCCCCTCAAATCCGATCATTCTCGGATGTGCTCCGGTTGCAAGCAGAATTCCATAACAGGAAAAGTCGCCCTTATTTGTATGCACGATTTTATATTCTCCATCTACATCCAGCTTTTCAACCTCTGCCATCAGGAATTCTGCACCAAAATTCTCTGCCTGTCTGTGCATAGCCGCAGTTAAGGATTTCCCATCTGTTTTCTCTATTCCTGGATAGTTCACCACTTCTTCTGTGATCGTGATCTGTCCGCCAATCTTCTCTTTCTCAACAACAAGCACCCGATAACAGGCTCTCGCCAGATAAATGGCTGCTGTAAGCCCCGCCGGTCCCGCACCTGCAATCACCACATCATACATATTTTCATTCTTCATTCTTACAATCTCCCTACAAGATCCAGACTTGGACGCAGCGTAGCTTCTCCCGGCTGCCATTTGGCAGGGCAGACCTCATCCCCATGCTCCGCAACAAACTGGCATGCCTGCAATTTACGAAACAGTTCATCTGCATTTCGTCCGACATTTCCTGCACTGACTTCATAGGAAACAATTCGCCCTTCCGGGTTGATGACGAAGCTGCCACGTTCTGCCATCCCATCTGATTCGATCATCACTTCAAAATCTTCACATAATTCATGATTTGGATCTGACAACATCGGAAATGTGATCTTTCCAATCTTTTCCGATGTATCATGCCATGCCTTATGCACAAAATGCGTATCTGTTGATATGGAATAAACCTCACAGCCTGCAGCCTTGAAATCCTCATATTTATCCTGCAGATCTGACAGCTCCGTCGGACAGACAAATGTAAAATCTGCGGGATAAAAGAAAAACACACTCCATCCGCCTAATATGTCGTCCCTAGTTACCGTTTTAAATTCACCATTTTGATATGCTTGCACAAAAAAATCGCTTACTTCTCTGTTAATCATCGACATTGTTTAATCTCCTTTATCAAACATTATTTCTGATTAATATTACCTGTAAGCGATTTTTTATACTGTTGCTACATAAAAAACAGATAGCCTTGTCTTGGTCAGCCAACCGTCTCCATTGAATAACTCATTGTAATTTCTATTCGTTGCACATCTTCTGCAATCTGTTCTGCTGTCAGATGATTTTCTTTTAACACTTCATTTACATCGTAGCGGTCATAGAAGAATTTCTTTAAACCGTAATTCAGAACCTTCATATCAGAATCACCATAGAAGCCGGCGATTCTCTGACCGAAACCGCCTTCCAGATAACCGTCCTCTAATGTAATTACGATATCATGATCTTTCTTCAGACCATTCAAGAGTTCTTCATCCACACCGGAAACATACAGCGGGTTAATGATGGTTGGCGCAACTCCTGTCTGCTCCTCGATCAATGCTGCCGCATCTGTTCCAAGCTGATAGAAAGTACCTGCACCGATAACGGCAATCTTGCTTCCCTTTTTAGTTACTTCGTATTTATTTAACTGACTGAAATCCTTTGTTATAGCCTTTCCGTCCGATACCATCACAGCTCCCGGAAGCTTGATCGCAACCGGATGCTCTGTCTGCTCCACGCTCCAGTCAAGCATTGCCAGATATTCCTCTTTGGTTGTCGGTGCCAGATACACAAGCCCCGGAATACTTGTAAGCATCGGAATATCCTGTAATCCAAGATGTGTCACATCATTCATTCCATATACAGATCCCGCAAATACAACGATCGTTGCAGGGTTGTTATTGATACATAGATCCTGTGTCAACTGATCATATGTCCGCTGGATAAATGAACTGTATACACCATATACAGGTTTGCCTCCATTTGCCGCAATACCGGATGCCAATGCAACCGCTGTCTCCTCTGCGATACCTACATCAATAAACTGGCTGCCCGCTTCTTTTCTCTTATCCTCTGTAAATCCCATAACGGTAGGTGTTGCCGATGTGATCGTAACTACAGATGGATCTTCCTTCATTTTCTTTAAGAGATAATCTCTGGTTACGTCGGAATAATCTTCTCCGTCAAATTCCATCAAAGACTTTCCTGTTTCAAGGTCAAATGGCATACACCAATGCCACTGTTCCTTATTCTGTTCTGCCGGTGCATAGCCTTTTCCTTTTAAAGTTTTAATATGCACAACAACCGGTTTCTTACTGTCTTTTACAGATTCAAATGCTGCGATCAATGCAGCAATATCATTTCCTTTATCTACATATACATAATCAAGTCCCATTGCACGGAACAGATTACATTCTGCCTGCCCATTTGTCTCACGAAGCAATTTTAAATTCTGATACAAACCACCATGATTCTCAGCGATCGACATGTCATTATCATTTACAACAATGATCAGATTGCCACCAAGCTCAGTCGCATAGTCAAGACCTTCCAATGCCTCGCCACCGCTTAATGAACCATCGCCGATCACAGCAATCACATTTCCATCTTCCTTTTTCAGATCTCTGGCTTTCGCAAGGCCACAGGCAAGGCTGACAGATGTAGATGTATGTCCGATCTCAAAGAAATCATGCTCACTTTCTTTTGGATTTGTATATCCGGATACATCATCGTAATGTTCTTCGTAGAGATAAGCATCCTTTCTGCCTGTCAGCATTTTATGCGGATAGCTCTGGTGGGATACATCATATACGATCTTGTCCTTTGGTGACTCAAATACATAATGCATCGCAATCGTTGCTTCTACCATACCAAAATTCGGTCCAAAATGTCCGCCGTGCTTACTTGCACGAACCAGCAATGCCTGTCGCATCTCTGCTGCCATCGCCGTCATCTCTTCTATATTCAATTTTTTTACATCTTCCGGTCCGTTAATCTGTTCAATATACATAATTTCTAACAATCCTCCTTATCCCATGACAATACGCCGGTCTGTACCGCTTTCTCATAGCGCGATACCTTATAGGCAAGCCGCTTCATGGTCGCCTCGATCTGTTCTTTCTGCTCCTGCAATACGTCATACTGCTCCTGCAATAGCTGCCGTCTTGCTTCAAACGTCGTATCTCCCATCTGATACAGTTTCACATATTCAATCAATGCCTCGATTGGAACGCCGGCATTCCGCATACAAACTGCATTTTCTACCCAGCCAAGATCCGATTCCTGATAATCTCTGTTTCCATTCGTAGTTCTTGTAACCGGTGGAATCAGTCCTACACGCTCATAATACCGAAGGGTATCCTGTGAGATACCAAATTTCTCACTTACTTCCTTGATCGTCATCTGCGCCACCATCCTTCATTTGATTTTTCCTTACTATAGCACTTGGAGTTCACTCAAAGTCAAGATATTTTTTGCCAGTCTATAGATGAAATGTTTATTGTGATATATACCACTGTCGCCTGTATAGCCTGCAGAATACGCTACGCTTTCTACTCGTCACACGCGCCTATCCGCTCATGCTCCTGTGCAACTCGCCCTTCGGGCTCAGACAGGCACCCGCATTCGCTGCCAGCGTGTTCCTCATTACGAAATGCTCGCTATGATTCTGCAGGCTATACAGGCGGCAGTGGCATATATCACAATAAACAATACACATTATTTAATAAATTCTGCCGTCCGCTTCATGATATCTTCCAGATTCTTCAGGTTCTTCCAGACATCATTTGTCTCTAAGGAATGATTGGCTTTCTTAATGATATGAACCGGTATCCCTGCCTTTCTGCAGCGGTCTGTGATCGCTTCTGTGCTCTCCACCCACGGATCTGCCGTTCCTGTAAATGCTATCGCTCTCCCCGACAGATCAGATGCGCAATTGTCAAATGTCGCCTCAAGCGGAGTATACAACACATGCCTGCATGGTATCTTATGCCGCTCTGCATAAGTAGTCGCAATGATCGTTCCTACACTTTTTGATAAGAATAAAATGCTGTCATACCCGGAAAAATCTATATCTTTTAATATTTTCTCCGTCTGTCCGTACAGGTCTTCAAATGCTGCCTGCATTTTTACCGGATCGCCTTTGACGTTTCCGATCCGATTCACATATTCTACGTTCTTATATTCTTTATATCCTACGGATTCTGCTACGCGCCTGCCATAATATAACAGTGGCTTGTCGCAGTGATAGCCGATTCCCGGGAAACATACTACCAGCTTCATCTTCATACCTCCTGTTTTTTTTCGCTAAATCGTCTATTTAACCACTACTCTTGTGATAAAACATGCCCCGGTTATATAGCGGTTACCAGTGTATTTAGCAAATACGCTCCGCTTTCTATTCGTCACACCGGCTTATCCGCTCATGCTCTCTGTGCAACTCGCCCTTCGGGCTCAAACAGCACACCGCATTCGCTGCCAGTGTGTTCCTCATTTACGAAATGCTCGCTATAATTCAGCTAAACACACTGGTAACCGCTAAATTCCCGTGCCATGTTTTATTATAAACACTATCTGCTTAAATAGACGATTTATTTGTTTTTATCTTGAACTGATTTTATCCAGTTATAAACTAACATTTAATTAAACATACGCGTTTTGATAAAGATTGTCAATTCAATAGTATTTTAAGGACAGCACTTACTTTTAAAAAATAATTATCCAATATCATATAGAGAATTCCCTGATTATATTGTTTCTATTATATACCTCTCTATAACGCAAAAACTGTGGTGAGAGGATATCTGTATATCTTCCCAGCCACAGTTTTTTCAATGAATATTATTTTTACGATTTAGAATTATTATTTATTTTACGTTTATTGTTTTTTATTTGAATATTATTTTATGCTTCCTTTTCAGCAGCTTTCTCATTCTTCATAAGAACAAGTTTTCTGATACATGTAATTGCTACAATGATACCAAGTACGATAAGGAATACTGCAACAATGAGCTGAAGTCCTTCAACAAGGAATGTAGCGGTTCCGGCCTGGAACTTCTGGATATTTCCGATTACGTTGAGAACGATAGCTGTAAATGTTACAGCAAGCATTATAAGCATTGGTGGATAAAGCATTGCATGCTTTCTGTTTGTTGCCTTGAGGAATACTGCTACACCGATCAGTACAAGTGCTGCAAGCATCTGGTTTGCTGATCCGAAGAGTGGCCATACATTTGAATATCCACCCTTGCAGAGAAGGTAACCAAAGAACAATGTTATAACTGTAGCAAAATACTTATTTGTAAGGATCTTCTGCCATACAGGCATCTGGGATGAATCTGTAGTATCTCCCATGAACAGCTCCTGGAATGACATACGACCGATACGTGCAACGGAATCCAGTGATGTAAGAGCAAGCGCTGACACGCACATGGTCATGAATACATTTGCGACTGAATTTGGAAGTCCGAACTTCTCAAGGAAACCTGCGATACCCTGTGAAAAGATCTGGAATGGTGTCAGTCCTTCCGGTGCTTTTCCTCCAACTGCTACTGCACCGACTACGATCAGTGAGATAACACCGAGGAGTGTTTCAAGGATCATTGCGCCATAACCTACAAATAACATATCCTTTTCATTTCTGATCGTCTTTGAAGATGTACCTGATGAAACAAGGCTGTGGAAACCGGATACCGCACCACAGGCGATCGTTACGAACAGTGTTGGGAACAGATAACTCTTGGCACCTGTTGATGATACAACGGTAAAGCCGTTGAATGCATTCAGGTTCATGTCCGGATGTCCGACCAGAACACCGACAAATGCTCCAACTAACATACCAATGAGCATGAACGTTGTCATGTAATCTCTTGGCTGCATCAGTAACCACATCGGAAGTACAGATGCGAGGAACAGATAAGCCATGATAACGTAGTTCCACTGGTCACCATTTAAGTACCAAGGAAGCTTCATACCTACTGCAAACATTGCAACGATGAGAACGATCGCTACGATCGCCTTCAGCCATTCCTTCATGTTCTTGCAGGTCTTCATGACAACGCCAAGTACCATAGCAACTACGATGAACAGCATCGATACGGTAGCTGCTGCTGCACCGTTGAAGTTCTTTGTCACTGCTCCATCAGCACCTGCAGTAAATCCGTTAAATGTAGATGAAACCATCGATGTGAATGCAGCAATAACAAGGAGTGTAAAGAGCCAGCAGAACAGTGAGAAAAATCTTCTTCCTGCCTTTCCTATGTACTTCTCAATGACAAGTCCGATGGACTTACCTTCATTTTTAACGGATGCATACAGAGAACCGAAATCCTGAACTGCACCAAAGAATACGCCTCCGACCAACAGCCAGAGTAAAACCGGTACCCATCCAAACATTGCCGCAATGATTGGTCCCTGTACAGGTCCCGCACCTGCGATGGATGAGAACTGATGTGCAAATACTGTAAGCTTTGATGATGGTACATAATCCTTTCCATCTTCATTTGCAACGGCCGGGGTCTTTGCATTTGCATCTATGCCCCATTTCTTAGCAAGCCATCTTCCGTAACCCAGATAGCCAGCTCCTAAAACTACTACTGCGATAAGAATAATTACCAAACTATTCATATCATTCTCCTTCCTTCCGCCATATGGCAGATACTTGATTATAGTATGTTCACAAAGAGTTTATACAAAAACATATCTTTTATAGGACGACCTTTCCTATAAATTAAAAAAAGCTTTCGTCTTCATGTAATTCCATAAAGACGAAAGCCTTTAAACTTCCGCGTTACCACTTTATTTGCCATTTGAAAAAAATGACCACTCAATCTCATCTCATAAGCTCACACTGTAGAAATAAGTTTCTTTGTAACGGTAGAAAACCGGTGACACCTAATGTCCATATCTGGAATTCAGCGCACTGCTCGCAGAGGATAATCACTAAAAACATACACCGTCTCACACCACCCGACGACTCTCTGAAATACTCCTTTTTTAATGATCGTATTCTGTTCGTTGCATTTGCTCTTTGTTAACTGCTAATTTAGCACTCTGTTTTTTTGTTGTCAAGAGTGATTTTAAATTTTTTTGACTTTTTCTGAATGATTTTTCTCTATTCTTTACCATCCCAACAATAAGTACACAGCTTGCACTTATCGATTCCTACGGATTCCAGCATATCGTCCAAGCGATTGAAACGCAACGATGTAAAGTTCAGTTCCTTACGGATCTCCTCAACCATTACTTCGTATTTCTCGGATTCCGGATCTGCATACTCCTGTAACACCTCATCGGTTACATTTCCATTCTCCAGACGGTCGATCACACGACGGGTAATCAGATCCATTTCTGATGATGAACGGGAGAAATTCAGATATTTACATCCGTATAATAACGGAGGGCAGGCCGGACGGATATGTACTTCCTTCGCACCACTCTCATATAAGAACTCAGTTGTTTCACGAAGCTGGGTTCCTCGTACGATCGAGTCATCGATCAGCAGAAGGCTCTTATCACGGATCAGTTCATCCACTGCTAACAGCTTCATCTTAGCGATCAGATTTCTCTTACTCTGGATCGTTGGCATGAAGGAACGTGGCCAGGTTGGTGTATATTTGATAAATGGTCTGGAAAATGGGATTCCGGATTCATTTGCATAGCCGATTGCATGAGCAATACCGGAATCCGGTACCCCGGCTACAATATCCGGCTTTACGTTATCACGCTTCGCCATCGCCTTGCCACAGTTATAACGCATCTGTTCTACGCTGGTGCCTTCGTAGGAGCTAGACGGATATCCGTAATATACCCATAAGAAGGTACAAATCTTCATTTCTTTATTCGGATTTACAAGCGTGATGCAGTTCTTATCTGTGACTACCGCGATCTCTCCCGGTCCAAGTTCCTTATAGTCCTTATAGCCAAGATTTTTATATGCAAAATTCTCAAAGGTGATGCAATAGGCATCTTCTTTCTTACCGATGACAACCGGAGTTCTGCCGTATTTGTCCCGGGCTGCATAGATTCCCGCCTGATTCATCAACAGAATGGATACCGAACCCTCGACAGAGTCAAGTGCAAACTGGATTCCTTCGATCAGATTTTCCTTCTGATTGATCAGCGCCGCGATCAGCTCCGTTGCATTGATGTCCCCACCACTCATTTCTAAGAAATGGGAATGTCCATTCTTGAACAGCATCTTTGTAAGTTCACCTGTGTTATTGATCTTACTAACTGTTGTAAGTGCATAAGTACCATGATGCGAACGTACGATCAATGGCTGCGGTTCGTAATCGGAGATACATCCGATTCCCATATGACCGCTCATTTCCTGTACATCCTTATCAAATTTTGTCCGAAATGGTGCATTCTCAATATTATGGATCGCACGATTAAATCCGTCTTTTCCATATACTGCCATTCCACCTCGTCTTGTTCCCAGATGTGAATGGTAGTCAATACCAAAGAACAAGTCAAATACACAATCCTGCTTTGATGCTACGCCAAAAAATCCGCCCATTGCCTTTTCCTCGCTTTTCTAAAACTCTCGTGACATTCCTCAACAAATGCTTCCATAACGAGATGTATCCATATATATTCTTTATTTCACAGAACACTTGCGTTCTATTTTTACGCAACGGTACTAAGCTCTCTGCTAATAGCAGATTGCTAAGGACCGGCGTAAAAAAGGTCTGTTACATAAAAATATATATGTCTACATCTCTGTTTTTGGGTACAATCTCATATTTATTTGTCAATTCATATCAACATTTCCAGTGATAATTCTTCGTTTTTTTACAAAACCTTTTATATTTTATAGGATGTACTTACATAAATCAATAATTTCTATCAAAAAACGTAATAAAAAAAAGACAACATCATACACTTATCGGGCTGCAAACAGCTTATAAAAATGTGTATGATATTGTTTTTTTATCGAGCGCAATGTTATTTTATAGCTATATATAGCATGCTGTATTATGATCAGCCACGGGCAGTTTTTGTAAAGGCAAGTCGGACGGCTCTGGTAGTTTCTTCAGCAGCACAAAGCTTGTCTGCCCAGGTTACGATCCAGCTCTCCCGGAACTTTGGAGGTGTTATGTTGAGTGGGAACATATGCTTTCGGATGATATCCCGCTCAATGAAGTTCAAATTGAAATCCCGTCTGGCATTATGCAAGGCTCGTTCTGCATGAAAAAAACCATGCAGCCGATGTCCGCCATCCTTCTCATGCCAGTCATACAAGAAATAATCATGAAGCAGTGCTCCACGCACCAGCGACCGTTCATCAATATATGCGGAACATTTCTCTGCAAGCTCCAGACTTTTCTCCGCCACCCGCAGGGAATGATCGTAACAGGTTATTGAACCATGTTGCACAAATGTTTTTTCTTTCTGCATACCCTCTGATGCCAGGATATCCGCACCATATTTATATATTTTTTCTTCGATACGATTCGCTTCCATTTTGGATTCTCCTAAATTTCCTAATCTCTGTCTCTTACATCATTCAACTACTACCAGCTATTTTCCAATTCCTTGCTTTTTTCTCAAACCGGCTATTTATTCTTACCCATGATAGCACAATTTATATGTGGTAAACTATTACTTTTTCTTAATGTTCTTTTTATTTTTCTTGATTCATTTTTACCGATAATTCCGGAACAACAACCTTGATCACATTCACTAATTTTGTCATTGGTTCTGTAATGATAAAATCTCTTCCCAGCTGACTCTTCATTATAAGCTCCAGTCCCATAACCTTCTCATCAACATCGGTCAGAATGCTGGCAGTTCCTTCACCCATCACGCAAGCATAATATGCCCCATATTCACATGGAACTTCACCACCACTGGTCAGTACCATATCTGTATCAATCTCGATAAATACATTTGGATTAGCTGCGATCACGTCATATTTGCGTCCTTCCGTTGCGCCATGCATATATAACGTAAGTCCTCCATCCTTATAAATATATCCATAATGCAATGGAACAATGTATGCCTTTCCCTCATCCACCATACCAAGGTGAACCACGCCTGCTTTCTTTATGATCTGCTCAATCTTCACCGGATCTGTAACTTCACATTTTTGTCTTCTCATTGGTCTGTTCATTATGTTCTCCTTTCAGCCACATTGGGCTTAAATTATTATTAAAGACATATTTCCCATTCCTCAATCATCAATAATAAGCTTATGAATAGAACGGACTTTCCCATAAAATAAAAAAAAAGAGGATTCGCACATCGTCGAACCTCTCTGTTCTTTTTTATTATATACCAGCTTTGTGTTATCTGACAAGTGAACATTTATAATTATTTAAAATTGCATATAGAATTAACATTCCCCCTCTTTTATGTCAACACACAACCCGGCAAACATAGTAACTGCGGTTTCAAGTATGGAATCGGGAAATTCGAAATGCTCTGTATGAAGCTGGGCATAATCCTCTCCATCACCAATGCCGAAAAATGCGCCCTTTGTCTCCTGCAAGTACCAGCCAAAGTCCTCCGACCAGCGCATCGGCTCAGGCAGCTCTATATATGGAATCCGGTGAGAAGCCGCACACGCCCGGATCTTCTGCACCTGTTCCGCATGATTATCCGTAGATGGAAACCGTTCAATCTCCTTTATCGAAAGTTCCAGAGCTTCCTTCTGTGCCATAACCTCTGCCAGCTTACGGATCTCTGCCAGATACTCACGAAATACCTGTTCACCTTCGCTTCGAACGGTAAGTCTCAGATACCCGTCCGATGCCGCTACACCGTAGTTCTCACTTCCAAGTTTCATCCCGATCAAAGTCATGCGGACAAATCCCTTCGTCTCATTAAACTGCTTTGTCAGTTCTTCAATCTGAAGCAGAAGTCCGGCAAGTGCATATCCGGGATTTCTGCCAGCTTCCGGATATGCTGCGTGGCTCGGCGTTCCTGTCATGTGGATCTCTAAGCCCGTTGAAGCACATGCAAATGTTCCATCCTTCACAAGTACCGTTCCAAGCGGCTTCCCCGGTATATTATGAAAGCCATAGATTTCTCCGATATGCTTTTCTTTGATCAAGCTTCTGCAAAGCTCTGCACCCTTTCCAATCTCCTCTGCCGGCTGGAAGATCAGATATACATCCTGTGCCAACGGATCTTTTCTGCTGTCCAGATACAAGCCAAGTCCACATAGCACACTGCTGTGTCCATCATGTCCACAGAAATGTCCCGGCTTTCCATCTTTGCCACATACCGCATCCATATCTGCCCGGAATGCAATCGGCTGCTTATACTCCTCCATTTGCTCTGGTATTTGCTCTGGTATTTCCGCAGCCACTTCACTCACATGGAATGTTTTATCATTTTCTGTGGTTACCCGATCATATGCTCTTTTCACCGCATAAAACCATGCCCCACAATCTACGATCTCTAATGCTGTATGCGATTTTAAGAAATCCATCAGCAACTGTTTTGTCTTTACTTCCTGCATGGAATGCTCCGGGATCCGGTGGAGTTGCTTTCGCAGTTCCATTATTTGCTCTATAATCTGTTTATCTATATATTGCTCTCTCTTATCCATATCGTCAGCCCTCTATTCCCATAAATCTCCATCGTTTCATCGTTACTTCATAAGTATTTGTGCAGCAAATACCGCAGCAACACTTAATATCACACTTAATCCTATATAAAGTATCGTAAATCCGTAATTCCCGCTCTGTATTAATTGATCTGTTTCCAGTGCAAATGTAGAAAACGTCGTAAATCCACCGCACACTCCCGTCTTTAATGTCAAAACCAGAAGTGGTGATACCTGATACTTTTCTGCCGACACAGAAATTAAGCCAATAACAAATGCTCCTATTACATTAATCAATAATGTTTTTATCGGAAAGTTGTTTTGTGCTCCCACCGGTATTAAACCAATCAAATATCGAAGAATTGCACCTATGCCGCCTCCAACGCCAACTAACAAACATTTTACCATTTTATCTTTTCTCTCTTTCTGTCATTTCATACCTACACTATCAAATGATAAAACAATACAAATTTTATGCAAGTATAATTTTGTATTTTTGTAACCTTTAAACCGGATGAATTGTGTTATTATTGAAAGGCCTTTTAACACAAGAAAAGAGGATGTGACTATGCGATTACCAACACAAACTGTTATACAAATGTATCAGGACAATCTGTTCCGCATTGCATTTTCCATTTGTCAGAACCGGGAGGATGCCGAAGATGTTGTTCAGGAAACATTTCTACGCTATCATTCAAACGCCATGGATTTTAACGATGAAATGCATATCCGGGCATGGCTGATCCGGGTTACGATCAATCAGTCAAAAAATATGCTTCGCACCTTCGGGAACGAGTTTGTCAAGATGATTTTTGTAAGTTTTCTAAATTCAAATATTTATCTGCTGAAAAAACGCCTAACATCTCGTGTCGGCATATTTCTTGAAACACCGTATTCAAAGGCTTCTTCGCACTTTCCGATTGCTTCACATTGACAATAAAAGTTGTTTTGCCTATTCGCGTTGTATAAGATAAAGTGTTTTCTTTCATATAGTCCGTTTCTCCTTTTCATAAATTGACTGTGGGGCATTCCGTTTGGAACACCCCACAAATACAGCCTGTTTCATCGGAACATATCAAGAAGTCATTAAGTCGTGAGTATAATGGAAATGGTTATCTTTCCATACCACGCTTGTTTCTTCGTGCCTTAATACGCTCTTGTCTTTCTTTTTCCCTCGCTTCTTTTTCGGCTCGTTCCTGTGCTTCCTTAAAAGAAAAAAGTTGCTTCACTTTTTCGGTAAAAAGTTTAGCAACTTCGGGGAAATGCTCCAACGCTTCAAGAAAAGGTCTGCACTTTTCTTTCAGTTCGTTGTATTTGGTTTTCATTCTCTCCAATGCGTTTGCACTGTCAAAATATTTCTGTCGGTAATAATTTGCACTCTGCTCCAACTTATTGATTTCCGCACGACTGGTAATTCCCTCTTTTGCAAGGGCAGTCAGTTGTGAGTAGTCCTCTTTGGATATTGCCATCTTGCCCGTAAAGGTTTTCTGTCCCATACCGTCAATCTCGTTTAAGGTCTTTGAGATATGACGGGCAGGCTCATATTTAACCTGTTCCTTTTGAATACGCTTCTGCAACTTCTCCAATCGTTCTTTGTCCTGTTGGATTTGATATTGCAGGGAAGTTAAATGCTCTGCTGTACTTCCGTATTCGCCACGCTGAAAGCCTTTGAACCCTCGTTCCGTCATATAATTAAACAGTTCATCTTGCAGTATGCTGTACGAAGCTCGAAACATCGGCTTGCCGTTCTTCTTTAACAATGGATTTCCTTTTTCATCGGTCATTGGAATATCCGATTTCCATTTCTTTGAATGGCTTATCTGATTAACCACTTCCTTGACCGTTCCTCGCAGTTCGGGGTTTTTACAACGCTTACTCCATAAGATTTCTTTCTCCACAACAGGCAGAACCATTGCGTGAAGATGATAATGGTAAACCTCTTTTCCCAGTTCCTCGGTTGCGGCTACATTGATTTCATCAGCGTGCATTACTGCCGATATAACATTATCAGCACCGAATTTTTCTTCGATGAAATGATAGGCTTCTTCATAAAACTGCTTTGCATATTCATAACCACCGTTACGCTCGAAGTACATCGTATTCACATCAATCACAATCTCATTGAAAAGGGTAGCGTCTTTCCTCAGTCCACGAAGCGATACTAACCCGTCTGTTTCCATCTGCTTTAACTGCTCCATATAGGTTGGGACAGTCGGTTTTTTGAAATGCACATTAAGGGCTATGCGTTCCGTAATCACATTCATATTTTCATAGGTTTCATTCTTGCGTTCATTGTGCCTTTCCGCCTTGCTCACATCAAAAGCGGTGTACTGTTTTACCCTTGCACAACTCATATCCGCCTTATTGGTTTTTGCCATTTTTCTCTCCTTTCCAGACAGGGCGAAGCCATTACACAACATTCTCTGAATGTGTGTAACCCACTATGACACTTTCAGACTTCGTCTGCAAAGATGTCGTGGGCAAGGGTGTTCCCCCTTGACCTCCTTTTGATACCTCCATCATAAAAACAGACTGTCCCGCCATCAGACAGCCTGCTTTTATTCTCTCGGTATATCGCCCATCGGCAAAGACCAGTACCACAGAAAGCCTTGTTTTCGGGAGATAACTCCTGCTTTCTTCTTTGCCTTTTTGATGGTCGATTTTTTGAACCCAGCGGCTTCAAGTCTTTCTTCGCAATCCGAAGAAAGCATTTCTCCGTCTTTCAGCATTTCCAAAAGAAATTCTTTCGCCTTGATTTCCTTTTCGTTCGGTCTGCCCATTTTGGGTGCGAGGGATTGGAACGCTTCTTCTGCTGTCATTTCCATTTCAGAGATAAAGTCCACTCCCTTTTCTGCCACCTCAAAAAGAATTGCCGAGCCTGTCGGGGCAAGGTTAGATTTCACTTGCACCATATATCGTTCCGCTGGTGCTTCTTTGTTCGGTGTGCGTGTGATTGCAAGAATACTTCTTGCAGCACCCGCAATATCAATCGAACCGTTGGTGCGATAAAGAGGATTTATATCTCTCATCTTGTTCATATGGGCGATAATCACGATGGCACAGCCAGTATTTTTTGCAACTGCAATCAAGTGATTAAACTCTGCCCTTGTTTCGTTGGCATTGTTCATTGAACAGTTCTCTCCGATATAGGAACTCATCGGGTCAAGAATTAAAAGTTTTGCGTGATACTTTTCGATTGCTTCAGCAATACGGTTATCTCCAAAGGATAAAGACTTTTCATCTTCCTTGATGAAGATAAGGTTTTCTCCGTTCCCACCGGCAGAGTTAAATCGGGGTACTACCGTATCGTCTGCATCATCTTCCGTTGTCTGATAGATGATAGTCATAGGCTCATTTTCTTCCGTTTCAGTAAAAGGCAGAGGTTCGCCCTTAGAGAGCAGTGCGGCGATTGACAGCATTAACTTGCTTTTTCCATCGCCCGGATCGCCCTGCAACAGCGTAACCTTGCCGTACGGAATATACGGATACCACAGCCATTTCACTTCCTTCGGCTCAATCTCACTTGCCTTAATAACTTCGAGAGGGACATTTACATTCATTTCATTTTCCATTTGCTTCATTTTTCTTCGTTCTCCTTTTCGATAAATACTTAGGGCAAAGCACCACGATACAACGGAAACTCTGCTTGCAGTCATTACTGCATTTTCTGCAAAGTTCGTTGTAGGTAATGCGATTTCTTTCGTTCAGAAACAATGCCCAATCTTGTTTCCGTTTCTTACTCATTCTCGGCATATCAATCCTCCTTTCCGTCTGAAAATAAAAAAACCACAGGAAAGATACTCAGAGCCTTGTTTCTGTCATTTTTCGGGGCGAAAATCGGGCAAAATTGCCTTTCTAAGCCTTTCAAAAAAATCACGCAAGGTATTTGTACTAACCTGTGGTTATGTATGAAATTGTAGGGTTTGGGGCAACAAAAAACACCGTATTTCTACGATGTTTTCTGTCATTCAAGTAGCAAAAAACGTGACCACTAAAATTATAATCATAAGAACAGGCAAAAAGCGAAGATACCGTTCTAATAGAGCTTTTTAGACTTGTTTTTTGGGGCTTTATATTACTTTCCCTATTTTTTAAGGGTATAGGGTGTTACATCAAGTTCTTAGTATATGAAATTTGCAGATTATTCTTGGATTTGGCTCAAATCAAATGCACCGTTCTCAATCAACTTCAAAATTGTGTCTGCCAAGTTGTTTTTTACAGTTTCACTTTCATTTTCAACGCCAGAATACTCTACATAAATAGTGTTCTCTCCCATATCAAAGGTTGCATAATATATTACGGTTTTGACACCTTGACTATTTGACTTTGTTACGAAATATCCTGCGTTGATATCAACGCCGTCTACACTTGAAGTGATTGTATTTCCATCAATGATAGTATCTAATAGATTTACACCCTGTTTAGAAACTACCATTCTTGTATCATCAATTTTTCCCTCAAAACCCAGAATATTATGATTGTCAGCATCAAAATAAGCATCTGCGGTAACAGGCAAGTCTGCAAAAAGCATTTCAATTTCAGCATCGCTCAAAGGTCTTGTTGTTACATTTAAGTTAATTGAAGATTGTGATAAGTCATTTTTAACAAAAGTAATTGTTTCTCCATCATTCAGCGTGGCAATATCGTTTTTTGTACCAAACAGATTGCTTTGAAAAACTCCCACTCCAATCACAGCAACGAGTACGAAGCAAGCTGCAACAGACACCCATTTTTGCCGATTAGTTATTTTACTTGTTTTTTTCATAGGTTCAGCCTCCTTAATATACTGATTATCGACATTTCCCAATGCCCTTAAAAGTTTCTTTTCTTTCATACAGAGATACCTTCTTTCTCTAACAATTTTTTGAGTTCGTTCCTTGAACGAAATAATGACATCTTGATTTTGCTCTCGCTCATACCATATTCCGTTGCAATTTCTTTAATGGGCGATAAATACCAATATCTTCTCATAAAGATTTTTCGCTGTTCTAATGACAGGGAAGAAAGAAAGCGGTTGAGAATATCCGTTAGAGCGATTTCTTCAACAATGTTTTCTGTACTATCCAACGATGGTATGCACTCTTGTATTTCATCAAAAACCAATGGCATTTGCCCACCATTACGTTTCTTTGCATTAAGCAGTTCGTACCTGTCCAAAGATAGGTTGCGAGTAATCTTCCCTAAAAAAGTTTTTAGGACAGATGGACGGTTAGGCGGTATGCTGTTCCAAGCTCTTAAATAAGTATCATTTACACATTCCTCGCTATCTTCGTCATTGTGAAGAATATTAAAGGCTATGTATCTGCAATACTTTCCGTATTTTTTTGAAGTTTCGGATATAGCAGCTTCGGAGCGCTCCCAATATAAATCTAATATCTGCTTATCATCCATAGGCTTCTCCTCCTTTCCCTTGTATTAAGGCCTTTCACCCTAATAAACGGGAAAAATGTGTCAAGCGTCACTTAAATTCAAAAAATATTTATTCAAAGATTAGCTTTCATTTTTTGAAAGAATATAATAAAACAGCAAAAGGCTTACACCTACAAGTCTCTTAATATTCAATGCGGAAAATTACAATTCATCACTCTCATTTTAACACATCATACCATCTTTATGAACTTTCAATTTAACCACTTCCATTACACTCACGACTTAATGACTTCTTGAATACTTCCCGAAAAAGAAAACTGCCATCAGTAAAGACAGCAGTTCCTTTTCGGCTGGTATGCTATTAGGAATACACAATATCGTTCAATACAATCTCATCTGCACAGGCTCGGATATTATTCATCAATCCGACCCATCTCATCATATCCTCCGCTTTCAGTTGTTCCGTCACACCTTGTTTTCTTGCCATTTCCTTTATCAGATACTCCGCCATATTACACGCCGAAGTATCAATTTCAGCAAGGTGTTCATATAACTTTCCGCTTGTAAGCAGATTGCAATATAAGACTTTCCTATGCTCCCTCAAATATCTTTCCCTCATTCTTCCATATTTTGTGAGCGTAGGCGGTTCTTCGTTTTCTATCGTCAAGCAGGGATAGTAATAATCTCCGATGAGTTCGTACTGGATACCAGTTCTTTCGTCTGTAATAAATCTTTGCATTCTGATTTCTCCTTCTGCTTCTTGTGATAAAATTCCAAAGACTTCTCGTTATGGTTTATCTTTTGACATTCTTCGGAACAGAATTTCTGCTGACTGTGTGTAGGCCAGTAGGTACTGCCACACACAGCACAGACACGCTGACGATAATAATGATTTCCTTTTTCAGCTTCTCTGTCGGCTTTTATCTTGTCCTGCCTTGCCTGATAGCAACAATCTTTTGAACAGAATATCTGTCGGTTACTTGTAGGCACAAACTCTTTTTGACAGTGAGGACATATCTTTGTCTTGACGATTTCTCCACCGTTTTCAGCGAGTTTTTTCGCCTTTCGCTTCTCTCGGTAGGCTTTTTCACGCTCACGCTGTTTTGCCAAGCGTTCCATCTCAATCTGTTCTTCCTGTGCCTTTATTTCAGCAAGTTCTTCTTCTGTATAGGCAATATCGACCTGCCCGACATAGTTGAAGTAAATATCAACCTTTTGTGTCCTTGCTTTTCCCACACCCTCTGCTTCATAAACCACAATCTTGTCAATGAGTTCAGCAAACATCAAATCGGAAATTTCTGTCGGCTCTTTGCACTTGCGAATTAAAGAAATGAAATGCTTAATATCAACAGCATTTACTTTTTCTTCGGTAAGTTCCTTTTCCATTTCCTCAATCTTCGTTTCCAGCTCAGCCTGTTCGTCATCGTACTGCTTCATCAGTTGCTTATACTGTCTTTCGGGCAGTAATCCCGAAACAAGATTTTCATACAAGCCACGAATAAGTTTAGACAATTCATCGTATCGCTTCTGAAAACGGTGCAATTCCGATTTATTGTGCTTTGGCTTTTCTGTCTGCTTTTCATTCCAAAGTGCTTGAAGTTCCTTTGCAAAGGCTTCTTCGTCATTCAGAACAAATCTTGATAATCGTTTGACAGCCGATAATATCAAGGCTTCAACATTATCAGCACTAATTGAATGGGCAGAGCAGGAGTTTACTTTGCTTGCATATCCGCCGCAACGGTAAGAATACTGCACCGAACGGTCTTTTTTACTGTAATGCGTTTGCAGGGTCATTCTTCTGCCACAATCCGCACAGTACAGATAACCGCTTAAACGGTTGCTATGCGTTCCTCTTGCCGCTGTCCTGTTCGCTCGTTTCTTTCGCTTCTGAACGCTGTCCCAAAGTTCCTGCGAGATGATAGGCTCGTGCGTATTATAAAATACATACTGTTCATCTTCATCGGTATTCTTTCTTTTGTGCAGTTTGAAATTGGTGCTGACCGATTTACGCAAAACAGTATGACCGAGATATTCCTGTCTGCTTAAAATCGCTCTTATGGTTGACATTCCCCAAAGATACGGGTCTGAAAACTTTGTTCCGTTATACTGTTCGGGGTGATATTCCTTTGCGTGTGCAGCCGGAATTAAAACCTTTTCTTCGGTAAGCAATTCAGCGATTGCTCTCGGACTTTTGCCCTCGTTGGCAAGCAAAAAGATACGCTTTACCACCGCAGAAGCCACAGGGTCAACGACAAGCGTTTGTTTGTCGGTTGCTAATCGGTTATATCCATAGGGAATTGAACCGCTACAACGCTTTCCGTCTTTCATACGGGCGTCAAACACAGCCTTGATTTTATTGCTTGTGTCTTTTGCGTACCATTCGTTCATTATATTCAAAAATGGGGCAAAGTCATTGTCAGAAGCATTATTGCTGTCGATACTGTTATTTATCGCAAGGAAACGGACATCTTTCTGTGGGAACAGAACTTCCGTATAAAAACCGACTTGCAGATAGTTTCGCCCTAATCGGCTCATATCCTTAACAATAATCGTTGCGACATTTCCTGCTTCTACTTCCTTAATCAACTCCTGAAAACTCGGACGATTGAAATTTACACCCGAAAAACCATCGTCAGTAAAATGACGGATATTCGTAAAACCATTTCTTCGGGCGTAATCTTCCAAGTATTGCTTTTGATTGGTGATTGAATTTGACTCACCATTAAGATCATCATCTCTCGACAAACGCTCATAGAGTGCTGTAATCTTTGAACTCCTTGACATTCTCTTATCCTCCTTTCCTTATGTAATCCGATTTAGCATTACAGGGATTACTCCCTCTGCTAATAGGAGAAAATAGGGGTACAAAGCGGAACTGTTTTTCAAGAAAATCAAAATATTTTTTTGAAGTTCCAAGACCGATTTTGATAGCCTATTTTCAATTTAGAAACGCATTATTTATCGTCCTACTAAAGTATAGCCCTCTGGCACAGGAACCGGACATCATTGGAAGATTATATGGAACAACTGAATTTTTCTGATACTGAAAGCCAGGAATTATTTGAAACAGTCATGAAGCTGCCGGAAAAATACCGGACAGTGATCCATCTGTTTTATTATGAAGACTATTCCATTAAGGAAATTGCAGACATTCTAAAGATCAGCGAAAGCAACGTAAAGGTCCGGTTAAACCGCGGACGTACCGTGCTTCGTGACACCCTAAAGGAGGCTTGGGACTATGAACAATCAGAATAAAGAACGCTATAAGAAAACATTTGACATGATCCACTCAGATGCAGTCATCAACATCACCACGGAACGCTCAAAGAAGCTGCGGATCCACACGATCACACGCAGACTTTCCTACGCAGTTGCCGGACTGGCAGCCATCTTCTGTCTGTCAAATGGCATCTGTCTGGCAGCAACCGGAAGCACCTGGGTGCATAAGGTATTCTCTACTGCAAATGGTACGAAGGTCGAATACGATGCAGAAGACGCTACCATGTCTTTCCGTATCGAATCAACCGATCAAACCTATGTCACCGCGAAAGCCGGAAGACTGTATTTCACCCTGAACGGACAGCAGACCGATATCACAGACAAATGCAGTACAGATACCTACTTCCGATATGATTACACGGATGCCGATCATATCACACATGTGATCGTCATAGGCGGAACTGCCGATGATTATGGCTATGCCGAATATCTGTTTGATGCAGATGGTACTTATATCTTCAACAACATGAATGTATCTTCCGATACTCCGGCATGGTTTGTAAATGCGGAAAAAGATCTCGGTGTAGATGCGGAATCCTTATCGGATGAAGCTGCCACCTATTCCGTGACCGAAGAATAAAAATTTTTAAAATAATTCCATAAATCCTCCATTTTCTTTCGTATGTAAATTAAAGAAGCAAATAAACCGGACATTGATAAGACTATATATTTTTTTGAATATTCTTATTCACTGATATATGTTAGTATTATTCATATCTGACCACGAAAGAAATGGAGGATTATTTATGAATAAAAAGATAATCAGCTTATTACTTGGTGCATGTCTGTGCACAAGTCTTGCAGGATGCAGAAACGCAGATAATAATGGCGGCAGCGTCACCAAACAAAAACTTTTAGCATCAAAGGAACTCGGAAGTGACATCGCAGTCGGAGCAAAACCGGCGCCCGTCGATTCCTATGAGGAACTTAAAAACGGTGTCAACAATTTTGCATTTGACCTGTATGATGCACTTCCAAAAGACAGCAACTGTTTTTATTCCCCTTACAGTATTTCCAGTGCACTGTCCATGCTCGATCAGGGTGCCGGGGGCGAAACGAAAACGGAACTGGAATCAACACTTGGCATCAAAGATCTTTCAACCTGGAATACGGAAATGCAAAGCTATCTGAACAAAGACTGGTCCAAGCAGACATATGTAAATACTGCAAATTCCATCTGGATGACCACCGGAAAAGACTGGGCGGCTAATATCTCAGATGATTTTCTGCTTCCGGCCAAGACCTATTACCATGGTGAGATATATGAAGCCGATTTTACGGATCATGCCGATCAGGTTGTGAAGGATGTAAACAACTGGGTAAATGAACATACAAATCAGATGATCCCATCCATCATGAATGAACTTTCGACAAATACTGTTATGATGCTCATTAATGCGGTTTACTTTGAAGGAAAATGGCAGACACCATTTACAGAGGGTAACACATACGATGATACTTTTCACGGAACAAACGGAGATTCTACCGTACCAATGATGCATCTGTACGATGAACGATTCTCTTATGCGGATAGCGGATCGATAAAAGGAATCGTACTTCCTTACGATGGTGATTCTGTTGTAATGAAAGTATTCCTTCCATCTAAAGAAGGCGATACGATCACCAACCTGTTCGATGCTTTAAGCAGTGATGAGAAACAGGCACTTATCGACTCTCTGGATAATGCTGATTCTCCTGAGATAGAGACCATTCAGCTTCCAAAATTCACAGATGAACAGAGTATCAACGGTCTGGATGATATCCTGAACAGACTTGGAATCCGGTCTGCATATGCTTCTGCTGATTTCTCAAAGATCGCAGATGGCATCGCGGTATCTTCCGTTTCTCACAAAGCAAAAGTGATCGTTGATGAAAACGGAACAAAGGCTGCCGCGGAGACGGATATCATAATAAAGGAAACTGCTATGATGCCACCGGAAGAAACCTATAACTTCATCGTTGACCAGCCATTTGTCTATGTCATTGAAGATCAGGATACCGGAATGATCCTGTTCATGGGACGGGTAAATGATCTGTAAGATCCAATTCCATATTGATTTTCAATAATCTCTGTGCTATCGTAATAAGAAATAAATACAGACACATGCAACGGAGCAATTCAGAAAATGAGTTGCTCCTTTTTTTGTTTTATCAAATATAAGACTGAAAAATCTCCTGCCTGCAAGAGATGATTTTTCAAACACGATATGGATATTTTATTTGCGATACAAGGAGGATACAGGAATGGCGAAACTTATTACAAACTCGACCCCAAAGGCTGACGGTTTCCGTATGCCGGGAGAATTTGAAGAACAAAAGCAGATCTTTATGATCTGGCCGGAACGAACCGACAACTGGAGAGCCGGTGCGAAACCGGCACAAAAAACATTTGCAAATGTAGCTGCTGCGATCTCAGAATTCGAACCTGTTACAATGTGCGTATCTGCCGCACAATATGAACATGCAAAAACCATGCTGCCTGCCGGCGTACGGATCGTTGAAATGAGCAGTAACGATGCATGGTGCAGAGATATGGGACCAACTTTTCTGATAAATGATAAAGGCAAAACCCGTGCCTGTGACTGGACCTTTAATGCCTGGGGCGGACTGGTCGACGGATTGTATTTTCCATGGGATAAGGATGATCAGATCGCATCCAAGATCTGCGAACTGGAACAGATTGATTCTTACCGAACTGATGATTTCGTATTAGAGGGCGGCTCTTTTCATGTCGATGGGGAAGGTACACTGATCACCACCGAGATGTGCCTGCTGTCAAAGGGAAGAAATCCTCATCTCACAAAAGCTCAGATCGAGCAGAAATTAAAAGATTATCTGAATGTCGATACGATCATCTGGATCAAGGACGGCATCGATCCCGACGAGACAAATGGACATATCGATGATGTCGCCTGCTTCGTCCGTCCCGGTGAAGTTGCCTGCATCTATACGGATGATCCGACTGACCCATTCTATAAAGAAGCACAGGCCGCTTACCACACCCTGTCAAATGCTGTAGATGCCAAAGGCAGGAAACTGATCGTCCATAAGCTCTGTACAACCAAAGCTCCGGTTTATCTGAAGGGCATGGAAACAGTCGATGCAGTTCCCGGAAGCACTCCAAGAAAAAACGGTGACCTTGCGATCGCCTCTTATCTGAATTTTCTGATCGTAAATGGCGGCATCATCCTGCCACAGTACGGTGATGAAAATGACGCTCTTGCAATCCGTCAGGTACAGTCCATGTTCCCGGAACGTAAGGTTGTCGGTGTCCGTACCGAAGAAATTGCTTACGGCGGCGGCAATATCCACTGTATCACCCAACAGCAGCCGAAAGCCTGACATGATGTCTGCCATCTTTATCATAGCAAATCTGCTATTGCATCACCGAAATTCACTACAAAAAATGGAGCATACAGAGTTCTCTCTGTACGCTCCATTTTCTACTTTCGCATCATTACAAACCGCTCCTTGCGAAGCTCCTGCATAAGAAGCTTCACTGTCCAGTTCTGATTGCTCGGTGTCAGGATCGCCTTGTAATCCACTTTCACATCACCATGCCGAAGCTCGAATAGCATCTTGTCCAGACGTTTTTCCTTCAAATTACATAAAAGAATCAGGCTGTCTGCCCGGCTCTTTGTCTGCATACCCGCAGTCACTGCACTCGAAGAATGTTTAGCTGCGTTTTTCCCAGTCTGATCCGTTGCATCTGCCATTTCTGCTGCTTTTTTATAGGTTCCATTTACAAGCTCACCCAGCTTATAATTCGTTGTCACTATCTCATCCGGTATCCGATCTACGGTGATCTTCATCCGGCTTGCAATATTCTGTATTTTACGGTATTCGCTGTCTGTTACATGTATTAATACTAACTTTTCCATGCTGTCTCCTGTCTGTATATCTCGTTTCACACTACCACAGGATTAGAAGAAATGCAAGAGACTCAATACTACTTATCTTCTTCTGCCCAGACTTCTTTTGCCATACGAAATACTGCCCATGCCTTCGGCCATCCACAGTAAAATGCTGCATGTGTAACGATCTCTGCAATTTCCTCCTGCGTGATTCCGTTTGCCTTTGCACTCATCAGATGATAACGGAAGGATTCATCGGTAAGCCCCTGTGCCATTAATGCAACTACAGTTACCAGTGACCGGTCTCTGAGGGACAGCTTATCTTCTCTGCTCCATACCTCGCCAAATAATACATCATCATTTAATTCTGCAAACTTTGGAGCAAATTCTCCAAGCTGTGTTCTTCCTGCTGTCTGTTTTACTGCCATGATAGATCCACCTTTCCTATGCTAACTTATTATATTCTTCATCTGTGACCGGCTCACACCATTCATTGCTGCAATTCTCGCCCGGTACTTCTACTGCGATATGGGAAAACCAGCTATCCTTCTTCGCACCATGCCAATGTTTTACTTCTGCCGGAATTGTAATGACCGTTCCCGGTACAAGACTGACTGCCTCTTTTCCTTCTTCCTGGTACCAGCCCTCTCCGGCTGTGCAGATCAGAAGCTGTCCGCCCCCCTTTGTTGCATGATGGATATGCCAGTTGTTACGGCATCCCGGCTCAAATGTTACATTTGCAAGAAATACTGCTGTCTTATTGGGATCGGTCAGTGGATTCAAAAAGGAATCTCCGATAAAATACTGTGCATATGCTGTATTTGCTGTTCCTGTTCCAAATACGTTCTGCTTCTCAAATTCTTCTCTGTTTGTAGTCTTCATACTATCACTCTCCATCTTACTTAAACCTGCTTCAGAGCTTATGCTCTTATGTTCTGATGTTTCCCGTATTTATATACAAAAAAGGAGCATACCTTTTTCGTACACTCCTATCATACTCTTTGAACCTTACTCCAAGTCAAGAATTTTTTTGTATGAAGTTTTTATGAAGTAAGTATTCTCAGTATTCAAGTAACCTTTTATATATAAGTAAATCCTCATCCTTGAACACGTTAAATACCACCCGCATCCGGCTTCCTGTTTCTTCCAGATATTTCTGCACGGTTTCCACTGCGATCTCCGCCGCCCGTTTATTCGGGAACATGAATACACCTGTCGAGATACAGCAAAAGGCAATACTTGATACTCCATTTTCTTCTGCAAGCTCCAGACAGGAACGATAGCAGGATGCCAGCAATTCTTCATGTTCTTTACGCAGCCACCCCTGCACGACCGGGCCTACTGTATGAAGCACATATTTGCATGGGAGGTTAAATGCCGGTGTGATCTTTGCCTGTCCGGTCGGCTCCTCATGTCCCTGCGCCTGCATGATATCATTACAACGCAGCCTGAGCTCTATTCCTGCTTTTGAATGGATGACGTTGTCCACACAATTATGCATCGGACGGAAGCAGCCGCACATCTGGCTGTTTGCGGCATTCACGATTGCGTCCACCTTTAGTGCTGTTATATCTCCCTGCCAGAGATAGATCCGGTCATCTGATTTTGTCGGAAACAACTCTGTAAGATCTATGACTCCTGCCTTTTCATTTTCCTCCGTCAGATATTCGTCCTGAATCCTTAAAAATTCCTGACTGATCTTCTTCGGCATCCGTACATTCATCAGGGAGCGCAGAAGATCCTTCTGTTCCTGTTCATCTTCCGGAATTCTGTAATTCTTATAATATGCATCTTCATCCAGCAAATTCCGGATCAGCCATTTTCTCTGTTCCTCGTGATTCATCAATTTCTGCTTCCTTCCATATTTAGACTTTCTGTTTTACTATTTATTACACTATCTCTGGAAATCCTTCATCCGTTATTTTTCTGCCGCATAGCGCCAAATGTCCGTTACATCCCAGCCACACAACGCTCTATATCCGTAATGCTTTCTTTCATATCTGCATTAATTCCGACCGCGCGGTCACCAAGACTCTCCGGCACAACTGCTTCATTCAGATTCAGACGGATTATCGAGATATTTTTATTCTCTCTGACCAGTTTTTCAAATGGAAATCTAATTATCATTGGTGTGTTAAATCCAACGCCAAGTTCCAGCAGCACCAATCTGCCTTTCTCTGCCTCAGACAGGAAATCTCCAAATCTCTGCTCCGCATCATACCATGCTGCATCCTGAACGAAATGCTGATCTTTTCGCAGATTCATGTCCATAGCCCCGCCGCACACCGGACATTTCGGAACCATATAGATCGGTATCCTGCAATCCCTCCGTGCCTGATCCATCTGCCGGAACAGATCTACCGCATCGTAAAGTTTATCATGACAGCCTTTTCCGCACTGAATATGGAAATAATCTCCCTGTGTGCAGAAGATCTGATCTTCCGGCAACCCTGCTTTGACAAACTGACCATCTGCATTTGTGCTTAAGACAAATATCTTCTTACCGGAAAACATACTTAAAAACGTTTTATGAAGCGGTGTCACATCCAGATCAATACCGCCAAGGATCGCCTGTTTCGACCAGTAGCCCCAGTAGCTTTCTTCATCCGGGTACGGGTAAAAGCCTGCAGAATACATATCCTGCATATATGGCCCTTTTCCATATTTCTTCTGGAACTCTCCGAAATTCTCCTCAAAAAATGTTCCGCCATACTGCGCGCCTGCCGCTGCACTCATCCCTGCTCCTGCTCCAACCAGAACGTACTCTGCATCCTGTAACATCTGGGAAGCCAAACGGATCTGTTCCTCATATGGCGTCTTCTGGAACACATAATCTCTGGCAGGTGTCCCGGACAAAAATGTTTCAAATGTTATTTTATCATTTCTATACTTAATCTTTTTCATAATCTGTCGCTCTGTTTCTGTCTGTATATCCATTTCATTATTTCTATCGGTCACTTTCGCACGATTGCCTGAACAGGACAGTTCTCATAACAATTTCCACAATGCAGACAATGCTGCTGATTGATCTTATATGGTGTTCCTCTCTCGATACACCTCTGGGGACAGAGTTTCTCACATTTACCACAGCCGATACAGGCATCTGTTATCACATACCCCTTTTCCCGGATTATAGCATTTCCAAGGCTGTATGTCTCACGAAATATCGGATTCACGCCCAGATTAAAATATTCTACCTCACCCTGATCAATACAGAATATAATACCTATACTTCTGGTATTACCCGGATAGACATTTGCCAGATAAGGCTGCTCCTCAAAGATGGTATCACGCCATTTCTCCTGTTCTTCCTCGCGCACCGCATATGCCTTTCCCGACAGTCGTATCATCTCTTTATATTTTGTATAGCAAAGGATCTGAACCCGTCCATCTTCCAGAAGTTCCTGACAGAAATTCTTCCCCCTTGCCGTATAAAAATACAGGGCATCCGATTCATAATGGATCGCACTGATATTCCGTATCTGCGGCGCACCATCCTTATCCACTGTTGCAAATGCAAGAACTCCTACCAATTGCATCTTCTTTAAGCATGTTTTTAAATCCATCTATCGTTCCTCCAATACAAAATAACCAGACATCCGCATTCCTGTTTGCGTTTGTTTACTCTACAATTTTAATTCTTCCCTGTTTTCTTGTTAACATGGAAGCACCTCCCCAGTAATCTCATTTCTTGTCTTCCAGCACTGAGGATCTGCTCCGTAAAAGCTCCCGGTCGTTCCATTTGCAACAGCCGGACACCCTCTACACCATGCCTTTAATTCACACTTGCTGCATTTGCTGAATTTCTCATAATCTCTGTATTTCTCCATCTGACAGATCCACACATCTGCCAGCCGGTCCTCAAATACATTTGCCACCTTGCTGTCCATAACACGCCTGCATGCCATCACGTCACCATTTGATGAGATCGTGATATGGCAGTTACCACAATTACAACCCGCATAGATCATGCCTACCTGTGCATTTTCCGGCAGCGTAAACGCTCCTGTTTCATACTCATATAACGTCCACAGATGATCCTTTTTATTAAAATACGTCTTGCAGCCTGCCGCTTCATATGCCTTATACTTCGCATCACAGACAGACAAAAGCTCCCGGTACTCCTCCGGTGTCATGCTGGTATCGACCTCTCCACCGGTCGGTACATATCTTGAAAATGCATACACATCCACGCCAGCCTGAACAACTGCATCGATAATATCCGGTATCTCATGCATATTTGTCTTTGAAACCGTACTCATGATAATGCTCCGGATTCCTGCCCGATTCAGACAGCCGACTTTTTCCAGCGTCAGATCGAAGCTGCCCGGTTTCCGAAACCAGTCATGGGTCTCTCTCATTCCATCTAACGACATCTGGTATTTTTCACAGCCACAAACGGCTAACATTTTACAGATCTCATCGTTCAGATGGAATGGATTTCCCATGATTGTAAATGGAATATTTTTGCTCTTTAACAGAACCATCAATTTCCAGAAATCAGGATGCAGGATAGGATCGCCGCCAGTAATATAGAAGTACGGTACTCTGTGATAGACCTTACAGAAATCTTCACAGTTCGCCACAACCTCCTGCATCTGCTCCCAGGTCATGCTCTTTAATTCCTTACATCCTGTCCCTGAAAATATATAACAGTGCTTACACCGCTGATCACACTCATCTGTGATATGCCATTGAAATGCAAAATACTGACTCATCCTGTCCATGCCTCCTTATTTCTTCATCTTATTTCTGCTCCGGCTTGTCAGACGCTCCACATGCTGTTCCGCACGCTGCCGGTTTGTCGGATGCTCCACATGCTGCACCTGCCTGCTTGTCCTTATCGTCTTCCCAATCTGCAATATTTGATAATGCCATCTTCTGTTACCTCCTGATAATTTTATTTTTGGGCTGTTGCCCTCTTGCATTATCAACATAACAAATTCTGATTTTCGAAAAAAGTACGCACTTTTTTATTACCTGGTCACAAAAAAGTAACCCCGGTTACCTTTTTGTAACTAATTGACCACACATGGGATGTTAGATTATAATTGGATGTAACAAGAAAAAAGAATATTGGGTACAAAATAAATGTTAGATATAAAACAAATGCATGGAGGTAATGTTATGTTAACAAAAGAAGAATTACCAGAATGTCCGGTTGCAACGACCGTTGCTCTGATCGGAAGTAAATGGAAGCTGCTTATTATAAGAAATCTGTTACAGCGTCCATGGCGATTCAACGAACTCAAACGCGATCTGACCGGTATCAGCCAGAAGGTTCTGACCGACAGCCTTCGCTCAATGGAAGAAGACGGGCTGATCACCCGAACCGTATACCCGGAAGTTCCGCCACGCGTAGAATATGCGTTAAGCGACCTCGGACAGACCTTAAAGCCAATCCTTGACTCTATGGTCGAATGGGGTAACGCCTATAAACAAATGTAAAAAAAGCCATACATAGTGGAAATAATACCTTAAAAAAGAGCACCCGACCGGGTGCTCTTGCTTTATCTTTTCTTTGCCGCCTTGGCTGCTTTCTCCTGCTTCCGTTTCTTTGCCTGCTCAGCCATGAATAATTTTCTGAGATTTTCCAGCTTTGCGGCTTCCTCTTTTGCGGTATTCAGATCATCTGTGACCTTGTCCTGTGCATCCTGACTGTCAAATCTTACAAATTTCTCAAATACGGTCGGATAAGTGAAAGTCTTTTCTATATTCTCACACTGAAATAAAATACGGATGTGTGTACCATCACATTCAACTACGTTTCCCTCACCAAATTTTACATGTTTCACTTTTTCGTTTTCAAACATAACCTATCTTCCTCTCTACCTATTGAAAACATCTCCAACTGCCAATATGTGCCCTGTTTCGTCTTGCCGCTACGGCTAAAAAATAACTTTTTATTTCAAGTTTCTATAATATTACCAAATATTTTCCATAAAATTCCAGTGCAAATTAATTTTCGTAAGAAATTCGTGAAAAACCACACTCAATCTTTCAAATTTTGTAAAAAATTTATTCTTGACATTTACCCGGCTATTCAAATATGCAGAAAACCGTCTCAGAAAACAATGCACTTTTTAAGCCTCGCCTGCGCTAATTGCAGAAACTTTCATATCTGTTTTGTTTGGAACTATCCGATATATTACAAAAGCAACAGTTACTATATATTACACTATTATGTAGCAAGCCTTTTTCAACGCCGGTCCTTAGCGAGTTGCCATAGGCAAGGGGCTTAGTACCGCTGCGTTGAAATAGAGTGCAAACGACTTGCGGAATAATAGGTGTAATTATAGTACTAGTTGCTTTTAATATCTTTCATTCTGTTCCAAACAAAACAAATATGGAATTTTCGCTTATCTTGCGGAGGCTTTTAACAGTTCAGCCACCTCAGCTTCTGTGGATAAGGACAATGCTTTTGCTGCAAGCGCATCTGCATCTGCCTTTGACCATTTGGCGATCGTGCCTCTGGTTCTTAAAACAGAAGTTGCCGATACACTGAACTCTCCCAGTCCAAAGGAGATCAGAAGTGGGATCAGTAATGGATCAGCTGCTGCTTCACCACACATACCTACCATGATGCCTGCTGCATTTCCTGCTTCAATAACATTCTTCATGGAACGAAGAACAGCAGGATTGTATGCGGAATACAGATATGCAACCTTGGCATTTCCTCTGTCAACTGCCATTGTGTACTGGGTCAGATCATTTGTACCGATACTGAAGAAATCAGCTTCCTTTGCCAGAAGATCTGCGATCAGGCTGGCTGCAGGAGTCTCGATCATAACGCCGACCTGAATATCCTTGTTATATGCGATTCCCTCTGAATCTAACTCCTTCTTAAGTTCCGCTACCAGTTCTTTTACCCGTCGAATCTCATCCACACAGGTAACAAGCGGAACCATGATCTTAATATCGCCAAATGCACTCGCACGAAGCAATGCACGAAGCTGTACCTTGTAGCTGTCCTCATTTTTCAGACAATATCTGACTGCACGGAAACCGAGAAATGGATTGTCTTCTTTCTCCAGTCCCAGATATGGGATATCCTTGTCTCCGCCGACATCCAGTGTACGGATAATAACTTCTTTACCCTGCATCGTCTCAGCTGCTGCCTTATAAGCTTCAAACTGCTCGTCCTCTGTTGGCAGGCTGTCTGTTCCCATGAACAGGAACTCAGTACGGAATAAGCCTACGCCTTCACCATCAGCAACTACAACACCCTTGGCATCCTCCGGATTGCCGATATTGCCATATAAAGCTACCTTTGTTCCATCAGCAGTTACTGTATCTTTTCCTCTGTAGATCTGAAGCAGTTCCTTCTCTTTCAGGTAATCTGCACGCTTTGTCTCATATTCTGCGATCTCATCCATCGCAGGTTCTAAGATGCAAACGCCTTCGCATCCGTCTACAACTGCCATCATACCATCGGACACCTGATCTACGATACCATCTACACTAAGTACAGCAGGGATCTCAAGTGCTCTTGCAAGAATAGCTGAATGAGAAGTCTTACCGCCAATCTCGGTGATAATACCTGCTACATTTTCCTTTACGATCCCTGCTGTCATGGATGGTGTCAGATCCTTTGCGACGATCACTGTACCTGCCGGAACATCTCCGATATTAATATCCGGCGTACCGGTAAGGATCTTAAGCATACGGACACGGATATCTCCTACGTCAGTTGCTCTCTGTCTGGTCAGTTCATCATCTACCTGGGAGAACATGGATACGAACATATCACATACACTGTCAACGGCTGCTTCTGCACATTCGCCATTACCGATCAACTCCTTGACCTGATCCTGCATAAATGGATCACTTATCAAAACGATATGTCCTTCCAGGATCTCTGCATTATGTTCTCCAACCTTTTCTTTCATTGCATCTGCCATTTTCTGAGTCTTTTCAACAAAAACTTCCATAGCATTCTCAAATCTCTGAAGTTCAGCATCTGTATCTGTTACTGTATGCTGCTTATATTCCGGTTTGCCATCACTGATGATGACAACCTTTCCGATGCCATAACCGGCTGAGCCGCCTATTCCTTTTAACATATCTTCTACCCCGCTTTCCAGATGAAAGAATGCTGTCTGACTATTCGCCAAGACCGGATTCAACCAACTCTACTGCCTTTGCGAGAGCTGCCTGCTCGTCTTCACCGTCACACTCAATTGTCATCTCTGTTCCACACTTAATACATGCTGCAATGATCAGCATAACGCTCTTTGCGTTGATTCTCTTACCGGCAATATCGATTGTTACGTTACATTTGAACTTTGTCATTTCCTTTGCAAATACTCCTGCCGGTCTCATGTGTAATCCCTGCTCATTAATAACTTTAACTGTCTGTGATACCATAATTATCTTCTCCTTTTTATATCTCTTTTATCATTTGTCCGATTCGGACAAACGCATGATCAACATTGTTACTTTTGATTTAATATTTGAAATATCCCTGTTTTATTTATATCCGGCAGGAACAGATTCTTTCTGTTCCCACCGTTGTTAAAAAGGATAGGGTTTTTGTTTTTATTCTTCTGCTACATTTTTCTTGATCAGACCGAGCAGTAAACAGGTTACTACAGAACCGATCACCCATGAAAGAATGTAGAATAACGGATGTCCTACTGTTGCAAATACGAAGATTCCTCCGTGTGGCGCCATCAGTGTACATTTGAATGCTGCTGATAATGCTCCTGCTACACCTGCACCAACCAGGGTACATGGGATAACATGAAGCGGATCTGCTGCTGCAAATGGAATCGCACCCTCTGTGATGAAGGAACAACCCATTACAAAGTTAGAAACGGCTGATCCTCTTTCTGCCTTTGTGAATTTCTTAGGGAACAGCTTACATGCAAGTGCAATTCCCATTGGTGGAACCATACCGCCGATCATTACGGCTGCCATGGAAATGTAGCATGCCTGAACGGCTGCATCACTCTGGGATGCACCGGCTGATACAAGGTCTGCTGCTGTAGAAAGCATTCCCGAGCCGAATACATAAGCTGCCTTGTTGATAGGACCGCCCATGTCGATCGCCATCATTGCTCCGAGGATCAGACCAAGGAGAGCTAACAGATTCTTATCTGCAAGTGATGTAAGCATATTGGAAAGTCCTGTATTTACAAGGCCGATCAATGGATTAAAGATAAATACCATCAATACGCCTACAAGGAAAATACCAACTAACGGATAGATCAATGTTGGCTTGATACCCTCTAATGACTGAGGGAACTTTGAACACATCTTCTTTAATAAAAGTACGATATAACCTGCAAGGAAACCTGCAAGAATACCACCTAAGAAACCGGATACTGTATTACCGGAGCCTTCGCCTACAAAACCGAATTTTGAGATAAAATTCTGGAATGGGGAAAGGCTTGCACCTGCCCATACATATTTTGCGATCGCTGCATTACCGGATGAAGCAAGAAGTCCGCCGGTAAATCCAACTGCAAGACCCGGACGATCTGCGATCGAATATGCGATATAACCTGCAAGTACCGGAACCATCAGTCCCATGGACAGATCTCCGACATATTTAAAGAATGCGGAAAGTGGTGTACAGGTACCGAAGTTTGAACCACCGGTTGAACCATATCCACAGATTGTATCGATCAGGAATGCCAGTGCGATCATGATACCGCCACCGATAACGAATGGAAGCATATGGGATACACCGCTCATCAGATGCTTGTAGATCTGACTTCCAACACCGCCTGCGCTTTCTTCCTCTGCTTTCTTTCCACTCTCATGATGCACCGAAACCTTGCCATCGATTACTTTATTGATAAGCTCTTCCGGTTTGTGGATACCATCTGCTACCTTTGTAAAAAGAACTGGCTTGCCGTCAAATCTTGCAGTCTCCACATTCTTATCGGCTGCTACGATAATACCGTCACATTCTTCAATCTCCTTTGCTGTCAGACGATTCTTAACACCGCCGGATCCATTTGTTTCAACCTTGATCGAAATGCCCATTTCATTTCCTTTTTTCTCAAGGGCTTCCGCTGCCATAAATGTATGTGCGATACCGGTCGGACATGCTGTAACTGCAAGGACTCTGTATCCTGTCTTTTCCGGTGCGTTTTCCTTCTTATCTTCTGTTGCTTCTCCAAGTTCATCCGCGAACTTTTCCATCTCATATTTGCTGCAGATATCTAAGAACTGATCTGCATTCTTTGCTGCAAGAAGTTCTGCTCTGAAGTTCTCATCCATCAGCAACATACTGAGTCTTGATAATACTTCCAGATGTACATCTGCGCCCTTTTCCGGTGCTGCGATCATGAAGAACAGGTTTGCAGGCTGTCCGTCTAATGAATCATAATCTACACCGTCCGGTACTGTCATAGCTGCAAGTCCCGGCTGCTTAACTGCTGCATTCTTGGAATGAGGAATTGCGATTCCCTCTCCAACTCCGGTCGAACCGGATTCCTCTCTTGCAAGAATTCCTTTCTTGAATTCTGCCTTATCTGTTATATTGCCCGATTTTGCATGAAGATCGATCAGATAATCGATCGCTGCGTCTTTAGAATCTACTTTTACACCAAGGGCAATTCCTTCTTTTTTTAATAACTCCCTTATTCTCATACTCATTCTCCTTTACTCAAATACCGGTTTATCAGGATCTGGTCAGTTCAGTCGGTTCTTCTCCCTTTTCCCCAACTGTTAAAATTGTCCTAAAAGTTTCTCAACCTGGTCTTTTGTTGCAAGTCCTTCTGAAAATGCAGTTGCACTGCCTGTTGCTGCGCCGTACTTTAATGCTTTCTTGTAATCATGCTCTGCAAAATAGCTTGCGATAAATCCTGCCACCATGGAATCTCCGGCTCCTACAGAATTAACAACTTTTCCTTTTGGAACGCCCATTCTGTATGTCTCTCCGGTCTCTGTGATCAGCATAGATCCGTCTCCTGCCATGGAGATCGCTACGTTTCTTGCTCCAAGTGCCTGTAATCTCTTTGCATATTCTTCAATCTCCTCATCGGAATGAAGTGTTACGCCAAACATTTCTCCAAGCTCGAAGTTATTCGGCTTGATAAGAAACGGATGATACTTGAGAACATTTAACAGGAGATCCTTCGTAGCATCGACTACGATATCAACCTTCTTGCCTGCAAGTCTTGCCATGATCTTCTCGTACACATCAGATGGTAAAGATGGTGGGATCGCTCCTGCCAGAACCAGACAGTCACCGTCTGTTAAACCATCTAATTTCTTATAAAGTTCTTCCAGTTCTGCATCGCTGATATTGGGGCCTTTTCCATTGATCTCTGTTTCTTCTCCGGCTTTCAGCTTAACATTGATTCTGCTAACGCCATCTGAAACCGTGATGAAATCAGCTTTTACACCAAGGGCAGCGACTCCTTCTTCAATCGCTTTTCCGGTAAAGCCTGCAACAAATCCAAGTGCTACAGAATCTACGCCCAGATTCTTAAGGACTGTTGAAACATTGATTCCCTTTCCACCGTAGAACAGGGCTTCTTCTCTGCTTCTGTTTACCGAACCGATTTCCAGTTTTTCCATTCTGACAACATAATCGATTGCCGGATTGAAAGTTACTGTGTAGATCATTCCTTCATTACCTCCTTTATGACTGTTGCATCTGCATACTTATCATTTACAAGTCGGTCGGTGATAATACACGCCTTCTTGATTCCTGCAAATGTAACCGCTGTAACCTTGTCAAACTTCGTGTGATCGGCAAGGACAACACTCGCATAAGATCGGTTGACCGCTTCCATCTTTACAAGTGCTTCTTCTACATCGACTGTCGTGAAACCGTAATCTGTATGTACACCGTTGGTTCCAAGGAAGCATTTTGAGAAATTGAACATCTTCATATTATTTACAGCATCTGCACCTACCGTAGATTCTGTGACCGGCTTTCCAAGTCCTCCGATCATGTATGCCCGAAGTCCTTTGTTCATCAGCCGTTTGATATGTGCAATTCCATTTGTGACAAATGTCGCTCTGGTTGATTCCAGATACTCGATCATCCATCCGGTACTTGTTCCTGCATCTATGAAAATAAAATCGTCATCATTGATCATATTCACCGCATACCGCGCAATTGCTTTCTTTTCTTCCACACAGAGCTGCTCTTTTACACTGACCGCAATCTCATCTGCAATAAACTGGTGTGCAACTGCTGTAGCTCCTCCGTGTACCTTATTCAGTTTTCCCATTTCATCGAGAGCGATAAGATCCCGCCGTATGGTTGATTCTGATGCTCCTGTGCACTCTGTCATTTCTGCAACTGTGATCGTTCCTTTGTTCTTCAGAGCTTCCAGTATCTTGTTATATCTTTCTTCCGTAAGCATATATATAGGTCTCCTTATTATCAAATCATTTTATTATTTGCAATTCAATTCATATATATGCATTATAACCGTTTTTTCGTTCAAAATCAATCATATTCGTTCAACTTAGGTTTATATTAGCACACATTTCGTTCAGAATCAATCATTAATTTGCATTTTTTTGAAGTTTTTTGAACAAATATGAAAGAAACGGAATTAAAGAAAGCAGGCAGTCTCGTTATAAGACCACCTGCCGGTTTTCTTTCTTCTGCTGTCAATGCCGATCCCGGAGAACTAAACGCAAGTTTTCCTGGCATCGGAACACCTTCTTCCTGCTGATTGATATATGACATCAGCCAAAGGGTCATAGCTGCGTCTCTTCCAAAAAGGATCTCATTATAGAGTTCTTTTTTGCGTACGAAATTCTAAAATATAAAATGGGACGTCACCATATCATTCCAATTCTTTCTGGAAACGTACAATCATCGGATGCAGCCTGCTCGGTATGGTTATCGTAACTGCATTGCCAGCACAGGCAGCAGTTCAGGCAGCAACTTTAAATGAGCGCACAGTTTCCGCTGTCAGTACATACACAGGCACCAATGCTGCCCTTGCCACAAGTAAGACCGCAGCTATAAACACTGCCACTTCTACTACAAATACAACCACAAATGATGCCACCCTTACCGCAAACAAGACCACGGCCAAGAAAGCCGCGCTGAATAAAACATCTTTAAAGCTGAAGAAGGGCAAAACTTACCAGTTAAAAACAAAAAATGTAAAGGGAACGGTAACATGGAAGTCTTCTAATAAGAAGATTGCCACAGTTTCAAAGAAAGGTAAGGTTACTGCAAAAAAGGCAGGCTCCACCGTTATTAAAGCTACCTATAAAAAGAACGGAAAGATAAAGACATTAAAGTGCAAGGTCACTGTTACAGCAGCGAAAAAAGAATCCCGTGAAGAGACTGTAAAAAAGAAAATCCTTGCATTACAGAATACATATAAAGAAGGTACAACATGGACAAATAACGACTTCTATCTCTGGAAGGCAAAGAACATGTACTGCTATGGCTGTATCACCCTTGCAGCAAACAAGCTTTTCAGTAAATACACGGTATTAAGCACAGTTCAAATGCAAATCATTCATTTCAGGGAGATAAGTTTTTATCTCTCTGTTTGACTATACTTATGGAGAAAATTATGAATAATTCTTATAAAGATGAGATAAATAATAAAATATATGACTACATTGCCGGCTACATAAATTGTTCAACAGATCAATTAAAAGAAGAAGGCACACATTTCGTAAAGAACGAAAAGGCTGCTAATAATTATGTTAAAATTCTCAGCATCAGAGATACAAATATCATTTCTCTGTCTGAAGAAAAATATGAACTTGGAAAACAACTGTTATCAGGTAAAACCCGAGACGAATTATATGAAGGTAACAACCTTAAAACATTATATGATATCGAGGGCTTTGAAAATTCACTGGCTTTTGATGCAGAAGGAAATACAAATACAACCATCGTTTTATGTGCAATAAAAGATAACGAAATAATAGCCATTGCGGGTGCTGCTCCCACCGGTAAACTGATGGAAGTTGGAATTGATGTAAAAAAGAACTGGCTTCCCAAGCAGTAGCCATCCGAAGCGGCTATATGCCACTCTGGACGGATTCATTTGGGACACGCTAATCAGCGCACTATAAGTATAAAAAATAACCGCCCAGCCTGCAAACTGCGAGCGGTTATTTTTAACCAATCATATCAAGGCTAACCGTCTATCGGTGGCACTTTTTATTTATGAACGATAATCACCGTTAATCTTAACGTAATCATAAGTCAGGTCACAGCCCCACGCCTTGGCGGATGCTTCGCCCTGATTCAGATTGACGTTGATATAGATATCATCCTCAGATAATACCTCAGAGGCTTTTTCCTCAGAAAATGGAATACCGGAACCGTTTCTGCATACCTCTACGATACCCTTCTCAGATTCAAGATCTACATCTACTTTATCGATATCGAAATCCGCTTCTGCATATCCGATCGCACAGAGAATACGTCCCCAGTTTGCATCTTCACCAAACATCGCACATTTGGTCAGTGGGGAACGGATAATGCTCTTTGCAACGATGATCGCTGTATCCTGATCCGGCGCTCCAGATACTGTACATTCCAGCATCTTGCTTGCGCCCTCGCCATCACTTGCGAGCATCATCGTCATACACTCCATAACGATGTACAGTGCTTTCTTGAAAATTGCATAGTCGTCATTTTCTGTTACAATCTCTTCATTTCCTGCAAGTCCATTTGCCATAACACTTAAAGTATCATTTGTCGATGTATCACCATCTATGGACAGACAGTTATACGTTACCTTTACGATCTCACTCAGAGCCTTCTGGATCATATCGGCTGAGATTGCAACATCCGTTGTGATAAAGTTCAGCGTGGTTGCCATATTCGGATGGATCATACCACTTCCCTTTGCCATTCCACCCAGACGGCAGGTCTTGCCACCAAGTGTGAATTCTACTGCAACCTGCTTATCAACTGTATCTGTCGTCATGATTGCATTTGCTGCCTTATCATTGCCATCGGCACTTAAACCGTCAGCAAGCTCCTTCATATGCTCTTCAAATGGTTCGATTGGAATGATCTGACCAATAACACCGGTCGATGCATTGATGATCATATCTGCATCGATTCCCAGTGCATCTGCTGCCAGCTCACAGATCCGTTCTGCCTTTTCCACGCCGTCTGCATTACAGGTATTTGCATTCTTTGAATTAACGACAACCGCCATGGCTTTGCCGTCTGTTGTCTTCAAGTGTTCCTTAGTTACAAGGATCGGTGCACCTTTTACCTTGTTCTGTGTATATACAGCTGCTGCATTACATACTGTACTGCTGTAAACCATACCCAGATCGTTCTTATTCTTATCGGAATTCAGTCCGCAGTTTATACCATTTGCCACAAATCCCTTTGCCGCACAGACACCACCGTCTACATATGTGTATCCTTCGTATGTTTTCTTCTTCATAATTATCCGTAGCCAAATCCTGTCAACTTCCACGTTTCATTCCGCTGCTGCCGATCAGCGATTCGCCACTGCCTCCTTTTTAAGATATATAAAACTCTGCCTGTATTTCTATTATCTTACTTGCCGATTGCTACCAGGAACTTATCCAGTCTTCCGATCGTACGATCCTTGCCGATCACGTTCATGATCGTAGCAAGATCCGGTGAATTCTTCTTACCGGTTACTGCCACACGAACGATCGTGCAGACATCTGTGATCGATCCCTTATAAGCATCCGGATTCTTCTTATACTCCTTGACATTCGGACAATAGCCAAGCTTGTCGCCCATTACCTTCATCTCGGCAAACCAGTTCTCTGCATCTAAGAACAGATCCTTCTTATATTCATTGATGATCTCTGCCATCTGATCTGCATTATACTTCTCATCGACCTCGTAGGAAAGCTTCAGTTCATCCTCCGGCACATAGAGATAGCCGAACATCTCTGCCAGATCTGACCACTTGCCAACATCCTTACGGACTTTATTTCCGGACATCTTCCAGAGGCTGACCGTCTTTAAGAAGCTCTCTTTATCATTTGTGCCAAATTCATACAGCTTCTTATCAAATTCTTTTGCCCATGCCATGATCTTCTCATAGCACTTTTCTTCTGAAAATGTGGAGATCATCTCTTTGCTGACATCATTTAACTTCACCATGTCAAATAATGCACCGGATGCCGGCATCTTCGCAAGTGACAATGTGAAATCATCGATCGTCTTATCAGGATTTGCTGCATGCCATTCCTCATAATTGGAATTGGCGATCGTCATCAGATATTCCAGTACGCTCTCGGATGGATAGCCCTGCTCCTGATAGAAGCCAACGGCTGCCTCCGGGTCTTTTCTCTTACTAAGCTTTCTCTTATGCTGATGTTCATTTCCATCCTCATCAACGGATATTTCCATCTTCATAATTGGTGAAATATGTGCATACTCAGGAAGTTCAAATCCGCACAGTTCAAATAACTGCTTATGAAGCGGATAGGATGCAAGCCATTCATCACCACGGATGACCATATTTGTTCTCATAAAATGATCGTCTACTGCATGTGCAAAATGATAGGTTGGGATTCCGTCAGATTTTAACAGTACAACATCCATCATGTTCTCAGGCATCTCGATCTTACCACGGATCGGGTCACTGTAAACAACTGTCTTGCCTGCCTCGCCCGGGCTCTTAAGTCTGACAACATAAGGCTCTCCGGCTGCCAATTTCTCCTCGATCTGCTCGTATGTCAGATTTCTTCCAACTGCATACTCTCCATAATATCCGATATCTACCTTTGCAGCCTCCTGCTTTGCTCTTATCTCATCCAGTTCTTCCGCAGTTGTAAAATCAGGATATGCATATCCCTCCTGCATCAGCTTCTTAACACAGATCTGATAGATCTCTTTTCTCTCACTCTGCTTATATGGTGCATATATGACAGGGCTTCCTTCAAATGGTCCCTCATCAAATCCAAGATCAAACTTGTTTAAGGAATTGATGATCTCCTCCACTCCATTTTCAAGCTCTCTCTTTCTGTCTGTATCTTCTATTCTAAGATAGAACACACCACCGCTCTGCTTTGCAAGTTTTCTTGATATCATAGCAGCATATAAACCACCGATATGCATATATCCGGTTGGGCTTGGTGCAAATCTCGTTACCTTCGCACCCTCCGGCAAGTCTCTCTTTGGAAATCTTGCTTCGAGATCATTTACCGTTCCTGTTATATCCGGGAATATTAATTCTGCTAATTTGTTATAATCCATCTTATCTGCCACCTCTTATATCAAATCTATTTTTCGTTTCTTACCGCCTGACAGCACCTAATCGACTGTCAAAACACATATAGTAAAAAATACCACAAACCCCACATTTTGTACAGTTGTTTATTTCCTGTACACCACCGTACACCGTACGCCGTACAGTATGGGTTGACGGATATCTCCGATACGCTTCGTTTTCTATTCGGTTCACGCGCCCATTTGCCTGCAGTCGCCCAAACTCGCCTTTCAGGCTCAAACAATGGGCTTAATGCAGGCAGCTAGCGCAAACCTCATTACGAAAGCCTCGCTATGATCGTTGATATCCGTCAACCCATACTGTCGGCTGGTACCGGCTTGGGAAATTAACTTGCGAAAAATTTCTGGTGTGCTTCCTTATACCGGCATTGGCTGGCAATGCTTTTTCTGAACGGAGTACGTCTTGAAGATACTGCTCGAAGTTCGCAGAACTTATATTATATCTACAGTCTCCAAAGCGCAAATAAAATGGAAGACAGTTTTACATATGATTCGCAAGTCTTGACATCCAACTTGTTACATATAGTAAATACTGTCTTCCATTTTTATTTCATATATTATTATCTGCCAAGCTGAACAATATCTGTAATACAGCACAAGCTACTACTCACAGTTGCTTACTCGCGATAAAGTAAGTAGCTGTACATGTCAGCGTATTCGTGTTTGCCCTGTTTGATGAAATCAATGGCATCTCTTGGATGCTGGTTCAGCATACCGGTCAGCATGTAAGGTACATCATAGCCCCATACAGCATCACCCTTTTCCTTTAACGGAACCATGTAGCGCTCAATAAACTTCAGGATATGGTACAGATTGTACTTTGGATTGCGAAGGAAGCCAAGCAGCAATTCCATCGCACAATTTCCTGCACCTCGTCCCATAGAGCTTACCGTTCCATCTAACATGCTTGCTCCATTTCTCATTGCTTCAACAGTATTTGCATATGCCATCTTCATGTTGTCATGTGCATGAATACCAATCTTCTTACCGTATTTCTCTCCAACTGCCACATATTTCTGTGTCAGTCTCTGGATCTGCTCCGGGTATAAAGAGCCGTAGCTGTCTACAATGTAGATTCCGTCTACATTTGATTTGCCTAACATCTCAAGAGCGATATCGATCTCTGACTCCTGATCCTTTGAGATCGCCATAATGTTACAGGTCGTCTCATATCCCTTTGCATGTGCATCCTCTATCATCTCGATCGCAGCAGGCATGGTGTTGATGTATGTAGCCACACGTATCATGTCAATAACACTGTCTGCTCTGTCAATAATATCTGTCTTGTAATCGCATCTTCCGACATCAGCCATAACAGATATCTTCATCTCTGTATTATTCTCTCCGACTATACTGCGAATGGCTTCTTCGTCACAGAACTTCCACTTTCCGAACTTTTCTACATCGAACATCTCCTTGGAAGCCTTGTAGCCGAATTCCATATAATCAACACCAGCCTTCAAATTTGCTTCATAAAGTGCTTTTACAAATTCATCTGTAAAATAAAAATCGTTGACAAGTCCTCCATCTCGAATTGTAGCATCAAGCACCTGAATATCAGGTCTGTACGTGATCATATCTCCGCCTATCATCGCTGTTTCCTCCTAAATCTTTTTTATCACCTGATGAGTCGATCAAACTCCCAGGGTTATCCAACGCTCTTTCTATTTATTTTCTCACTTTAACGCGTTGGCGTGAGTATAGTATAACAGCTTTTTGAAATAATGCAAGCACTTTTTTACTTCAACGCAATAAACTTTTTCACTTTAAAGCTCCGCGATGACTGTCCTATCATAGAAAAAGCTCCCGGACATCCCACCCCTGCTGCATACTGCCTATACGAAATAACATTGCGAGAATTTTGTTGTTCACTGCACATTGTCAGTAAATGCGGGCGCAGGTTCTCACCGAAGGTGAGTTTGCGCAGGAGCATTTACGAATCAGACATGTGCAATGAGCAGAAATCGCAGCAAGTTATTTCGTATAGGCAGTATGCAGCAGGGATGGAGTGCCCGGGAGCTTTTAATAATAATATATCATTACGCCCGCTTCAGACTTCCAACCCGGAGTTCGAATTCATCCAGTGCTTCCTGATCCGGATTCTCACATTTCAGATGAACCAGATTGATCAGTCTGGTATGTGGTTCATATTCGTATTTATTGTCAATATCCGCCGGATCAAGTCCCAGTCTGAGCCACAGATGATTCATATGCGCTTTCGTCACAGAATTCTCATACAGCACCTTGATCGGTGTCTGCAGACTGTAGCTGTACTCTGTCTTCGCATCCAGATAAACAGGCATACTGCACACGATATTTCGTGAGCTGTTGCCGATCAGAATATTATAGACGCCTTCCTCTGCTACCCACTGATGCAGGTCACTGTCAAAGGATGCAAAATCCTCCTTCGTCAATGTGAATGTCACCTTTTCACGCTCACCATATGCCAGCCGGATCTTCTTAAAAGCTTTCAGTTCCTTTACAGGCTTTGATATCGTCGCATACGGATCACTGATATAAAGCTGAACGACTTCCATACCCTCTGAAAACTCTTCCGGTCCCTGATTGATCACATCCACAGCGATCCGGAGAGAATCCGTCAGCACCGGCATCTTCTTATTATCCACTTTGCCATCCGGATAAACCAGTTCCACCGGAACAGAATCCGCAATCGCACGCTCATTGCTGATCTCAAAATGACTGTAGGATAATCCATGTCCAAATGGATACAACGGCTCTACCATCTTCTTATCATAATATCTGTATCCAACGTAAATCCCTTCTCCATAATTGACCTGATATCCATCCCCAGGGAAATTCAGATACGTCGGTGTATCCTTATGCTTCTTCGGGAAGGTCAGCGGCAGCTTTCCGGATGGATTAACACGTCCGGTTAAAATATCTGCCATCGCATGTCCGCCCTCCATTCCCGGAAGGAACATACAGAAAATACCATCCAGCTCATGCTCCCAGAGTGCCAGATCAACCGGGCCGCTTACATTTAAGATCAATCCTAATTTGACCATAGGATTTTCCCGTTTCAGATCTAACATCTGATTCAAAATCTGTGCATCCTCCGCGGACAGCTTCATATTCTTCCGGTCATTTCCTTCCATGCCCGGTATTCTGGCAACGCAGATATAGGTGGAAATGCCTGCACGCTTCCCTGCTGCCGGTATTCCGATACTCACCTCGACACCATTCTGGATCAGCCCCTCGTAGATGCTGCTGTCCTTATCTGTCGTAATACCTGCACTTCCGGTACCACAGTCATATAAACGGATAGCTCCGCTTCCGCACAGAACAACCCCAGACATTACCTCCTCGTCTGATACAGTTTCAAATACAGAATCATTGCCCGCCTTTCCTTTCGACCGGATTGGGAAGATTTCATTTTCATTTTTCAATAATACAATTCCCTCACAGGCTGCCTTATATGCTGCCTGCTTCGACATATCCATAATATACTGTGCTGACATATCATAGCATTCCGGTGAACCATAGGTGTCCATCAGCTCCAGCACTCTCGCCACATTCCGGTCAAGCTCCTCCTCTGTCAGCTCCCCGGCTTCCACTGCCTGAACAACCTTCTCCGGATCTGCTGTGATTCCCGGCATATTCAGATCATTGCCTGCCTTTAACGCTGCGATCGGATCATATACTGCCCCCCAGTCTGATACGACCATACCTTCAAAGCCCCAGTATTTACGCAGAATACCGTCTAACAGCCATTCATTTGCCGTACAGGCTGTTCCATTGATCTTATTATAGGCTGCCATAACTGTCGCAGGCTGCGCCTGCTCTACACAGGCACGGAAACCAGGAAAATAAATCTCCTGCAATGCCCGTTCTGATATCGTTTCATTAATTCCCTGACGGTTCTTCTCCTGATTATTGGCAGCAAAATGCTTGATATTTGCTGCAACACCTTCCTCCTGCACACCCTTTACATATTCCGGGGCAAGTTTTGCTACCAGACACGGATCCTCAGAAAATCCCTCAAACAGTCTTCCGCCCAGTGGATCTCTGTGGATATTGATATTCGGTGTTCCAAGAAGCATACTCACGCCATACGCTCTTGCTTCTCTTCCAAGTGCATGTCCTGTCTGATTGACAACATCGGGATTAAAGGTTGCTCCCAGCATCATGCCACACGGAAAGCATGCCGGGGACATAATATCAGCCGCCGCATCGCCTGCCATTTCAACAAATGCAAGCGTCGTATCATTATTGGTTGTATGCTTTATAAATTGTTCCTTCAGATATTCCCGGACTTTTTTCCAGACCTTTGTCTCCTTTTCTGTCAGCTTGTCCGGACGGAAATAATCAAATATAACATTTCTTTCTTCTGTTGCACTAAAATTCTTCATCAGCCATGCTTCTTCCTCATCGCGTGGATTTGTACGCCAGGAAAGGATCAGATCTGCGATCAACTGTTCATAATTGATCCCGGTTCCGCCATCCAGCATACGGATCGCAGGCACCCCATATCTGGAAGCATCTGCTGTGCAGAAATTACTTGCACCGCATACCATGTCAGCCTTTTCTTCTATTGTCATTTGTTCCAGTATTTTCTTGATCTTATCTGTCATATTTTTATCTCCTGCTATTTGCAGCTATTTTCTATTCATCTGAAAACAGCTTACAAATTCTATCTACTAAATTCTGATTTTATAGAAGCACCCGCTTTACTGCGGTTTCCCAGCCGGAAAGCAGCATCCTCCGCATCTCTTCATCAATCTGCGGCTCAAATATCCGCTCCACCTGCCAGTTCTGCTTTATCTCTTCTATACTGTCATAATATCCAACAGCCAGTCCTGCCAGATATGCCGCACCAAGTGCTGTCGTTTCTGTTACGACCGGACGCACAATTTCCCCTGCTAACAGGTCAGCCTGAAACTGCATCAGGAAATTATTTGCACTCGCACCGCCATCTACACGCAGCCGTTTCAGCTCCATGCCGGAATCATTCTCCATTGCCTTTAACACATCATAGGTTTCATATGCCAGTGATTCCACGGTCGCCCGGACAATATGTTCCCTTGTGGTGCCTCTGGTCAGTCCCAGGATCGCACCTCTGGCATATGCATCCCAATATGGTGCGCCAAGTCCTGTAAATGCCGGAACCACATAGACACCATTGCTGTCCTTAACGGATAATGCTATTCTCTCTGTATCACCGGCTTTCTCGATCAGCTTCATTTCATCGCGCAGCCATTTGATCGCCGCTCCTGCGACAAATACGCTGCCTTCCAGTGCATACTGTACCTTGCCGTTCAGCCCAATCGCTATCGTAGTAAGCAGTCCATGTTCGGAATAAACAGCCCTGTCTCCCGTATTCATCAACAGGAAACAGCCGGTACCATATGTGTTCTTCGTATCTCCCGGTTCAAAGCAGCACTGTCCAAATAAAGCTGCCTGCTGATCTCCGGCAACACCTGCAACCGGTATCGAACCGCCAAATAACCGTTCATCCGTGTATCCATAGATCTCACTGGAATTATGCACCTCCGGCAGCATACTTTCCGGTATCCGGAATTTCTCCAGCAATTCCTTATCCCACTCTAATGTGTGAATATTAAACAGCATCGTTCTGGATGCATTTGTATAATCCGTTGCATGAACCCTGCCGCCGGTAAGCTTATAGATCAGCCAGGTGTCCACTGTACCGAAATACAGCTTGCCCTGCTCTGCCATCTCTCTTGCTCCGTCAACATGATCGAGGATCCACTCGATCTTCGTAGCGGAAAAATACGGATCTGCGATCAGTCCGGTCTTTTCCCGGATCACAGTATCATACCCTTCTGCCTTTAATGCATCGATCCGGTCAGCGGTTCTTCTGCACTGCCATACAATAGCCGGATAAATCGGTTCTCCTGTTTCTTTATTCCAGACAACCGTTGTCTCTCTCTGATTCGTAATTCCGATCGCTGCAATCTCTTCTACTGGAATACCAAGTGTCTCTCTTGCTTCCATCATTACGCTCATCTGAGATGCCCATATTTCCTTCGGATCCTGCTCTACCCAGCCATTTTCCGGAAAATACTGTGTAAATTCCTTCTGTGATACAGCAGCCATCTCTCCATTTTTTCCAAATAAAATTGCTCTTGAACTGGTCGTACCCTGATCCAGCGCCATTATGTATTTCTGCATTGTATATCCTCTTTATAAATAACAATTTTTCAGGCTGATCTAACTTCTGCCTGTCTTATGCTGCGTTTTCCTCGTTACCATAACAAATGAACAAAATACGGAGGCAGGTTTTGGTACAAGACTTCCCTGCCCCCGTATTTTATTGTGTTAACTGTTATATTATAATAAACAATTTCATATTGTGACTATATTTTGTGTTTTATACATTTAGCTTTTTTTATTCCAACATCTGGCTTGCTGGATCTGTTGGAAGCATATTACTTGAAGTTGTAATAATATCCTCTGCCTCAAATTCTACGATCTCCATAACTGGTGATTCATACTGTTTTTTCATTTTTTAAACCCTCCTTATATTTTCAATATCTTTATATTAATATCTTATCGTTCTTAGTTTGCAAGCCAGTAGTTTAATGCGGAATTACCGTATTCCATGATATCCTGCAGTAATGCAACCAGCTTTGTATTGCTGTTGTTTCTCATATTATAGGCATAAGCAGATATACCATAGGTCATACGTGCTGACGCTTCACCATTTACCTGAACTGTAAATGTATAAGTTTCATCCATCTTTGTCGGAAGGATCTCATATGTAACACCATAATATTTGTTTGTGCTATATGGCTTTAGATCCTGACCTGCTATAACATCTGAAACTCCTGTTCCGTTGACATTGATCGTAATATCAGCAATATTCCCTTCATATTCAGATGTATCAATGATCACCGCAATACCAACACGGTTCTCAAGCACCAATGTTCGTCCACTGATCTTTACATTACCGGAATTTGTAACTGAACTTCCGGAATTTGTAAATCCTGTTAATGAATGTTTTGCACTCGCATAGGTCTGATAATCATCAAAATCTGCATTTGCCAGATCTGAAGTGTTATATCCAAAATAGGTCTGAGCGGATGCACCATAGTTTACCAGATCAACCAACAGTGTCTTTAATACTTTACTTGTGCCATCCATTGCGATCAGCCGTTTTGCATAATCAGCAACACTGGTTGTATAAGCCTTGCTGTAGCAATTTGTCATTCCACCATCACTGGTACCTTCAAGCGTTGCTGTTATATCTTTCGTCATTTCCTTTGCTGCAATTCCTGTAAACTCTCCATACAGATATGTCTTGCCATTTACAGTCTTTGTAAGTTCTTTTGACAAGCCCGATGCTCCCTGTACTGTTCCGGATGCATCCCGGTACACAATTGTCGCATTCTGATAACGTTCCAGAACAGCCGGATCTACCAGATATACCAGAGAAATATCACTATCCAGTGTGATCGATACCTGTTTTATATTCAACAGTGAATCCACATAACCTTCTGTCAGTGGATACAGATTCAGGTCTTCAGAACCAACAACTGAATTCTCATCATATATTCTTCCCTTGCTGTCTACCCATGCAATATAGGAAGGGTCTGCTGCCTCCGGATATACGAGTTTTGCGCCCTCCTCCATAAAGCTTGAACCGCCGCTGATCACATTATTGTCTGTATCATAAAATGTTACTTTTCTTGTAACCTTGGTTTCTGAACTGAATGTCAGTGAACCATTGTCCGTTTCTACAAAAGATTTCCATTCGGATGTATGGTATTCTTTCTTCTCAGCATCTGTCAAAGAGGCTGCATATCCATTCAATTTGTAAGAAGCATTACCGGCTGCGATCTCTGATGGCTCCATGAATGCACAATCGGTAACATTGCCTGCTACAGCTATCAGATTCATCGGTTCCATAGCAGTATTTGCAATACAGTTTGCAACTTTATTACCGTTACCATTTCCTCTGAAAATACCTGTTGTAGTACCTGTTGAACCATCTGTTAATGAAAACTTACCATTTGCAAAGCAGTTAACTATCGTTCCTGAAGTCGATGCCTCTCCTGCAAAAGCACTACAGGTTGTAAAAGCAACCGCAGTCATTGAACCTGAATAGATACAGTTTGCAATCAGACCATTATTAATTCCAACAAATCCACCCGTATATACAATTGCACCAGTGCCCTTGATCGTTCCCTTAAATACACTGTTAATAATTTGGGAACCATTTGCCTGATAAACATAACCACCAGACGGTGCCTGTCCATTCAACTGAATGTCCGCAGCAACCACACAATCCTTAACCGTACTTCCTGTAAGCATACATGCCAGACCACCGATCAATGCACCATCACTTACGATTGAACAACTGCTATCAATCGTACATCCGCTGATCTCGGTCTTCTCAGCCAGACCGCATAAAATACCACTGCCCGAACTCGATTCTCCGGAAAGTACTACATTGCTCATCTTCAGATTCTTGATCGTTGCTCCCTGTGTCTTTCCAAATAAACCAAACGGAGCTTCAGGACTATATTCTGCAGCCGTTATACTTGCCGTAAGTCCTGACACTGTATGTCCCGCCCCGTCAAATACTCCCGTATATGGATTAGCAGCACTACCGATTGGTGTCCATGTGGTTCCTGCCGGTATCGTAATATCCGCTGTCAGCTTTACACTTGCATATGACTCTGCCGTACCTGCATTTACCGCTTTTGCAAAAGCTGCAAACTGTTCATATGTACTGATCTCTACTGCCGTACTCTCAGTCGCTGCATCTACAACAAATGCCCCAGCCTGTCCCCCTGCATACGGAAGTCCTGCCGGATTCATTGAGAAAACAGTAGCTGCTGCCGCAACGCAGGCAACGGTTCTCTTCATCTGTCTTACAAATAATTTATTTCCCATACTTCCTCCTCCATATCTCATCTGAATTCGTACGCTCATACTATTCACTTTAGCAGATTTTGTTATTAACTTCAAGAAATATATGGTTTTCTTTGGTTATTTTTTCCAAATTTATTTAAACATTCCAAATATTTTTATCTATATAATATAATTTTGTGAAAAGAATACTCACTTTTTCATCCCATTTTTAACAAATTCCATACATATAGCTGTTTTGGAATCGATTCCCTCTAATATCTTTTCAGGATCATACCAGAAACATGTCCGTTTTATTTGAGATAATCATTTCTCAAAATCTGGTTCACACGTTCTACTTCTTCCCGAAGCCCACGGGAGGACATCCGAAGTGCGCCCTGCCCCATGATGATCAACTGTTCCAGTCCATCTGAGGAGGCAACCGTCACCTTATATTTTCTGCCAAGCTCATGTGTCGTCTTTTCTATATACATATCAGCAGTCTCTGCTTCCTTCGTATAGACCACATGGATATTTCCATGCTTTGTGATGCTGCCCGGATTCTGTTTCACCTTATACGCATCAAATACGAGGATCAGCTCGCAGCCGACATAGCCCTGATAATTCGACATAACATCGATCAGCTTATCTCTGGCACTGTCGATGTTCACCGCCGCCAGTGCTTTCAGGTCATCCCATGCAAATATCACATTATACCCATCAACTAACAGATATTCTTTCTCGCCCTTTTGCTTCCTGTATGCTCCGGGTCTGGCAATTCCGGTATCCGCTGTCTTTGAGCCGACAGACGGTGTCTGCGCACCGGCAGTTTTGCTTTTACCATGTTCTGCCGCCTTTTTCACATACCAGTCCGCTTCCGATACACCCTTATTATACCGATTGAAACCCGCTTTATTATAAGCTGCATTTTCCCGGCTGTTTGAACCATAGGTACGGACAAATATATCCTCTAACTCTTTCTCATCATACACCGGCACACCTGCGTCCTGCCGCCCACGCGCCATCCGCTTCCGGTTATCCTCGTCTGCCTCAGTAGGCTCTGACGTTATATTCCGCAGGACATCTTCTATTCCTGCAAGTGCAAATCCCGGATCTTCTTTTACATGCATCATATCATACACATCGTACCAGTCCACGATATATCCGGCTCCATGTGCACAGAATACCGATGATGCCGGATTTGCCAAATCAAGCTCCGGATCATAGGTACTTGCCGCCAGCACTTCATCTTCATTGTGGCATGGCTCATATCCCTGCAGGGTACAGGATAACTTTCCCTGTCCTCTGGTATATGCCGTTACATCCTGCTGGTACTCCTGCATCGTAGCAACCGGTGCAGTTCCTGTCAGGATACTCATTTCTCCTTCAACCTCCGGCTGTGCAAATCGTCCATGCATCCGCGTGATATCATTCATCGCCCGCCCGGTCATCTCTGTAGGGATCTCCAGCCGGAATACATACACGGGTTCTAACAGTCTGCATTCCCCCATCATAAGCCCCTGCCTTACTGCACGATATGTTGCCTGACGGAAATCACCGCCCTCTGTGTGCTTCTGATGTGCCCGTCCTGCGGTCACTGTGATCTTCATATCTGTGATCGGTGCGCCTGTCAGCACGCCCCGGTATTCCTTTTCTTCCAGATGTGTCAGGATCAGTCTCTGCCAGTTCTTATCGAGTACATCCTCACTGCATATCGTATCAAACTGCATGCCACTTCCCGGCTCCAACGGTTCCATCAGCAAATGCACTTCGGCATAGTGACGAAGCGGCTCAAAATGTCCGACTCCCATTACCGGTTCTGCAAGTGTCTCTTTATATATGATCCTTCCCATACCAAATGATATGAGATAGCCAAATCTGTCTTTTACGATCTGCGTCAGCACCTGAAGCTGCACCTGTCCCATAACCTTCACAAAGATCTCTCCGGTCTCCTGTGCAAACTCCACATGTAACTCAGGTTCTTCTTCCTCTAACTGCCTGATATCCCGGAGCACGACAACTGCATCCTTGTCCTCCGGATAGCTGACTTTATAAGATAACACAGGTTCCAGTCCGGCAAATACATTTTCCTGTTCACATCCAACGCCCTGACCTGCGGATGTCTCACCAAGCCCGGTGACCGCACATACCGTTCCGGCAGAAGCCTCCTCTACCGTCTCGTAACGCGCACCGGAATAAATCCGTATCTGGTTGACTTTTCCTTCGGTTCCCTCGATCTGCTCTCTGCACTTTAAGCTTCCTCCGGTCACCTTCATATAGGTAAGACGTTCCCCTTTTGCATCTCTCGATATCTTGAAGATCCGTCCGCCAAATTCTGCATTATATGCAGGCATCACCATATAGGTATTCATCGCATCCAACAATTCCTGCACACCGGAGAGTTTGAGTGCCGATCCCCAGAAACAAGGAAATATCTTTCTGTCAAGAATTGCTTCGATGATATCCTCTACCTCAACCATACCACTATCCAGATAGGTATCTAACAGTCTCTCGTCTGCCATCGCGATCTGTTCATCTCTGTCCCCGGATGAGAAATCAACGCAATCCCCATCCAGCTTTTTTCGTATATTTTGGAAAACAGCATCTTTATCTGCCCCATCCATGTCCATCTTATTTACAAATATAAATGTCGGGATCTCGTACCGCTTCAACAGCTTCCATAATGTATCGGTATGGCTCTGTACCCCGTCCACACCATTAATGACAAGAATCGCATAGTCAAGCACCTGTAAGGTTCGTTCCATTTCCGCCGAGAAATCAACATGCCCCGGCGTATCAAGCAGTGTAATCTCCATGCCATCATATGTAAATACCGCCTGCTTGGAAAATATCGTGATCCCACGCTCCCGCTCCTGTGCATCCGTATCCAGGTAAGCATCCTTATGATCCACCCGTCCAAGCTTACGGATCTTGCCTGCCGTATATAACATGGCTTCCGATAATGTAGTTTTTCCCGAATCAACATGGGCAAGAATACCCACCACCAACTTTTTCATATCTGTATTTACCCTGTTTCTGTCCATCATATATCATATCGAGCATATAGCTGATGGATATTTTTCCATCCATCCCACATTTCATACGGGTCAGACTTCCTTCTTCTTATTCTTTCTCTGTTTTATAACTGCAAACTTCGCTGCATAGGCCGCGCCCAGTGCACATGGAAATACAAATGTTGCAAAACGGTATAGCAGTGCCATAGCTCCTGCTTTCGCACTTCCCACGATCGCACCAAACATTGCGATCATTACAAACTCACTGGAACCGATTCCTGCAGGCGTAGGAATAACTGCCGCCAGCATGACTGATACCGTCGTGATCGCCAGTGCCACATCCGGCGAAAATGCACCGCTCTTGTACAGTACAATATACGGAATCATAAACCAGCAGGAAAATTTACAAATGTTGATCAGCAGAACGCCAAGCAGCAGCTTCCAATGGCGCAGCAATTCCTTTGATTCCGTTTCCATGATATCACACTGTTCTTTGATTTTATCAAACTTTTCTGTAAATCGTCCTCTGTAATTCACCAGATTCATCAGCTTCTTTAAGATCTGATGGAACCATCCGGCACATACAAACAACAGTAAACATATCGTAATAATAACTGTAGCCACAAATCCAATTCCAATATATGCTTCATATTCCGCAAAGGTTTCATTCATATAATGGAAATGCAGCAGATACAGGATCACCGCCATGATTCCGATGCCTAATTTGTGCACTGCATATTCAATCATATACATACCAAATGCTTCTGATGTCTTCACTCCATACTCATTCAGGTAAACCAGAGCCGACACACCCGCTCCGCTTCCAAGCGTCGCCGTTCTGTAAAATGACACAAAATATGTCATTCCAAATGCCTGTCTGAATGTAAACGTCGGATTATACTGTCTGGCAAATAACATCGTGATCGTACTCTCAAACACACCATACAGCAATGTCGCCACAAGGATCAGCACGACGATCCAAGGGCTTGTCTTCACAAGCTGCTTTGCGATCGGTCCTGCCATATCCCGGAACACATATACGATCAGGCCAAGAAGCACCAGCACAAATGCCCACTTTATAATACTTTTCTGTGTTTCTGTTAATTTCTTCATACTCAACTTATTACTCCGTATTTTCTATCTATTGTTACCCAACTTCCATATATGCAGCATCCTCAAAAAAATCATTTTGCTCCGAAACGAATCTTACGACATCAGAAGATTTTAAATTTGGAGTATTTTTAATATAATCAACTAATAATTTTTGTCTTGTTGGTTTTTTCGCTGCATAATTTATCATTGCTGAAACAAAATCATAATAAGAATCATCAATAGCATTTAATAAAGCTGTTAATTCCTCCATATTCATCCTCCTTACATCTCAATACGCATATAAATATTGTATTCATTATAGCCATGGTTCTCAAAATAATACCAATATGGTCTGTTATCAATTCCATATGATGCATGAACTGCAAAAGGTTTATTTTTATATTTACTGTAATTCGTATTTATTTCACTATAAATCTTCGCATATTCAATATGGTTTAAAACAAAAGCATTGTAAATAAATTTCATATTTCCTCTTTTCTGCTTTATTCTAAACCATTACTTTCCGCACAATTACACTATACCATATCCACACGCTCACCGACAACAACAAACACGCCCCACCACATTGCTGTATGGTGAAGCGTGTCTGTTTTGAGATAAATGATTATTTTGAAAGGATATTATATTCACATGTAAATCTTATTGGTTTTATCCAAAGAGCGGAGTTGAGTAATATCTGTCACCACTGTCCGGAAGGAGAACTACGATTGTCTTTCCTGCATTTTCAGGACGCTTTGCAAGTTCCTTTGCTGCTACGAAAGCTGCACCGGATGAGATACCAACGAGAATACCTTCTATACTTGCGATCTCTTTGCCGCCTTCAAATGCTGCATCATTGTCGATTGTGATGATCTCATCGTAAATTTTTGTATTTAATGTATCCGGTACAAATCCTGCACCGATACCCTGAATCTTATGTGCTCCTGCAGTTCCCTTTGAAAGAACCGGTGATGTAGCCGGCTCTACTGCTACAACCTTAACATCCGGATTCTGCTGCTTCAGATATTCACCGACACCTGTTACCGTTCCGCCTGTACCAACACCTGCTACAAAGATATCAACCTTTCCATCTGTATCATTCCAGATCTCCGGTCCTGTTGTCTTTCTGTGTGCTTCCGGGTTTGCCGGATTTACAAACTGACCTGCAACGAAGCTGTCAGGGATCTCCTTAGAGAGCTCCTCTGCCTTTGCGATCGCACCCTTCATACCTTTTGCACCTTCAGTCAGAACGATCTCTGCGCCGTATGCTTTGATGATATTTCTTCTTTCAACGCTCATGGTCTCCGGCATAACGATGATTGCCTTATACCCCTTTGCTGTAGCGATAGATGCAAGACCGATACCTGTATTTCCGGATGTAGGCTCAATGATCGTAGCGCCCGGCTTTAATGTGCCCTTTCTCTCAGCATCTTCGATCATCTCTTTTGCGATTCTGTCTTTTACGCTTCCTGCCGGATTAAAATACTCTAACTTTGCAAGGATCTTTGCATTTAAGCCTTCCCTTTTCTCAATGTGATTGAACTCTACTAATGGTGTATTTCCGATTAACTCTGTTGCGTCTTTATAAATTTTACTCATAACTTTAATCTCCTATTCTGATTCTATTTTTTCGTTTTGCAGGTGACCGATGATCTTCGATCACCCATATTTTTTTATTATTTTTATGTTCAATTATCTACTGTTTTTATTATTGATTATTCTGCGATTGCCTTAAATGCTTCATCCAGATCTTCGATAATATCGTCGATGTTCTCTGTTCCGATGGACAGACGAATTGTATTCGGCTTGATACCCTGATCTAATAACTCAGCCTCGTTGCACTCTGAATGAGTGGTTGATGCCGGATGGATAGCAAGGGATTTTACATCTGCAACATTTGCAAGGAGCGAGAATAACTCAAGCTGATCGATAAATGCCTGTGCCTCTTTTGCTCCGCCCTTGATCTCAAATGTGAAGATTGATCCGCCGCCATTTGGGAAATATTTCTTATATAATGCCTGCTGTTCAGGATCCTCTGAGATGGATGGATGATTTACCTTCTCAACCAGTGGCTGATCTTTCAGATACTGTACAACCTTAAGTGCATTTTCAACATGACGTTCTACACGTAAGGATAATGTCTCAAGTCCCTGAAGGAAGATGAATGAATGTACCGGTGAGATAGTTGCGCCCATATCTCTTAACAGGATCGCTCTGATGTAAGTAACAAATGCAGCAGGTGCTGTATCCTTTGCAAAGCTTACTCCATGGTAAGATACGTTCGGCTCTGTTAACCATGGATATTTGTCACTGGATGTCCAGTCGAAGTTACCACTGTCGATAATGACACCACCGATCGTTGTTCCGTGTCCACCGATGAACTTGGTAGCGGAATGTACAACGATATCTGCGCCGTACTCGATCGGGCGAACGAGATAAGGTGTTGCAAATGTATTATCTACGATCAATGGAATATTATGTGCATGTGCGATCTTTGCGATTCCCTCGATATCTACAACCTCTGAGTTAGGATTTCCGAGTGTCTCGATCTCGATACCGGTTGTATTGTCCTGAATAGCAGCTTCGATTGCATCATAGTCAAATGGATCAACGAATGTTGTCTCGATTCCAAAATCCGGAAGTGTATGTGCAAGAAGGTTATATGTTCCACCGTAGATGTTCTTTGCTGCTACGATGTGGTCACCCTTATGTGCAACTGCCTGAAGTGCATATGTCAGAGCTGCTGCTCCCGAACCAACTGCAAGTGCTGCTACGCCACCCTCTAATGCTGCGATTCTCTTTTCGAAAATGTCTTCTGTAGGATTTGTAAGTCTTCCGTAAATGTTACCTGCATCTCTAAGGCCAAATCGGTCTGCCGCATGCTGGCTGTTATGGAATACATATGATGATGTAAGGTAGATCGGAACTGCTCTTGCATCTGTTACAGGATCCGGTGTTTCCTGTCCTACGTGTAACTGTAATGTTTCAAATTTTAAATTTCTTTCGCTGTATGATTTCTTTGCCATAATTTTTTATCTCCTGTTCTTTTCTCCCGGCTGATGTACGTATCCGTTTCTTCTATCATTATGTACTGCCGTTTTATTATCTGTCATTTTATCCTGTATTCGTTATTTGCTCCCTATGCCGGAGCTTATCATTTCGACATTCATGGATATTCTTATCCGGGCTTACTCTAGCGACAACATCTGTAAATTCCGCCTGCTGATAACGTTTGTCTGGTAGTACACATTCGATTGTCTTCATTCAAATATTGTGGTTGATAATACTTGTTCAACATACCTTTTACCTCGTTTCCGCTTATTCCTATCAACAAACTATGATTTAGCTTATGCATGTATATTACACCTCTATTCCTACTTTGTCAATAGGATAATAGAAATATTTTTCAGAAAATAGAAAAAAATGCTAAACCACAGGTTTTATCCCGTGGCTCAGCATCCTTTATTTTAATTTATCGGTTTATATTTATTTGTTACATCTAACTGCTTTAGGCATTATTTAATTTTGATCTTAATAGTTGCTTTCTTACCGCTTCCATCTGTTGCAGTTGCTATGATCTTTACAGTCTTCCCTTTTCCTGCTTTCCTGGTAGTAACAACACCCTTGGAATTTACAGTTGCATACTTCTTGTTACTGCTCTTATATGTCAGCTTTTTGTTTACATTCTTTTCAGGAGTGACAGTTGCTTTTATTGTTACCTTTTTACCGGCAGTTACTTTTGTTTTTGATGCTTTTAAGGTAATTTTCTTAACAGCCTTCTTCATGATCTTTATACGGTAGGTTGCTTTCTTTCCGCTTCCATCCTTTGCAATCGCTGTTATCGTTACCTTCTTGCCTATTCCTGCTTTCTTTACAGTTACAACGCCCTTGGAATTTACAGTTGCATATTTCTTATTGCTGCTCTTCCATTTTACTGTACGATTTGCTGCAGTCTTTGGAGTTACGGTTGCTTTCAGCTTAATCTTCTTACCTGCTGCAATCTGCTTGGACATTCCTGCGATCTTGATCTTCTTCACCTTGATTTTAGTCCATTTTGCTGTCAGAGTCAGATTTTTCTTAACCGGGGTATCAAACTTATATGCAGTTTTTCCTGTATACCAGCCTGCAAATTTATAACCTTTTCTTGTTGGATTTTTCGGCTTACTTACTGACTTACCTTCTTCTACCTTCTGCACCTTAACTGCGCTTCCACCTGCTGCTTTAAATGTTACGGTATATGTCTTTGTCTCTGGATTAACCGGAGTATTATTATCTTTATTGTTGTCTTTCTCTTTCAGACCTGCAACAGCATCCTCAATAGATTTTGCCATTGCATCTACTATCTTCTGCTCATACTTGCTCTTTTTACGGTCAACAGCATTAATGGCAGCCTTTACATCTTCATAATTAGAATACAGTGTTCCATCTATCTTGTCCGCTTTTGCAATAGCCGCATCAACTGCTGTATAATCTGCCGGAATATTTCTGCCATCCCATGCAAATGTAGGATGGTCGATTCCTGCTACCCATTCAACGCCTGCTCCCTGCTTTGCCTGAAGTCCGGAAAGCACATCCGCAGATGTGAAATCTGACACAGCGGTTCCATCCTGCTCTTTAAGAAGCGTTGCCTGATACCGGTCATCTGCCGGCCAGTAATTGTTTTCTGCCGTACCAAGACTAAGTCCACTATAGACAACCCAGCAGGTATTGCCACCTTCATCTGCAGCAAGGTCTGCAGAAGTTACCATACAATTAGTAACACTTGCATTGTCTGAATATCCAACCATTCCGCCAACTGTTGCCTGTATAGAATTAACATTGATTTTTCCAGAAAACCAACAATCTTCGACTGTAAGGCTTCCGTCTAGCATTCCTCCTGCAATACCACCCAGACAGTCAAAATACGTCATTACATCTTCTTCTTTATAACAAGTTCCCTTATAATTTCCTGTAATAGTTGCAGTCGAATAACATCCTGTAAGAGTACTATTTCTCAAGGTACATCCTGCAAGTCCGCCAACATAATGCTCCAGATATGCACCACCTGAAATAGAACCAGATGTCCAACAATTTGTAATTTTGGAATTACAAAGCCAGTCTACTAATATACCTTTTCCATATGTAGATGCATCATTGAGATCAACTATAATATCAGCATTTTCAATACCAAGATTCTTGACCTCACCATCATAGACATTTCCAAATAAGCCCTGTCTATAACAATTTTCCTCATCATCCCCCACATTCGTTTTTGGCATCAGCGAATCACGGGAATACAAATTAGAAATTACATGTCCCTGTCCGTCAAATATACCACAAAAACTATATGCTGCCTGTCTTCCACCTTTACCTTTGCCAATGGATATCCATTCACGTTTATCCAGATCAAGATCATTATCCAAATAAACAGTCTTTCCCTCAAAGGTTATAGTACCTGTGTTAATAAGCTACGCAAGTCCGGCAAGCTGTTCTGCCGTCGTTATATGGTACTCACTCTCTGTCTCATGACCCGTGTACCAGCTTGTATCTGCTGTACCATCCCATATGTCTGTTGTTTGTCCCTCTGCTGCCAGCGCTGTTATTGAACCAAATGCCATAACAAAGCACAACACTAACAGAAGGCTTAGAAATTTTTTCTTAATGGATTGAATCCGGTCGAAGACCTTGACCGGTTGGATGTGAAACGTCAATATCGAGATGACGGCAGTATTCTATTGCCTGTATCCTGAACGATTTTCCTAATACCCCATTGAAAAACGTGCTCTTTGACAATAAATTGTCTGATTGCCATACCCTCGTTATATTGTCGTTTGGTCTGACTATATCCTATCCTATTTCTTATAGAAACAGTCAGTACCAATTCCCCATATACCACCTTTTACAAAATCAATATACCAAATTATTGATGAAAACTCAATTTTTAATTCTTACTTTTTATATTCCTACTTTATCAATAGGAAAATAGAAATATTTCTGTAGCTTTTTCTTTTAAACTGGTGTATAATCAATTCATAGAAAATTAGTATGAATTATGATCGTGTAATTTGGAGGTGTATTACATTGAAAATATCAACAAAAGGAAGATATGCATTACGGCTTATGATCTATATAGCAGCCAACTCTAATGGTAAGCCGGTCAGCATAAAGGATGTAGCAAAAAACGAGGATATCTCTGATAAATATCTGGAACAGATCATTTCTATATTAAATTCCGGCGGACTTGTCCGAAGCGTCCGTGGTCCACAGGGTGGCTACCTGTTACGAAAAGCACCGGAAGACATTACAGTCGGTGCAGTTCTTCGTCTGACAGAAGGAACGCTTGCCCCTGTTGCCTGTGTCGAAGAGGATGCGCCTGAATGTGAGCGTGAATCCATCTGCTCCACTTACAATCTGTGGAAGCGGCTTTACAGTGCGATCTGCAGTGTTGTTGACACAACCACCATCGCGGATCTCTGCAACAGCCGACCTGAAGCCGGCGACGAATACTGCATTTAGCCTGATACTCCAAGCGGCTGAATTGCTTATACTCTGACACATAAAAAACTAGCATAGATTTCTATTTAATGCATATGCCTTATCCGCTCATGCTCCTGTGCAAACTCGCCCTACGGGCTCAGACATGCACCCGCATTCGCTGGCAATATGCATTATATAACGAAATCTATGCTATTGTTTTGTTAGTGCCAGAGTATAACCAATTCAGCCGTTTTGTAATATCATAGGAAACTCAGCCGACTGCACTATCGATTTTTAAACGATGGGCTGTCGTGCGCTTAAAAGATATTCTTATCAATAAAAATACTTCCCCGAATGGGATTACTGTTGCCTATCATCTAAACCAATAAACGCGTGATCAGCCTTATCACTAGAATGAAACAAACTTAAAAAATCCCCCTTGGGGTACTAAACTGAATTGAGATTATCTGTTTGGAACAGTATAGCTGGTTGTCAGTCTTCATTGGTCTGGATCAGATCGATAATAGACAAAAACATTCGTATAGAATTCGTTATGACATGCATATTGCCAGCGAATGCGAGTGCATGTCTGAGCCCGTAAGGCGAGTTTGCACATAAGCATGAGCGAATCAGGCATATGCATGGAATAGAATGCTATACGAGTTTTTCTATTATTGATTCTGAGCCAGTCCAGTACAGACTGACAATCGACTAAAATACATTCAAACAGATAATCTCAACACAACGTTATCCCAAAGGGGGCATTCTACTTCAGTTTCATGTCAACCACAAGGTTGTTTCCGGAGGCGGTAATGCTTGCATAGCTGCCGGAGATCAATGGCAGCATCGGTGCGATATGTCCAAGATCGGCATCCATGATAACCGGCACATTGTGGTGGGCGATAATATCCAGTACCGCATGATACTGGTCAAGCCCCATCATCTCCTGTCCATGCACCAGCGGGCGTCCGATCAGGAATCCCTTCACATATCGGAACCATCCCGCATGCTCCATCTGCCACATAGCACGGCGGATCGCCATCACATTCAGATCACAGGCTTCTAAGAACCAGATGAAGCCATCCTCTTTATAGTGTTCCAGAAAATCTGTTGTTTTATCAAATTTCGTTCCAAGCAGATTCACCAGACAATCCATACATCCGCCGATCAGTCTGCCTGCCATGAATACTTCATCGACAGCAGTCGATCCATGCGTCGCATCTGTTTCATACAGGTGAAGTTCCTTCTGTTCAGTGATATTATACGGTGCAAGCGGATGTTCTTCATCCTTCAGGGATTCCTTCTCATATCCGCGATATCCCTGCAGGCTTTTCTTCTCACCACAAAGCAGCGCAAATGTATCTTCTATCGATGCATGCCACGGCTCCATGCCAAACGCTGCCGCACATGGGCCATAAACAGAAGCTGTATCACAGATCGTTGTCAGCAGATAGGTTAGATTCGTATTATCCGAATATCCCACAAACCATTTCGGATCTGCTTTCTTTAAGCGTTCAAAATCAATATGATCAAGAGTCTCACACATCAGCTCTCCACCGCCGCAGGATATCAGAACATCATTTTTCTTTGATGTGTACATTTCATTAATCTCCTGACCGCATTTCTCCGGCGTGTTACTGATACCGATACCACAGCCTTCATAACAATTCGGACCAAGCTCCGTCTGATAGCCCTTAGCATGGAATGTATCAAGTGCATGACCAAATGCTGTCCGATATGGTTCTATATTACAACCAAAAGATGGCGCAACAAAACCAATCGTTCCACCTTTTTCTAAAAATTTCGGATATCTCATTTTTCTCCTCCTTTTATCCTCATAAACTGGAAGTTATCGAGTTCTTTTACAACTTTCCACCTAAAACAGGAAATAATCCAAACTTATTCAAGCATCTCTATAAGAGACTCCAATGCTTCTTGTCCATCATCGCTTCCAAGTATTGAGTAGGAATCTTCATATTCATCATCTGTAGCGACGACTTGGAAAAACGGTTTTATTGTGACTCCTTTTATAATATATTCATATATTTTCTTTAAATCTTTAGTAAAACCATGCTTCTTTATAAATCTATTAAATTCCCTATTATAATCTGAATCACGAGGTTCTTCATATTCCTCTATAAATGCATCCACAGATTTTAATATATCAGCATTACAGAAATCATCTATATATCCTCTCTGTACCGCAACAATATTCATGAACTCATTTATATTGCGGGCTATGATTCCACATTCGCCCTCTGTACCGATATATCCGATCATTTCATCATCTAACACTACCCATAATCCACCTAAGCCGTCGCGTGCAAACGGTTTAATATTCTTATAACTGGATTCTCCCGATCCCATAAGATCTTCAAACCACGAATCATCCTCCTCAAGATCCTTAACCCATGCCTCATCATAGATTTCAATATCACAATCGAAAAATGCATCTTTCAAGTCTTCATCATTATATATTTCTTCCAGAAAGTCTTGGACATCCTTCGGTAAATCAGTATTATTGAATTTTTCATGCCCATCTAATATATATGCAAACTCCTTATTATTTACAGATATCTCAATATCACTATACAGTTTCTTAAGATCCGTTCTCGTAGCTTCGACAACTCTTGCATCCGCAATATCATTGATTCGCATTTCTTCCATGTGTTTTCTCAGCAAAACATCTCTGACTATCGCATAATTAATCATGTCATAGCTATAATGTTTAAATATCTTTGTATAAATGTTTTTCCCCTTTTCTACTATTCTTACGACATATCCATTTTCATCCACTTCGACAAAAACCTTACCATCCTCAGGATTTTCAACATTAATGTATTCTGCTTCTATTTTATCTGCATTTGTATAATCGTGATAAAGCTTATTGACCTGTATAGGCACCCTTTCTTTTATACTATCTATTGCATCAAATCTATAGATAGTCTTTGCTTTTTCAAATAAATCTGACAGATCGGGATATTCCTTTGACAAAACATCCATATTTCTCGCAAGTGGCAATGCGCTGTTAGATTTAATACTGATTGCATAATCAACAAGCTCATTGAACAGCTTAATCGTTTCTTCCCTTCTATGCATGCTTTGCGAAATCAATGCAATCGAGTAATAATAGCCCATGATATCCGGTATAAAATCTGTGTTTTTAAAAGGATATTTCATATCCTGTAATGTATCCAGAACTACATCGACAATTGCATCATCCTCAGCGAACACCGCCATTTTCTTAAAATCTGACATAGCGCCCGGTACACGAGCATAAGACGCTAACTTTTTAACAAGCTTCCATACAGGTTCCTTCATTTCTTCAGAAGCATGTTCCATCAATGGCAATGTCATCTTCTTATGGCTATAATTCTTTATTTCATCATCGCTTGGAGTATTTTTCTTCATTTCTTTCCCTCACAAATTCCGATTTCTCAGTTTCAAAAACTGGAATTTTCACACTTCGTCAACTAATGTTTTTTCTTCTCTATAAAGCAAGGTCACAACAAATGCAATAATTATCAAAATATGTAATACAATATGATATACATCAGGAACATATCTTCCATCCACATTTATTAATTGAATGCATTCTGAAAAATAGGCAATCTTCTTGTCCATTTCTCCCATAAATCCTCTTCCAAATAAAGTATACCATTCATGACTTAAGAACTGAGTGACAAACCACCCTGCCAACCATATCAAATGTATATTCCTTCCAACATTTTTTGTAACTAACATTAAAACGAATGTAATTGTCGGAATAAGCATAAATAGCCATTCTTCCTCAAATGCACCTGTTACCAAGTATTTGTCTCCAATCTTCAATCCTATCATTGAAAGAAAATACCACAGTAAAAGAATTATATTTACAATTATTAAATGTGTTTTTTTCATAAATCATATCTCCTAGACAATTCTTAAAATTCCGATTTATCAACGTGTAACATAATTAAATCATATTAGAAATGGGATAAACTATGTACTTTTCTTCAAAATAATATAGTTATTTTTCCGTATGATACTTATATCCCCTCAATTTCTTTTTTACTCCAATTAATATAAGATAGTCACGATAACAATCACGACAATCCATCCTACCTTTTCCATTTTATGTGAACAAAACAATCTCCACACCATCGGTCTTCTAATGCTCATTTTATCATATACTGTTCAAGCATAGTCGGTGCGATATCCATGGCTACAAAAAACTCTTCTGGCAACGTGCAAAGCTCTTGGCTTATAAAATCTTCCGCATCAATATACTTATGATCATTTTCCGGATCATAACATTTCTCATGATTTGCAAAAATAACTATTCCCTCAAAACTCTTCTCAATCTCATAAACAGCATCTCCCGGTACATCATAATTTAGGATAGTGACATGTAATCTATCCTTTGCATCAAGACTGTCGGCAATATAAAATTCATCACAAAATGGCAACTTATTCTCGACAGCAAAATCAATTGTATGCTGGAGATATTCCCTTAAAATCTCTCTGTCCAGCTTATACTTAAAGCCCGAAAAAAAATTTTTCATTTTATTAAATAAACCCATATATCAAATCTGTCCCTTCATATAATTTGCTCATAATACTGGTTATACACTTAAATAATCTTTATATTCTTTATCTAAAAGTTTCTTAAATTCTTTATAATCATCCCATTTAAATGTAAAGCCACATCTTCTTCACTCAAATCTGTACCTTTTTTATTATATTGTATGCAATATCCCAATTCCATCCTTTGAATATTTCCGTTTCAAAACTCTTCGTCTTCATCGATTTCTTCATCTGGTTGAATCTCACAAACAAATTCAATATTTCTTTTACCGAATACATCTGTCAGATAAGTAATCTCTTCTTCATTCATTGTAAAAAATGACCATTCATTCTCGCTGACAGTTATTTTCTCCTGTTCTGTTGTCGTTACCTCCAAAGTGATAACGTTCATGCTTCCCTTCACTGTTTCAAACAGTCTTGTCAATCGTACCTTTGCCAGATCCAGTGCAGTCAGCTTTCCACCATATACAGATACAAGAAAGTTCTTTGTCAAATATATCCTAAAATCATTAAACCAGAGAGCTTCCGGCTGATTACATTCTTCGTCAATCTGCTCTGCCAATGGATGTCTGTATTTTTTAATCGCACGCACCTGGGTTAATACCATCGAAATTCCAATCAATATTAAGATGCCTCCGATATCCAGATTCACAAAATATCCTTCCTTGAGTATTTTTCCATAGGTAAGCTTCGTCATACATATATAAATAAATTTGTAATTGATATACTCACTTATTATTTTTTTTACGTTCTCGTCAGTCACAACTTTCGTCATGCCTTCCACTCTTGCCGTACCATTCTCTTCAACTCTCTGCTTCAAATCTGCAAACTGTTCCGGTTGCATCCCTACAATATGGCTTTCCTCTGCCGTTGTTACAAGGTAATATCCTTCATATTTATTTTCTGCCAGTTTCTCCGGTACCTGGATAATATCAATATATGCTGTCTGATTCGCAGGATTGGCTTCTTCCTGTAATACCTGTTCAAATGGTCGAACACAATCCATCTTTCTCTTTGTCTGAATCAATCCAAATGCCACCAAAAATATTCCTATCAATAAGAGAATCATTCCGATCGTCCGCCACATTTGATTGAATTTGTATTCTTCTTTTATATGCTTATTCGTATATTTCATGTCATGTATTCTCCTACACTTGATTTTTCTCTCACACATAAATGCTCTAACGCTGTTTTATTATAAAATTGTCTGATTTGTTCCCTACAAACTGAAATTTTCGAGTGTGTCGCTAAATTAGATTTTTTCATCAATTATCATTACTAAAAT
>ERZ791833.24-NODE-24-length-83013-cov-20.1361_pt1 | contig 83013 bp, 76 predicted proteins | sample MGYA00510294_ERZ791833 | MGnify/ENA primary metagenome ERZ791833 (study PRJEB30046, sample SAMN00715270) | human gut metagenome | study: EMG produced TPA metagenomics assembly of the A metagenome-wide association study of gut microbiota in type 2...
GAAGAGTACCTGTCAAAACTTTTGGAGGGCAGCGCAATTTAATGCGTCTGCCCTGTCGCAGGGAGGGAAATTCTTTCCGGCAGGAACCTCGCTGTCCGGATACAGAGACACCTCTATGTAGTTAGTCACGGCATTCACGCTGTTCACACGCATCCACGAGGTGTAATAGAGAGCTTCCGTGCCTTCCACTGCTGCAGTGGCGAGATTGTTGACGATACCCTTGAGTACGTTGTTTACGTGCTGGGCTGTGAAATAGCCTTTGTATTTCTGGCGAAGATGGAGTCCGTAGCAGTTGTCTCCCAGGTAGCTGACACTCTCTATGGTGTCGCTCTCCGTGAAGAGCTGGTCTCCCTCCAGTGCTGTCAGGCGGTTCACGATCAGTTCCATCACCTTCATGTACGAGCGTACGGTGATGCTTTCCACCTCAGCATTGCCAAGGGCATCAATCTGCGCACCCTTTCCGCCATTGATCCCTGATACGAAGTCGCCAAACGTAGCACCTTCGGCAAACCGGATCAGCTTCTCTGCCACATCGGCAATATCCTTGCGGAGAATCTTCCTGCTAGCCTTGCCGTTTTCTGAAAAATCATCGGTTTCATCGGCAAAACCTGCCTTTATCTTCTTGTCCAGGAAGTGGAGATATCCGTTGAATTCAGACAGAGCATCCAGCACCTCCATATTATTGTGGCGGTGGCCTACTCCACCTCCTCCAGAATAGGAGTCCGACAGATTTCCCACCAGACTTTCCAGGATGGCTGCCAGCGTAGTGACGCCCCATTCTTGCGAATAAGGACTCTGCACAGGGAAGAGAGCCCCGCTACTAAGCGTCAGCCTTGAGCATTCAACTAAGCGCGGGGCGATAGTAAAATTTCCCAGATCCGGAAGCTGGATATCCAGCTGCTTAAAGCTTCCTGCTTCCGAGCGTGAGATATTCAGATACGGACGGGCATCTGAATACTTGTAGGTGAAGGTGTAGTCTGAAGGTAGTTCCTTCGCCTCGTAGTTCACATCGCTCTCGATAACGGTTATCTTCCTGAGAGCATTACCGTGGTAAACATACTTGCCCAGAGATGGGAAGAAATCGAGTAGCCATTGGCGCTCTTTCTTATCCAGGAACCCGGTATTTTTCTTAAACTTCCGGGTAGTATCTACGCGGTATTCTTCAGAGTCTTCCTCTATTTCTGCCACATTATGTGTATGTTCTGCAGTATTTTCACTGTTACCGTAAGCACGGAAACAGTCTATACCTCCCAGCGAATTCTCGAACAGGAACCATTCTTCTTCCTCGCTCTTCATACCACCGGCAAAGTATTGCTGTACGTAGGTAACCCGCTCTCCAGCCTGCTCTACCCAGACTTCGTAAACATGTGGCAGAATGTCATCGCCTAATAGTTTGGCGATGATGGCGTATTGTACCGGAACAGTATATACCTTTCCTGCCTCCAGGCTTGCCAGCGTCAATACCTTCTCTTCGTAGCCGTGTCCGGTCGATATATATGCCTTACACTTCACCTCGCTAGCTTCAGCTGCATAGTAAGTGAGAAATTCCGGAGAGTAATAGGTCACCTCCTTCGTCTGCGGCTGCCAGGTGAGGAAATTGTTTTTCAGAAAATTTGCTGCCGAATCTGCCAACCGATCTACTCCGGCACGTATCACAGAGAAGGAGATCTCCTTCTTGCTGTCTTCGCTGCCAACCTCGTAAACCGTTGCCACGAAGGCTTTCATGATATTCGGCTGGATATAAAGTTCACTACTGTCCTTCACCTCGAAACTGAGCAGAGGAAGGATGATGCCCTTGACGGACACCGTAATTCGGTGCTCATCGTTCGGCGTATAGGTATGCTGAACGATGTTCTGCTCTGATCCCTGGTAACGAAGGGCAAATACCACGTCTGTCTTCGAGTCGTTGTATATCTCGAAGGCATTCATGGAGCCTACCATGCTCAGGGCATCTGGATATAATAAAACCTGTATCATCTTAATGCTGGGTTGATTATTTATACCGCAAAATTAAGATAATACAGGTAACTTGCAAAGGACGCCCGCGTCCTAGATCTTCTCGCATTCCAGCCATGTCGTGGTGCAGTGGTACACCCATTTGGAGTGACGGAACATCGTTGCATGTCGGGTCTTCTGGCTTACAAACGTCTTCTGCAGACCATATTTCTGCCCCACATACTCGGCTGAAGGAAGAGGAGGATAGATAATCTTGAAAGTGCGGTCTTTATCGTCACCGGAGTTATTGTAGGCACTTTCCGAAACCTCCACTGTCTCTTCATGGCCAACCCACTTGTAACCGCAGCTCAAGGCTGGCATTACATCTATCATCCGCGAAGCTTCATGTATAGGGGTAGTCAGGGCGATGGTCCTGAGCTCGCTTTCCGTAGGTTCACTCTTCCCTCCGAGGGTAAACTTCAGCTTGTTGAAGAAGAAACTCACTCCCCTGATCACCACCTTGGCATGGGATGGCAGGTTCTGCTTCTGCGACTGGGTGAGCAGCAGCTTCACCTTTAGTTCCTGGAGTGAATTCCTCAAGAGGAGGTCATACTGGCGGTAGAACTTCTCGAAGATGCCGTCATCTCCGTTATACACCAGGGCATAATCGAATATCTTGCGGTAGAGGGACTCCTCTGAAGCATGGGATGGCGGACCGAAGCGGTTGTCGTATTCGTAGTGGATATCGTATGCCGTGACGGTACCGCAAGGCATCCCGTCGGTCGATACATACGGGAAGGCAAGCATCACCGGGGTGGTCACCGCTTCCTCGCTGCTCTCCGAATTGTCCTCGGTGGCAACCTTCATCGATGAGTTGAGCGTGGCATAGCTGCCTATGTAGAGAAACCTTCCCATCTCCCGGCTGATGGTGTCATCATCTGCCGACTGGCGGTACTTCAGCGTTCTCGTCTCCGGTATCATCTCGGGTATCTCGATATCCAGGGTGTCGGTATCTTCCTCGCCGGTATCATAGCTCTGCGAACCCTCGCCTATCTTCGATTTCACATGATAGTTGCCCGAATATCCGTCCTTGTAGAAACAGCCATCCACCTTGTCGAAGTAGGCGCCGGTGTTCTTGGCCAGCATATCCTTCAGGTCGTCGTAGCTGTCCTCGGCATCACTGTCTGCCTGATGCTTCGCCCGCAGCACCACCCGCTTGTAGTCGGATGCCGTCTTATAGGATAAGGTAGGCTCCTCGGTCATCTGGCGGGTGAGATCTGCCACCGGAGCACTCCCCACCGCATCCTTCAGGAAGATGATGCTCGCCTGGTGAGTCCCCTCATCGGAGATGAACTCGCACAGGAACTTCTTGCGGAAGACAGAGAGGAAATCGGAGACGGAAACATCCGGCAGAAGGTCCTCGATGCGGATATGCCCGTTCACCATCACATCTATCACATTATTCACCAGCACCATCTTGGTGAACGGCTCGGTCCGGGTGAAGAAGTTCTCCTGCAGGTCGTAGCCGAAGTACTTGAACACCCGCTTCAGTACGTAGTTGGCTCTGATGAACGGAGAGATGTAGTAGCCCCGGGTCAGACTCACCGGAATCTCGTTTACATATTCCGTGCGGTTGAACTCGCCCTGAAACCGGTTTGACTTTCCGGCACACGTCACGAAGTCGTAGGCATCAGGAGCCGCCACATACTCGTAGCCTCCGGTGTTCTTGAACCTCCAGTACTTGGCATCCGGCAGCTTCTGCTGGTTGCCCCATCCGTTCAGGATCTTGTAGTCGTAGCCGGCATCCTTGCCCGAGTCGTCGGTGAGCAGCACCGGGAAGATATCATAGTTCTCGTTCTTTCCGCCGATGATCGACCGGCAGAAACTGATGCACTCATCGATGGTGCTGCACCCCGGTATCATCTCGTCCTTGAAGATACTCTTCAGCTTCACATTCTGTATCTTCGAGTAGAAGGAACCGTCGTTGATGTAGAAGGAAGAGGAGATGTTTCCCTTGTGCTGAGCCGAGAGCACAATCTGCCTGCACTGGGCAAAATATTCCCCGTCCTCGATGCTCACGTTGGCAGCCACCATCTTCTCCCGCAGGCCGAAGGTGTCGGGATATCCCAGTATCATGCGGTTGTAGTCGCTTGCCGGAATATCCAGCGGGGTCGTCATCTCCCCGTAGTCGTTGAAGAACGGATTTGTCCGTTCCACCTCCAGCTTGGCACCTTCGCCAAGCTGGTAGGTTTTTCCCTTATCCAGATTCGTTATTTTCATAGATCATCATTTATTTTTTTGGCAAATTTCCTCGCCTGGTTTCTCAGTTCCTGCTTGGCATCAAGCTCCGTGAGCGAAATGTGGGAGTGGATTCCGTTGTATCGAAGCTCCCTGAGCAGTGCCAGGAGCTCGTCATTACTGCGTCCGGACGTAGCAATTCCCGCGTCGCGATGTGGGAATTCCTGCGTCGCGACGTAGGAATCAGCCCCACTAAGACTTGGTACGGAGCGGGTACGGAGCGGGTACGGAGCAGGTTCTATGCTGCCTCCCAGTGCCCTGCCCTGCATGGCCATCAGATACTTGCTCATATCGAAGGTTCTTATCTGTCCGGCTCGCTGGGCTGCATCCATCAGATGGATGAGCGGGGCGATGGTAGGATTTTCCAGGGCTGCATTCGATGCCACCCACTCCTTGCTTCTGCCTCTAGGTCCCTCGCCCACGATGACGGTAGGCCTATCGATGTACCCACGCTTACCAGGTGAGTATTCGGCATTGAAGTGCTTGCCGTCCTGTTCCCGCTCCACGTCGATGCGTCCGCCGCTCTCCCTTCCGCTGGCTATGCGGCTGCCTGCCGAAGAGGTTCCGCTGGCTGACCCGTTGAGGGTCATGCGCTTAACCTTCTGGCGCTCGGCATTCGCCACCGCCAACTGGGCTGCACCGGTCACACCCATCAGGGCAGCTGCCACGCTTCCGGCTATCGGACCCATCTCGCTGTATGCCTTCATGATGGAGGTGGCAGTATTCGAGATGATCTGAGCTGCCTGCATGGCGAAGTTCACGTCGGCATACTTCTTCTGTATCTTCAGCTTCTCGTTGGCTTTCTTTTTCTCCAGCTTTTCCTGAAGGGCGGTGTTACCTTCGGCAGCCTTGATCTCGGCATCATACTTGGCATCCACGTTCGCCATCTCGGCATTCTGCAATGCACCCACGGCATTGCTGAAGAGCTCTGTGTAATACTGTGCCTGCTTCATGTAGGAATCTCTCTTCAGCTGCTGCACCTTCTTCTCGTATTCCTCCTGGGTGATATACTGGTTGTCGAGTGCCTGCTGAAGCTGCTCCAGCTGCTGGTCGTACTCGCTTTGCTTGTCGAAGCCGAGAGCCTGCCTAGCCTGCTTCTCCTTGTCTGCCTGCTGGGCAAGCTGCTCGGAGTGCTTGGCAGTGTATTCGGCATCTATCTGCGCCTGGGCATCCTTGTATGCCTTCTCCACCTGGGCGGTGTCCTCGCCGTTCTGCTTGGCGAGGTCGAGGGCTGCCTGGTAATATCCCTTCAGTATCTCCAGCTTCTGGTCGCGCTGCTGCTCCAGGGTCAGCTCCTGCTGCGTCTCCCCCTGCTCCATCACCTTGGCAAGTGCATCCTGGTAAGCCTGTTCGGCTGCCACCTGCTGGTCGAAATGTGCCTGCTCTGCCTTGCGCTGGTTGTCCAGCTGTTTATCCTGGAGTGATTTCTTCTTCTCGGCATCCTTGATGTCGATGTTCTGCGACTGCTCGCTATACGAGGTTTCGATGGCGAGGATGTTGGCGGTATGCTGGGTCTTCAGCGCCTGCATGGCGAGGTCGTACTTCTCCTGAGATACCTGCTTCTGGGCGAGAGCCATGTTCCAGCTGTTCACGTCCTGCTGGTAATCCTGGTTGGCGGCATCGATATCAGTCTGTCGGTTTTCAGAAAACTTTTTCGATGCGATATCATCAGGATTCGGTGCGGTTGATGTTCCGGTGGTATGACCGCCACCCGATTTTCCGCCACCCTTGCCACCGATGCCACTGTCAGGAACCTCGGGTTCTGAAGCTTCCTTTACGGTCTGGTGCATGATGTCTTCGCCGAAGGCGTTACCTATGGTACTAATCTGCTTATCGAGCTGGTTGATGCCATCAGTAAGCGATTCTACTTCTGACTTGAAACGAGAGACGGCATCCACCTGCGTGTTTCCGGTAGCGCCCCATGATGTGGTATATTGGAAGCCACGGGCATTCTTGGCATCTGCCAGACGGCTCTTCGCCTTGCTGAGCTTAATGGTGAGACCTGCACGCTGCTCGGCGAGTTCCTGGATCTGCTTCTTGGCGCCCTGCACCTCGTAGAGTCTTACAAGGCTGTTGATGTAAGCCTTCAGTGCCTTGTTTGATGCCTTGAATTTCTTGGTGGTCTGATCGATGGTGGCGTTATAGTGAGGAACTATCTTGTTGAGTGCTTCCACAGCCTTGTATCTCTCGTCCATGGAGAGCTTCTCGTCCTTGGCCACCTTGATCAGGTTCTCCAGCTTCAGTTTCTCCTCCACTACCTGCTTCTGGGCTTCTTCCTTGATGGTATTGAGCGACTTCTGTGCCTGAGTAGCTGCATCGGCTGCCTTCTTCATCTCCCATAACTTCATGGCGAGGAGTACCACTCCTGCAGCTATCAGCCCGAAGACGCTTGCCTTCATCGTTGCATTCATGGCGGTCCAGGCATTCTTGGCAAGCGTCACCCTGCCCGTGAGCAGGTAGAAACCTGCCTGCAGCAGCTTCAGGAGTCCGGTTCCGGTAGCACATATCACGTTCCATGCCTGCTGGGCTGCAGCTGCACCCTTGGTCACGATGATGTTCGACTTGATGGCGTTGCTGGTGGCAATGGCTATCACGGTGAAGGCGGTGAGCATGACACCCAAGGTCTTGACCACACCTTGATGCTTAACCATCCAAGAGATGAGACTGATGGTGTTGAGCTGCATATCTGCGTATGCGTCATCCCATGCCTCCTTGATGGGCAGCAGCTCATCACCCAATGCTTTCTGTGCATTTTCAAGTTCCACGGTCTTTTGCGCCGCACGGTCGGCTGCACTGATGTAGGTTTCTCCTGCCTCGGCAAGCTGGTTGTCGATGATTTCTGCCACGGCTTTCATAAAGTCTCCTGTCTCCTTGGTCTTTTCTGAAATCTCGGCTGCGGATATTCCCAGGTTGTCAAGAATCAATGGGGACTTGCGACCCAAACCAGTCACGATGCTGTTGGTCATGTAATCTACCGACTGACCTGTCTGTTGTGCCTTCAGTTGGGCAAACTGCAAGTACTTACCGAGGTCTTCGAGTGGTATTCGGAAGTCCTTGGCTTGCACGGCTGCGGTCATCAACTGCACATCATTGACAGTGTTCTTGGTTGCCTTGCGAAGATTCTCCAAGAGGTCAGGCTGATCCATATCCTTGAAGGCCTTGGTCACACCATCGGCGGTTTCTGCCATCTCCAAGCCACCATCAATAAGTTCTTTGACGGAATCTTTGAAACCTTGTGCGTAACTACCAAAGAGTTCTGCTGCCTTGGTCATCATGTTACCATATAGCATTCCGTTAGCTTGGTCGCTAGCCGCAAGTTCACCAAAACTTTTAGCGTTCTGTTTCAATTCAGCCATTCTACTGCTTACCTCTTGCAACTTTTGTTCCAATATACCATAAAGTTCTGGGTTGAGCGTTTTTGAGGTATTTTCAAGTTCCTTCTGCAAACTTTTCTGCTGCTTCTTCAATTGACTCATAGTCATATCAAGCACATTGAGTTTACTGGTCTGCTCGCCTATCTGAGAGGTAAGGTTGCGAATTTCCTTACCAGTCTCGGTATATTGCTTCTTGAGGTTCTTGTAGGTATCAGTCTCTTTCTTGCCAGCTGCCTCCAGCTGAATCATCTGGCTGAGTCGTGCCTTGTTCTCGGAGCGCAGCTTCTTGCTCTGCTGCTCCAGCCGGTATATTTCCTTTTGGGCTGCTGCCGTCTTCACATCGACGGTATAGCGAATTTCGTCTTCCGTTAAATGTTTACTTGCCATAACTTATGATTTTTGAGGGTTGAGTGACTTTTCCAGTTCCTGACGGATGCCTTGGCGTATCTCATCCGTGAAGCCATAACGGAGCTTAGGGAACGTTTCGTGATAGAGCACGCCCCATACCACACGGTTGTAGAGTGCAAGGTTCCTGCGCTTGAACTTGCTGATGCGGTCGTTGCGCTGGCGGTATTGCATATCGAGGAAACGGAGATAAGGAAGGATTCGCACGAAGATGGTGCGGTTCTCGCCTGATATCTGGCTATCAAACGAGTGTGCGGAAAGCGTGGTGAGCAACCTGCCTGTACGACGATGGTAGTTGTTGCGCACCACGTTCTCCTGCGTGGAGTATATCTTCAGGATACCCTCCTGAAGAGTCTCGTGAACGAATTTCTTTTTAACAAGACTGTCTGTTACCATATTCTTTATACATTACTAATTAGTAATGCAAATATAATAACAGGCGAGTATATGGTAAAGGACTAGTACCTGAAGAACTTTACGTATATAAGTATTCCAAACAAAGGAGTAAATATGGTACATAAAGTCAGATAAACAAGCCATTTTGCAAACATCCTCGAGCCGACAACAAACGGTCCAAGAACAAGCGCAATCACGAACGACACGAACTGCACGAAGCCAAAGAAAGTATCTAGCATAATCTCAATAGTTTTAATAGTTACAACGTTATTACTTCTCGGGTGCAAAGATACACCGCTTTTTCTGAAAAACCAAATTTATGACTAAGAAAAAAGATGGCTACCCTCACGGGCAACCACCTTCGGCAAAATTTCGCTTTATTACTAAAGACTCTTATATAACAAAATAACCAAAAAAAATCTTATTTCTTGCGATACTCCTGGAATGCCTCGTAATCCTCCTTGCTGATCTCTAGGCAGCAGCAGATGTGGGCGTTCTTGAAATCGAGATCCTCCGCATATTTGGAATCCTCGAAAAATGCATGCGAATGATGAAGGGCGTCCACCAGCGGGAACTTGTCTCCATCCGTCTCTACCACGAAGTCCTTCTTGCAAAGTATATCGCCATTCTTGCGAGGAATAGAAGCCTCTGCATAGAAGTACTTGCGTGGCTTCTCGCCTGTGAGCAGTTCCGTGAGCTTCTCGTGCATCTCCTTCAGCTGGGCATCGGTAATGCCGGAAATGTACATGCCGTTCATGCTGAGCATGTGGTGGCGCTTTACTACGCCAAAGTCGTTAACCTCGCACTCATCAAAGATAGGGTGCATTCTCTCCTCATTCAATTCAGCAGCCTTCTTTGCTGCATCTGTATTCTGATCGTTCATAATTTGCTAGTTTAATTATTATTCATTGTTACTGATTGGCTTGCTCTCTCAACTTGAAAGCGCCAATCATCATCTTCTGAAACTCCTTGTCGTTCTCCAAGACTCCGCACATCATCTTAGCGAGCACTTCATCGTCACCGCAGCAACCCGATATCAGTCCGCTGTCGTTGTCTTCCTGACTATCGCACGTGGCTATCAGCAGGAAACCTCTTTTGTCGTCCTGACCGCCCCATTCTTTCAGCAGCTTGTAAACTTTCTGTATGAATTCCAGCGGCTTGATATCATCGGGAATTACAGCATCTACTCCCTCGCCAACTTTCGTTGCGATTGTAACTTTCTCATTGTTCTTCATCGCTCACCCCTCCTTTCTTGTCTTTGGTCCAACTTGGGTGCAGGAGACCTTCGGTGCCTTGCGAGAGTACCCCACCAGAATTTCTATAACGCTCGAAGATGTCGTGGCGTTTGGCCTGAATATTCTCGTTGGTGGCAGCCCACTGGTTCTTGGCTTCAGCCTTGCCCTCGTTGTGGATTCGTCCTACTTCGTTGCGCTCTCTCTTCAGCTGTCTGAGGAACAATTCGTGCCCCTCCTTGGCTCTCTCGAACTCTTCGCGGGCCTTGCGGAGTTCTGCGTTCGCCTGGTGCTCCTTCTTCAGTATGATATCCATGGCATCGTCATACGACTGATGAAGGTCGGAAATCGCGGTGGCGTAGGCCTTTCTCGCCTTCGAGAGTTCGAATGTATTGGCTTCGAGCAGCGTGTGGAAGTCCTCTGTAGTAAGCGGCTTATCCTGCGTGCCGACGTTCTCCTTTTTATTATTCACTACGTCCTGTGTACCGATATTGTTTGTCTGCTGATCTTTCATAATCCTATATATTTAAATTTTAATCTTCTATTTGTTATAATTCTTGTTTGTTTATTACGATAGCGATAGTTCCCACGCCCGTACCACTCTTCTTGAAGGCACCTTCCTCTATCTCGTAAACCTGGGCGGAAACTTCTTCCAGGAATGCGCGGAAATCCTTGCATGCCTTTTCCGAAGCCTGCTGCCAGTGCCTGGAAGTAATGGCTGCCACGGTTCCACCAGGCTTGAGATCATGATACATCTGCATCACGTGCCTGATGTCCTGGTTCTTCGAGAAGGGAGGGTTGGCTACTATCAGGTCGTACTCCGAAGGGTGCTCTTCCTGGGTGAAGTCGTCGCCTAACAGGCGGATATGATCCAGCTTGGAAAGCTTCTCCTTATTCTCCGGCATCAGCTCGTAGCAATCTACTACCACGTCCGGCTGCACCCTGTGGATGGCATCGATGATGGCTCCTGTTCCTGCACTAGGCTCCAGAACCTTACAGTCGGGACTGAAATCGCCTGCCAGCGATACCAGCCAGTCGGCAACCTCGGGTGGCGTGGCAAAGAACTGGAAGTCCTGCTGCAGGTTACAACGCTTGCCTTGCATTAAGACGGAAGCCACACGGGTTGCGTCGAAGTCGAAGGTGAAACCTTGTACCTTTCCGCCGGCCCACTTGCCGCCGGCTTCCTCCACCCACTGCTTCACCGTGGCATAGCTCTTCTTGTTGAGCTGCACCTGCGGAAGATAGAGTACGTTGTCCTTGAAGGTACAACGCTTGAGGATACCTTCTGGAGGTAGTTTTGCCCCGTCATCTTCTCCTGATTCCTTTCTCTTCTTAGCTTCGAGATAATCCTTCCTGTAGCCGGATTGCATTTTTCTGTCCAGATAATCATTCAGAGCGGCCTGCATGGCCACTTGTGCGTCTGCTATCTCCACAAGGCACTGAACAAATTCGTTTACTGCATCGAAGCCAGAGATGTCCGTTACGGTAAGCTTACTATAGGCATCTGCACTTTTTCTCAGCTCTGCCGCGCTACCACGTAACGTTTCTATTAAAGTCTCTTTGTTGCTCGTCATAACTTTTCTGCAAATAAATCCTTGTAGTATCTATGCTGCCGTGCCCTAGGAGGTCGGCAAGCTGCACGATATCCTTGTTCTTCTTCAGGTACATCTTGGCAAAGAAGTGGCGGAAGGCGTGGGCATGCATCTTCTTGCTGTCGATGCCCGCATGCCTGCCCCAGTTCTTGAGATTTTCTGAAAAACCACGCTGGGTCATCGCCTGTCCATACCGGCTCATGCAGATAAGACCTTTCTTGTCAGTCTCCTTTACATAGTCCTTCACCTCGCGCTGCAGCTCCTTCTGGAAAAAGAACCGACGGTACTTGCTGCCCTTTCCTTTCAGTACTACTTCGCCATAGACGATGTCCTCCCACGTGAGTTTCATAAACTCATGCAGTCGGGCACCCGTGGTGGCGAGTATCCTCACAAAGAAGTAATAGTCTTTGTTTGGCTTCGCCTTCAGATAGGCCAGCAGTGCCTCGTATTCCTTCTCCGTCGGCACGTTCTCTACAGACAGCGTTCGCTTGTGCTTGCGCCGTTTGACCGATATGGGCTTCTTGGCGAATTCGGCAAACTTCTCGAATCCCGAGATGCGGAGATTAATGGTATTCGCCTTCTTGCCCTGGTCTTCCATCGTCTTGAGATAACGTTTCACGTTCTCCGTGTTGAAGTCATCCGCATACTGATAGAAGAGCTTCATGCCCGTAACGTAGCTTCCCTGCGTGTTGTGCGAGAGATCGAACTCCTGGGAGAGCCAGTTGGCAAAGGCATCGAGCTTGTGCTTATTGCGCTCGGAAACCACAGATTTCTTTTCCAGCGCCTTCACCTGTCTCTTCTTTCTGTTGTAGCCGACACCCAGAAAAGTCAGGAAGTCGAGTACACAGTCGGAGGATCCTGGAGTAAGAGCCATATCAGATGCGAAGTTTAGCCGATACTGTTGATATCCCTTGCGGTTGATGCTCTCAGCATGTTCCAGGAAATGGGTGACGTGCTTCACGCTCGCGCCAAGTTTCTGTGAGGTGGCGTTGGCGTTGCATAGATATTCCAAGTATCTGATTAAATACTCTTGTCTTGTTTGTTCCATGAATGTTTGCGTTAATAATTCTCTGGGTGCAAAGGTACGGAATTCCTGCCTTTGCACAAAGGACAAACATATGAGTGATGTATGGCTATTTTCCCTCTTCTTCTACCGGGCGCCAATATACTGCGAAGGTGTTGCACTCATCGAAGCAATCTCCATCGCTATCCTCTGTCCAGATAAAGGGATAGCCACCTTCATAGCGTATGCCGTCGGCACGCATTACGCTCTCGCGGCATAGGTTGGGCGTGCGGGGATCGTGGAATCTCACCTTGGCTCCCTTCTTGAAGCCGTCTGCCACCTTCAGGAACTCTCTCGACTTGTAGATATACATCCTGCTGCCGTGTATCCAGAACTGAAGCAGCCCGCTATGCGTCATTTGGCATACCATCTTGCTCAGTTCAAGGCCATCCTTCCGGGAGATGAATTCTTCATCGGAACAGCTGACCGATGTAACCGTGGCATCGGGATAGATCACCTTGTATTCTTCCAGACGGTCCTCAACTATTGCTGGCAATTTCTTATTTCCCATAGCTACACCTCCCCTCCGAAAATGAATCCGCCTAATACAGCTACAGCCATGAAGCCCAGAAGGCCTGTCATGGTCATCGCCACCTCGCCATACGTAACCTTCTCCTCGCAGAGGAAGCTGAAGGTCTCGCTCTTGGTAGTCATGAGACGCTTAGCCTCACGCTTGATTGCACACTTGAGGGTATGGATGCCCTCGTTCACGTTGATGCCTACAGGTCTCACCTGCGCATCATTTAATAAAATAGAATTCTGCATATTGCATCATCTGTTAAGCATTAGCAGCCAACTTGATTTCGTGAGAAAAGGGTGGCGGCTGCATTCCCCGTTGCTTAACAGATGATGACTTATCCGAGAGGACTAATCAAAAATCTACGGTTCATGCAGCCGCCATATCGGTACACCTTTTTCCCGTTGCCGGGAAAATGATACTCTTGGGCATAAAAAAAGCCTGCGGCTGAGAAGCCATAGGCGAAACGGTCGCCCTGCCGGATAGTTTACTATCATCTGTTAAGCGTTGGCAAAGGTAAGAAGAATATTTGGAACCGCCAAATAAAAACGGGGAAATTTTCGTACGATGCGAAAAATTAACACTAAAAGATGCTGTAGAGCATAAAATCGGGGTGATTTGGGGAGGGAGGAGAATGAAAAAGCCCCCGATGCATCACGCACCAGGGGCTTAAGAGTTCATTTAATTACTTTATGAAAACACAACCATCAGAAGACGGTTGCTTGTAAATCCGCTTTTATATTGCTCATGCAAGCGTTGAGTCGCTGATACGTTTTCTCTCCAGCTTTTTTGACACCGCTGCTATATTGCCGCATGAGCGATGGGTTGATGCCCGCTCTCTTTGCGATGTCCGAGACATTGAGGAACGAGAAGTAATTGAAGAACGACTGAAGGTCGTACTTATATTCAAATTCTACCTCAGGAAACGCCTTGCCGTTCGCCTCTGCATCCTGCCTAGCTTCCTCGTAGCACTCCATCAAGTCAGCTTTTGCTGCTGCCACAGAGTCACCAACGGCACTCAGACCAACATCTCCGATACCCTGCTCTGTATAGCACCAAAACTTGCCATCAGATGCCTGCTCCACTATAATCTGTACCTTCATATTAATATAATATTTTAATAGTTACCTTATAGAAAAGAGTCCATATCACTCATAAAATACAAAAGGATTTGAAGGTGGAAGGCTGGGGCTAAGCCCCAACCAAGTCTTTCAAGATTTTATTGGCAAGTCCCGTAGGAACCTCTCCACTATGTCTTGGTACGAACTGCGACACACCCGTTTTAGGATTAGTCCACTTGTCGTGATTTCCACCATGTCGAGACAGGACGCATCCCGCATCTCTCAGTCTCATAATCAAATCTTTTGTTTTCATAAAATCAATGAACTCTTTGTCTTTTTGACACTGCAAAGGTAGCAAAAAAGCTATAAACTACCAAATATTTAGGTAGCTTTTTTGCTATATTAACTAAACTTTAACATTTGGGCACGAAAAAGCCCCCGATGCATCTCGCACCAGGGGCTTCTAAAGCGATCTTTTAATTTTTAATTCCATGAAGTACAATCGGCATGGAAGCCGACCGAACTGTTCTTTAAACGTACTGTAGAACTGGTCTATCTATCAACATACCAGCATCTAAATCTCCTTTTTCGTTTAGAAGGTGTCCCCAGCACGGAATCGTGTCGGGGACTGAGTTGAGTTATTGAACATGTTAGCTATGCTAACTGCAATGCGCTGATGCGATTGCTTATTTCCTTGACTGCCTGGTTGAAGATGCCTTTCTGCTCCTGGCTGAGCGTATAGACCTTTCCACGTACCTGATATCCGTTGAGCCTCTGCAAAAGCCATGATGCACTCTTGTTGAAATAGGTCTTGGCAATATAGGAGATAGGGAGTAGCTTATAGTCCTCTTCATCTATCTGGCTGCGGAGAGCTTTCACTTCGCTCTCCAGGCGAGCCGTGTTCTCCTCCATGAATGGTTTTGCCACCTCGGCCACAGCATCCTTATCCATAGTTTCCAACTTAGCGATAATTTCGTTTTTTCGCTCTTCGCTCTTTGCATCGGTATTGCCTGCAAGAGCCTTGTATTCTTCAAATAAGTTTTTAATATCTTCCATATTAATAATTGCTTAAACATGTTCCTTAACTCGACTGCAAAGGTACATAATAATTTTGATATGCGCAAATATTTCATAATAAATTTATTATGTATAACACATTTTTAACGTTTTGATACGGAAAATAAGCGGGAAAAAGTGTATCTTTGCAGAAAAGAAATGTTTCACCTATTAATATATAAGGTATGGAAAAGATAATAAGCAATAAGGTTCGCAAGAACCTGAACGAGCACACCGCTCGCATCATCCTGGAACGCTCGGACAGAATGGCCAGCAGCACGCTGGAGCAGCTCCGCAAGTCAACCGACCGCGCCTACACCATGACGGGGTTCCTGCTCACGGTGTTCATTGCCCTCACGGCATTCGTATTCTCCAGCCCGTCTTTATGGCAGCTCTCTACTGCTGTAGTTCTGTGGTCAGGCATCTTTATTGCGCTATACATCATGGTAAACCAGGTGCTGTGGGTACACCCCTTCCGGCACACGGGAAATGAACCCAGGAATATGATACAGGAGGAGAATATCGACAGGCTCCTGAAGAACGGGCACAACCAGGAAGAGATGAATGCCCTGTACTCCATCAATACCCTGCTCGATGCCATCCGCCATAACCAGGATATCATCGACCGCAACAAGAGTATTCTTGCCGACCGCTGTGACCATATAGAAAAAGCAATGACGGTGATCAGGTGTACTGTCATCATCGCCACCACCATCACCGCCATCTCGCTTCTAGCCTCTGTTCTGGGGATGTATCACGGTTCCGCCATTTGAGCGGTCATTTCCACCTCCACGCTGAGGAATCCAGTCGTCATCGTCTGTTGGTTTCATAATCATAAAAAAGGCCCCGATGCATTGCTGCACCGGGGCTGAGTTGAGTTATTGAACATGTTAGCTATGCTAACTGCAATGCGCCACAAGGCTATGGCGACTTCTGTCTTATGGGGAACGATGACCCCAGCCTCATTATATCCTGTCCGCAGCAGCACGCAAGCGATTGGAAACATCGCAAAGTGCTCCACGGAGCATAACCTTCTCCTCTTCGGTGAAACCGCCTACACCGCCATTTCCGTCAATGCCATCGAGCTTATGATAAAGCCATGATGCCGATTTCCCGAAATAAGCGTGTGCTATCTCGCGCCATGATACCGTCATCTGGATATCCTGTATGCGCTGCTTTACTGTGCTGTCCTTAGCCTGCTTCATTGTTATTTCCATAATCTTATGCTTTTTTAATGCCCTCCCCGAAGGGAGGAGTTTTATTAATACTTGGTGTAATACTCGGGTGGCTCAATCATCTCATCAAACAGCTGCTGAGCGTACCATAATAACTGTGGATTACCTCTAGGGTATGACTTTCGGAAGTTTCTGATAGCTTCTATCAGTTCTTCCTCTTTTTCTGTTACTAAAATCTTCTTCATATCGTTTTATTTTAAGACAATGCAAAGATACTACAATTTTTCGTAGTAACCAAACATTTAATACGAAAAATCGTAGTATTAACTATGTTTAAGCTTTCTGTATGTGAAAAGGTAGAAAATGAGCGGGAAAAATCGTATCTTTGCAGAAAAGATATGTTTCACCTATTAATATATATAAGGTATGGAAAAGATAATAAGTAACAAGGCTGCCTCCTTTATCAGCATGGAGCTTGCCAGATATGCACTGGAACGGGCAGACCTGAGAGCCAGCAGCATCCTGGAGCAGTACCGCAAGTCAACCGACCGCAACTATACGCTGGCGGGTTTCATCATGACGGTGTTCATGGCACTCACGGCTTTCCTTGCCACGGAAAAGATGACCCTGATGCTGATGGCCATCACACTCCCTTTATGGATAGGAACCGGATCGGCACTGCTCATCCTGTTCTGTAAGGTAATGTGGGTACACGACTTCATGGCATCGGGCGATGATGCCGCCATGATGCTGAGGGATGATCTGGTAGATGTGGCCTTGAATAAGGGATTGCAGGATGAAGGAAAGGCAAACGATGAGTACCTGCACCATCTCGTGATATCATCCATCAGGCGCACCCTTAACGCCACGGAGCATAACCGTGCCTGCCTTAACAGAAGAAACCGATACGTAAAACGAGCGATGACCGCAATCATTGCCTCGGTAATAGTGAGTGCAATGACTACGGTCATCATGCTGGCCTTATCTTCTCTTAGGATTCTCCCCGTGACTTGATGTATCCGGATAACTGTTCGGATCTTCTGGCCAACCATCCTCATTGTAGTTTGGTTTCATAATCATAAAAAAGGGCCCGTGCATCCGGAGGGCATTCCTTCAGCACGAGCCACACGTTAGTAGAGTGTATCTTATAACTGTTGCCACACGTAAGCCATGCCCTGCCTACGAATAGCTATCGTTTATTTCTTCATTCCGCCTGCAAAGATAGCACTTTTCTTTGAAACCATCAAACATTTTGCTGATTATTTTCAGAAAAGGTACGAAAAAGCCCCGATGCTTCACGCACCAGGGCAGTACTGCAAATTATTATTTGTTTGAAATCCCGTTCCCATTCCGTACAGAACGGACCCGATAGGAAACGGGTGGAGCGAATTATTAACACACGCCTGTGAAACATTCTAACCATTAGTAAAAAAGAAATCTACACATATTTAACACGTATGAGTTGAAAAACGCATTTTAATCCCCTAACTAATTCAATCATTCAAAGATTTTAATATTCTATCATCTATTTGGCAAAAATAAGCAATTTGGGATAGGAGAGCCTGGTATGTGGATTCTGGCTCACCACCTCCATGCGCACAGCCTTGGTTCCGTATCTGAAAAAGAGGAACTTCTTCGGTACCCTATGTATAATCATCTGCAGGGTATCCCTGATCTCTATATGAGCATGGAAGCTGTCGGCCTCCAGGGACCCCCGCAGACTCACCCACGGATCACTCCAGGATATCCTCTGCGGGGGCATATAAATAAGTATATCAGAACGTTGCGCTGTGGTATCTGTAGAGTCGGAGGTAACGGCGGCATGAATATCGACCGAGGACGAAGAGGAGGTCCTGGCTGCTGCCACCATCCGGCTGTTCTTGATCTTCAGTTCCTTCTTGGTAACGGCAAGGAGAGAATCGGGGTTACGCTTCAGGCTGGACGGCTCCAGCAATATGGCTGAAACTGATGCCATCGACTTACCTGACTGCGTCTGCCCGATCTCCACCTCACCGTTATGAAGTAGTAAATCCTGACTTCTGCTGGTGCGCTCGCAATACTTCTTGTAGTTATGGCACTCCCGAAGCGACATCACTGCCGCCAGAGGAATGAGCACCAGCACAACAACCTTAAGAAAACTCGAAAAACTAGTTTCTTGCATCTTCACAACTAACTAAACACTAAACAAAAAATTAAAAAACTACTGACTATTAACTAATAAACCTATAACACTATCTTATCTGCATTTAGACTTCACGGTCTTGATGATCGAGGTAATGGTAGTGAGGTATGCCGGATCTGTGGCATACTTGCACCCCACCCCGTCGCATATCTTGCGGGCAAACTGGTAGGCATCCTTGCGGAATGGCCATGCATCCTTATAGCCCGGCTTCTGGAAGAGCCGCTCATGCTCCTTCAGACACTCGCCTATAGAGGAGAAATCCTTGAAGGCACGTTCCACGGTGTAATACCAGAGGTTCTTGCCCTTCACCTTGCATACGGAGATGACGCGGTCGGGAGCCTTGAACTTCTGGTTGGGAGTCTTGAGATACTCGTGGGTCTTCACCATCACGATAGGACCATCCCACTGGCTTCCCTTGGTAATGCCGAAGAGGTTGGCCTTACCGATAACCTTCTTGCCCCACCCCGTCTCAAGCATTGCCTGGGCGGTGACGAATGCAGGATCTATTTCTGTGTTTGCCTCCACGGCTGCAGCATATACCTGCCGGGCGAAGGCCATCTGAGTTTTGTTTGGCATACCTTATATATATTAATCATTTAACGAATCAAACTTCTTCCTGGGCATCCTTGTCAGAGAACCTGATAGGTTTGCCGCTGATATATTCTCCGCTGTCGTTGAAATCCTTCATACGCTTCACGAAGTTCTTGGGCAGTATGGGATATATCGCCTGGATGTTCTCTATGATGGAGAATACCTCCCTCACCATTATGAACACGCAGAGATAAGTACCAATCCACTGCATCGGGCCTACCACAGTGCCACCGACGGTGGCATGGCTGGCAAAATTGCTGAGAATCATCAGGAAGATATATATCACAATCTTGCGGGTGAACCGGGAGAAGAACGATTCGCTCGATGCATCCTTGTGAATGAAATGCTTCCACACACCCAATATGGTATCGATGGTGATTGCCACCGCTATCCACCTGGCAAACTCCCAGTCCTGATAAACATACTGGAACCCCTCCGTCACTATCGTGATCGGGAGTGATGTGATTGCTATCATCGGTATATTACGTTTTAATTGTTTCATATCGAAGGTCTTTTTGTTGTAAGACGTTGCAAAGATACGCTTTTTCCTGCAGCTGGCAAAGGACTATCCTTTCATCATCTTCCGGCTCATGCGGTGGGTGTCCAGGATATCTGCGCCTGTGGCTGAGAGCATCAGCGTCCACCCATAGCTCTGCAGCTCGGCAGAGACAAAAGGAATGATTTCGCAGTTGGCCACGCTGTCGCGGTCCATCCAGTAGAGTTCCTCGCGCTCGGCATCTGCCATGATGCGTGCGTGGATCCTGGAGAGCATCTGGAGGGTGCGGTCGTTGGCTATGATGCGTTCGAGCATATCCGATGTATTGGGCAGCTTCATCGCCACCGTCACCGCTATGCGCTGAGTACACTCGAAGCTTCTGCGGCCGTCGCCCTGCATATCCACCTCGCCGTAATCCACGAAGAGGAAGGAACCGGTAAGCTTGTCGATGCGCTGCTTCAGCTCATCGAACGACTGACCATATACGTAGTTCTCTATCTCGGGAACCAGTTCCTTCTCCTGCATGTTGCCCAGCATGCTGAGCACGGTGGCATACTCTTCCATACTGCGGCTCTCGCCCTTGGTGGCAATACCCTTGGTAACACCTGCAGAAGCAGGAAACTTGGCGAAATATGTAAATAGATCCAATAACATAAGCTTATAATTTTGTCGCAGGAATGCGTTTTCCTGCCTGGTTATACTATCTTGTTGATGATATCGATGGGCAGCCCCACCTCGGTAGCTATCTTTGCCACGTCCATACCGGATGCCTTCAGGCTCTTCACTCCGTCGATGGTCTTCTTGCGAAGGATGCGCAGGTAGGTGAGCACATTCATCTGCTCTACCTGGTGAGCATTGCCCAGCCCGTCCTTCGAGAGGTCGTAGAGCGCATCGGTGGCATCGGTAGTGATGCTGCAGCTGCCCGGCTCCGCCTTGAACTGGGTGAGCAGCGAGAATTCCGTCTTCGAGAAGAAGAAGTTGTTTACTGCAGTAAAGTTCAAGGCTATCGCCATGAGCGTATTGGCAGGCAGCTTCCTGAACTGCTGTGCCAGCTTCTGTGCCTTCTCCGAGGAATATTCACCCTTGCAATAGAGCACGGCTGCCAGCAGCGGCAGACTCGCCTCGCCCATATCGAGAAGCTGGCGCGCCTCGATATACTGCAGGGCTGTGAGCGAGCAGGTGAGCGACTGGAAGTCGGTGTTGATCCCGTAGCCGTAATACGCCTTCTGGTCGATGAAGAGGATAGGCAGCTGCTGGCGGCAGAAGCAGAGATCGAGCACGATCTTGCCGTCAGCCTCCTTGAAGATGAAGGTAAGCTGGTCGGCTATCGCCATGAAATTCTCGAGAACCTTCTCGTCTCTTTTTATCTTTCCCAGATCCCACTTCATCAGGTGGCAGAGGAACAGACACTTGATGGCACCTGGGGAATACTGCCCATTCTCCATGAGCGAAAGCAGCTCTACAAGCTTCAGGAACTGCTCAGAAGTGAGTAGTTCCCATGAGTTCGGGATTTCGTATTCCTTCCCGTTGGCTCTTACGGATATCGATTTTTTCATAAGCTATGGCATTAAGTACATATTATCATCCGGTCGGTTCTCTGCCGAGAAGGAGAGGAAATCATTGCCTTCCTGGGCATCGAGCAGCATATCCACATTGTGGAGCAGGTCTTCTGCCTCGCCTTCCAGCTGGGTAGCCAGCAGGAGAGCCCGACTCGCTTCATCGCTGCCCGAACGGGTGGCGGTATTGTCTTCGAAGAGGTTGCGGATGGTGGCGGGGAATTCCAGGATATCGAAGCGCCGGAGCGATTTCGCCACGGTCTTCTTCACCAGGGCACGTTTCAGTATAGGCAGCGCCTTCTGGCCGAACTCGGCAAAGGTCTGGTCTTCCCCACCCTTCTCCAGCCGCTCGAAATAGGCGCCTATGCTCTCATCGAGCACCTCCTTCTGCAGGGGAACGCAGCGGAAGAAGAAGAGATACGAGAGGTCGATAGGGTAAATTTCATCGAATTCATCGGCTGTATCTACCTTCAGCTGGCTGAGCATCCTGCAGTAGTTGGTCTTGCGCCAGTCTTCCATGGCTAGGCGGATTTCGGCGGTTTCATCGTCGCTGATATCCCCGGTAAGCTCCGAAATCAGCGAATCCATCGCATTGAAGTAATTCTCCATGTACGAGCGCTTCATGCCTTCAAGCTCGTACTTGTAGAGATTCACCTCGTTCTTCCTGCGGTTTACGGCATCGAAGATGATCTGCGTGGCAAGCGTAAGGTTTGCCATGGCTGCACGGAGGAAGTCCTTCAGGCAGCTGTCTTCATCCCCGATGGCAACAATATCGAAGAACGTATTGCTGCCAATAATGGCAACAATACGCTTGCGTGCGGCAACGGCAGAACCCCGAAGGCTGTCGAAGTCGGCGCTGGTATCAGCACCTGGCGCACTGTTGCAGAACTGTGCGTAGCTGCTGAAGAGGTCTTTGAGTTGAAATTTCTTGTTCATGACTGCTGGCGGTTTAATCGGTCATCCGGAGAGATATCTTCCTGTCGCTGCGGAACCTCGCGGTAGAAGCCCAGACGACAGCCCTGCCTGTAGAGTTCCGGAAAGTTCAGGCGCAGCGCCCAGTTGAGCGGTTCTGCACAGACCTCATCCTCGGAGGTGAGCGACATGATGTAGATGAGATAATTATAATAGGTATCGCTTCCGCTCTTCGAAATCACTCCATCCTTATCTACTGCAGATATGGCTGAATCGAGACCCACGGAAGAGAGAAGAGCCTGGTCGGTGCGCTTGTCGTAGGAGATGAGCGCATCGATGTACTCCTTATACTTGAGGTCGATGGTCTCTACCTTCCACGACTGCTCGTGACCCTGCGCATCCATGAAGGAGATGGAGGAGAATCCCTTGCCCTGATTGTCGGCGCCGGAGAGATAGGTGCTGAACTTGCGCACCTCGTCGCGGACGTAGCGTACCATGCACGACTCCTTGAAGTCGGTACCGATATCGATGCCGTTGTACTTCAGCAGCTCCAGCCCCTTCGCCTTGCGCCGCTTGTTCTCCTCGCAGAGCTTGGTCATCTGGGTGCGCTTGCTCTGGATCCAGGCATTCGGAATGATGACGTGCACCTTTGCGGCAAGCGAGTTTTTCAGAAAACTGTTGATGTATCTTGCCGTCTTGTTGCTGCCCAGGATGGAAGGTCTGGCTCCCTGATGGGTCTCGTTGGATCCGTAGTATTCATCCACCGATTTCTCCCGGTGATGGGAGATTGCAGCGTAGTTGTAGTTGTCCACCTCGCTGAAGCTGAACTTCGGATAAACCGAGTAACTTGACAAGCCATAGGCGAATCGCCCTACCACTACCTGGCGGAAATCGCTGTAGGAAACCAGCTCGGAAGCTACATCGTGACGGGTAGTTGCCAGTCGGCAGTAGCGGTTCTCCATGGCTTCCAGTGCTGCCACAGGCTTGCCCACGCCTATCATCTTGCCTCGGGTGAAGCGCCACTTCACGAAGAAGTCGCCGAAGTAATAGTAGTTCTTGATGCAGGTCTTGCAGAACTCCTCTACCGATGGGATGCCTCGGGAACTCCAGGAGTCGAGCCACTCCATCACTTCCGGCTGCTCCTCGTACTTGCGTACCAGCTTGCCGTCCTCGATAGCCTGCTTATATACTGCAAGCCCATGACCATAGAGCATCTTGATCTCCTTGGAGTAGAGACGTGGAAGCAGTCGGTTCTCCTTGATCTCCTTGGTTATTTCCTCACACTGCTGGTTGTTATAGCCGCGCATCAATACCTGATAACCCTGTATGCCCAGATACTGGTGCTGCTGCATCCAGAGCGTACCACCGAACGGAGACTCCAGGAGTGGTGACTGGAAGAGCTGCTCTGCACCCAAGGCAGGATCACCCTCGCCCAGCTGGAAGGTGAAGGTATTGCCATCGGCAAGATAGATGCCGGCATTGCCATACATATCTATTTCGTAATCGTTCATAGCCAATCTATTTTGTGTAATTTAAATCCGTCCTGAGGGAACCCCATGTACCTGATGAGAATGCGGTAGCACATCTTGGGATTCCCGTCCTCGTCGGTATAGAGGAAGTAGTTCTCACCATCGATGGCGAAGCGCTCCCTTGGCAACTGGTTGCGGTACTTGCAGTGATGACGTACCTGAAGCTTGGCGCTTGCCTCGTCTCTCTGCCTGGAATAGGGAAAGAAGACCAGGGTAAACTCCCCATCGGGCAGCTTACTGATCTCTCTGGCCCACTGCAGCGCCGTGATGCCATCCATGATGATGTTCTTGCTCTTTTTGCTCATAACGATGCGAAGTTAGCAAAAAAATATCGCCCTGCAAAAGACCGGCTGCACCCTGCTGCCGTCATATTTCCGAGAACCGTAAGGCCTGCACCTCTCTTCCCCTTCCCAGCGGTGCGTGCACGATTCCGTGACACGTTTTTCTGGGATTTTTCTCTGCCGGGGCTGCTTGGGCTGATTATCAGCATCTTGCGTTTTGCACCCCTTCATTTTACCTGAATTATTGATTCCTGCAGTAATTTTATTGCCGCAGAAATGGGATATTATCCACCGTTTATATCTCGAAATTGTCGGGTAAATCGGTAGGATACGTACTTAATTCCGCCTTCACGGCATCAGAATAGAGACCATAGAGCAGGTAAATCATAGCTGAAGGAAGCTGCGTGGTGAGTCCTGCCTGGTTCTTGAGCTGCTGCTTCTTCTCCGAACTCTTGTCGAGCTCTATCTTGCCCTCCGTCTTCTTCAGAGGAGAGATCATGATGGCGCTGCACAGGTTCTTGCACTCGTTCTCATCAATGCGGACCACGGGAAGCAGCGGACTGCGCTCTCCGAAAAGCATCTGGCAGAGCTTGAACTGCTGCCAGTGGTAGATGGTAGGGGCATCTTCGTTGTAAAGCACCACCATGAAACCGTATGACTCCAGGGCAGCCTTCAGGTTGAGTGAGTCGGTGGTTATCTGTTCACGTTCCTCCCTGCGCTTGTTGCCGGCACGGTCTGGGTAGAGATAAATCGTCTTGTTGACGGCTGCTGATCCGAAGAACTGGTGCACCTCTGCCACGAGGTCGTTGTAATCCTTGGGTAGGAAGGCAAAGAACTCCTTGATGATATCGAGCCGCCTGCCATAGTCCTTCTTCTGGGCTACGATGAGCGACTGGAAGTTGCCGGGGTCGTAGCCCATGTAGAGCGGTTCCTGAGGATCGTAGTGAAGTAGATACTCGGCAGAGAGGATGAATCTATCCTTCAGATTCAGGCGAAGGATGGAGTCGTACTTGTAACTGTCCTTGAACTGATGCCTTACGTGGTCGTAGTTGATGAAGAACTTGTTGGTCACTTCCTTGTGGCGGATGGCACAGATGGCAGTGAGGAACTCATCGGTATCAAGGGTATCGAGCTGCGTCTTGAAGAACTTAGGGCCCAGGATATCCTTGTTGCAGAAGGAGGATGCACGGATGTAGAAGATGGCGTTGCGTCTCATGTCGGCAAGGCGCGGCTTCCATCGCTCCACGAAGGAATTGAGCCTGACCGTCTCGAGTCGCATCTTCTCCAGAAGAACCGGATCCTTGGAGTCTCTCTCCTGCTGCCTGAGAATGAAAAGCCGGTAGAGACTCTTGTTAAGTTCCAGGGAAACGGTGGCGATTTCCTCGATAAGCTTCGGGTTCACCTTCTTCTCGTACTCCTCGAACCAGTCATCTTCTCCGAGGTCAACACGGGCGGTATCACTCACACCGGTAACACCTTCATAGTAAGCAGAACATCGCACATTGGCTGGACCTCCACGCAAGGATGGGAAGAGTCGGGTCTTCAGCTTCTCTCCGCTGTTGTGCTTCATCTCCTCCACGAAGGCGTGCACGGCATTTCTACCTGCCACGGATTCCGGCTGATCACTTGATACCAGCTGAAGGTGGGCGCCGTTGCGGAAGATCACGCTATGCTTGGCATAAGCTATCGGGTATCTCGGCTTGCGGAAGTGGGAAGGCAGCGTGCTCTCCCCTACCACGTAATCGATGCCATACTCGAGCATGGGGCGCTGCTGGCCGTTCACCACAACCTGGCGGGAGAAGTATGCCTGGATGTTAGGCCAGACGTTGGTCATCAGCGCCACGTAGGTCTTGTGAACCAGGAAAGATAACTCTCCCGGCATGTCATTGGCAACACGTATCAGGCGAGGACCCGTCACACCTTCAGTCTTTCCTCCGGCACGGGCTACCTCTGCAAAAAGCATGTTGGGGTCGATGATGTTGGCAAGCAGCTGCATGTGGTTCATGTAGTAGTGCTCGAACTCCCCTAGGGTATTATCATTCAATATCAGTTGGCTCATCGCTTAAATCCTCCACAATTTCCGCTTCCTGAATGTCAGCATCACGAAGCAGACGTTTCTTCTCTGAGCTCTCGATAGGCAAACCATCGATGAGCGAAATATAGAAGCCGCGGTTGTGCTTGGCGGCAATCTCCTTGAGACTCTTTTTCTGAAAACCCAACTCCTCAGGAGTGATCTCCGGAGTGATGAGGAACACCACACCGAGGTCTCTGTCGGCTTCAGCCTGCTCTGATGCACGGCGGCGGCATTCCAGTGCCTGGTCCATACAGGCCTTCTGCATCTTGTAGTCGCGACTGGCTGAGCAGAGCTTGGCAAGGTCTTCGTACTTGTTGGCGAAATCGTTCTCCCAGACCTTGATGCTTACGTTGCAGTCAACATTGAAATAAGATATCGCCTGGTTGATGCGGGTCATGCAGGTACGCACATCGAGGGAGATCTTCTGCTGTGCGGCTATGCGCTGCTTGAGCTGGCGGGCTCCACGGGTAATGTTGCGCTCATACTCGTAAATCTCGGCAGCCCACTGCAACTGCTTCAGGAAGGTCTTCACGTCTTCCGGAATGCCTTCACCATCGCCCGTGGTGAGGAAGGTGGTAATAAGATCCGGATGTACACTTTCCAGTTTTTCTATCTCACTTTTCATACGCCGAACAACTCCTTTCTCAGTTTAAGTTCCTCCCGGTCCTGCATACGCTCGTTCAGAAGCTTGATGGCATCGAGGTCTCCGGCTTCTGCCTGCTCGGCTATCTTGGCGTCTGCCTTGATCTGAGCCTGCTCAAGCACTCCTCCGTTTTTGACCATCTGAACGCAGGTTTCTGCTATCTTTCGTAATTCCTTCTTATCCATCTGATTGATCACTGTATTGTTCCATCACCATCTTGAACATGCGTTCACGCTCCTGATGGCGCTGGAGGTTCTCACGGTCGCTGGCACGTTTTTCCTTGCGATCGTTCCTTTTAATATAACTCTTGTAGCGCTTGATATTATCGAGCACATTCTTATGCTTATGAAGAAACTCGGCAGGGTCCTTCCTGAAGAGCTTCACGAGCTCATCGAACTCAGACTTGCCTCTCAGAAGCGGGTGCTTATAGAGGAACTTGCCTGTATCGTTGTATGCCTTCAGCTCCTCGAAGGCCTGAAGGTTCCTGATGCGGAGTTCTGCCATGGCAGCCACATCCCGCTCCTTCGGCTTCTTGTCTAGAACCTCGTCGAGTTTCTTCATCTTGCGCCAGGTGTTGATACGGTCGTTGTAGATGACGGTAGCCATCTGCACGTCCTCATTATAGAGGTTGTCCCAGTCGATGTTAGGATATTCCTCTTCCTTTTGGACTACTTTTTTTTTCCGTCTTCCTCCTGCCCGGCAGCTTCAGCAGTTTCTTCTGGTGGCGCCTTGCCTTCAGGAATATCAGGAGTTTCTTCCTTCGTTAAAGTTTCACTTGAACCCTCCGAGCCTTTCTCGGCTTCACCAGTTAAAGCTTTACTTGAATCCTCGGGACCTTTCCCGGTTTCATCCGTTAAAGTATTGCCTGAACCCTCCGGACCTTTCTCAACCCCGCCCGTTAAAGTTTCACTCGAAGCATCTTCCATGCCTTTAATGAATTTGCGGTTATCCTCGATTTCGTCTGCATCGCAGATATCAAGGAGTGCATAGAGAATTTCATCAGCGTAACGTTGAGGGTCACGGGCAAAACGAGTAAGCTTAGGATGGCGTGGATTTTCGTCATCAAGGAGCGAGAGGTCTGCCTTGGCATGTTCCTCTCCTCTCAGCTGATTGAACAGCTGCAGTTTTTCTCTTCTGTTATACATACCTTTATTATATATTAATAAAGGTGCGCCACCCTTTTGATGGCGACACACCTTTTGAGAATTTAGAAGATAAATTATTTTGGGAAATAGAATTATTTGCCTGTTACAGCCTTCTGCTGAGTAGTATCAGCTGAGCGGCTAACCGTATCAGTAGTCACGCCAAGAGGATCCTCTGCATAGAGACAAGGGAGATCGACAGATGTGCGCTTGAAGGTGAAGGTGGTGTAACGGCCATCCTTGTCGTCCTTGGTCTCGGTGTTGTTGAGAATCATTGGCCGCTCTGGCTCGCCGATGATATACCACTGGGTATCCTTCACGTGCTTATAGAGGATGATGAACTTACCGCCGGCATACTGCTCGATGAAGTTGTAGAGGTCCACACGAGTACCGCCCATGATGATCACCAGGTTATTCTCGCCGGAAGTTGTGATGTCTCCCTTCTCGGTCGTAGCGGTGAACGTTGGAATGTCGTGGGCATCGAAGAGATAAGCCTTCAGCGTATCTGCAGCTGCGGTTTTAAACGGCATCGCATTCACCATTCGGTCTTTATCCGGCTGCGGGAACGCCTTGGTCATATCGATGAGAGTTGTAGGAACCAGCACAACCTGATAAGCGATAGCAGAACCATGGGTGTCGCGGTCGGTTACGTCATCGATTGCGGTAAGGGCTACGAATGAAGCCATGGAGACACCGGCTCCACCCATACCCATGGATGATGTTGGATTATCAAGCATCTGAAGGAGCGAGACAATGCCAAGCAGCATCATGATCGTCATGAAGAGAAGACGGCCCTTGTGCTGGACATAACTGTATCCCTTGTTGGGATTGTACGCACGGTGACGTACTGGAATATTGTTTTTCTTCATAATCTTTTCTGAAAATGCAGGCAGGGTACATGGTGTACCCCACCTACGAATTAACACTAAATACTAATATATTATGAATTAACGTCCACCAGGAACGTTAGGCTGAACTGCCTTGTTGACGGTTCGCTTTCCACCTATACGGCGCTCAAGCTCACGGTATTTATTATCCTTACCGAGGATAACCATGATGTAGTCGCCTGGCTGGCTAGGAGTCCACTCGGCTGTGATGTTGGCAAAATTACCGCTCTTGGCGATAGTAAGACCGTGGGTAGCATCGTCCTCACCAATCTCGATGCAGTAAGCTACACCCTGCTTTGCCTTCTTGATCTCAGTGATGGCTGTAGCAGAGGTATTGGCATCTGAGATGTGCCAGAAGCCGCTTCCGCCGTCAATCTCAGCACCGATGACTGTAGCAGGCAGGTTGGTAAAGATCTGCTGGAACTCGTAATCGTTCTCATCCATATCTGCCTTGGTCTCGAACTTTCGGCCAGTGAAGGCTGCACCGCATCCTTCCTTCCAAGTGCTCCACGCACGAACCATCTCCATCTGTTCCTCCATCTTCACGGCAAACATCTCGCCTGGGAGATACTCCACGAACTGGAGGTTGCCAGGAATATCCAGGAACATCCAGCAAGACTTGCCCTCGTATGGGAGCCACTTAATCTGGATGGTAGAGTCTGGCACACGGTTCTTGTAGCCGTCAGGGCCTGTGAAGTCGAGATCCTTACCATAGGTCTCGCGGCAGTTGGCAAGCCACCAGTCGATGTGGTTCTCGTTGAGGTAGAGAACGTGCTTGTCGAGCGTCATACCTTCAGTAAGGTGAGTCTTGACGTCTGTGATGAACTCCTTGACCGCATCCAACATATTAGCTGAAGTATAGGTGTTGTAGCTCTTGTTGGCAAATGGCTTGATGCTGTAGTCGTGGATATAGCGAAGCAGGGTGTACCAGATACCAGTACCAGCATTGAGATAGCTGGAAGGCTGACCGTCCTCTGGCTTCACATAGATACCACGCATACGGCGCTGGTTCTGCTCGTCCTGAGCCTTCTTGAGAAGGTTGAGCAGGCAGAATTCAATCATAGACCACTTGATAGGATCAGAACCCTCCTTGTTGAGGTAAGCGATATACTTGCGCTCAATCTCCTTCATCGGACCGAACTGTACCTTGATCATGGCGTCATCCACGTAGCCCATCTCGTTCTCGAGCTGCATGCCACCCTTGTAGATCTCACCTGGCTGATAGCCCTGAGATACCTCATCGAAGAAGGCATTGAAGAGAATATCGCGATCCTGCACACCATAGCGAACTGGGAAGTATTCGGTAAGATTGCGAAGCTCCAGAATACGTGCTATAAGAGCATCCTGGCGGAGGATAACAAACTGATCTCCCAAGCCGGCATTATCTACACCGCCATAGTTGGTAGCGAACTGGCCAGAAGCAAGCGCCTTGACATCACCAAGCTCATTGCGGTTCTGATGATACTTGTAGCGCTGCTGAAGAGCTCTTGCGAACGCCATAGACTCCTTGCGGAATGCCTTGCCATCGCTCTCCTCATCAGGTTCAGACGCTAAGGCAAGTGCCGGATTGACTGTAATCTGGTTCCAGCGCTTCTTCATGTCAAACAGAGAGTGCTCGACACCGAAGAGATAGTTGCTGTTCGACTCGAAGCCGTTGATAGGAATAGAAGGAGCAGTGACGTGGGCAGCAGGCTTGTCAGGAGCAGTACCCTGCGCCATCTTCATCACGTTCTCTGCGAGACCAGACACAGCCTTGGTGAGCTGCTCGTAACTTACGTTCTGAGGAGCACCGGCAGGCTGCTGGCTGTTCTCGTTCTTTTTGCCAGCATCAGAATCCTTGCCCTCATCATCATTGTCGCCATCATCACCAGCGGCATTGTTGGCCTTGGATACGATAGCGTAGAGGGAGTTGATCTGCTGCTGATGCTCTGCCTCTTCGGCTGCACTGTTCTCGGCTGCAAGGTCATCGACGAGAGTACTCTGGTACTCCTTCTGGTATTCCTCGCAAAGAGCCTTGTACTCCTCTGAAGTCAGGCTCTTGTTCTCGAACTTCTTGACGAAGCCAAGCTTCTCGAGAACTTTGTTAAGTCTTTCCTTGAAATTCATATAAACAAATTAACTAAATATTAAAACAACAATAGAAACAAACAAAAATCTTATCTAAGTATTAACAGAATCCATACAGGTCCTGGGTTCCCATATAAGCATCTCCCATCTGGGCAACCTCGGCAATAGCCTCGAGTAAGGTTCGCTTGCCATCGATGAGTCCGACTTCCTCGGCAGGATCCGTATAGAAACTCTCGCCCTGAAGAACCGGAGCATCATCGCCAAGTTCAGATAGCTTAGGGCGCATGGCCTTGACTTCTGCCAGGAACTGCTCGTTCATCGGATCGAGCACATTCTTGATGTACTCTTCTGTCTTGCCATCCTTCAGATCCTCGAAGACCTTATTCTTTCTGGTCGAATTGGTAGCCTTGGCGGTAATCTTCTTCAATCCCAGCTTCTCGAAGTAAGGCTCGAAGTTCCAGAAGGAACACATTGTGCCGATGCAGCCTACGAAGTCGTGGCTGGTCGTTGCATAGAGCTTCTGGCCATGACAGCCGATATAATAGGCTGCCGATGCGCAATATTCCTCGTAGATGGCGAGAATCGGCTTTTTTGCGTTGCGCAAAGTCTCACTCAGGCGGTCCATGTACCAGGCTTCACCTCCAGGAGAGTTGATATGAAGCAGGTGGGCAGATATCTGAGGATTATCTTCTGCAGCTATGATATCCTGCTCCAGCTGTCTGGAAGAGAAGTACCAGTAGCTATCTGCTGACACGACACCAAATATACGGTGATAGGCGATAGATCCTTTATTCAGTGAAGGAGAATCATATTCGTCGGTAAGCTGCACCTCCTTGGTCTCTTCACTCTGGGCAGCCTTGGAGGATAGCACTTCCAGGGCTTTATGAGTCTCATACTGATAGAATGTATGAGTCTTGAGATATTCCCGAACCTCGGCTATGGTCATTGCCTGCTCGGCTCTCTTATGTTCGATGCTAGCCACGTTACTATATAGCGGGAAAGCTGCCACCATCAGCCGACGGTAGGCATCTTCCGTGATCCATAGCGGATGCGTGGAGAGCAGAAGGGTCTGTATTTCGTCCATCTTGATATAAGTTTTCTACAAAGGTACATTATTATAATAGGTATAGAAAAGACCTTACCCAAGCGGGTTGCGTAGCATTTTGCAATTAACTATCAGTTTCGCCTTGTTGAGATGCTTCACGAGCTGCACCCTCGCCGGAAGATCTTCCGTACCTATTTTATATTCCACAGGATCCTGCGAGCCACCTGCATGGCTAACGTCTGAGAGGGAGACAATAGCGTTGCGAGCAACCCTAAGCTCATTAATCATATCATTATCGGGCAAATCGACCACGAAAGTCTTGCTGCAATCCCAATACACGCCACCGTTATCCTCGGTCATGGCTGGTTCAAAAGTGAAGGGATCTGCCATAAATATATCCCACTTTTCGGGACTCCCGACGAGGGAGACACCCACAAGACAAGAAAATTCTACCATAATGCGTATTTTTAGAGTGATTATTGCTAATTTTTGGGTGACAATATTTTATACTCGGTATGTATTAAAAATAATTAAACACCGCGTTTTTTTTGGTATTTTCGCGGAATTTTAGGGCAGAGCCGCTGTCGGTAGCGATAAAAGTTCTTCAGAAGCGCATCCGATGATATCGACTTCAGATGATACGTTCTGATGAACTCTTCCACGACATCCTGGTTGCGCTTCGGCCTTCCAAGTTCCTCGTTCTCCAGCATGATGCGGTGGAACTCGAAGTTGAAAAGCAGACGGATGTGTTCCTCTATCTTCTTGGCTGCCCGCTGCGACAGATAGTTGTAATAGGCAGGATCCTTACCCGGATGACCATCCATACAGGAGCGGCGGGAAGGAAGATAGATGGTGAGGTTACAGTCTTCTTGGCCAACGCTGTTCGCATCCGGCTTGGCCATGAGATTCCACACCACGTAATACAAATCCGTGGTGTAAGGTATCTTTACTCCGCCCGTTTCGGGCTCAATTTCCAGTTTTTTTTGAATGTACTCTGCCAGATATGGCTCGATTCTGACTGAAGCAATTCGTTTCGTGAGACGTTTTTTTCTTTCCATATTGTTTTTGCTTATTTTTGCGTCCTACCGTCCTACAATCCTACAAATCGCAGGTACGATAATGCAAAGATACTAAAAATCAGCGAGTTAAGCAAATTTTACCAAACATTTTTTCGACCTACGCACTCATTTTTTCGCGTCCTACACGTCCTACAATCCTACAAATAGGGGTATTTTGTAGGAAGAAAATGTAGGAAGCGGCAAAATGTAAACAATCCTTATTTCCTACAACATCCTACAATCCTACACCATTTCCTACAAATCCCACAAAACCGCAAAAACAACCTAACTAACTGATAATAAGATATATAATAGATAATAATAGTTTGAAAAGAAATGCATTTGTAGGATTGTAGGATTGTAGGAAGGTGTTTTTCTAAAAAACATTTTCAAAACATCGCTTTTCCCGGTTATTTTTGTAAAATTAGGGGGTACAGGGGATTTTTCGCATCTGGAAACCTCGCGTATGTAAGAAAAATGCCCACGCTCACCCTCCCGGGTTTGCGTGGGCAGAAATATGCGAAATCAACTCAAAATAAATGCTTTTTCGCTTGGTTTTCTCGAATATTTTTTGTACCTTTGTATCGTTAAATTGGGGTATTATATACCTATTATAAGGTATGAAGAGCCGTCCTTCTAGAACGGCTTTCCTCCCATCTTTCCTGCATCAGTCTCGTCAAACGGAATGCAGCCAGGCTTGTATTCCTGGGAATTAATATCAGTATTAGACTCCCCATTCGCTTCTGGAGCGCTCTGAGGGGCATTCTCGGCAGGGATATCTCCTCGCCTGAAGTCGATGTTGTACATCTCCACAAACTTATCATAGTCGATGATAATAGCACTGGTGGATGTAGAACGTTCCTTGCGGACTCTCACCATCGTCTCCTGATCATCCAGCTTGGCAACTTCAACGGTCTCCTCCCAGGAAAAGCGGCGTGACGGTACGGTTCCAATATATGATGGATGTGAACGAAGGTTCTGCTCCAGGGTAGATAGCGTTGTATTCTCGCTGTTGTATCCACTTCTGTCGTATATGGAGTACACGCTGCTGAGACGGAGGAACAGAACATGTGTACCAGGCTCGAAAGCGAACGTTTTCTTGTCTCCATGAGAATCTTTACCCGTGACGCTCTTAGGCTGCTCTATGAGCATTTCTCGGCCAACGAGCACCTGTTTGGTGTCGATCATGTTGTTGACTGAGTTGAAGAACATGGCGAGCTTGTCTGTACTTCGGATCAGAGATAACTGGAACTTGATCTTCTCCTGCACTAGGGTAAAGAACTCTTCGTATGTAAACGGAAGCTTCAGATCCGAATATCGCTCCACCAGTTTCACCATTCCCAGGAATAAGGAAGCGGTCTTCATCAGTCGGTCCATCTCACCGGAATTGATTACGTCACTCTTCAGTTCGCTGTAGGCTTCCTGCTTGAGTGCTCTGAAGTGATCCATCACGGCAGGGCGAAGCGACAACACCTTCAGCAACACGTTGGATAGACCTACATTCTTCTCTATATTCTTCAGCTCCTCAAACAGCTTCGTCTCTTCTGGTGTTCTGTTCTTAGGCTTCGGAACCTCGCAGATGATGACTCGGCTCATAAGAGCATTATCATCGCGCTGAGGGGTCTCCTGGCCACAGATAACCACAGGCGCAAATACCTTGTCGTTTTCGATATCTCTTCCAGAGGTTCCACGGCGCTTCTGTTTACCATCTCCATCATATACAATACCCTTCAGCGCCTGAAACTTGGTGTCAGAGATATCCTTGTTATTATACTCATCGAGAACAACCGGAACATCACGGAATGTACCCATCATCGTGCTCATGGCCGCGTCCGTACCTGTATTGAGGTTGAAAATCGGGATGGTCGGACTGATGAAGAGAGAACGGATAGATATCGCGATCTGAGTCTTACCTGAAAACATTGGGCCCATGAAGAAGGGAGCCGTGAAGAGTCGGTCCAGGCAGTGTATGTTACTTCTGAAGGCACACATCAGGGCAAAAACGATAGCCCATTTGCCGTTGTCATTAATCTTATAGACCTTATCCATTAAGGATGCCCATTTCTCGAAACTGACCTGCTTGTCGGCAGGAATATCATCGTATGTCAGCTGAGATATCAACTCGTACTTATCTGACTGGCGTCCGGATCCGGCGTAAATGGTAGAAAACGCAGGAAGGTAATAGTTCATGTGATTGTGGGTGACAACACCCAGCTCGTTAACCTTCTCGAACACGTATTTCCCGTCCTTGTCTTCGTGGGCAATTCCGTTGGCAAAAGCGAAAAACTGCTCATCTGTCTTCCGGCTCATTCCCTCCGACTGCTGGTTTCCATATACCTGAATCTCCCGGCACTGAACGAAATGGCGGCTCATATATTCCTTGATGCGTCTCCACTGCCATTCTTCTCCGTCAGTGAAGTTAACACCTTCATAGTTGATAAGAACGTCCTCGATGGTACTCATCTTCTTCAGAGAGCTTGACAGCACCTCGATATATAATGGCTTGTCGAAGTATCTGCGGTTCACCTTCAGTACTCGCTTATTCTGCTCAAAGTCCTCATTGAAAATATGGAGTAGAGGAACCATATAGAAGTCTGCAACCTGAGAGAATCCGCGTCCGTTCTTATTCTGAAACATATAGCAGACTGGTATGCCCTGCTTGTTAAGACGAGGATAATACTTGCACTCACGAAACATCTGTGCGTACTCTCCCTCCTTGACATAACTGGGAACCTCGTCGCCGTCAAAGTCATCATCATAGAGATCATCCTTCAGGGCATTCGCCTTCATTACATTTTTGCGCTTGTTGACGAATGGCTTCCGGATCTCGTCGAACTGGCCCTTGGATAGTCCTAATTTACTGCAGTAATGGTTCTTGTTGACAGTTATCACGGTTTCCTCCGCATAGCTGGTCAACTCGATACACCTTGTAATGATCGGAACCTTGTCGCCTAGGAATCCAGACAGCAGCTCTCCATGTATGCGGATATAGAAATCGATGAAGGATTCCACCTTATCCTCGTGCATGACTCTTATCTGAGAGATACCTGCCTTATACATCTCTGCGAGTGTTGCCATATAGGCGCTATCCTCTCCTGTAGTGGTATTGATACTGCATCCCTCTTCGGTGGTGACAAAATAACAGCAGATACGTCTGAGGTTCTCGATATCAGTCGAGGATGGCGTGCCGGCAACATACACGATAGGATTATCTCCGTATGATTCCATGAACGTATCTATCGATGAGGTTACTACAGCAGGCTCGTTGTTTCTCAGATTCTCCTTTAAGCTATCAATGCCAAAGATGCCATGCTGCAGGTTTTCCTTCTTGACACTATCTACATTACGGCGGATATCTCTTACCTTATCCTCCAGGATGGTCATTTTCGTATCGAAGTCTCTGGCCATAGTCTTCATGTACTCGAGACGGAGCCCTGCATCCTGTACGCAGGCTATGAGATTGGAGATTGTATTCATTGCTGCAGCAATGACTGCTTCATCCTTGCAACCACGAGGAACCAGCATTCTTTTCATTGCCTTCGGGAAGGTATCGATAGCTTCAGATAGCTTCTTTTTTGTTTCTTCCTTGCAGAGCTGGCCATAGCTGTCTGGGTCGTACCCTTTTGGCAAGCGGATGCACTTGACACTTGCACCAGCCTTCAGCAACAGCTCGCAGTTCTTGACAGCAGCCTTCATACCTGCATCATCAGCATCATATATCATGACTACAGACTGGGTGAAGCGCATGATAAGCCTTACCTGGTCGTCTGTAAATGCGGTTCCGGAGCCGCCGACGACATTCTCTACCCCATATTTATGGAGGGTAATAACATCAAATTGCCCCTCGACAAGATAAGCAAATCCTTCTTTGGCGATTGCTCTTTTAGCCTGGTAGAGTCCGAAAATGTGCTGACCTTTTCTGAAAATAGGTGTCTCCCCAGTGTTGACATACTTTCCGGCATTATCATTCGGAGTGACGATTCTTCCGGAAAACGCAACAATTCTTCCTGATACATCGTAGAACGGAAACATGACGCGATCACGGAAGAAATCATAGCTTCTCCCATCTTGAGACTTGCCTAATACCCCAACGTCTGTGAGAACCTGGAGATTATATCCGTTCTCCGTAAGGTGCTTCATTGCTACATTGCCAACAGGTGCGTATCCAACACCATATTCCGCAAGCGTCTTGTCAGTATAGTCATAGCCACGACGCTTGAGGAAGCTTTCTGCCTGGGATAGGTTCCCCTGATAGAATTTGGCAGCCGCAGCAATAGCTATGCGGCGAGATTCCAGAAGTTTATATGCAGCGTTCTCTTCGGGAGTTGCCTCCTGCTCGGGGAATTCTACATCTGCAAGCTTGCAGGCCATTCGCAGAGCTTCAGGAAATGTGATCTGATTGTACTTCTTCAGGAAGTCCAGGACATCTCCATGTTCTCCGCAGACGAAGCAATGATAGGTTTGCCTCGTCTTGCTCACCATCATGGAAGGATGGCTATCATTGTGGAACGGGCAAATGCCCTTGTAATTGATGCCAGCCTTCGTGAGGGTGATATATGAACCGATTACGTCAACAATATCCAATTTACTCTTGACGTTCTCGATGAAGTTTGAGTCGATTTTCATATCTCACATATTTATTGTTCGAAAAGATTAAGCTGAAGGGAATCGAATGCCTCCGAGATCGTAATATTGAAATATTCGGCAACAGCCTTGTATTCCTCCGGATTGATTGGCTTCCGCCCGAAGAACAGATCCCAATATCTCACCTGATTAATTCCGGTCTCCCGGAAGAAGAATTTGCTCGGATGAAAGTCTTCGAGATGACGGAAACGATATTCCAGCAGCTTCTTCAGTCGGTTTTCTTTTACTACCTGATGTTTGTCGTCCAATCTATGACGAAGCGCATAGAGACGCACAGCCATGACGGAACGGCCGAGATTGGCAGACAACTCCTCAAGGCTCATCTTGCCATAGTTGTCAATCAGGTAAGCCGCTTCTTTCTTGTTCCATTTTTTATTGCTCATTTTTGCAGATAGGTTTATTGACGTATTCAACATATCTTTTCTGCGGCAGGCAGAATCTGCCATTGACGCAGGCTCTGCCATCCACGCATTTCATGCATTCCAGAGGTGGCATCGCTATTTATTTTTGATGTGTTCGTGGTAATAAGCAGAGACTTGGGCCAGAGAACGCATCTGCAGTTTAGCCTTGATATTCTCTCGGTGGCGCTGCACTGTCTTTACAGAGATGCATAGTCTGTCTGCAATCTCTTGTGCTCTGAATCCCTTGGAGATAAGTTCGATGATCTGCAGCTCCCGATCTGTCAGCTTTGAATCCAGCTTCGGCTTGCAGATAGCACCTTCCATTCTGCACTCACCGCGAAGAGGGCATTTAACCTCCTCGAAATGGAAGAATCCGTCTGCATCAATATCTGGAGTGTGAGCGTCATACTCTCCAAAGTTGCATCTGCAGAACCTGGAAACAATATTAAACTCGTAAACCTTGCGATTCAATTCGCTTGCGGTATATAGCTCACAGAGAGCTTTGAAGGCCTGAGGATATCTGTTCTTGATAACATCAAGCATCTCCTCTATGATATCTCTACTCTCCGGCGTAAGCTCTTGCACCGGCTTCCCAATCGGCTTGTACATGACATCGCCTTCTGGGGTATTGTAAAACTCTATCGACTCCATACTATTGACAATTAGGAAAAAGTTCGCTCTCCTGCATACCAAGATATCCAGAGACAAGACCTCTGCATAGAGCGTTCGGCTTGGACTTGCCCTGTATCCATCTATAGACGGAACTATTAGACACTTTGCATAAGCTAGCAATCTCCTCCACGGCCTTGGTTCGTGGATAGGGAAGACTTTTCATGTACTCACTAAAACCCATTTTATTAAATTTTTGTTTGAAATTAGCATTATGTGCGATATTTTTTGTATATTTGCACCGTGCGAACATTCGCACGCTGCAAAAGTATAATATTTCGGTGATATAACCAAACATTTCGCTGATTATTTTGTATTTTTTCAGTATTTTGAGTGAATTTGTTTGAAATTAGATATAATTATGTGTACAGAAGAAACTACAGTAACAACAGAAACTATCGGTGATCGCATCAATGGCATCATCGAGAGAGAAGGTCACACCATTGCGACTTTTGCTAAGAAGATCGGTGTACCTTGGACGACAATCAAGAATATCGTATCAGGAAGAAACGCTCCTGGTTACGATATCATGTTGAAAATCATCAATGCCGTCGATTGGGTTGATGCTAATTATCTCCTTCTGGGTGAAGAGCTCTCGAAGGGTAATCAAGCCAACCTGCTGAAGATCGTCGAGCGCCAGAACAAGACTATCGAGAGCCAGCAGCAGACCATCGACAGACTTACGAAAAAGATGCTGGATCTATAGCATTTTAACGAGTTTTTATGCACCGTTTTACGCGAAAAAGCAGTGTTTTTATCAAACATTTGTTTTATACAGTCCACACAAACATTTGATTATCAGCGTTTTGTTTGGCGCGCAACTCGGTGCATTCTCGGTGTTTAATATGTAATTTTCAGAAAAGCTCTAGTTGATTATCAGGCAGTTACGCGGGTGCATTGTAAAATAAAAAACCGAAAGTTTTTTTCTTTCTTAAAGAATTTATTGCTATCTTTGCACCCATAAAAGGAATGAGGGCGCTTGCCGCATCCCCATGACGCATCTGATAATAATAAAAAACAAGATAATGAATACAATTAAGAAAATTGTACTTACAGGTGGTCCTTGCGCAGGTAAAACCACTGCGCTGGTAAAAATAATCGACCACTTCTCTGGCCTTGGATACAAGGTGTTTACGATTCCTGAGGTTCCTACCATGTTCACCCAGGCAGGTATGAACTATCTCACCAAAAACGAGAAGTTCTTCTTCGAGGGAGAAAAAGCTACCTTCCTGACTCAGATAGGACTGGAAGACAGTTTCACAAAAATGGCGGAAACCATCGACAAGCCGGTCATCATCGTCTGCGACCGTGGCACGATGGATATCTCCACCTATCTGACAGAAGACTTCTGGAACCGCATCATCTCCGAGCAGGGATACACCAACACCCAGCTGCGTGAGCGCTACGATGCCGTACTGCATCTGGTTTCTGCCGCAGATGGCGCTGAACAATTCTACACCACAGCCAACAATGCCCAGCGAGTGGAAAAGGCTGACGAAGAGGGATTGCAGATAGCCAGGGAACTGGACAAGAGAATCGTTTCTGCCTGGAAGGGACACCCACATCTGAGAGTAATCAACAACCACGAGGACTTCAACAACAAGCTGAACCGTGTGCTCAAGGAGATCAGCAATGTGCTGGGAATTCCACAACCGATCGAGGAGGAAAGAAAGTATATCGTAAAACTGACCGGCGAAGTGCCAAACGCCATCGAAAGCGATATCGTTCAGACCTATCTTTCGGGAGAACCAGGCAGTGAGATCCGTCTCCGTCGCCGCGGATTCGAAGGTGGCAAGTACGTATATGTTCACACCACCAAGAAGCGCGTAGCCGACAACGAACAGATTGAAACCGAGCGACAGATCAGCGCCAATCTCTACGAGAATATGCTCCAGCAGGCAGACCCTTACCGTGCTACCATCCGCAAGCACCGCAAGAGCTTTATCTGGAAAGGCCAGTACTTCGAGCTGGATTCATTCTCTGAGCCGGTAAAAGGCCTGATGATCCTGGAAACCAAAGGCATCGCAAAACGCGAGAGCGTGAAGTTCCCTCCTTTCATCCAGGTGCTCGAAGACATCACCGGCAATACACATTATTACAATTACAACATCGCCCTGAAGCGATAAACAGAATCATCTCTCAAGAGCAAAATGCTATCAGCTACATCTCTCAAGAGAATAAATTAAAAAAGCTTATGAAATTTATCGGAATTATTCCAGCAAGATACGCTTCAACGCGTTTCCCTGGCAAGCCTCTTGCCATGCTTGGTGGCAAGCCTGTTATTCAGCATGTTTATGAAAAGGTGGCTGCTGTTTTAGAAGAAGCATACGTGGCTACTGACGATGAGCGCATTTTCAATGCTGTGGAAGCTTTTGGCGGTAAGGCGGTAATGACCCGTACTGACCACAAGAGCGGAACCGACCGTATAGAGGAAGCCATCGAGAAGATAGGCGGCGACTGGGATGTCATCGTTAACGTACAGGGCGATGAACCTTTCGTGGCAAAGAGCCAGCTGGAAACCATCTGCCATTGCTTCGATGACCCAACCACCCAGATTGCGACCTTGGGCAAAGCGTTCACATCTATGGAGGCGGTAGAGAATCCAAATAGTCCGAAAATCGCAGTCAGCAACCAGGGCTTCGCTCTCTACTTCTCCCGCAGCGTCATCCCATACGTACGTGGCAAGGAGCGAGAGGAGTGGCTCCAGCATTTCCCTTACCTCAAGCATCTGGGCATCTACGCCTATCGCAAGGAAGTGCTCAGAGAGGTAACCCAGCTACCACAAAGTTCTCTCGAAATTGCAGAAAGCCTGGAACAGCTGCGCTGGTTGCAGAACGGATACAAGATCAAGGTGGGAACCACAGACGTTGAGACCGTGGGAATCGATACCCCGGAAGATCTCCAGCGCGCTGAGGAGTTTCTGAAAGAAGGACATTAAATAATTCTTCCCTTAAAGGAATTACTTTCTACCTTTAAAGGAAAATGTTTCTAGAGTTAGTAAAAATCTTCGTTCAGCGACGTTGAATCTCCATTCAGCGTCGTTGAATGCACGTTCAGCGACGTTGAATGTCGGTTCAACGATTTTGAACGGAACTTTCTTCTAGCCTTAAAAACAATTTCAACCGTACAGGTCGAAAAGATTCAGGAATATAGAAATGAACAAGATAGAAACGATTGTCAGAAACTATATCGTGCGCCACGGAATGGGAAAGCACGACGGCTCTTATATTGTTGCCCTCTCGGGAGGAGCAGACAGTGTGGCTCTGCTCCTGATTCTCAAGAACCTGGGGATGCCCATCCATGCAGCCCACTGCAACTTTCACCTGCGTGGCGAAGAAAGCGAGCGCGACGAACAATTCTGCGTAGATCTCTGCGAGCGTGAAGGCATCTGCCTGCATCGCATCCACTTCGATACCCTCACCTATGCCGAAAAGCACAAGGTGAGTATCGAGATGGCTGCCAGGGATTTGCGCTACCGCTATTTCGCTCAACTCGCCCGAGACATCGAAGCCGACGGCATCTGCGTGGCACATCACAGAGATGACAACGTGGAAACGCTCCTGCTCAATCTGCTGAGAGGTTCGGGGGTGGATGGGCTCGCTGCCATCGCTCCCAAAAACGGAAACATCCTGCGCCCCCTACTCTGCATCAGCCGTCAGGACATCCTGGACTATCTCGCAGAAAAGGGGCAAGACTACATGACCGACTCCACCAACCTGGAAGATGATGCCCTGCGCAACAAGATCCGCCATCACGTGATTCCGCTGTTGGAAACGCTGAACCCTGCTGCCAGGGAGAACATCGCCCAATCGGCTAGATACCTCAGACAGGCTAAGATGATGCTCGATGATGCTGTGGGCGTACCATCGCAGCCAGATGATTCCAGTACATCACAGCCCGATGATTCCGGCAATATCATAACCATCGGCAAGCAACTCGTGATGCAGGCGGCAAGTCCGGAGTTCATGCTCCATCAGCTCATCGGCTGCTATGGTTTTCATGGTGATACCATCGACGGCATCATAGAAAGTATGAACAGCCAGGACGGTGGAATAGGCAAGATTTGGAAAAGCAACGAATACATGCTTTGCATCGACCGCGAAAAGCTGCTCGTTACACCCCTGAAAGAAATGGATAACCTGCAGAAAGAAAGAGCTTTCCGCCTTCCGGAAGAAGGAAATTACAGTCTTGCAGGAAACACGAGAATCAGGATCCGACGCTACCCTCGCACAGCCGACTTTACGCCAAGCAAGGAAAGCCATCGCATCACCCTGGATGCCAATCAGGTAAGTTTCCCGCTCACCTATCGACTCTCCCAACAGGGCGACAGATTCAAACCTTTCGGTATGAAGGGAACGAAGCTGGTAAGCGACTATCTGACAGACCGCAAGCGAAACTATATGGAGAAAATGAGTCAACATGTACTGACCGACAAGACAGGCGAAATCATCTGGCTCATCGGAGAAAGAACATCAGACCACTGCAGAATCACCCCCGACACCCAATCCATCCTGGAGATAGAACTGGAGGTAAATCCAGAAGTCTAATAAAACAACAGATAAAACAAGAACTATAGATATATAGAAGATAAGGGAGAGAAAAGAAATATAGGAGGAATTGAAACAATGACAAACAACAGAAAGAAAGGCATCAGAATAGCTGGTGCCCTATTTATCATTTTACTTTGCGCCCTGGGATTTTGGACTTACCGCTGTCTGAATCCCACAAGAGAACAGGTGCAGGCAGCCAAAGCCAGAATAGAAGCCTACAGCTGCTATGAAATAAGAAGAAACGGCAAAACCATGCTGCGATTCGACGAAGATACCACCACACTGGCAGCAACCTTCATGAACCGCTGGGCACTCGTTCCTTCATGCCAGGGACGACTCGCTGCGTCCAACAATACCGACATCACCCGAAACCGCTATCAGGGACTCGATGCAGACAGTGTGCTGGTAGAGAAAGTGGATTCACTCGACAGTCTCTACAAGGATTCGAAATGGAAAGAAAGCGAGCTGGCATACTATATCCACTCCCACAGCGTAATGGATCTGGGATACAACAGAATCTGCGCCTTCGAAAACCGCGAGAAGGTGTTGAGAGATTCTGCCAAGAAGATGCTCGACTCGCTGCATCATATCCAGGGAAAAACGCCTTCTGACAAGTCAAACCAGAAAGACGGCAAACTGGTATTGGTACACCTTATTAAATATAAGGCATTCTACACCGATGAAAACGGCAAGCCCCGAAGCGAAGACTGCAAGCTCATCCAGACAAATACAGATGAAAGAAAAGGCAGACAGTACTGCCACCTCTTTCAGCTGGCATCAGAAACGACCCCTGACGGTATCTACGGCATTGCCCCCCGCACAGCCATCGGAATCGTAACCCTGCAGGGAGCTACCCACCGAGACACCATCAACTATGAACAGCGCCATGACTCACTGGGGTATTTCTCGGGCAGCTACGACAGTCTCTACCAGGCAGAAGGCTACGGCACCTGGATAGGCCACGACGGTTCCTACTACGAAGGAGAATGGAAGAATGGAGAAAGAAACGGATGGGGATTCAGCATCTCACCCAAGAAGCCTCTGAGAGTGGGCGAATGGAAGAAAGACAAATACAAGGGAGAGCGACTGGTATATACCTCACAGCGAATCTATGGCATCGACATCTCGAAATACCAGCACATCAAGGGCAGAAAGCGATATCAGATAAACTGGAAGAAACTGCGCATCACGCATCTGGGAAACATCAGCAGAAAGACCGTGGCAGGCAACGTAAACTACCCGATCCGCTTCATCTACATCAAGAGCACAGAGGGTAAATCAATCGTGAATCCTTACTATAAGAAAGACTATAGCGCAGCTCGCGCACATGGCTATAAAGTAGGCACTTACCACTTCTTCAGCACCAGGACTCCAGCTGCTGCCCAGGCGAATCATTTCCTCAGACACAGCTGCATCAGGAGAGGAGATTTCCCGCCGGTTCTCGACCTGGAGCCATCGCATAGCCAGATCAGCAAGATGGGAGGTCCGGGCGTTCTCTTCGCAAGAGTAAGAACCTGGTTAAGACTGGTGGAAAGAGCCACGGGCGTAAAACCAATCCTCTACATCAGTCAGATCTTCGTAAACCGGTATCTGCCTGCAGCACCTGACCTGAAACGTGACTATAAAATATGGATTGCCCGCTATGGCGAATACAAGCCAGACATCCACCTGGTATATTGGCAGCTATGCCCGGATGGCCGTGTGGCAGGCATCCACGGAGCCGTAGATATCAATGTATTCAATGGCTATCAAGATGCATTCACAAAATTCTCTCAAAATGAGGTAGTTAGATAAAATATCGAAAAATCAAGTATTTTTAGTTAAATTATGTTGTAGAAAAATACAACCTATCACATTTTTTACTAACTTTGTGGAGTTTAGTAACAAAATTTGGGGGTAGGATCATCATGAGACAACTTAAGATACAAAAGAGCATAACCAATCGAAATAGTGAAGCACTTGATAAATATCTGGTAGAGATCGGCAGAGCGCCAATGATCTCTATAGAGGAAGAGATAGAGCTGGCACAGCAGATAAGAAAGGGAGGTAGAGTTGGCGAAAGAGCTAAGAACAAATTGGTAGAAGCCAACTTGAGATTCGTGGTGTCTGTGGCAAAACAGTATCAGCATCAGGGACTCACACTCACCGATCTTATTGACGAAGGCAACATCGGACTCATCAAGGCTGCAGAACGCTTCGATGAGACCCGCGGATTCAAATTCATCTCCTATGCTGTATGGTGGATTCGCCAGAGCATCCTCCAGGCAATAGCAGAACAGAGCCGCATCGTGAGACTGCCTTTGAACCAGGTGGGTTCGCTCAACAAGGTAAACCAGGAAATCAACCGATTTGAGCAGGAAAACCAGCGCCGCCCTAGCGTAGAGGAACTGTCTGCCCGCACCGGTGTAGATGAAGATAAAATCTCTCAGAGTATGATGGCTAGCGGTCATCATGTAAGCATCGATGCACCATTCGGCGAAGACGATGACAACTCGATGGCAGACGTAATGTCGAGCGGAGATGACAGCCGTACCGACAAGCACGTGGATCATGAGAGTATGGCTCAGGAGCTGAAACAGGTTCTCAACAAATGTCTGAAGGAAAGAGAGCGCAAGATCGTATGCGCCTGCTTCGGTATCGACGAGACCGAGAAGGGGCTGGAAGAAATAGGAGACAAGATGGGATTGACACGCGAAAGAGTTCGACAGATCAGAGAGAAGAGCATCACCAAGCTCAGAGAATCCGGCAAGATTGGTATCCTGATGAAATATCTGGGATAAAGATAAATATGAAGATACAACTGATTCGCATCATAGCGGCTATCATCCTTTTGACTATCAGCTTTCCTCTGGCAACAGATGCCAGAAAAGTGAAGACTAAAGACGCCATCACAGACTCTGTGATGCAGCGTATCTTCTGTTATGCCCAAAAGATAGATACCACGGGAAGAGGAAGCCATTCGAGCTATGCCTACACCAAATTCCAGATGCGTACCAACAAGCGAAACGCCACCCTGGCTCTCGTTCCTACCATGTACGCCATCTCCTACGGAGCAGGCAGAAAGTTCATCAGCGAATTCTACAACCGCATCGAAGTGAATGAGAAGGGAGCACCTGTCATCCACCGACTGCTCAATCTCAGTACCATTCCACACCGCAAAAGTACGATGAGCGCCGCGCTCAACTACATGACGCCGAATGTGTATGGAGAAAACCTCTTTCAGGAGAACATCCTCTCCCCTTTCCATCGTTCCAACAGACGATACTACAAGTACTCCGTCACGCCACTGCTCTATGGTATGGCTCAGGTTTACGCCTACCCACGCATCAAAAACACCCAGCTGGTAGAGACCAGGGCGATCGTCCGCATCCAAAACGGACAGATTCAGATGTGCGACTTCGAGGGAGAATACGATATGACCCGTTTCTACATCTCCGTAACGATGGGCAAGGAAGGCTTCAAGTCGCTGGGACCTGTCAAGTGTGACATGCGCGCCAACTTCAGTTTCATGGGCAATAAGATTACCGGGAAATACACCACCATATATGATCTGCCAAAAGTTCTGGAAGATACTATCAGGAATAGCGCAGATACCGCCATGATGTCAAAAGTACGCCCCATCAAGCTGAATACCGATGAGGAAATGATCTATCGCATCTATTACGGCAGACAGGAAGAGCGAAAAAGGAAAGCCGCAGCACTGGGAGAAAAAAAGAAAGATTTCGCAAAAGATGTGCTCTGGGAAATCGTGGGCGATAACCTGCTGAACAGAATTTCCAGCGACTTCGGCAAAAAGCAACAGGGCTATTTCCGCATCGACCCATTGTTCAATCCATTATATATGGGATATTCGGAATCCAAGGGTGTGGTGTATAAGTTCAAGATCAACGCACAGTATGCCTTCAATGACAACATCCAGCTTTCTGCCGGAATAAAAGGCGGTTACAGTTTCCGCCAGCATCGTTTCTACTACAGAATTCCTGTCAGACTCAACTACAATACCCGTCACGAAGGTTATCTGCAACTGGAAATCGGTAACGGCAACCGCATCAATACCAACAAGCTGGCTCGCCAGGCGTTGGGATACATGGATCCGAAAGACAGCATCGGAGGTTTCTCTCCAGCAGAGATACCTTCTCTTCTGATGGGAAAATCCACCTTTACGGAATTCAAGGATAATTACATGCGACTCACCAACCACTGGCGCCTCTCCCCACATTGGGCGATGGAACTGGGAATGGTAGCGCACAACCGTATCGCCATCCGTCCGGACTTCTATCAATCCATAGGCTATCCGGATAAATACAAGTCTGTGGCTCCAGCCATCGGAATAGAATGGAGACCTAAAGCAGAGAAAGGCATCGTGCTGAAACTCGACTATGAGCAAGGTTTCAAAAACCTGCTGGGCAGCAACATCGACTACGGAAGAGCAGAGATTGATGCCCAGACGATACTCTATTCTTCCCGCAGGCAATCGTACTCGATGCGTTTCGGAACAGGTTTCTATACCCGAAGAGGAGCACACTGGGACTTCGTTGATTACACCAACTTCCACGACAATAACATTCCGGGAGGCTGGAACGATGAATGGTCGGGCGATTTCGAACTGCTGTCGTCTTACTGGTATAATGCCAGCAACTATTACCTGCGTGCCAACTTCACCTATGAATCTCCGATGATTCTTGCCGCCTGGCTTCCGCTGATAGGCAGATATGTAGAATCAGAAAGACTCTATACCAGCGGTCTGGTGGTAAAACACCTCTACCCTTATACAGAATGGGGCTATGGTGTAAGCACGCGTCTGATGTCGCTCGGCTTCTTCGCAGCATTCAGACAGGGAAAGTTTGATGGCGTAGGCTGCCGCTTCGGCTTCGAACTCTTCAGAAACTGGTAGAATCCGCTACGGGATATTCCCCAATCAATCAAGAAATAAAAAGAACAATATATGAAATCACAACTCACCGTTTACAAGGCAAGTGCGGGCTCGGGTAAGACCTTTACCCTTGCCCGCGAATACATGACCCTGGTGATAGACAATCCTCACGCCTATCGCACCATCCTGGCTGTAACCTTTACCAACAAGGCTACAGAAGAGATGAAACTGCGTATTCTCGGACAGCTCTATGGCATTGCCCACGAGCTTCCCGAATCAGATCAGTATCTTGTACAGATACATGCAGCACTCCCCCATCTTTCGGAAAAACAGATCAGAAAGAATGCGGAAGAGGCTTTGCGCCTGCTCATCCACAACTACAACTATTTCAGAGTAGAAACCATCGATACCTTCTTTCAGAGTGTCTTGCGAAATCTGGCACGAGAACTCGACCTCACAGCCAACCTGCGTATCGGGCTGAACGATTATCAGGTGGAACAGCAAGCTGTGGATGAACTGATAGAAAGCCTGGAAAGCACCGACAAACTGCTTTTCTGGATCATGGATTACATCAAGGAAAACATCGCAGACGACAAGAGCTGGAATGTGATCGGCCAGATCAAGTCGTTTGGTGAACACATCTTCCGTGATTACTACAAGGAGCACGCCGACGAGCTGTCAAAACGAATGGAAGAAGAAGGCTTCTTCGAAGCATTCAAAGACAAGATGAAGGATACCCGAAACCAGGCTAAAGAAAAATTCGAAGAAATCGCATCTTCCTTTTTCGATGCGCTGGAAGAGGAAGGATATTCGGCTGATGACCTCAACAACAAGACAAGGGGTATCTGGAGCTACTTCAATAAATTGAGAAATGGAAAATACGGAGACGATGACGTCAGCAACATGACTTTAGATAAATGTATGGATAGTCCGGAAAACTGGGTCAAGAAGTCGGAAGTCAAGAACAATTCTCCACTCTATCAGCATGTGGTGAATACTCTCTATCCAATCCTCAAGTTCTCGGAAGAGCATCGCCACATGCTCGAAAGAATGTACAAGAGCGCCAACCTCACCATCAGACACCTCAACCAGCTGCGCCTCTTGGGCAGCATAGACAAGAAGGTGAGAGAAATGAACCAGGAGGCTAACCGCTTCCTGCTCAGCGACACACAGACATTACTTCACTCACTCATCCAAGGCAGCGACTCACCTTTCATCTTCGAGAAAATCGGTACCCAGCTGAACCACGTGATGATAGACGAGTTTCAGGATACCAGCACCATACAGTGGAAAAACTTCAAGGTGCTGCTGGAAGAAACGATGAGCCGAGAAGATGCAGGCAACCTGATTGTAGGAGATGTAAAACAGAGTATCTACCGCTGGCGTTCGGGCGACTGGCGACTTCTCAACAACATAGAAGATCAGTTTGACAATCCGAAGAAACAACTGGATGTAGAGACCCTTGCCACCAACTATCGCTCAGACCGCAATGTCATCAACTTCAACAATGCCTTCTTCGTTGAAGCTGCCCAGCAGGAATATAACGAACTGGCAGCAACGATACCGGAAACAGCCAAGCAACTGCTTACTGCCTATGCCGATGTAGAACAGGAAGTTCCGGAGAAGAAAAAGATTCAGGGATATGTTGAAGTGCGACTCCTCAAGACACAGGAAGAGGACGATGAAAATGATGCAGAAAATAAAGAAGACCGCATGATGCAACTCTGTCTGCAAACAGTAGATAAGTTGACTGCACGTGGTGTTCCAACCCATCGTATCGCAATTCTCGTGCGCAACAACCGCACCATCCAGGATATCGCAGCATACTTTATGGAGCATTCAGACTATGAGATGGTTTCAGACGAGGCATTCCGTCTCGACGCTTCGCAGGCAGTACAAATACTCATCACAGCCCTGAAGCTGCTGACACACCCTGCCAACGATATTGCCCGCGCCACACTCTTGAAGTTTGCCCATACTTATCTGAATGATGAAAAGGTGGTTGAACTGATCACAGAGAATCGACAGAAATTGCAGGAGATGCCTTTACTCGACCTGACCGAAAAATTGTTCACGGAACTTCACCTTGGCGAGATAGAAGATATGAAAGCGCAAAGTGCCTACGTATGTGCCTTCTACGACAAGTTGAATTCCTTCCTGACAGACAACAGCAGCGACATCGAGGCGTTTCTCCAGGAATGGGAAAACAATCTTCACGAAAAAAGCATTCATAGTGACGGCATCGAGGGTATCCGACTCATCACCATCCACAAGAGTAAGGGACTGGAATTCGACCATGTCATCATGCCATACTGCGACTGGCAACTGGAGAAAGCCAACACCATCTGGTGTACCCCTCAGGAAGCTCCTTACAACGAACTCCCTCTGGTACCTGTAGATTTCAGTGCCAAACAGATGAAAGGAAGTATCTATGAAAATGACTACCATCACGAGCATCTGCAGAACATCGTAGATAATCTGAACCTGCTCTATGTGGCATTCACCAGAGCCAGTCATAATCTCTATGTCTTCGGCAAACGCGCATCTACCGCCTACCGTTCGGGAATCATCGAAAAATCACTGGAAACAGTTGCTGAGAAGCTGAAGCAAAATGCAGAGAAAGAAGCATACGAAATGCTTACCGACGCGGTAAATGTAGAGTTGGAAGGCATCAGTACAGATAGCAAGACCAACGACATCATCTTTAAATATGGCGAACCGGTGGTACCGAAGCAAAAAATAGTAATGGACATGAAAATCAACAGAAATGTCTTTACGATGCCTGCAGAAATGATGCACATAGACATCAATGTTTCGCCTAAGCTGCCAGAATTCAGACAGAGTAACAAGAGCCGCGACCTCATCAAAGGAGATGAACAGGAAGAGCAGCAGAAATTCTATATCAAGATGGGTACAGTACTGCACAGTCTCTTCTCTACCATCCGCACAAGAGATGATATAGAAGGAGCACTGAAACAGCTGGAACTTGATGGAGTTCTCTACGATGAAAACATTTCGCGCGAGAGAGTTGAGAAGATGATTCGCAAACGTCTGGAATCAGACAAGGTAAGCGACTGGTTCTCTAACCGATGGAAGGTTTTCAATGAGTGTTCCATCATCAGCACAGACAAGAACGGGAATATGGTAGAGCACCGCCCAGACCGAGTGATGAAAGATGAGCACGAAACCGTGGTGGTAGATTTCAAATTCGGTAAACCGAAACCGGAGTACCACGACCAGATAAAAGGCTATATGAAGCTGCTCGAAAGTATGGGACATGCTCATGTCAAGGGATACCTCTGGTATGTTTATCCGAACAAAATAGAAGAAGTATTATAGATGAATAAAAGAAATGCAAAGATAATAAAAAACAATATACAATGAAAGCATTCTTGAAAACAGTAGCCCAGGATATGCTGGCAAAATACGGCACCAATATGAGCGACATTGCTGTGGTTTTTCCAAACAAACGTGCAGCGCTCTTCCTCAATACCTATCTGGCGCAATTGGCCGGCAAGCCGATCTGGACTCCCACATACATCACCATCAGCGACCTCTTCCGCCGACACTCCGACCTGAAGGTTGCTGACCCTATCAAGTCTATCTGCGACTTGCACAAGGTATTCGTAGCATGCACAGGCATTGATGAGACCCTCGACCACTTTTACGGTTGGGGGCAGCTCCTTCTTGCCGATTTTGACGATGTAGATAAGAATATGGTAGATGCCAAACTGCTCTTTGCCAATCTGAGTGACATCCACGAACTCGACGATGTTTCTTATCTCACAGACTATCAGAAAGCTATGATCAAGAAATTCTTCAGCAATTTCTCTGATGATCACAATACAGAACTGAAGAAGCGATTCCTGCAGTTATGGTCACATTTCTACGATATCTACGTAGGATTCAACCAGAAACTGGCCAAACAGAAACTGGCTTATGAAGGAGCACTCTATCGCAAGGTAGTAAACGATGAAGATATAGACTTCCATTACAAGAAGTATCTCTTCATCGGTTTCAATATGATGCAGATAGTAGAACAGACACTATGCGACCGACTGCTGAAACAGGGCAAAGCCCTTTTCTACTGGGATTACGACAAGTACTATATGGAGGGACAAAATGAAGCCGGCCACTACATCCGTCAGTATCTGAAGCACTATCCCAACGAACTCGCCAGCTATCCGCAAAAAGACATCTACGACAACATGTCGAAGAACAAGGATATCACCTACATATCCGCACCAACAGAGAACATCCAGGCCAGATACGTAAACGCCTGGCTCAAGGAGCACAACCGCTACAAGATGGGGCGCAATGTAGCCATCGTTCTGAGCGATGAAAACCTCTTGCAGAGTGTGATACATTCACTTCCGGAAGAGGTGAAAAGCGTCAATATCACGATAGGCTATCCTTTGCAGCAAACACCTTTCTACAGTCTCATCCAGCAGCTCATCCAGTTGCAGGGAACAGGTCATCCACAGCATAGCGAGACCTACCGTCTTCATTATGTGCTTACAGCATTGCGCCATCCCTATACGAGATTCATCAGCTCTCGATATGCCGACCTGCTTGAAAAGCTGGAAGAACAGAAACGCTTCTACCCATCGCGCGATTTCCTCAGCATGGATGGAGACGAAGGACTCTCTCTGCTTTTCAGAAACCTGGAAGAGCAGACGGCAGAAGCCACGCAAAGCAGCTACAACAAGCAGCTCATCAGCTACTTGCTTGATATTCTGCGCATGATAGGAACCCAGGCGAAGGATTTGAATGATCCGCTATTTCACGAATCACTCTATCGAACCTACACCCTACTCAACCGCCTGCAGGAACTCATCACATCCGGTGACCTTGAGGTAGATTCCATCACTCTGGAGCGACTGATACAGCAGCTCATCCAGACCACAAGCATACCATTCCATGGCGAGCCGGCAGAAGGAATACAGGTAATGGGTGTACTCGAAACCAGAAACCTCGATTTCGATCATATTCTGGTTCTATCCTGCAACGAAGGCAAAATACCAAAGGGCGTGAACGATTCTTCATTCATCCCTTACTCCCTGCGCAAGGCTTACGGTCTCACCACCGTAGAAAACAAGGTAGCCATCTTTGCCTACTACTTCCACAGTATGTTGCAGCGTGCCCACGACATCACGCTTACCTACAACAATGCTACGGAAGATGGGCAATCGGGCGAAATGAGCAGATTCATGCTCCAGCTGATGGTAGAAAGTCAGCATCCTATCGTTCGCAAGACCCTCATTGCTGGTCAGAAACCCCTTCGCCCGGCATACGACGAGGAGCCAAAGACTGAAGAAGTTATGAAGGTACTTGACGACGTAAGAATGCTCACACCTACTTTTCTCAATACATACCAGAGATGCCAGAAGCAGTTCTATTATAAATATGTAAAGGGATTGCTGGAACCGGATGAAATTGATGAAGACGAAGTAGATAACCGCATCTTCGGAAACATTTTCCATCGGGCAGCCGAACTTTTCTACTATGGCTTTGCCAGCAAGAGCGATATCCAGACTGATGAGAAAGGAAAGCAGCAGCTCATCCGCCCAATCGTCATCACAGCAGACAACCTGGATCAGGCTATGAAGGATAAGATGCTGGTAGATAGACTGGTAGATCAGGCCTTCAGAGAAGAACTCTTCAAGGTAGGCAACAACGACTATCATCCGAAATACAACGGTCTGCAACTCATCAACAAAGAGGTAATAGCCAGCTATTTGCGACAGCTCATCTCCATAGACAGGCGCCAGACACCATTTACCATCATCGGTATGGAACTGGTAGTTTCAGATATACTGAAAGTCAACACAAGCAGAGGCGAAAAGCAGTTCAAGATTGGTGGTTTCATCGACCGTCTGGATGCCATATCTCCTATATCGAACATCTCGGAACGCATCAGAGTTATCGATTACAAGACGGGAAGAGCACAGACCACACATCCCAAGGATATAGATGAGATGTTCTCGGCAACTCCCCAGGCACTGAGCAAGCATACGGATTATTATCTGCAGGCTTTCCTCTACTCGATGATCATCAAGAACAGCAAAAGATACAATTCTGCACAGGAACCCGTGTCACCAGGCTTGCTGTTTATACAGAATGCAGGGGCAGAAGACTACGACCCAACCCTTAAACTAGGCAGGGAAAAGATAGAAGATATTGCACCGTATGAAGAAGACTTCATGACGCATCTCCGCAGTCTGATAGCCGACATCTACAATCCTGCATTGCCACTGCGCCCTACCAGCGACAAGAAACGCTGCGAGTATTGCCCGTACGCCGGACTATGCAAATAGGTATTGCAGAATGTTAAAATGAGAAATATTTGGGAGCAAAATTTGTTTCTTCAAATATTTCTCTGTATTTTTGCAGTAGAGAGAGCACACTGTGCAATCACGCAAGAGTTTCTCTCGGCAGAAAATTGCATCAAAAACATCATTCATGAATTAAAAGACCCAAAGGAGATATGACAGAGAAAGAAATCAATAAGTTGGTAAGCGATAACATCAACTACGTAAAATCGGTAGCCAACCACTATCGTGGTAATGGTGTTGACTTCGATGACTTGGTTAGCGAAGGAACTTTGGCGATGCTCACGGCAGCTCAAAAATACGATGCCGAACGCGGTTCGCAGTTTGTGGCTTATGCATCCCCTTTCATTCGCAAGGCGATGCAGCAGACAATCGACAAGCAGGCAGCACTCTATCGTGTACCAAAGGATCAGAAGAAGCATGCTCCACGCAATGCTACAAAAGCTGTTTCCATCGATGCCCCTATCAGTGAGGGAAACAAGTACACCCTACTCGACATCCTTATCAACAAAGATGCCCAGCCAGCAGACGACAATACAGCCTTCACCCAGATGCTCAACGACTTGGAACGTTGCGTTGGAGAACTGGAAGAACGCGACCGCATAGTCATTTCTAAGTTCTATGGTATAGGAATGGCACATGAAACACTGGCAGAAATAGCAGAAGACCTGCAGCTGAAGCGAGAGCGTGTGCGCCAGATCAGAGACAAGGCGATACGCCAGATATCAAAGAATACAACCAGTAAGGTGCTCAAGCATTTTCTTAGGAAATAAAGTCAGATGATTATCTCTCTTAAATTCCAGAGAATATAGATTGTAATACAAAATAAAAATGGCTGTACAAGAAATTGTCCTGTACAGCCATTTTTATATGAGCGGTATTGCTTCAATAAGACGCAGTTACTTTGGCTGTGAATGTTCGAGGCGATACTGACGTGGAGTTATGCCCAAACGCTTGTAAAAGTTTGCATAGAAACTTTGACGAGTGCTGAATCCAGCCATCTCACTGATATCTTCCACGCTCATCTTTGCGTAGCGCTTATCTGTGAGAAGCGACATTGCATCGTTTACACGATAATCATTAACTAACTCTGAATAATTCTTGTGGAATCGAGTTGCACACACTGCCGAAATATAACGAGAGTTCGTGCTCAGGTCCTCAGCCAACTTCTTAGAGTTGTACTCAGGATCCTTGTATTTTCTCTCCGTTACAATCAGACGGATAATCTCATCACGGAGGCGGTCTTTAGTCTCCTCACTCAGCAAGGTTTGATATCTCGCTGACTTCTCTTTTTTGGGTTGAATGTTATACTTAGCCATAATGCGTAATAAATTAATACAACAAAGGTACGGCAAAAATATCAAACTACCAAATTTTTTGGCACTTTTTTGAAAAAAACTATAAAAATAATTGTCTATCTCGAAAATTATTCCTAATTTTGCATACAGATACATTATTAATATAGAAATTTTAAACATTAAATATTGAAAAGTTCAACGTTCGTATGAAGCAAATTATATGGTTTGTTAAGACTTATGCTACGTTTGTAGTATTGTTTGTTTTGCAGAAGCCGCTGTTCCTCTTTTTGGAAAAGGGTTCTGCCACACAACCTGTCGACAATATCTTCACGGAGTTGCCTGCTGTTATCTGGCATGGACTTCCACTCGATTTATCGATGGCAGGATACTTATCTGTGATTCCAGGTTTACTTTCCATTGCCGTGGTATGGCTGAAAAGAGACCTGGTTAAACCAATTATGAACATCTACTTCATAATTGCCTCACTCTTCATCACTTGCAGCTTCCTGCTTAACACAAGTCTTTATCCATACTGGAAGTATCCATTGGATAGTACTCCACTCTTCTACTTCTTCACTTCACCGGCTGATGCCATCGCCAGTGTAAGCATCTGGCAAGTGATTCTTTCAATTGTCATATTGATTGTTCTGACCATTGGAGTTTGGTTCACATTGCGAATGCGAGGCGAGAAACGCCAGCAATACAGTCGCTACGGCTACGGATATGGAAGACTCGGAAGTGGTAAAAGAAATCGATTCGATGACTTCGACCGCCATCGTGGTCGTACATCCATCATACTCCTCCTGCTCACAGGCTTACTCTTCTTGCCTATCAGAGGTGGCATCACCGTTTCTACGATGAACACGGGACAGGCATACTACAGCCAGAACGCATATCTGAACCACTCAGCCGTGAATCCGCTGTTCAGCCTCATGGAATCGATTACTCACCAGGAGGACTTCGCCTCACAGTATCGCTTCATGAAGGATAAAGAGGCTGACAAGATATTCGCGACGATGACAAGTACAAGCGACGAGAACACCTACCCTTTGCTCAATGAGGCAACCTTCAAAAAGGGAACTCCTGATATTCTCATTGTCATTATGGAAAGTTTTGCCAGCGACATCATGCCGTCCATGGGTTCATACAAGGATGTAGCCGTATGCCTGGATTCCATCGCCCAGCAGAGTATTCTATTTACAAGATTCTATGCCAACAGTTTCCGCACGGACAGAGGTTTGGTTTCCATATTGAGCGGCTATCCTGCACAGCCCACAACCAGCATCATGCGCTATCCACGCAAGACTAGCCAGTTGCCATCCATAGCCCGCAACCTGGCGAAATACAAGAATTACAAGACCACCTATTATTATGGTGGAGATGCAGATTTCTGCAATATGCGCTCCTATCTTGTTTCTCAGGGTTATCAGCATATCATTTCTGATGCCAACTTCCCGATAGAAGACAAGCTGAGCAAATGGGGTGTACCAGACCATATTCTGGCAGCCAAAATGATAGAAGACATCAAGGCACAGCAGAATGAGAAGCATCCTATGCTGAGGATATTGCAAACTTCCAGCAGCCACGAGCCTTTCGAGGTGCCTTATCACAGATTGAAAGACAAGCGTCTAAATGCTTTCGCCTACACCGACAGCGTAATGGGTGCTATCGTCAGGGAATACCGCAAACTGCCTAGATGGAAGAATACGCTTATCGTGTTTGTACCAGACCATGTAGGAGGATATAAGGAACAGCTGAACGACCACGACCGTAGCCGTTACCAGATTCCACTCATCCTGGCAGGTGGAGCCATCTCGCGCCCTATGAAAGTGGGCATCATCGGTTCACAGCATGACATTGCAGCCACCCTGCTCGGTCAGTTGGGAGTAGAGCACAGGGAATTCACTTTCAGTAAGAACATGATGAGTGATGCCACACCTAAATTCGCATTCTTTGCGGTGAACGATGCATTTGGCATTGTTTCAGAAGAGAACTCGCTCATCTACGACAACAGAGCCAAGCGAATCGTATATGACAAAGGCGATAAAGGCTTTAATCTGAAACGAGGTCAAGCCTATCTCCAGAAGCTATATGATGACTTGTCCAGGAAATAGGCTACATATTGAATAATAAACGAGAATATAAATATCAACAAAAATAGCAAAAAGCAACAATGCTAGAACTCATTCATTATCTGGAACAGATAGATACAACGATATTGCTATTTTTCAATGGCATGCACTGTGAACTATTCGATTACTTCATGGTTTTGGTGAGCAACCGATTCACATGGGTTCCATTTTATGCAGCGTTCATCTTCGTGATGATTAAGAATTTCCACTGGAAGGTAACGATAGTCACTATTCTAGCAGTAGCGCTCCTTGTATTGCTCTGTGACCAGACTGCATCAGGCTTACTCAAGCCATTGGTAGGACGTCTCCGCCCAAGCAACCCGGCCAACTCCATCTCCTATATGGTACACGTGGTTAATGGATACCGGGGCGGCAGATACGGATTTCCTTCCTCCCACTCCGCCAACTCGTGGGGAGTAGCCATATTCGCCATGTATCTGGTAAGAAACAGAAAGCTGAGTATATTCCTGGCGTTCTGGGCTGCACTGGTAACATATTCCCGTGCCTATCTGGGAGTACATTATCCTGGAGACTTGCTGGTAGGGTTTCTTATAGGCTTCGTTATGGCATCGATTGTATATTATGCTTATAACCGTTGGGCAAGATCATACACTCAGGAGTTTCTGAACGGCAAGAAAAAAATCCAGTATAATTATCTCCCCATATCAGTAGGACTGGTCAGTATAGCAACAATGTTTGCTACAAGTCTGATCATGCTTTTCACATCCTAAAGAAAGTAATATTTTCAAAACATCAATAATTTAAAGATCAAGATTATGAAGAAACTTACATTGATGGCTATTGCCATGGGTATGCTTGCCTTCACAGCATGCACAGAAAAGAAACCAGCTGCTGCCCCTGCTACTCAGGTAGAAGAGGTGGTTACAGACTCAGCATTCCAGCAGGCTGTTGCTGGTGAATACAAGAGTGCAGACGGAAAGCGTATCATTACTGTCAACGCAGACTTCACAGTAAAGACCACAGGTCTTGACAAGGACTACTTCAAGTGGGATATGGATGTCAAGCCACAGGGTCCATCTGCCAACATCAACCTCATCCGCAAGGGTCTCGATTCAGAGGTAAAAGACATGGTATCTGTTGATACAGAAGAAGGAACTCTCATCGTTAAGAACGAGACTTACAGAAAGGCAGTAGAAGAGAAGAAGTAATTCTTCCATCTGATACATATTCATCATAAGCTGAGCGCCTCCACACCACGTGGGGGCGCTTTCTTTGTATGTGGGGACGCTTTCTTTAACTGTTATTCACTATATTTTTCCCCTCAGAAAACATATTTTCTTACTTTCCTACATTTCTTCTTAAATTTCGAGCCTAAGAATTTCCGTACTTATAATAAAATTTGTATCTTTGCACCATCAAACGAGAAAAATACTGGTTTTAGAAAATAATAAAGTAATTCTATAGAATATGGCAATTAATGAAGAAAACAAAATCGAGGAGAAAACAAAGAGCACCTCTTTCGTAGAACAGTTGGTAGAGGAAGACCTCAAGGAAGGTAAGAACGCTGGTCGCATCCAGACCCGTTTCCCACCAGAGCCTAACGGCTACCTTCACATCGGTCATGCCAAGGCCATCTGCATGGACTTCGGTGTAGCCGAAAAATACAAGGGTGTCTGCAATCTCAGATTTGATGACACCAACCCAAGTAAGGAAAACAACGAATACGTAGAAAATATCCTCCAAGACATCCAGTGGCTCGGATTTAAGTGGGGCAACATCTATTATGCTTCAGACTACTTTGAGAAGTTGTGGGAGTTTGCTGTATGGATGATCAAGAAGGGACATGCTTATATCGACGAGCAGACTGCAGAGGAAATTGCAGCTCAGAAGGGTACTCCTACTACCCCTGGTACTGCCAGCCCATACCGCGACCGTCCGATAGAGGAAAGCCTTGCCCTCTTTGAGCAAATGAACACTCCTGAGGCTGTAGAAGGAAGTATGGTACTCCGTGCGAAGCTTGACATGGCTAATCCAAACATGCACTTCCGCGACCCAATCATGTACCGCATCATCCAGACTCCTCACCACCGTACAGGTACCAAGTGGCACGCTTATCCAATGTACGACTTCGCACACGGACAGAGCGACTATTTCGAGGGTGTTACCCACTCTATCTGTACCTTAGAGTTTGTTCCTCACCGTCCACTTTACGACAAGTTCGTTGACTTCCTGAAGGAGATGGATGGCAGCGATGACGTATTGAACGATAACCGTCCTCGCCAGATTGAATTCAACCGCTTGAACCTCACTTATACAGTAATGAGTAAGCGTAAGCTCCATACTCTGGTAGATGAGCATCTGGTAAATGGATGGGATGATCCTCGTATGCCTACACTTTGCGGTATGCGTCGCCGCGGTTATTCACCAGAGAGTATCCGTATGTTCATCGACAGCATCGGTTATACCAAGTTCGATGCCCTCAATGATATGGCTCTTCTGGAGGCTTCAGTTCGTGAGGACTTGAACAAGAAGGCTTGCCGTGTAAGTGCTGTAATCGACCCAGTGAAACTCGTCATCACCAACTATCCTGAGGGTGAGAGCGAGGAGATGGAGGCAATCAATAACCCAGAGAACGAGGCAGATGGCTCACATACCATCACCTTCTCAAAGAATCTCTGGATTGAGCGTGCCGACTTCATGGAGGATGCTCCGAAGAAGTTCTTCCGCATGACTCCTGGAAAGGAAGTTCGCTTGAAGAACGCTTATATCGTAAAGTGTACTGGTTGCACCAAGGACGAGAACGGTGTCATCACAGAGATTCAGGCAGAATACGACCCTATCAGCAAGAGCGGCATGGAAGGTGCCAACCGCAAGGTAAAAGGTACTCTTCACTGGGTATCTGCCGACCACTGCGTAAAGGCAGAAGTACGCGAGTACGACCGTCTCTTCGCCATCGAAAACCCATCTGCAGACGATCGCGACTTCCGTGAATTGCTCAACCCAGAGAGCTACCACGATTTCAAGGAGTGCTATGTAGAGGAGTATGCAGCAACCAAGAAGCCGGGAGAGTATCTCCAGTTCCAGCGCATCGGTTACTTCATGGCAGACCTCGACACAACAGATGAGAAGCCAGTATTCAACAAGACAGTGGGATTGAAGGATACCTGGGCAAAGCAGAATAAGTAATATAATTAATAATTATGAATACAGCAGATCTTTTTCTTTGGATTCTGGATAACTTGAATTACTGGGTGGTTGCACTGTTTATGGCAATCGAAAGCTCTTTCATTCCTTTCCCATCTGAGGTGGTTGTTCCACCTGCAGCTTGGAAAGCTATGGATCCAAACAGCGGAATGTCGTTTATTCTGGTCATCGTGTTTGCTACCATCGGTGCAGACCTTGGTGCCCTCATCAACTACTATTTGGCTAAATGGGTAGGTCGCCCTATCATCTATCGTTTTGCAGACAGCCGAATCGGTCACATGTGCCTGATTGACCGCAAGAAGGTGGAAGTAGCTGAGGAGTATTTCCGCAAGCATGGTGCTGCCTCTACCATTTTCGGAAGATTGGTGCCAGCCGTTCGCCAGCTCATCAGTATTCCTGCAGGATTGGCAGGAATGCACGTGGGTAAGTTCCTGCTCTACACCACTATCGGTGCAGGTGTATGGAACACCGTATTGGCAGCCATCGGTTGGGGTATCTACGAATACACTGATTATAAGACAACTCATGACGTTTATCAGCAGGCAGTACAATATAGCCACGAGATTGGTTATGTCATCTTGGCATTGGCTGTAGTCATCGTAGCCTTTATTGCCTATAAGGGTATCAAGAAGAAATAAACTTCTTTCAGAAGCACATATATACAAAAAACTCTCCATTGAGGTTCAACCTTCAATGGAGAGTTTTTTGTATATATAGATATCAATCATTACTTCTCACTACCTGAGAAAATCTTGATTCGCTGTTCCTCAGACAATTTGCAGATAAGCAGCGTTCCGTCTTCCTCTGCAACAATATAGCCATCCAAGCCCTGGATAACAACCTTCTTCTCATTCATGGTATGAACGATATTGTTCTTAGACTCCACCATCTGGATATTATCACCTATCAGCGCATTGCCATACATATCCTTATGGCTCTGTGCCAGGAGGCTTCCCCATGTACCGAGGTCACTCCATCCAAAGTCGGCAGGCATCACAAAGATTTCCTCCGCTTTCTCCATGATGGCATAGTCAACAGAGATATTCTCGCATTCAGGATAACGCAGATCGATTTCAGCCTGCTCCTTGTCTGTACCATAAATACTGCGCATGCTCTCGAAAATCTTGGCAATGCTTGGCTGGTAAACACGGAAGGCATTGACGATGGTTGCGGCACTCATCACGAAGATGCCGGCATTCCAGAAGAAACTCTTGTCTTGAATATATTGAGTAGCAGTCTCCAAATTTGGCTTCTCCTTGAAATGGTCAACACGGAAGACTTCCTTGTTACGAGCAGAAGGGGTACGAAGATCAGCCTGAATATAGCCATAACCAGTCTCTGGGCGAATAGGCTTCATTCCCAAAGTAACGATGCTGTCAGTCTCACCAGTAAACTTCAAGGCAGATGTTATCACTCTTCTGAATTCGTTGGCATTGGTAACGATATGATCAGAAGGAGACACAACAATATTAGCATGAGGATCCTTTTCCTTGATTCGCCAACTGATATAGGCGATGCAAGGAGCTGTGTTTCTTCTGCATGGTTCCTGCAGAATATTACCCTCAGGAATCTCAGGCAACTGCTCGTGAACCAAGGCTGCATACTTTTTATTGGTTACTACCCAAACATTCTCCGGGTCACAAACACCCTCAAAACGATCGAATGTAAGCTGTAAAAGTGTACGACCTGTTCCTAAGACATCAATAAACTGCTTAGGCTTGTCCACGGTACTCATAGGCCAGAATCTACTGCCTACTCCACCTGCCATGATTACTAAATGATTATTTTTATGAGCCATATTTATACTTTTTATATAATATTTCGCAAAAGTAATAAAAATAATTGGTATAAACAAATAAAAGATGGAAAATTATTCCATCCTTTACCATATTTTGGGAAAAACTCGTTTTTTCGAACACTTCCCGTATCAATACAAAAACTAGAGCTTACCAAGTTCAGCCTTCCAGTCAGCATAAGCCTCAAGATAAGCACTGCGATTTGCCTCATCAGGCTCAATTACCGCCAATTTCTTAAGAGATGCAAACGCCTCATCGTGATCCTTATAGATACCTGCACCGATACCAGCTCCCTTGGCAGCACCAGCACTACCATCGGTCTCGTAAAGTTCGATGGTTGCACCACTCACACCTGCCAGGGTATCACGGAACAGAGGACTGAGGAACATGTTTGCCTTTCCAGCATGAACCTTCTTGACATCCATACCCATCTGCTGCATAATCTCCATACCATAGCAGAAACTGAATACGATACCTTCCTGTGCAGCTCTTACGACATGGGCACGATTATGCTTGGTAAAACTCAATCCACGGATAGAACAGCCCACTTCACGATTTTCCAATACGCGCTCTGCTCCATTTCCAAAAGGAATAATCTTCACACCGTCGCTGCCAATAGGCACACCGGCTGCCATATCATTCATATCTGCATAACTTACATCAGGCGTGATGTTACGATGTACCCAAGCATTCAGGATACCAGTACCATTTATACAGAGCAACACTCCCAAGCGGTCAAGTTCCGTTGTATAGTTGACATGTGCAAAGGTATTGACACGACTCTTTGGATCGTAATTGACTTCACCGAGCACACCATAGACAACTCCGGAAGTACCTGCGGTGCTGGCAATCTCACCAGGATTGAACACGTTCAGGCTGACAGCATTATTAGGCTGGTCACCTGCACGATAAGAGATAGGAGTTCCCTCCTTCAGGCCAAGTTCCTCGGCAGCAGCCTTGCAGACTACGCTCTGAACAGAGAAGGTAGGAACAATATCTGCGAGCATACTCTCATCGAATCCGAAATAATCAAGCAGGAACTTGGCTGGTTTCTTTGCCTTGAAGTCCCACATCATACCTTCAGAAAGTCCGCTGATAGTAGTCTGAGCCTCACCGGATAGTTTCATTGCCAGATAATCACCAGGGAGCATAATCTTATCTATCTTATCGAAAAGTTCAGGTTCATTCTCCTTGACCCACGCCAGTTTGGAAGCGGTAAAGTTACCTGGAGAATTGAGCAGATTACGCAAGCAGAGATCCTCACCTAAATCGTGGAACGCTTTCTCGCCGTAAGGAACTGCACGGGAATCGCACCAGATGATAGATGGACGCAGAACCTGCTGGTTCTTATCCACACAAACCAGACCATGCATCTGATAGGAAATACCGATAGCAAGAATATCCTCACCTTTGGCACCACACTCCACCATAATCTTCTTGAGAGCCAACTTGGCATTGTCCCACCACATTTGCGGATCCTGTTCAGCCCATCCTGTCTTTACTGCCATGATAGGTGCTTCATGATCAGGATAGAATGCAGAAGCAACAATCTCACCACTATCCACATCTGTAAGAGATGCCTTTACAGAACTTGATCCAACATCAAAACCTAATAAATATCTTCTAGCCATTTGTCCGTTATTTAAAATTGTTTGTTATTACTAAATCTAAAGTATAGAAATGCATTTGATAGAAATGCTCTTTCCATTACTCATCATACAAATATAATACGAACAAACAGATAGATTCCCCCCAATAAAAAAGCAATCAAATAAATTGGTGCCCAACAGGTGTGTTCCACTCGCACATCAGCTGTTGTGCAAGCGCATATCAGCTGTTATGCAAGCGCACAACAGCTGTTGTGCGGTTTGAAAAGCCTACGAACCCGAAAACAAGAATTAATTCTTCAGACAACTTCCATTGCTTCTTCAGACAACTTCTATTGCTCCTTTCGATAACTTACATAGCTTCGTTAGACCACGCAACTAACTTCGTTAGATAACTAACCTTACTTCTATCAATTACCAAAGAGATCAAGCTCCTGCGATTGCTTGCTGTTCTCGCTGTCATCATCCTCTTTCTGTATAGAGGCAGAAGAGAAATCAAGCATCAGCTGCTGCATAGCCGAACTCTTATAGTTGATACGATAAACTCCATATCCCTTGCCTTTCTCTATGATAGAACTTGGATTCTTGGAATTCTTAATAAGATACTGAGAAACAAAACCATACACATATTTATAATCTAGAGGGGTAAAAATCGAATTACAAGAATTATAAACATGACGGACAATCTTCTCCAACTTGAGACCTTGACTGCCGGCTTGTACCAAAACGCTGAATATTTCTTGTTCTAATTTCATATAAATAATGCTAGATGGTTATGGTGAAAAGAAATTTAAATAAAGACAGAGAAGAGTGAATAGGAAGAAGAGCAAACAGGAAGAAGAGAGAACAGCAAAAAGAGTGACCAGAAAGAAGAGCAAATAAAAAACAGAAAAGCCGCAGTTTCTTCCACTAAGTTAAGAAACTGCGGCTCTTAAGGTTCTTATTTAAGCGAGAGCTACCTTGTTGTCCTCTTCCTTAATCTTACCCTCTTTGAAGAGCCATCCGATACCAAGGATAGCATCCTCAACACTAATCTTTGCCTGCTTTGCAATCTCCTCCAAAGAGAGAGACTGTTCTGCTGCAGCCAATGCCTGGTAAACATCACCAGCACGGAAACCTGCGTTCTCAGCAGTCAAATAGATAACTTCCTTCTTAGCTGTAGAAGTCTTCTTTGTAGCTGTAGCAGTCTTAGCTGCTGTAGCCTTCTTAGTAGCTGTCTTCTTGGCAGCTGTCTTAGTTGTTGCTTTCTTTTCTACCATGTCTTTAGTAATAATTTGTTCTGAGAAATGTTTGTTTCGTAAGCATTTCTTAATTATTCTGATGCAAAATTAAAAAAAATAATTTAAATTTTAGCATTTTAAAGCAGAAAAGTGCTTGTACACAAGTGGTTGCACCGCATTTTTTGACTTACATCAAGATAAATACGGTGCAATTAATCATTAATCCTTCAAATCAAGCTTAATCTCCAGCTCATCAAGCTGCTTTGGATCCAGCTCTGAAGGAGCATCAAGCATCACGTCGCGACCTGAATTATTCTTAGGGAATGCGATGCAGTCGCGGATGCTGTCGAGACCAGCCATAATGCTCACGAAGCGGTCAAGACCGAAAGCAAGACCTGCGTGAGGTGGTGCTCCATACTTGAAGGCGTTCATCAGGAAGCCAAACTGAGCCTCAGCACGTTCTGGCGTGAAACCGAGGACCTCGAACATCTTCTCCTGCAACTGAGTATCGTGGATACGGAGAGAACCTCCACCCACTTCAATACCATTGCAGACAAAGTCGTATGCCTTGGCACGAACCTGCTCAGGATGCTCATCGAGCAATGGGATATCATCAGGATTTGGCATAGTGAATGGATGGTGTGTTGCCATCAGGCGCTGCTCCTCATCACTCCACTCGAAGAGAGGGAAGTCAACAATCCAGAGACACTTGAACACGTTCTTGTCACGCAAGCCCAGACGGTCACCCATCTCAAGACGGAGAGAGCAAAGCTGAACACGAGTCTTATTGGCATTATCGCCACTCAGAATCAAAACGAGGTCGCCATCCTTGGCACCCATCACAGTCTTGATTTCAGCAAGCTCCTCTGGAGAGTAGAACTTATCGATGCTACTCTTCACGGTACCATCAGCATTATACTTGATATATACCAAACCCTTGGCACCAACCTGTGGACGCTTTACGAAGTCGGTCAACTCGTTCAACTGCTTGCGGCTATAGTCAGCGCAACCAGGAACACAGATACCAGCAATATACTTAGCCTCATCGAATACAGAGAAGTTACCCTTGCCTGTGAAAGCATCCTTCAACTCTACAAACTCCATACCGAAGCGAAGGTCTGGCTTATCGCTACCGAAACGGCGCATAGCCTCATGCCATGTCATCTGTTCCAGCTTAGGAAGCTCTACACCACGAATCTCCTTGAAGAGATGGCGAGCCATTTCCTCGAAAAGATCGATAACATCATCCTGATCTACGAAGCTCATCTCGCAGTCGATCTGAGTAAACTCAGGCTGACGGTCTGCACGGAGGTCCTCGTCACGGAAGCACTTTGCAATCTGGAAATAGCGGTCGAAACCTGCTACCATCAGGAGCTGCTTCAGAGTCTGAGGGCTCTGTGGAAGAGCATAGAACTGACCAGGATTCATACGAGAAGGAACAACGAAGTCGCGGGCACCTTCTGGTGTACTACCGATGAGGATAGGAGTTTCAACCTCCATGAAGTTCTGTGAATCGAGGAAGTTGCGAATCAAGATACACATACGATGACGCAACTCCATATTCTTGCGAACCGCAGGACGGCGCAAATCGAGATAGCGATACTTCATGCGAATATCATCACCGCCATCAGTATTATCTTCGATAGTGAAAGGAGGAGTCTGACTCTGAGAGAGCACATTCAGCTCCTTTACCAGGATTTCAATATCACCTGTATCCATTTTAGGATTCTTGCTCTGTCGCTCACTAACTGTACCCTTGATCTGGATGCAATATTCACGACCCAGCTTATTGGCAGCATCACACAAGGCCTTATCATCCGCCTCGTTGAAAACCAACTGTGTGATACCATAACGGTCGCGCAAGTCAACGAATGTCATACCACCCATCTTTCTTGAGCGCTGTACCCATCCGGCAAGTGTAACTTCCTTGCCAGCATCAGAGAGACGAAGCTCTCCACAAGTTTGTGTTCTGTACATACCTTATTATATTATATATTTTTGTTTCTGATGTGCAAAGTTACTATAATTTGGGGAAACAACAAAATAAAATCGCAAAAATGTTACTATAAATAACACCTTTGCGACTTTATACATTATCTTTTCACATGCTTGGGGGGATTTTTGCACCACTGTCTGGCTCTCTTGAACGCCTGACGATGGAACTTCTCTTCTGCCTTGATGACATTAAGCACCTTGCTGGCAGGCAGGATATACATAAACCGGTTATGATATTCCTGCTGCAACTGCTTCATCTCGATATCCAACTCGTCCTGGCGGCGGATAGCCTCAGCACAACCTTTCTCGTCTGCCGGATTAACGAAATGATACCTACGCATCTCTTCAAAACAAGAACGCATCTTCTTCATCATCTGGCGGTAAACCGGGAAGAACTTACTTGCTTCCTGCGGAGTGAGGCTCGCATGGATTGTGATATACTGCTCCAATTCTGCCTCAAAACGCTTCGGGTCAAATGGCGGACGCTGCCTTTGAGAATTCTCGGCATGACAAGAGATTCCCATCATCGTCATCGCAATAACTGCCATTATAACCAAGATCAGACGTCTTGTTCTATGCTTACTGTTATTATCTTGTTTCATTTATACGTGTTTTTTTAATAGATTCAACATTAGTTCTCTGCCACAAGCTGTGCATAGAAGTCCTGAGTGTCCATCATTGTATAATCAGCCATCTGCTCAAAGGCAGCATCCTCCCCGTCTGTGACGTGTGAACTCTCAATGGCTGGAGTTTCGTTGTGCGCCAATGCATGATGCTTTCTCCCTGCCTGCTGAAGCTGGTAAAGCACACCGCCACCCAACATAGCAGTCACGGCTAAGACGGCAGCAATCTTTCTGAGAGGCAAACGCCTCCAGAGGCTTAAATGCATGAACTTAGCCTTATTCTCCTGACGGTTCTTGTCCGTTTCTTCAGGAGAATCAAATTCCTGCATAGGAATCTTTGCCATCATTTGTTCTGCGAAGTTATCGAAATAACCTTCAGGAACCTTGAAATGGTTTTCCTTGCCGAAAATATCATTTATTTTTTTCTCTTCGTTCATCATATTGCAAATTCCTTTGTTCTTTTACTTTAATAGACGATTTACATCGCAGAAGGTTTAATCAAACAGATGCAAATATTCTGTTATTTTTTTCACTGCCAGATGATAAGAAGCTTTCAGGGCACCTTCACTGGTATTGAGAATCTGACTAATCTCAGAATACTTCATTTCCTCAAAATATTTAAGATTAAATACCGTTCTCTGCACTTCAGGCAACCTTGCCACCGCTTCCTGTAACCTGGTCTGCACTTCATCACCATCAAAATATTCGTCGCTCATCAACCTGGATGCCACGGAAACATCTTCATCGGCACTTACCTTATCTGCCAGTTTTTGTTTTCTCAGGAAATCAAGTGATTCATTGATAGCAATGCGATAAAGCCAAGTAGAAAGCGAAGACTTTCCCTGAAAATTCTGCAGATTACTCCAAACCTTGATGAATACATTCTGAAGGACATCATTAGCATCTTCATGACTGAGCACGATACGACGCACCTTCCAGTATAGTTTTTCACTATACTGCTTAACCAGCACTGCGAATCCTTCTCGCCGGGTGCGTGGTTCCCGAAGCATCTCTACCAGTTCTGTATCACTAAGTATCATGAAGTTTACTAAATTAATAAAACTAATTCTTTAATTCTTATTATAAGCCTACTTTCCGGCTATAGATATTTTTTTAATTGCTCGAATATCACACCATCAAATCCATAGACATCGGGATAGCTTACCACCCCCTTGGCAAATGGATAAAGCGTGTAATACGTGATGAAGAGAGGAATCTGCGGTTCCACCTTTACAGACCCGACCACTAATTTCTTAATCTTCAGAGAATCGGCAGTCATCGAATAGTTGATTCGCCGGATAAGCTTTTCGTTTTTCTCATGAAGCAGGAATTTAGCCAGTTCGAAAGGCTTCTCTACCCTTATACATCCATGCGAAACGCCTCTGTCTTCACGGCTGAAAACAGCCTGGCTTGATGTGTCGTGCAGATAGACAGAGAAGTTATTATCGAAACGGAAAATGATTCTTCCCAAAGAATTTCCCTTTCCACCACGCTGAACCACACCATATTTACCGGAAAGCAACATGGCTCTTGTAACCTGAGCCGGATCTACCTCCTTGCCCGTTGACCGATCCGAGATATAGTAATTGCGCGCATTGAAGTAAGCCGGATTCCCTGCATGATGCACCATATCCTTGAGCATGATGCTGCGAGGCACAAACCACTTCGGATTCAGATCCATCCGCTTGATATAACTGTTCAGTATCGGAGTCTTGGTCTTGGTAGAGCCACATCCAATCTTCATCGCAAGCGTATCCTGCTCATCTATGGCATAAAGATGAAAAGATGGTATATTAACCAGCACATACTTCTTATGTCTGGCAGGACTGTCTGCCTCCCTCCACCGGCATCTCTCCATGTTCACAAGAATCTTCATTCTCTGATTTCTGTCAAGACCTTCCGACTTCAATTTTTCCTGCAACGTATAATAGAAAGGAGACTTTGGCTGAACATCCTTCAAGAATGCCGCCAATCTGCTTTTCTCAGTTTCTTCGCCATCAACCTCCACCCTACTTCTCAACTGCTGAAGAGCAAGATGAAAAAAAGCATCACTGGCATGCTGCATCTTCACATCAAAAAGGCCACGGTATCTCACAGGTCGCCTGATGGAATCGTATGGATTGGGATCGATGCTGTCCAGACGATTCAAGATGAATGAAGGATTGACGAATCCAAACCTCTGACCGCCTACATATCTCAAATACGACTTGGTAAGCCTGTATTCCAGACGAGCCATCACATGGTTGATATCCTCGTTGCCTTCTCCCAGATTCAAGTTGTGAAGTCTTTCCAGATCTTGCGTAATCTGATTCACATAGAAATGCTTAGTCTTGAATCCCATTTCATCCACCTTCTGCAGATAGGTCAGCAGCGTATCTGCACGATGATCTATTCCATGACGATCAACCCAAAGGAATTCTCCATGATTGCGATAATATCTCTTGGTATGCAAGTCGGCAACAGTAGAACCCGAATCATTGTTCATCAAGCTGTCCATCAATCCCCTTACCTTTTTAGAATTGATTGCATAATTTGGGTTCACCAGCTCCTGATAGTATTCCAACGTCAAGTTCTGATTTTCGTTGGGTTCATGCTGCTTACACGACAGAATGACCCAACAGAGCAGGAATGGCAAAATTCTAAGTATTTTCACGAAACGTAATATGAATGATAAAAGAAGTCAACAGTTAACGTCTAACCAGGATCTTTCTCGTAAAGGAGGTTCCTACCTTGATGATATAGACACCGTCGGAGAGCGAAAGGTTAAAGCGCTTGTCATGTCCCTCTACCCTGAAAGACTTCACGGCGACACCAGCCAGATTGTAGATGACAACAATCTGATTGTTGGCTCCGGTGATATGCATCACGCCTCCAGAATAAGTCAAGGAAATCTCCTGCACATCCATGTCTATCATTTCCTCAGCACCAGTCCGCGCCGAAGAAGCCATAGGCACAACAAACATCATGCTTGGTATCATCAATATGGTAAGTATAGTTTTCTTCATATTCCTGCTCTTTTACGTTAAAAAATACTTTCTTGCAAAGATATAAAAAAAGAAGGAACCTGCCATCATTCCAGATGCCAAGTTCCTTCTTTTTATATATATTTAACCGTAATTACATGATTCCGTCGGCACGGAGCTTCTGCTGCCACTTCCAGGCAGAAGCCAAGACGTCATCAAGCTTAGCCTCAGCCTTCCAGCCCAAAACTTCGTTAGCCTTGGTGCAATCGCCCCAGATCTTCTCGATATCGCCCTCACGACGTGGACCGTACTTCCAGTTCAACTTCACGCCAGTAGCCTTCTCGAATGTCTCTACGATTTCGAGAGTAGAGTTACCATTACCTGTACCAACATTGAAATACTCAATTGGTTCAGTTTCCTTGTCGAGTACACGAGCCATAGCGCAAACGTGAGCCTTGGCGAGGTCAACTACATAGATGTAGTCGCGGATGCAGGTTCCATCAGGAGTATCATAATCGTTACCGAAGATGGTGAGCTCCTTGCGAATACCCATAGCAGTCTGAGTTACGTAAGGAATCAGGTTGTTTGGCACACCGTTTGGCAACTCACCAATCTCTGCAGATGGATGAGCACCGATTGGGTTGAAGTATCTCAAGACAATGCTCTTGATGTTAGCACCGCTATGGATATAGTCTGCGATGATCTGCTCGTTCACCTCCTTGGTATTACCATAAGGAGAAGTAGCCTTCTGATGAGGAGCCTCCTCTGTTACAGGCAAGTTCTCTGGCTTAGGCTGACCGTAAACGGTGCAAGAAGAAGAGAAGATAATACCCTTAACGTTATATTTTGGCATCAACTCAAGCAAGTTGATGAGCGAAACCAGGTTGTTGCGGTAGTACAACAAAGGCTTCTGTACACTCTCACCTACAGCCTTGCTGGCAGCAAAGTGAATGATACCCTCGATAGCAGGATACTTCTGGAACACAGCCTCTGTAGCTGCCTTGTCACGAAGATCAACCTGTTCGAAAGCTGGACGAATACCCGTAATCTTCTCGATACCGTCAAGAACCTCAATCTTTGAATTTGAAAGGTCATCTACGATTACTACGTTGTAGCCTGCCTGCTGCAGCTCTACAGTTGTGTGGCTACCGATAAAACCAGTGCCGCCAGTTACCAAAATTGTCTGTTTCATATTGCTAGTTTATTGAATAATTGATATTATTTTATTTTATATGAAAGTGAAGATTAAAGCCCGGTAGAAAGCGATGCCAGTGCCAGCCTTATCATCCTACACGTTTGCAAAAGTAATGCAAAAAAGTGAAACTACAAAATATTTCCGAAAAAATATGCCGAAAGATTTTTTATTTTCAAGAATAAGCTGTAACTTTGCATCTGAAATATAACTTATCAACAGAAATGTTGTTTCAGCAGTAAACATTAGATTTATCAATTATTGACGCAAACAATGACGCAAACATTAAGGATTACGAATATGAAACAGTATGATATCAATCACGACATGCGGTACCTGCAGTTACTCGCACAGTCGTTTCCATCCATAGCTGAGGCTAGCACGGAGATTATCAATCTGCAAGCTATTCTCAATCTGCCGAAAGGCACAGAGCATTTCCTCGCAGATATTCACGGTGAGTATGAGGCTTTTCTGCATGTTCTCAAGAATGCTTCAGGCAATATCAAGCGTAAGGTGAACGAACTCTTCGGCAATACCCTGCGTGAACTGGACAAGCGTGAACTTTGCACCCTGATTTACTATCCGGAACAGAAACTGGAGCAGGTAAAGCAAAGGGAAGCAGATATCGACGACTGGTATCACATCACCCTTCACCAGCTGGTGGCTGTTTGCCGTGATGTGTCAAGCAAGTACACCCGTTCCAAGGTGCGCAAATCACTGCCATGCGATTTCTCCTATATTATACAGGAGCTTTTGCACGAGCATACGGAAGATCACGACAAGGCTGCATACGTGAACGTCATCGTAGATACCATCATCTCAACAGGCCGTGCTGACGATTTCATTGTAGCCATTGCCAATGTGATACAAAGACTCGCCATCGACCAGCTTCATATACTCGGTGACATATACGATCGCGGACCAGGAGCACACATCATTCTCGACAAGATGCGCCACTATCATAGTTTGGATATCCAATGGGGCAACCACGATGTACTCTGGATGGGAGCCGCAGCCGGTAATGATGCCTGTATCTGCAATGTCATCCGACTGTCGCTGCGCTATGCCAACCTCGCCACGCTGGAGGAGGGTTACGGCATCAACCTCATTCCATTGGCAACCTTTGCTATGGATACCTACGGCGATGATCCATGCGAGGAATTCATGCCAAAGATGACGGGTGGTGCAGCCGAAATGGATGACAAGACCAAGCGTCTCACATCTCTGATGCACAAGGCTATTGCCGTGATACAATTCAAGATAGAAGGTCAGCTCATCGCCAAGCATCCTGAATGGAAAATGGACGACAGGCGTCTCTTTGAGCATGTAAACTACGAAAAGGGAACCGTAGAGATTGATGACAAGGAATACGAAATGTCCACATGCCACTTCCCTACCATCGATACGGAGAATCCGAACAAGCTCAGCGAGGAAGAAGAAATCCTGATGCAGAAGCTGCACCATTCGTTTATGGTATGCGAGAAACTGCACAAGCATATCAGAACCATGCTGCAGCATGGCTGCATGTATGCCATCTTCAACAATAACCTGCTCTTCCATGCATCCTGCCCACTCAACGAAGACGGAACATTGAAAGAGGTAGAGATTTATCCTGGAAAAAAGTATAGCGGCAAGGAGCTGATGCATCATACAGGAATGCAGATTCGCACGGCATTCCAGCAGGATTCCGACCCTGACGAGAAACAGTATGCCATAGATTATTTCCTCTATCTCTGGTGCGGTCCAGACAGTCCACTCTTCGACAAGAGCAAGATGGCAACCTTCGAGCGATATTTTATCGCCGACAAGGAGACCCACAAAGAGGAAAAGGGCTACTACTTCAAACTGCGTGATGACGAGAAGGTAATAGACCATATCATGGATGCCTTCGGGCTGAAGGGAGAAAATCGCCATATCATCAACGGGCACGTTCCGGTACGAACCTTAAAGGGAGAGAATCCTATCAAGGCAAACGGAAAGCTGATGGTGATTGATGGTGGCTTCTCCAAAGCTTACCATAACGAGACGGGTATAGCAGGCTACACCCTGGTTTATCACTCTCGCGGTTTCCAACTGGTACAGCACGAACCTTTCACAAGTGCCGAGGATGCCATCACACGCGGTACCGACATCAAGAGTACCACCCAGATTGTAGAAATGAGCAATCGAAGAATGCTCGTGGCAGATACAGATATCGGTCAGGATTTACGCAAGCAGATAGAAGATCTCCAGGAACTTCTCTATGCTTACCGACATGGCTACATCAAGGAAACAGAAAGAAAGAAGTAAAAACAAACAGGACGGTATCAGCAAGTACCTGCCCCCAAAAAATAATGTTCGCAAGTATGAGAATACTCATTGCATACTTGCGAACATAACTTTCATCTGAATACTTTAAAACTTATTTTTTAGACAAGGAAATCTTCTTGCTCACCTTAAATCTATCAAAGCCCTCACCGTACACACCGATTACAGAACTCTGACTCACAAATGCAGTAGGATCAATCTCATCAATCAGGCGGAATATCTTTTGCGATTCACTCTGTCTAGCCAGCACAAAGAGCATGTGAACATCCTTGCCGCTATAGCAACCATGACCATCCATTACCGTACATCCACGTTCGGCTGTCGTATTGATGGCAGCACTCAGCTCCAGATACCTGTCAGAAATGATAAAGAACTGTACCGAACGGCGCATGGCGTTGACAACATGATCAACAGTAAGCGAAACAACAAACAGGCACACATAACCATAAATCACCATTTCCCAGGAGCGAAGCACAAGATAAGAACTGGTAATGATGAGCAAGTCGCAAATCATAATGGCATGTCCCAGAGAAATGTTATAGTACTTATTGATCATTGCAGCCACCGTATCACTGCCTCCAGTAGAACCATTACATCCAAGCCCCAATCCAGCACTGCTTCCCATGAAGAAGGCACCGATAACTGTTGCCATAAAAGGCTGATCGTGAAGCAAAGGCGTCATACCTACCGTATGAATCTCTATGAAGCGAGTCACCGCTGCAAAGATAGCTACACCATAAATCGTCTTGGCACAGAATTTCCAACCCAGGATACGGAATGCAATCAACAGCAAAAATACGTTGAGCGCCAGATAAGTGACCGAAGCAGGAATGCCAAATCCCCAGCAGAAGATAGAGGCGATACCGCCTACTCCACCCATCGTGATATGGTTAGGGAGGAGAAATAAATTGAGTCCGATACTACCTTCTACCATTGCCAGACCGATAATGATGTAGTCGCGCAACTCGTGCATTTTTGTTTTTCTCGTCATTTGTTGTATTTTTAAAAAATCATGATTATTCATACCATAAACGTGAAGCCTATCAGGTTTCGGGGTGCAAAGTTACTAGAAATCTTGTTAAAATCAAAGTAGAATCTGCTAAAAAATAGCCTAAAATGAAAAAAAAAGCTATTTTGTGCCGATATTTCAAAAAATATTCATACTTTTGTACTGATCTTTACTGATCCATAAAGACAACGGAATCAATATCTATTCAAGAAAACTATAAAGAAGAACGATTATAAACATCTTGTCTATGGCAGAAAAAAGCATTAACATCGCATCATGGCCTTGCCTCAGCAATGGCCTTCACTACAATTGGCTAGTAGATTACGCTGCTTTCAGCGCATTCGGCACCTTCGAGCTTTCAGCAGAAGAATGGGAAAAGCGCGACCTCATCGTCAACTTCAAGGGTAACTCGGAACTCACTACCGAGATAGACCATCAGCAAGCTGTCGATAAGGCCATCGACTTGGTGTCTTCTTTCCTAAAGGCGGTATTCACTGAAAAAGAGGGAGCCACAAACTCACACTCTACTCTTTCACAACTCACTCTGGTCTGCCTACCAGCCTCAACCCGAAAGCATACTGAGCGCAGATTCCGCAAGTTCAGCGAACAGGTATGTGCGGCAACAGGTATGCAGAATGCCTACAACGCATTCAGCTTCACAACGACAAAGGATGAGGATGGAGATGAAGTGGATACACTTCATATAGACGAAACTTTCTTCCAGGGAAAACAAGTGATCCTCTTCGATGACATTATCGCATCTGGAGGATCAATTGTTCGATTTGCTGAAAAACTAGAAAAATCGGGGGCTAAAGTCATTGCCGCACTCGCTCTGGGAAAGAAAATCCCAGACGGATACGACAATAACGAATAGCGATTACTAGAAATGGAATCTCACATCCACACCACATTGGAAAGGATTGCCTCGCTGGGCAAAATATTCTTTCGTGCCTGTAGCTGAATTATCTACCGCAAAGGTATTATAATTGGTGTCTGTGAGATTTCTACCCCAGAAACTTACATTGAAAGCCTTGAAATTCAAATCAATATGTGCTCCCAAAACCGCATACAGCTTTTGGGAGTAAGTATTTGCATTGTCCCAATAGGTCTTGCCTTGTGCATTCACGTTTGCACCGAGGGTCAGCCAGTCGGTAAGACGATAGTCTGCCATCGCAGCCATTGTATGCTGTGGCACATAAGGAACGTATTTGCCCTTATAGTCCACAGCATCCTCACCTTCTCCATCCACATACTTATCAAACTTGGTGCGAGTATAACCATAACTCATTGCCCAATCAAATTTACCATCGAAAAGCTGTCCTCTCAAAGCTGCTTCAATACCACAGCTGTGACTCTTTCCGGCATTCACCATCATACGTCCGAAGCCATAATTGCCCGCCATGACAGAGAGCTGCTGGTTGGTTACCTTCATATAGAAAGCACTCAAGTCGATGTGCAGCATGTGATCGAAGAGATTCAGATGAGCACCTGCCTCATAATTCCAGGAAGTCTCCGGCTTGTAGGCGATGGTCTTATCAATACGCTGATAATCCTCCTCGGTATGCGGAATATGATAATCCCCACGCATTGCCTGATTACGATTGGCATTCAGTTCGGTCTGTAGCACATCGCTGAACATCTGGATATTATATCCACCTGCACGATAGCCCTTGCTTACAGTGGCATACACATTACTGCCCAGCTCATCAATCTTCAGATTAAGTCCGAATTTCGGTAAAAGCTGGCCATAATCGTCACTCACCTCATGATCCAGCGAAGAATCCAAGACATAGGTAGCCTTCTTTCCCATTACATTGGCACTCATCTGCATATAGGCACTGGCATCATAATGGATGGCAGTATGCATCAAGTCATAGCGCAAGCCCAAGGTGGCAGTAAGGCGATCCGTGATATTGAAGTTGCTCTCATGAAAGAATCCCAGGTTCCACTGGGGTGTATGATACAAACCCGGTGCACCCATATTCACATTCATGGATACGCCTCCAGCCTTCTCTATAGCCTTGGCAGCTGCAGCCTTGGCAACCATTTCCGGCATACCCTTTTCCATCATCTTCTGTGCCATCACATTGAGCATCGCATTATACATCTGCTGCTGGATAGCATTGCCGATAGGCTGGGTCATACCCTCATTGAAGAAGACCGGTCCATTGGTCTTCAGCCACTGATAAGAGAAGAAGCCACCCGCGGTCCAATTCCAGAAACCACCCACAGCGCGATTACTCTTCAAGGTAAATTCCTGGGTAAGCGAGTTCTGAAGCTGCTCCTGCAGGATGCTCATATAATCGGTAGGAAGATAATCCTGATCCATATTCATCTTATCCTTCAGATACTGATAGCTCGTGGTAGAAGCAAAGCTATAATCTGCCCCTGTATGATTTACGGTAACACCCGAGATAAAGGAATGACGCAAATAGGTTCCGTCGAAGGTGGTGGAAGGAAGCGCAGCCTTGCCTGTCTCCAAATCCAGCTTGCCATAAGGGAAACCATTCTGGTCAACATACTGATAGTTGGCGAGAAGATCTACGTTCCATCCTCTGTTAAGCTTTGCCTTCAGCACTATCTTTCCTCCAGCCTCATTATATTTGTCGGCTCTGCTGCCGGTATTCGTATTTCTGAAGAATCCCTTCTGTGCATCATTGAAAGCTGCTACAGTAAACGCCAGATGGTCATTGATACGATGATAATGAGCCAGCTCTACATTGCGATAATATCGGGAGCCATAACCCAACTTCAAATCTGTGCCCTCATATTCAAACGGATTGCGGGAATAGATACGCACCAGTCCGCCCTCTGTGTTCTGACCATAGAGAGTAGCCTGAGGTCCACGCAAGACATCAATACGGGAAGTCTGATAATGATGAAGATTGAAGGCAGACTTGCTCAATACCGGAATGCCATCCAGATAGATACCTACCGCAGGACTGTTCACTCTGCTGCCAATGCCACGCACATACATAGCACTGGAAAGACGGCTGCCATAGTTAGGCATCACAAAATTAGGGATATAACTAGAAAGCTCGCGCAAATCGCGGGTGCCTAGTTTCTGTATCTGAAATCCACCAACAGAAGTACTGCTGAGTGATTGCTGGCGAAGGCGAAAGTTCTCTTTCGGTTGTGAAACCACAACCACCTCGTCTATATCAAAAACCTTGCTGCTATCAGTGAATACTTTGAAATCAGTATTATCAACTTTGTTATTATCAAGGGACAAGACATTGCTTGTGCCAGCCCACAAGGAGATTGGCGCAACAGAAGAAGCCAGCGCCAATGCAATCATTTTCCTATTAATTATATCTTTTTTCATAACGGGTGCAAAGGTACTGCTTTTTCCTGGCACCCAGAATCCTTATTTATTAGGAATTCCCCCTGCGATAGGCTTTGATGGCAAACCAAATGTATGCCACCAGCAGGATATAGCCTATATAATATAAGGTAGAAACACTGAAAATGATATAATCAAGCGCACATACACCTGCCAGACCGCCCAGATACAACAGGGCTTCACCAAACGGAAGACGATGATAAACTTCATCGACACATGCCAGTCCTACAATGAGAATACTCCATACCAAGGCAAGAAATACTCCCAACACCTTAGGTACTGCAAAAGGATTCAATGACGGATGGAAATAGAACTGTCGCCACATCTCTGGTTCAAAAGTCTGAATCCAGGCATAAAAGGCTGCCGAGATAGATACCAGAAGCACAAGAGCAAGAGGATACGGCGAATCAATATCATTGAAATGCACAATCTTGGCATTGCTATGAAATACCTTTCTTACCAGATAAGCCAATGTGATGACTACAATGACCACGAGAAAAATAAGCAAGTGGACATTACTGAAAGTCATGATGAATTCAGAGATAGGATCATCCGGTACTACCTGAGGAAGCAATCTCGATTCCCTACTCCATCCAAACCTGTTATCTTCAGTAGCAAGCTGCACCCATACAGAATCTATGCTGTCTTGTGGCACCATACGGATATCTGTCACAACCAGAAGCTGGTTCTTCTTGACAGAGAATGAATCTACCGAAAGACCACTCACTAATTCTTCAGGCTGCTGTCGCATCAAGTGGATAGAATCCTTAAACACCATAAAGTTATATTTGTTGGTGTAATGGTGGGTGGTAGAGAATGAGATAGAATCCAACTGACGATCACTGTACTCCAGCATGGCTGCATGCTGCTGATGGGAGTTATGACGATGATAGCAGCTGTTGAGCATCAAACAGATGCCCAACATACATACCATCATTTTTATCATCAGTTTTATTCTCATTCTTCATTTTGGGGTTGCGAACCCCGTTTCGTTATTATTTTGTGCTATAGACATTCATCTGGCACTGCGCACAGTTGAATTCCAAGCGGAATCTTCTGCCATCACCCAGCTCCAGGAACAGAGGCTCCTTCCATTGCGGCTTCTTGCCTCCTCGTTTTACACAATAGCCCAAAGAGTAGCGGATGCAATGGCGGCACTGCATGATGAGCGATTCTCCCTTAGGCTGCTCTAGCTCAAATGCAGTTGAATTAAACGTCATGCCATGAGTCTTGTAGAAATGCTCAGCACTGCGGTTAGCGATATTATACAGATAAGGCCACTTAGCATAATCTGGCTGCCAGACAAACTTCCACGTATCCATCTTATGCTCACCCACCTGATTCAACTGATAAGGTGCGGAGAATAATTCTTCCATCACGCCTTTCGCCAAGGATCTATCTACAATATTCTGAATACCTTCTGTCGCACTCTCAATCAAAGCTCTACGAACCTCAGACAACACACTGTTTGGAATGAAATAATTCTCAAGATCTCCTGCCAGAACAACTTCATCACACTCAAATATCGTATTACCCATCTTGCTCAACTGCTGTCTGATGTTATCACCCTGCGGACGCCTTGCCAATTCCAGCGGCGCATCAAACTCATAAGAATACTCGTCAATCTTGTAGGCGAGATGCTTCTCCACAAAACCTTCCGTAGTCATTGTGAGCAATTGAGGAACATGAACCGAAGCACCTATCTCTATATAAACCTGCTGAAGGGCACCGGATTCTGAATACTGAGGCGTAATTCTGATGTGGAGAGGAATCTTGCGGCTCGCAGTTTTCTTTGATAGAATGTTCTCAAAAGCCTGGTCATTATTACGATAGAGAGCCATGCCTGGGCGCAGATGCTCCGGCATACGGAGCGGATAGAGTCGGTTACCTTCCACACGGTTTACGCGGAATCCCTCCAGCTCTTTCTTGTCATTGATAAAGCAGAGACCATCACCATTGGCAAAACTTGCCACTGTCGCCACGTTGAAGGAAACATTACCTCTTATCTCCTTGACCTTACCAACATACTCGCCCATCGCCTTCGGTGTATCAAAAGAAGCGATGTCAGGCTGTCGCCCATTGAGGAAATAGTTGGTAAATCCTCTGTTGAATGCCTTTTTCAAGTTAGGCTGGAAAGTATGGATAGCACGACCGAATGATGCTCTACAATACTTATCCGGATTGGCAGCTACCACCTCATCGAGTTTCCGACTATAGGCAGCCACAACATTCTTCACATAGTTTACATCCTTCAGGCGTCCTTCAATCTTGAAAGAAGTTGCACCCGCATCAGCAAGTTCCTGCAGATGATCTATCTGGCAGAGATCCTTCAATGACAGCAGATGACGCTCATGCTCTATTTCATTCTCATTGGAATCTATGAGATTGAATTTCATTCTGCAGAACTGAGCACACTCACCACGGTTTGCAGAACGACCGAAACACTTTTCCGAAGCGTAGCATACACCCGAATAGCTGACACAAAGCGCACCATGCACAAAGACCTCCAACTGCGTAGAAGGATTTTTCCTGTGGATTTCCCTAATTTCATCAAGAGAAAGTTCACGGGCAAGGACCACTCTATCAAATCCAAGCGTTGACAGCCAGAAAACCTTGTCGGCAGAACGGGCATCACACTGCGTGCTGGAATGCAACTCACGATGCCAGAGATGATTGGCTCTTACATCCCAGAGAACACCCATATCCTGCAACAGGAGTGCATCCACTCCGATACGGTCCAACTCGCCAATCATCATCAGCGTATCTTCCATCTCGTTTTCATAGATGATAGTATTCACCGTCACGTGAACCTTGGCACGAAACTGATGGGCATAATCACAGAGTTTCTTAATATCCTCCAGTGAGTTGCCAGCAGCAGCGCGGGCTCCAAAACGGGGTGCACCTATATACACCGCATCGGCACCATGATCGATAGCTGCAATTCCACACTCCAGATTCTTGGCTGGGGCAAGAAGTTCCAGCTCCGTCAAGTGTATCTCTTTTTTCTTCTTAGCTTCAATATCATTCATTTCCTAAACTATCTTAGTTCTTTTTACAACTCCAAACTTATTGGATATCATCAATAACCTTATTGAATATCATCAATATTATAAGGAGTTTCCTGATAAACGTAATAGTTGATCCAGTTACTGTAGAACAGGTTGGCATGGGCACGCCATGTTACCAAAGGAGCCTCATTCGGATCATCATGGAAGTAATAGTTCTCAGGCAACTCTACGTCGTCTCGCTTGCCCATGTCTCTTTTATACTCCTTATCGAGCGTGTTAGGCGCATATTCCAGATGACCAGTTACGAAGAATTCGCGTCCACCCCTCGCCATCACGATACTCACGCCACTCTCTGCAGATTCTGCGATAATATCCAGTCCCGGCACTTTTTCGATGTCTTCCCTGCGCACCTCTGTATGGCGGCTGTGTGGCATATTGAAGATGTCATCAAAGCCACGGAAGATAGGGAGTGACGGATCAAGCGGTTTCTGAGGAAAGATACCAAACTTCTTTTTATCAAGCTGATATTTTGGAACACCATAAAAGTGATAGAGTCCAGCCTGCGCACCCCAGCAAATATACAGCGTAGAGGTAACGTGGGTACGTGCCCAATTGAATATCTCCTGGATTTCCGGCCAATACTCCACCTCCTCATATTCCATCGTCTCGATAGGAGCACCCGTCACTATCATACCGTCAAACTTCTGCTTTGACAGTTCCGCAAAGTCCTTATAGAACATCATCATATGCTCTATCGGCGTATTCTTTGGAGTATGGCTCTTCAACTTCATGAAGTAAACCTCCAACTGCAGAGGCGTATTGGAGAGCAATCTCACCAAATCAGTTTCTGTCGTGATCTTCAGCGGCATCAGGTTGAGCACACAAATCTTCAGCGGTCTGATTTCCTGACTGTGCGCACGACTCTCATCCATCACGAAAATATTCTCATGCTTCAGCAGCTCAATAGCTGGAAGTTTATCCGGTAATCTTAACGGCATCTTATCTTGTTCCTTTCTTCTTAAAAAACATTATATATATCCCCTTTTCTGCAAAAACGGATATTTCACTTATTCTGTGCAAAGTTACGTTTTTATTTTGAAATAGCAAAAGAAAAAAGAAAGAAATATATACTCATACGCAAAAAACAGCTTCAGTAACAAAAACATAAAAGGCCGCATACCCTTTGAAAGGGTATTGCGACCTTATTGTATTTATGCGAGTCTCCAAGAGAACGCTAGTCTGAATGCTTATGCAATCAGATTAGTCCTTGAAGAAATCCTTAACAGCCTCGTTTGGTACCATCTTCTCATCGAAAACGT